>JAABUQ010002497.1_pt1 | contig 36205 bp, 24 predicted proteins | sample 5560001 | NCBI WGS metagenome assembly JAABUQ01 (sample SAMN10711888, study PRJNA513371) | rock metagenome | isolation source: Antarctica rocks | place: Antarctica: Victoria Land, Finger Mt nord | collected 2015-12-18 | reverse complement strand
AAGGGGGCGGACGTTGGGGGTGGAGGAAGAGGGGGGGATGTTAGATAGAACTCAGAGCGTAAGGGAGTGGGATGTTCGGCGAGTCCGGCAAATTTCAAGTCAATCCATCAGCCGTCACTATTCAGATGATTCTTCCCTTCCTTTCCCAACTCCCTAGGCTATGTATGTATCCCATTTGAGTCCATCAATCTATTTCAATAAAAATTGTGGTATCATCATGTAGCGCACAATGCTGTAGAAAAGGGAAGGTGGCAAAGTGGTTGCAGTACATTTCCTAAAGAGTTTCCCTGCATGATGAAGACGCCCGTGGCTTGTTAAATGTAGGCCCAATCAATTCCATCCCAAAGATCTTAAGGAATTACAAAACCCACCCACCATAACATGTCATCTACAACAATCGTTGGTCGTGTGTCGCTCTTCCGAGGGTACACGGAGTCCAGATCGACAGACCTACTCCTCGGGTTGCTGATCTTGTAGATCATCCAAGCGCTACTGCTAGGCCATCTTGAGGGATTCGTTCGTCTCTTCCTACCTCAACCTGGACACCCTCTTGCCGACTTGGGAACTGCCGGGCTGAAAATTCATTGGTGGTTTTTCCAGAGGGGCATGCCATAGATACATAAGGTACCGAGGATACAAAGTCCACTTCTTTCACCGGCGCCCATAGTCTTGGTGGCAAAACGACGGGACTCATAATTGAAAACCAATTATCAAATACAGCAAACCTGGGAAGATTTCGTCCTGTCCAACAGAGTCGTTGAAACCTTGGCGGCTCATCCTGGAATTGGACAAGGTCCTGGATGATTGCCATGCCATGCCGTGGTTCACTCTCTTGCCCTGTTGCACCTATCCGTGCTGTTCTTCTTTTGACCACACCATCGACCTTCCTCGATAAATAGCATCAAGTCTGCTATTTGCGCTTCCGTTTCGGGCGCTGCTCATACATCCTCGTTTCCTCGAAGATATGGTTTCTCTAGCTGCGTCACACACACTCTTCTAGTACAAATAATAGGATGTCAAATTCTCCGAGGCCAAGAACGTCAAGCTTGCCGCTACCAGACTTGCCAGGTCAATTGTTTCCTAAATGAAATGTTTCCCAGGCCTTCATACAGCGATGACACAAGTTTAGGGATGGACTCTGCTGACCCTGAGCCGCCCGATTCTTGCTCCGGCGCCTCCGTCCAATAGCAAATGACCTAGGTGTCATCCACCTGCTCCCCATGGAATAGTGCTTGAATTCTACGTGCAGACTTGTCGCCGGGCAAAGTGTGGCATCTGCAGCCTTGCAGACCTTGCACCGGATCGGCACGCGATCTTATGTCAGCTGCATCACTGCCATAGCGGGGATTCCTCAAATGCTTCCAATGATGGGTTTGTGGCAGCAATTAGTGGAGCGCTTACACCACGCCTCAAATGTATGTTGTGACCAAGAAGACAGTGTACATGCTGACCACTGTTGAATTCCATCACAGAAATTCTGGGCTCCTTAATTTGAAGCTCGACTTCTTTCCACTCTACCCTATTAACCAAAACTGTTTGGATTTTGTCCCAAGAACATAGGGCGCTGGACGGAATTCCAATTTATACGTATTGTGGAAATACTTCTATGTGGACTTACACTGTACTTCAAAATACAATTGACTTCCTTTTTTATTCTCCAGGACTACTCTCTCAAATCGTTCATTGAGTGGGGCCCCGTACTGATGGCTAATCGCACTCTCACGCTCATATGAGGTTTCGCCAGTCGGCCTCGGATTCCCTCTCCGAGGCAAACCACCGACCCTACCTGGGCTATCGACAGTAAGTCTTCTTTGGATTTCATTCTCTTGATATGACATGTGGCCCTACTATGAAATACCTACAGCTTACCTTATCACTCCAGCCGCAAAAAAGGAAAGACGTGCCTTCGAAGGCCCAGACTTTTTTTGATTTGAAATAGCAGATGATCTTCACAGCCTCGGTGTACTTGCTCAGAGCGCATGCATATCATAGCTTGGCAGACCGTTTGAGACTTAGCCGGGCCTTAAGAACTTCTAACCGAGATCTACGGACAGAAAGGGTAGTTGCTAACAAAAGGAGACAACCCTGCAGTAGGTAGTGTCCTGGGCAACCCATGGCGCCACTGAAGCTTCTAGGCTTAAAACGATCTTCACCCTGATGTAAGTATCATTCATAAGATGAGATCCTCCTGCTGGTCATGTTCGTCTTTGAGCTCTTGGTAACCTTGTGCTATGGGGTACTACTGAGAATCCACACTGACAGCCATGAAACGGAGGTCTAGGACCCTTATAGCCAGTGTTGGCAAAGTATTTGCAATTACCAAGTGGACAATTGCAGCAACAATCCTCATCCTTCATTTGACCTCCTTGATGGCAAGGTGGACCGACAGATAGTATCTAAGCAGTGGGAATCACATGAGCTGGAGGCGTGGGCGAGGGCGTGGTCGGTCCCTGTGGACTGGAAGAGAAGGAGCAGATGCTGTTGGTTTCTGTCAGCTGTCATTGCCCCTATTTTTCCCTTGTCAGCCCGTTTTTCCCATTTTGCTTTCTCTAGGGTTATTTGGACCCTTAATCATACCACCAAAACACCATTATTATACTACTTATTCTCTATTTTATCAGGCGAAGCAATTGGTATAAAATAGGATTAGGAATACTTATTTGCCCTTATTTAGGGCCTTATTATTATATATATTAAAGTATTATATATTATTATTTATTAATTAGATAATTTAGCCTTAAGTATATCTGATAGTTATAAATCTGGATTATATTATTAACTTATTATATTAAATTTATTTTATTGGTTTGTTAAGCTATTACTATAATTATTTAATATTATTAAGTTAAAATAAATATAATTTATATCAAAATCGCTCTTAAATTATTTAAATATTCCCGAACGCAAAATATTCTTAATATTATATTATCTATTATTACTATTCTTATATCCCTTATACTTATTAGTACAAATAATTAGTTCTAATAAATCTTAGGTATTAAAAATAAAATAGTATCTACTAAAATCTAGTACCTTATTAACCCTGAAATACTTAAGGAACTTTCTTATTTATTATTAATATTTCTTATTATATTATTCGTAAAATATATAAATAAATAAGTTAAATATAAAAATTATATACTCAAAGAAATATATAGAATATTTAATACCGAATATAATTATAAAGAGAAATATTACTTAGATTAGATAAAAGTTATATAAATTTTATAAATTAATATTAAAAAATCAATTTCCGTAAATCTTATTATATACCTCGTTAATTATATTACTCCCTATCAAGCCTTTAAAGGCCTTAAACGTTAACTAGTACCTATTATATAAGTATAATATTTTGACGTTAATAAGGAATATTAAGTATTATATATTAAAAAGATCAAAGGTTAAAATATAGAATTTTAATTAAATAAATAACAAATATTATTTTCTAAAGCTATCGAAATTAAATACTTTAATTTCCAAATAATAATAGCGAAGATTAACTTTGTTAAGAGTATTAGTTTTATAAATCAGGACTAATCCAATATAATTAAGGTATATTTTAGCCGTAAGGAGAATAAAGGAAAGTTTCTACCAACTTTCGAAAAACTTATATAAGAAGTCAAATAATTATATAAAATAAACGAAAAGATAATTTATTAAATAAGAATATCTTTATCTTTTACTATTTTATAAGGGAGACCTCCGAGAAAATAATTTATATAATATAATAATACCCTTATTCTTAAATACTTAATCGAAGAGATATATTATTAAGTTACTAAATATTATTACCTTAATAAAGCTTCTTGTCTAAAAAACTGGATCCTAAATATTATATATATTAAAAAGATTAAAACGCTCTTAAAAAACAGTTTTTTTAAGGAAAGAGCCGAGAGAGCTATTATTAATTAGAAAGCGTTTGAAGAATATTTTTCAATTCTTACTTTATTAAAATTTTTAATAAGTTAAATATAAATATTATTAATAAGGCTTTATATTTTTGTAATAATTTATATAAATAATAGAATATCAAAAATATTTATATTTATAAAATAGATAATAGAAATTTTATTACCGAAGCTTTTTATTAAGCAAATATTGTTTTGTTTCCTAGTTATATTTTTCAATTCTTATAACAATATATTACTTAACGCCTGGATTTTAGACTCTAACTCTAATATATATTTATATAATAATCGAGATTATTTCTCTTATTAACAATTATTTACTCTTAATAATATAGTTATTTTAAAGAAAATATTATATAAAATTGAAACTTTTGAAATATATAAAATTAATATTTTAATATTTATTAGAGAATATAATATAATTAAGCTTTAAGATATAATATTAATTTCTAATTTTATAATTAATTTAATATCTTTTAATAAAGTTAATTAAGTTAATATTTATTAGAATATTAGAAATAATATATTTTATATAATAGAAAATAATTATAAAGATTATTTCTGCAAACTCTATTAATATTAAAATTATTAACTTTTATAAATCGATTAATTAGAAGTTTAGGATTTCCTAGAAAAATTTATTATTATAATTATATTAACAAAATAATATAAATCTAAAAGCCTTTGATTATTAATTAAGGTTATATTATTATATTAATATTTACTAATAAGCTATCCTGGCCCTAAAGCAATTATAATATTATTAGAAAATATTATTAAAGTTAAACTTATTACCCTATTAACCCGGAGCTAATTTAAGGGATATTAATTATATTATTTATTTAAAATTAAAAAGATTATTTTTTGTTATTAAGATTACGAATATAAAGTAATAAACCTATTAGAATATATTTATTATAACCTTATTCCTATTAAAAAAGGATTTAATAAGTATAAATAGTTTAGTTATTTCGTTTGCCTTATTACCAAATATTATTAAATATAAACCTATTATATAAAGGATTAAATTATTAAAATAATAAAACGAATAATTTATTTAATTAAATACCTTTATAGCAATAGCGAACCTTCCTTAGGAAAATTATTTAATATATTAATATAAGAAAATAGTATTATTGTAAAGTTAATAGCCTTATATATTATAAAATAGAATAGTTTATCTGAATATTCTAAGGGGGTAATTATAACAAAAAGCAAATATATATAAATAATTTTAAAACTTCCTTATAATTTATAACTTAAGATTATATTAATAATAATATATCTCCTTAATCGGATATTAACTAAAGTACTTAATAGCAAAATACTATTTAAAACCTTCTATTATATAAAATTATTATTAATTTACCTTTATATTTTTGATTATAAAGTATATTTATTTATATATTTAGAAGTTCTTAAATTTTTGAAACTTTAATAAAGAATTTATTTAAACTATCTTATTAATTATAATTTACGAAATATCTTTAAAATATAAGTTTTAAGCAAAAAATATATTATTTAAGTTAGGAATATTTTATTTAATAAAAGCTATTATTATAACCTTGCAGATATCGATTTAAATTTATTATTTAATAACTTAGAACTTTATAAAGCTATAAATATTATTAATAAAGAAACTAATTAATTATTAGCTAACAATTAGGTATTAAATAAAATAAATAGAATAAACTTATTTGCTAATAATATTAATATTATAAATTGACTTTATTATTAAATTTCGTTATTAATTTTAAAAATAATAATTATTAGTTTATCAACCTTAATTAATTATTCTTACCTTATTTTTCTTATTCCTTTATTAAATAATATCTTAATAGGAATACTATTAGTCTATATACCTGCTATTAAAGAAGGGGAGATATTAAGCCAAAATATTGAAAATATTAAAAATACAATATTAGGCCAAAATACTAACAATACGCTAAAAAGTTATATTTTGGAAAACGATATTCTTGTTATATTATTATTATTATTATTATTATTATTATTATATTAATTTTATTAGCTTATAACAAATAAAGCTTCTAGGAGCTTTAAGATCTTATTAAGAATAATTAAAGAAAATATTCTACTTTCTAGAATACAAGCAAAAGATTATTACTATATTTATATACTAGCTATTGCAAATTTCGGCTAGAATATAGAATATTATTTTGTTAAGGGGATTTGGGGTAGATAGGATCCTAATCCTAATCCAATTAACTTAATATTAATATTATATAGATTTAGGATCTTAACGGATCCTATATCAATAACTAATTTAATTATTACTATTATAAATTCAGTTAATTATTCTTATTTTGTTTTTTTTTCAACAAATAATAGCAATAGAAGGTTTAACGATTACCAAACTAGTTATACCCCAGGCAGATATTAGTTTATATTAATACTTAAGTAGATCCTTAGTCCGTATAATATTAATATTTTTAATATAACTAATTTATTAGGAAGCTATTCAGGATCTAGGATCTTCTTTCTTTATCGAGTATATAAAATCCTTATAATAATTTAATAATTAATTCTTAAGCTCGAAAAATTATTATGCAAATTATTTATATTAATATTCGCTTTCGAGTTTTGGGCTTTTAAGAATAAGAAATTAAAAATTTATTATATTTATTTTATAATTTATTTTAAGCTTATAATCGACCTTATTATTAAAAATTACGAACCTCCAAAGGAAGTCTTTAAAGGAGTTAAATTATATATTCGAAGAGGCTATTCCTAGAGCCTTTTAATAATAACCGATATATCGAATCTTAAATTAATACCTAAAATACTAATAATATATTCTTTATTATAAAATAATAAAGAAGGAATTTTAAATTTAATTAAAATAATAATAATCAAATTTAAAAAAGGGATTCTAGATTTTTTGCTTTCAAATTAATACGTTAATTAAATAAAAATATAGAAAAGTTTATTAGCAATTTCGATATTAATATTAATTAATATAAGATTAAAAGAGGAAGAAGCAGAATCTGGAGTAATAACTCTATAATCTAATCTTATTAATTTGATAACCTTATTAAGGAGAATCTTAAATTTAAATTTTATATATCTTTTTTTCTCCGAAAGGGAAATCTAAAGTATTATTAATAATATCTTTATTTTTATTATTATCCTTTTAGGATTTAAATCTAATATTAATTTATATAATAAAATAAATAGGATTAGGGTTATTTAGCCAAATAGAATTATTACAAATATAATAAATTCCGAGAGACAAACCTTAAAAAATAAATAATAATTAATTTTAATAATAAAGATTAGGATTTCCTAAACCAAGTTTATAATTTAATATTTTAAATTAAATTATAAGAGTTATAGAAAAAGCTTTTAATTATATTATAAATTAATTTTTATAACGCTTTCTTTAAGGGCCTTTAGGACCTACCGGATTACTAAGTCTTATAAATCCTGTTAGGGAAAACGGAACCTTAATAAGAAGAGGATTTAAGAAGTTTAATACTTTTAAATTAAGTTTCTTTTATTTAAATTTTGAAGAGTCCTATAAGATAAAAAATATTATATTTAAAAATAAAGAAATTATTTATTATAAAATTTATATTTTTTATTAAAGAATATAAGACTTTAAATTAATAAAAAGGAAAATTTTAATAAAGAATAATCTCTTAATATATTTTAGAAGATTTATATTAATATAATAATTGAATATCTTATTTTAAAATAAAAAAGATATTTTAATATAATTATGAAAATATTTCAAAATCTTAATATTTTTAATATTAATCAAATTAAATAACGAAGCTTTTATAATAATAAATATAAATATTTAATAAGATCTAAATTCTTATATTTAGAATATTGTAAAGTATACGAATTAAATAAGTATAAATAACGAATATATTTAATATATATAAACTTAAAACTATTTAAATATAAATTTATAAAAAATAGTAATTTTATTTATAATTTAAATTATATTAAAAAGCTTTATTAAAGAATTAAATATATAAAAAGAAATATAAAATCGGATAATATTAAATTAGGAAAATAATATAAAGAAAGTTCGAAGAAATTATAATCAAGATTGGGATTATAAATAATAATAAAATCAGAATTATTAAAAAAAATAAAATAAGAATCCTTTTCTAAAATAAAATAAGTATTAATTTCGTTAATAATAAAAGCCTTTTAAGCGATTCTTATTTATAAGACCTCGAACCTTCGAAACTTATTTCTATAAGCTTAGATTTATTAATTTAAATTATATAATAACTTTTTATCCTTTTTACCCTCTATTATTAAGTTTAAATATCTATATAAATTCGGATTAACAGTTCTAAGCTCAACTTTATTTAAATTTTTTTCTTATAAATCCGGTTCTACCCGAATTACCTTAATTAAATAATATTTTATAAAGATAAAAAAAAGAAATAGAAGCCCCGAAATAGCTTTTGCTAATTATTATTATAAATATATAATTAAATTAGTATTTATATAATTATTATAAGAACTAAATATATAATAATTAGAGATTTATTAATAAGAGATACCCGAATAATAATAAATATTAATCGAATATTAAATATAATTAAAGTAATAATAAATTTTAAAAATATAATAAATATAAAGAATTCAGGTTAAATAGGAATTTTCAATTAAAGAATCAAGTACCCTAATAAGCTTATTATAACGAAGTATAATTTAATAACTATTTAAAAAAGCTTATTATAATAAAATAGTATATTTTGATATTTAAAATTACTTATTTAGGAATATTCTTTAGGAATTTAGTAATTCCTATAGAGAAAATAATAAGAATTTCTAAAATATCCCAGAGAATAAAGATTAAATTATAAAAGGAAAAGAGATTAATATTAATTTTTTTATTATATTTTATTATATTTTATCTAGCAAAATCCTAAACAAAAAGGTTATATATTAAAAATATAATAAGAATTTCGTATTTAATAATTATTTATATACCTACTTAAAAATATATTATAAAAAATAAATATAAAATAAAAAGATTTAAGATCCGGATCCAAAATTGGATCTAATAATTTTAAAATTATTAAAAGAATTAAAAAGTAAATTCGAATAAGATTCGCCTTACTTAATTATTTTTATAGCTTTGCCTATATTATATAATAGAATATTCTTTTATATATAATATTATTTAATTATATAATATATTTTTAATCTCGAAAAGTCGGGAGAACCTATTTATATAAATATAAATTATAATATAAGTTTTAGAAATTAATCTTTTTTAAAATAATATTATTTAAATTTCGAAATTTAAATTTATAAGAACCAAATTACGTTTAAAGGTATAAATAGTAATTAGTATATTATTTTAGACTTTATTCTTAAATCTTTCTTCGTTAAAGGAAAAACTTTATAAAAGAGAAATACAATTATCAAATTTATAAAAACTTTTTATATTATTAATAATTTAAAGGCTAATATTCTTATTAATATAAATATTCTAAGACTTAAATAATATATAATTAATATTTTTAATATTAAGATTATTTTTGATCTTTATAAGAATATCAAAATCCCTATTTAAATAATAATTAAAGATAATATTAAAATATAACGAATAATTCGGGCAAATAAGAAGCAAATAGTATTTTTATTTATTATTATATAAATTAATATTATTCTAAAAGGCAAAAAAAATTATTAAAATAAAATTTTATATTTAAACTACAAATTAAAAGAACTTATATATATTTTATAAATACAAAAGTCAATTTTGTTATAATACGGAATAAGAAATATAATATTATAATTATCAGAAAGAATTAACGAATCGGAATTATATTCGAATATAATATTAAAGAGAGCTATTCTATTAATATCGAAAATTATTTATTTATAATAAAATCCTAATTTATTTAATAGTTTTTTAATATTTATTTTTGCTTTTGAAAGAATAAATCCTTCCTTATTAAATTAATTATTAATCCTGCTTTCGAAACAAAATATAAGAATAAAATAATAATTTATAATAATCAAAAGCAGATAACTTTAATAAAAGCGGTTATTAATAAATTTCCAAGGATTTAGGAAGATATAAAGGATATAATCGATTTATTAAAACTTAAATAATTAATAATTCTATTTATTATAAATTAATAATCCTCGGAAGCTAAATTGAGAAACAAAATCTACCCTTTAAAGATAAATATAAAAGTTTTAATAAATAAGAAGTTTAGTAAGATATATAATAAAAAAAAATATTTTAATTTAGGAAAGTAACCTTATTCGCTTTCCTAGTATTTATAATATAGAAAACAGTTTATATTGGGCTAGAAAAGATTCTTTAAAGAAAAGGCAGAGTAACTATCGATATTTATAGTTTTAATAAGATAATAATTATAAATAATTATTTATTGCCTTTTTAAAAAGATATTATTTTAGCTTTTCAAAGATATTCCTATTTTATAATAATAGATTATAATAACTAGTTTTATCTTTTTCTTATTAGAAAGGAGGATTATTATAAATTTATTATAATTTCGTATTAAAAGGTAAAAAATTATAATATAACTTTAATAGAATATAAGGAATCAATCCCTTATATATAAAAGAAAATAAATAAATTCTTTAAAATATATTATTAATTTACTTATTATTATATTAACAATATTATAATTTTCTCTAAATTATTCGAAGATTATTTTAAATATTTTAAGATTATTTTTAATCTTTTTTTTAATTTCAAAATTATTTTAAAACCCAAGAAATTCTATTTAAAATATTTATTTATAACCTTTTTAAGTTAAAAAGTCGATATATTCGGCTTTATTATTATAAAAGAAAGAATAGAAGTTATTAAATAACTTAAATTCCTTAATTCTATAAAATCTTTAGAATTATATATAAGGAAAGCAAATTAATTAAGAAATAATATTAAATAATTTATATAAATTATAGAACTATTTTAAAAGAGGAAAACAAAACTTATAAAAAAGTCTTTAGCTAAGGGTAAATATATACGAAAAGCTTTTACAAAAAGGGTTATTTACGATTTAATAAAAATAGAGCTAAAATTATTTAATTTACTTTAAAATATATTAATTTTAAAACTTATTTTATATATTATAATCCGGATTAATAGTTATATATTAATTTAAATTTATTCAAATAATAAGGAATAAATATAATAATTTATTATATTAAAGGAAATCCTAAAGATTATTAATATTCCTATATTAATATTGAATTAATTATATTTCTTTCTAAACTCTTTAATATAGCTGAAATAAAATATTAATTAATAAAATTAAAAATAGCAAAATTAATCTAGACTTTAAAAAAGATCTATTATATATTATTTCAAATATTTAAAATTATTATTTATATAGATTATTTATTTATAATCGATATAATTAATTAAATAATATTATTTTTAACTTTTATTAATAAGTTAAATCTGAAATTAATTTAGGTTTCCTAATATATTTTGCAATTTTATTTAGAAATTCGTTAAAAAAAAAGGGAAAAAAAATATAATATTAAATATCTTATTAAAATTTATATAAAAATATAAACCGTTCCGAAATAAAGAAACAAAGGGAATTCTTAATAATATATTAATTTATTATTTATCCTTAATTAAAATTAGCCTTAAATTCAAATATTTTCTTAAAGAAAGTTATAAATATAATAAGAAATAAATAAGGATTTTAACCTTATTAAATCAAAATATAAATACTTTGAGGAATTAGGATTTTAATATTTTAAATTTAGAACTTCAGATTTATAATCCTTATAAGGATCCAAGTAATTTAATAGGAAATTCCGTTAAAACTAAAGAAATAGGGAAATTTATTATAAAAGATATTTTATTTTATTTTATAAATATAATAAATTAATAGGAAAGATTTTATATCCCCGAACCCTAAATATAAAATATTTTCTATTTAATATATAATAAATATAATTATATAAGCTTTTATAAAATATATAAGAAAATAATATTTAATTATTATATATATAGTTTTTCGAGGTATTTCAAACGCTATATTCGGTATTATTTAAATTATTAGCTTAATTAAACCAAGTAATATCGCTTATATAAGGAGCTAAAACCAATTGTAATCCCGCCTTATATATTTTATATAATTACAATTGACTTTGTTTTGGCCTTACCGAATTTAAATAATTTTAATTATATTTTTATAATTATAAATAAATTTTCAAAGAAAGTTATTATTACTCCTAAAAGGAATATTTAGACTGTAAAAAACTAGGCAAAAACCCTTTTAAATATTATAATACATTAGGAAACTTTTTAAATAATTATTTCGAATAAAGATTTAAAGCTTATATTTTAGCTTTAAAAGGCTATCTTCAAAGAATTAGGAATTAATTATTTAATAATAATAATTTATTATTTTTAAATTAATAAGCAATCAGAAAAAACGAATTAAATAATCGAAATTATTTTATATTTTTATTTTATAAATTACCCCAAAAAGCCCTGGAATAAATTCCTAAATATATTAAAATTTATATTGAATAATTTAATTAACTTTTTTACCGGCAAATCTCCGAATAAGATTATTTATAAAACCAAGTTAAACGATAGCCTTTCTATAATTACGGGCGATATACAAGTTAATATAAAATTAATAATTTAAAGGATATAATATAAATAAGAAATAATTAATATATTTATTTTTATAAATATAAATATAAAATTTATTTATAATATAAAATATTAATTTATATAATTAAAAGAAAGGAGTTTCGCTTTTATTAAACTTTATTTAAGGTATTATTTTTTAAATCTTAAAAGCTTTAAGTTTTCGAATTAAAAAGCAAGCCTTTTCCGGATCTTAAAGAAGATTGGAAATTATATTTATTAATTAAAATTATTTAATAAATAAGATATTTATTTATTAATATTTATTTTTATATTAAAATTAATATTAAAGGAGCCGGATCCTTATATAAAACTTTAATTAATTAAAAAGAAATTAATATTAAAATCAGAAGAATAATATTAATAATAAGATAATTATAAAATTAAAGCCTTACTTAATTAATATATTAAAAAAGGATAATAAAATTAAGCTTTTTAATCTTAATATTTAATAAAGTAAAAAGGTTAAAATCTTATATATAATTTATAATATAAAAAAGGAAATTTATATAATATAAAAGAGCTAATTTAAGGTTATATTAAAAAATATAAAATAAGAAGCTAATAAGAATACGAACTCTCGCGGAAAAGCAAACAGATCTCTAATAATAAAGTTTATTAATAATTAAGATAGTAATATTAAATTAAATATAAAACGAAGCAAAGCTTTCGAATTCCGAAGATCTATTTATTAACTTTTTAAAATTAATAAATATTAAATTATATTCGTTAATAATAATATTTTTCAAATCTTATTTTATTAATTTTTTATAATTTATAATTTATATCTTTTATATATATTACTTATTCCAAGATTATTCTTATATATTCTATTTATTTGAATTTTACTTTATTTAATATATTTAATTTAAAATTTAAATTAATATTATATCAAAGGTAATAAAACCTAGAATATTTATAAAGATTTAGGCCGAAGGTAATAGTTATTTAAAAGAAAATAAATTCCTTAAGTTTATAAATATTCTAATAATATTATTTTATTTATTTATAAATCTAGAACAAATTATCCAATAAATTCCTTTTATAAATTATTTTTTTAATAATACTTAAATTATATATATTACGAAAAATAACAAAATTTTAAGCTTTAATTAATAAAATATATTTCTATTTATTTTTAATAAAAAGGATCTTAAAAAGGACTTTAAATATTATAAATAAATAATAAAAATAAATATAAAAAATAATAATAATCCGAAATAATATTATAAAATAATATTTAATATCAATTAAATAATAAGAATAGAAGGATTATTAAGCAATATTCGAATAATAATTAAAAAAGTAAAAAATATTAATTATTATATTATAATTAAGGACTTCGCTTAAATAAATAATAATAATTATATTTTTAATATTACTTTTAAGAATTCTTTAAATATTATAAGTATTTTAGGCTTAATAATTTTTAAATCTTTTATTCTAATTTATTTATAATAAATATATAATAAAATAGTTAAACTTATATATTATAAACCTTATTCTTATTATAAGAAAGGCTATAAAAAATTATAAATAAATATTTAAAAATATTTAAAGGCTTTTAAAGACTAAATTATTATAAATAATAATAATTTAGAATTAGAAAATAATTTAATTATAAATTAAAATCTTAAAAATTATAAAAGTAAAATTTAATAAATATAATTTTATAATTTAGAATAACAAATTCAGGATTTAATATAATATAATATATAATAAATATAAGTTTAAGAACCGTTAAAATAAGATATTATAATATTAATAAAAATATTATAGAAATAAAGCTTAATATACCTTATTATTTAAGCTTAAAAAGAAACTAATATTCTGATTATAAAGGTTCCTATATAATCCTTATAAGATTATATATATAATATTAAATTAAGAACTTTTAATATTTTTAAACTTATAAGGCCTATAACTATAAAAGGGCTTATTTCTTAAGTTATACTTATTATTAAGAAAATTAATAAGCCTTAGGAATCTAAGTTTCTATAATCTAATATTATTATATTAATCTTAAAAGAAAATCTTATATTATATTTATAAAAGTATAAATAAGTTATTTAATTTCTTTTTTATTCAAATTCTAAAATATTTAAAATTTATATTTAAGTAAAAACTTTAGCAAATGTATTAATTATAACTTTAAAAAGGACCTTTAAGGAAATAAAAGGCTTAAATAATAAACTTAAAAATAAGAAAAAGATTTAAGAGGTATTTAGGTTAATAAATATTATTATTAAAAAGAAGCAAAATATTCTATTAACCTAGCTTAATCAAAATCTTAAGAAGAAAGGTTTTATAATAATTAATTTAAAGGATAATATTAATTTGGTTTTCCTATATAATATATTAAAAAAGAAATATAAGCAATTATTTACCGGATTTCAAAATCTTGCAAAATTTATTTCTTTTCTTTCTAATCTGCAATAATAACCTAAAGCTATATTAAATAGATTCCTTAATCCTTATTTAGATCCAAATATTTATCCTCGTTTAAATTTAAATACCTATCTTTGTTTAGATCCTAGGATATAAGATTCTTTTAAGACTTAAGGTATTTTGTACTCAATACCTCCTAGCTATAGAAATCGGATAAAAGAAATTTTATATCCCTTTTCAAATTAAAATAATAAAATAAATTATTAAAAAAGATATATAAATCCTTAATAAGAGGCTTATTTATATTATTAGGACCGTAGATTTCAACTTTTATAAATACCTTATTAGGACTTATATATAAATTTACAAAGTTTCTTAAGTTTTTATTATTAAGATTTATAATTTAATTTTTAAAATAAGTATTTTCAAAATCTATATAAACCTTAATATATTATATATAAGGGGGCTATTTAATAAGGTTTTCAATTTATTTTTATACTTTAGCTTATTTTATATATACTAAGAGTTTAACAGAATTTGGAAAAACTTTATAAGTTTCAATTAATTTTATATATTAATTATAATAAATATTATTTTATATTCAGATATAATTTAAAATTATAAATTATATTATAAAATACTCGATTTTAAATATCTTAATAAATATTTTTATATAATTCTTAATAAGCTTCGCTTAATAAATATTATCAAGATTAAAAGGTTTTTTACCGACTAGTTCTATTTATTTATAATAAAATTAAAATTTATAATAATAATAAAAAGCTTAAATTTAATTAAATTTATTAATTTATACCTTCCGAATTTATACTTCTTAAATCTAGTCAAAATTCTCCTTAATTATAATATACTAAAGATTAATTTATAACTAACTTTGTTAAATATAAATTTAATATTTATTTGATATTATCTTAATATATTTTTATTTTCTTTTTATTTTGGATCTAATATTTATATTAATAATATAATCTTAGTTACAATTCCTTTTATTATAATTTATTATTATTTTAATATATTTTCGCTTTCTTTTCTCTATAGATTTAAATTTTATATTAATAATACTTCTAATATCCGTAATATTCTAATAAATAAACCTATCCTTTATTACCTTAATAATATTATATTATACGGATCCTTGAGGATATATAAACCTTTCTTAGTAAAAGGACTATTAAGAGGATTTGGAATAAATAAAATTTTAATCTTAATTTAATTAATTTAATATTAATATTATATAGATTTAGGATCTTAACAGATCCTATATCAATAATCAATTTAACTATTATTATTATAAATCCAATCAATTATTCTTATTTTGTTTTCTTTCCAACATATTTAGCCTTTGCGAAAAACCTTAACTTTATTAAATATTTATATTGTAATAACCTTTTATTAGAATCAAAGAGTTAGAAAGCTTTAGCAAAATACCTTTATAATAATACCTTCGTATAAGCTATATATAAAGAATATATTAGTTTTAATAATAAAGGTATATTCTAAGCAAACTTTAAACTTTAAGGAGCAAATATTCTCCCTTTTATTTAAGTTTTCAAATACAAATATAATAAAAATAAATATTTAAAAAGATATAAAACTTGCTTATATATTAAAAGAAATTTATAATAAACGAAATAGGAAATAATTATAATTATTTTAGCTATTAAAATCTTAAGAATATTTATAATTATTATAGCTACTTTTTCCTTCAAATTATATTAATATAATATAATTAATATTTTTATTAATAGCAATATTAATAAGGAACTTTATATTTATTATCTTAAAGGTATTAATCCTTTAAGAAAATTAAATATATTATATAAATATTTTTTGCTTATAAAAATATTATATAAATTAAAGAAATTTCTATTATTTTAGCTTTAAAATATTATTAAAACAATAAAACGTTTCGGCTTATATATAATATTAAAAATAGAATACCTTTTTATTAATAATTAGCTAATTATATTTTTCTATATTAATAATTTTATAATATTATATAATAAATAATATCAAGTTAAATATAATATTTTTGAAATATCTTTCTTTAATATATATAAGCTTCGGTATTTAGGAAAATTAATATAATTTATTAATATATATATTATTAGAAATCGCTTTACCAAGCAAGTCTAATTAAGCTAAGATTTATATATCGAAAAAGTAATTAACAAATTCCCTTTTAGAAGTTATATTCTATTAAAAATATTATTATTAATAAAAAAAATTCTTTTATACGAATATTAAGTTACCCCTAAATAAATATATTTATATTAATAGTATATTAACTTTATTTTGTTTATTATTATTATTATTAAATTAAATATTACTTTTATTAATTTTCAATTTATTTAATTCCTCTAAAATCTATCCCCTTATTATTTGGCTTTAATCAATTAATTAATAATATATTTACTTGCTATTAAAATACTCGCAATTAAATATAATAATTAAATATAAAATAATATTTTTTTATTAATATTAAATATTATATTTATTAATAATTCTATTATTAGAAAAAGCTTATTTGGTTATTTTTTCTAATTATATAATAGCCTTATCGATTAGAAAGTTTTAAAACAAATTATTATTATTATATTTAATACTAAAGCTAAATTGCTTACTCTTAATAAAATAATTTAATAAATAATTTGATAAAATAGATTTTTCGAATATATATATTTTCAAATAGGCTAAATTATTATTATTATTTATAATAATTAGCAAATATTAGACCTTATTAATTAATTTACTCCTGAGTTATTTATATACCTTAAATATATTAATATATATTAATATTAATTTCGCTAAAAAGTTTAGAATAATTATATTATTATTAAATAAATCTTTATAATTAAAATATTAATAAATAGCCTTATTAAACCCCTTCCTTATTAGAAATATAAGGAATTTATTCGTATATTATAATTCGTTAACTTGAAAAGCTATATAGCTTTATTTATTAATTAAATAAAATTATAATAATAGCCAGATTGCTATTATCTTAGGGGGGTATATTAGCTATTATTGCCTTTATTTTTCCCTTATTAGCCTGTTTTTCCTATTTTGCTTTTTCTAAGGTTATTTGGACCCTTAATTATACTACTAAAATACCATTATTATACTACCTATTCTCCACTTTATTAGGCGAAGCAATTGGTATAAAACAGGGCTAGGAATACTTATTTGCCCCTATCTAGGGCCTTATTATCATGTATATTAGGGTGCTATGCACCATTATTTATCAATCAGACGATTTAGCCCTGAGTGCATCTGACAGTTTCTGTGAATGACGGCCTGCAAGATCGTCATACCCGTCCTGAAGCGTCGGGTTCAGAGCCGGATATCCCGTCGTGTTGAGCTACACGGATGCACTCCGGTCGCAGGCTGCGTTCTCCTGCGGACGTAGGTGCCAAAGCGATTGGCCGACAAGGTCTTTCATGGATGTGTTGCCTGCGAACTTGAGGTGGAAAGCTTCTGCGGCGCTATCGCCTGAGAATATGCTAATGTTCTTCTCCGAGTCCACGGTTCCATAGCAGCAGGCGATGTCGCGAGCCCAAGGTGTATCTAGCATCGGTCACTCAAGGTAGGTCATTCGCGTCGATCTGGGCAACCATTGTCGCTTGCTGAAGCTCTGCCGGATTGTACGAGACAATGGAGAAGAACTATGGATTGGGATCGTTCAACTTGGGGTCTTCTACTCTTCCACAGACGCGGCGTGGACAACCTTCGGTGCTCGTTGGCATCCTGTTTATTTCTCTATCATGGTGGCCATTCACTATCTGGTAGTATATTCGGCCGCTTGGATACCACAAAGGAGTCTATAGCATCCTCAATGACCCCATTCAAAGTATGTGTCATCGCATTCTATTCCTCGCTTAAGTCTTTTGTTACCTTGGTCATGTATCGTGGCCATATCCCAATCTTTTGACCGTTACACCAATCGGTCTGGTCATCGAAATACATGGGATACAATAAGTGGAAGACTTGCCAATGCTATCCTGCTTCTAAATTCTGGAAGGGTTTCTCACATACTCCGCTTGTCCAAGAGATTGTGGCTTGTCGTAAAATAGTTCATTTATCTCTTTCAAAGCCTTGTCCCAGTCTGAAGATAATGCCCTGCAGGTTTGATAAGGCAGGCAGATGCTAATCCTTCCTTTCTAGTCGTAGGATTGCCTGAGATTGTGGGAAGGACCTCGTCTCCCAGCCAGGTTCGGCCGACTTAGAGAAAAGAGGGTATGCAATTGCAGAAGAACAGAGTGGTGAGGCGTCATCGGCGCAGAGAAAATCACTCAGCAGAAACCTGTGAGCCTTGCGGACAGGATTGCTCAAACATAGCATTGACAATGACTCAGCCGCCTTCCCAGGGAATCCAAGTGTGCATGGAATTGTTATCACGTCTGGTCGGAGGCTTGCATTGAAATAAAGACAAACGTGGATTGGATTTTTATGCATGATGACAACCATGCTGCGTCTAGGGGACGTGGCAATGCTGACTCTAATCGAAGAAACCTAACAATCCATGCTTTCGCAATGCCGGGCCTGATGAAGATGCTGATTTGGTCGTTGCTCAGCAAATCGACGAACAACTGTACCATCGCAGCATCTTGAGCGCCACGCTGGAAGCCGAGCGCTTTCCCTATCTCTCCACCACACCGTTCTGGATTCGCTGACTCTTTACCTCGTCCTTACGCTACCAGCCTACAACGTAATATCAATGGGACTTGCAGCGTGTGCTGTGGCTCCAGCTTTAGGCTACTAATCGCGAGCACGGCTATTGCTAAATGTACTGGTCTATCTTCATCAGGAGGCTATGGGTTTAGACGCAATTCCATATCCCTGAGGGGAGCTAACCTCTCTTAGTTTCATTGTTTAAGTGGCATTCGCTGGATGTCACTTCGTATGCACTGCAAGCATCTTGCCATTGGCTTGGATGGTCGTTGCTGAGATTTTTAGTTGAGTAGCGTGCTATAAGTATGGTCTTGGTCGAGTGTCGAGGGTTGTATTTCATGCCAGACCCCCTAATTAGTCGGGTGATGCTTCTTGACCACGAAGACGACGAGAAGAATGATCGCATCGGAGAATTTCGATCTCCCCCGAGAGTAAGCGACCTTGTTAGTTACATGCTCTGCTGTAGACACATCACATTGGTGTTGTCAAAAGGGTACCTTAGTGTAGATAATCGTAACGAGTGCCCCAAGACGGCATATGTTCCCGAAATAGGTACCCCGCCTTTTCCAGCTAGGGGCCACGGCAATTGGTGGATTTCCGATTACACAAACCACCGGCGGATCAATTGGTATTTCTCTGCTGGCCGTGGATGCGACATGACTTGAATTGGCCATTCTCAGCACCAAAAGGGTATTTGCACAGTCTTATGAGGACGGATCAGTAAGGTACCGAGGTACTTGATGTGAGCAATCCAAACGAGCCATTTGCTGGCAAGGGGACTTTCCGTTTTAGTGAGGCGAGGTGAAACACTAAGCCCCAAATCAATGATTAATAAGCAAGATTAGGTAGAATTTGGATTCTCACGCAAATCTTCCAACTCCTTTCAAATTTCCTCCCTTTCCAGGCTATACCTCCTCTGTCATTCAGATCCAACTAAACCTCATCCATCAAGAACAAGCACTACACCATATTCGGGTCATCCTCACTTCGAATCAACAAAGCTGACTGCCAAACATGGCCGACATCACTGATCCCAACAACCAATCCCCCACCGGCCTTGATGACGCGACCGGCAATGGCAATGGCGCTGAGACTCGAGGTGTCAAGCGTCCTCGCGTCAGTACTGCTGCCGACGACGACGACGACGACGATGACAAGCCCGGTCGCGAGAGGAGGAAGATTGACATCAAATTCATTCAGGATAAATCTCGTCGACACATCACTTTCTCTAAACGCAAGGCTGGCATCATGAAGAAGGTCAGTTCTGCCCCCACCAAACTCCGATCCAGTCACACCACACTTCATCCATTGCGCTTGCAATTCCATCAAATGCGCACTGAATAGCGTCGCTAAATGAAGAGTTCTCCAGGCATATGAATTATCAGTCCTCACCGGAACCCAAGTCCTGCTTCTTGTCGTCTCAGAGACCGGTCTCGTATACACCTTCACAACCCCGAAACTTCAACCTCTGGTCACCAAACCAGAAGGCAAGAACCTCATTCAAGTAGGCCCACCCTACATTCCCACACTCAATACACCTCGCTAACACTACCTAGGCCTGCCTCAACGCGCCCGAGCCTGCGCCAGGCAATGAAAATGGCGTCGACGCTGAATCCACTGTCGATTCCCCTGAAGATGTTGGCCACGCTCAAATCGCAGCACCACAAGCCAATATGCCACGAGGCGGCGCCGGTCTACCAGGACACTACATCACACCCGAGCAGCAACAGCAAATGGCGTACCAGCAGTACATGCAGCAGCAGCAGCAGGGCGTTGGAGGGCAGTACCCTATGCCGCCTCAAGGTAAGCTTTCCTCACATGCTTTTGCACCACTACTTCTCTATATGTTACGGTGTCTCTCCCATTGATGAACGTCCGCTAATATGCCCCAATCGCAGACCGATAGATACCCAACCTAACGAATCGAACATGGCGTACAAGGAGAACACAATACACAATGAGAATCAAGATGCTACATTTCACCACACCGAACTATGACAACACATAGCTGTATTAATCTCCCTGTACCACAGGGCGCCAAAAAGCAGATCCACCTCACCAGCAGCATTACAATAGGCTTCCAAGGCGGAAGCGAAGGAGGTGTTCAAGGCGTTGCAACTTGTTTACCTTTACAAACTCATGCGGTTTAGTCATCTTTCCACGCGTACTTTCATTCGTGTCAGCGACAGTCGAGCAGAGAGGCAACACATGGGGCAAGGGAAAACAGGAGCTGGCGATTGAGGAAGGGGGAGTGAAGGATCCTGGCAACACCAGTCCTGGCCTATCCTGTTGCTGTATGATAGGCGTAATATCTAACTTTTTCTTGAATCTTGCAGACTTTGTGAACATCTCCTCAAGTTTACACTCAGCCCCAGAGCCTTTCGTTTCTTCATTGCTCTGACTGGGTCGCCATCGCTAAAGTAGCTCACTCTCTCCGATTTGCTCTCGGAGCCCTGCAACGGCCTGTGTTGTTTGGACTCCGTTCAACACTGTCAGTCTCCTCCCTTTGCAGCTCGGTCTGCTCATAGGCACTATGCAGACTAGCTTCTTAAAGGGAGTTCTGCCATGCGGGAGTGCGGTATTACAGTTGCTTCTCGTACCGTTTAAGTTCGGAAAAGACGTCCTAGTACACTTGTTCCGTTCTGCTGGTTCCGAATAACGAAATCAAGCGCCGGTATAGGCACGGAGACCGATGGCCATGGCACCCCGAAGAAGTGATAAAGGTAAGAGAGGAGTCCCAAGTGAATGTTAAATACATCTTCCAACGTCATCCCTTGCTTGTTCAGGATTGTTATTAAACCACCGCTATCCCCGGTCGTGTAGACCTCTGACGGACCCAACGGACGGTCTCCACGGAAGATCAGTTCCATTGATATCTCGCTGACACTGATGAACCAGTTGTCGTAAAATCCTGATTTGTAATCGATTGGCTGGGATGGGTCTTGATGGACTAGGAGACTCATATTCCCTTCTAAAGCAAACAGGACGGCATCTCTCCTAGGAGAGATGAGTTGGCAGAGGCTTGTATGAAACTAGGGTATATCTCCTTCAGCGCTGTAATATTTGATTGGGAGGAATCAGGACGACGAGGGCACGTACCTCGTAATTACCGGAATTTTGGGAGCTGGTAAGCTTCCATTGAAAGCCGCATTCCTAGAGAAGAGAGAACTTGATAGCTTATTGCCAGCAGGCGCTGCTGTGACTTTGGTAGTAAAGTAGAATAGAATCAGGGAGCAAAATATCGTTAGATACATAATGAGAATGATTGAGTATAAAAAGCCAATAGTCACTGCCCAATAGTCATTCGATCTTTCGGCAGTGTAAGGGAATACTCAAGGTATTTGAAGATTCGCAAAGTCGTTCGTATCAAGGCAATCCATCCGCACACGCGGTACTTCCGCTATTGTTATTTTTTCTTTCAATTAAGCCGCCAATAGACGACTAATTACTACCGGTCTCAGCCTGCTCTTCGCTGATAAGCATTGAAGGACGACTGCCAGATCTCCTCTCGATTAGGTACCATAGCGAAGCCGGCGGCGTTGGGGTTTCTTTTCCCTTGTTCTTTGTGAAGGGCAAAGGAGGGGTGAGCTGAAGCCTCCCTGCGTCCTCCTCCGAGTCCGATTCACCACAGCTAAGTTTGCTGGTCTATCCCAGATCGATCGAGGATACTCTCAGTTCAACGCGAAGATGCCAATTTCGGGGAGGATGCTGAAGTTCAATTTCACGGACAGATTGACAGATTCATAGGGAAACTTTGGATTATTGAGTCATCATTCTTTGCTGTATATAAACCATAATCAACGGAATATAACTTAGACAGTGCGAGCTCCGACTCAGCTAGCGGCTTCTTGCAGCCGCCAAGGCCATGACAACATCCATCGAGGGCTAAACATTCCTGAGACTACCTACTTCAACTATACTACTCTTTCCTGCCTTACCTATTCCATGCGCGGTTTCCTGCCATAGTCACAATGCATCCGCAGACCCTAATTGAACCTCCTCTCGACTTCTGCTCCATTCTTTCAATGATCCTGCTGCGGTAGCATGGGACAGATTGGCGACCTCTCTCCCCAGGGCAGCGTCGTGGTGAGTCTATCCTTTGCGCCTGAGCCATCTTCATCCGCTCACCACTCTCTCCTCATAGCTTGGTATCTTTGTCGGCCTTGTTTCCACCTCTGTTCAGTCATTGGGCCTTACCTTGCAACGAAAATCCCATATACTAGAAGACGAGAAGGATGCCAGTGAACTCCGGCGGCCACCGCACAGGCGGCGAAGATGGCAGGTGGGTGACAGCAAATTCCAAGATGGTTGTACATAGCTGATGACATCTAGTTGGGCATGCTCATGTTCATCGTCGCCAATCTTGCCGGAAGCACCATACAGATTACCACGTTGCCTCTTCCTGTACTGTCAACATTGCAAGCAGTATGGCCGAGCCACTCTAGGGACTGAGGATTTATTGCTGACAGTGCCTAGTCCGGTCTCGTCTTCAATTCCATATGTGCGACCCTCATCCTCGGCGAGCCCTTCACAAGATGGTCACTAGGAGGAACAATATTGGTTTGCGTAGGAGCTATACTCATTGGAATCTTCGGTGCTATCGCGGAGCCTGCCCACAACTTAAATCAGTTGCTGGAGCTCCTCGGTAGACGCCAATTTATCATCTGGATGGTCGGTCAAGCAGTTCTGGTATTGGCTATCATCGCCGGCGCGAAATCAATTAAATACCTGAATCCATGGTCAAGCAACAGCCCTAGGATGCGCCTGTTCCGAGGCATGGCCTACGGAGCAGTAAGTGGGATTCTATCAGCGCATTCGCTTCTAGTAGCCAAATCAGCCGTCGAGCTCCTCGTCCGGACGATAGTCGACAAACACAACCAATTCAATCGATGGCAGTCCTGGATGATCCTCCTCGGCCTGCTCATTCTAGCCGTCACACAACTCTACTACCTGCATCGAGGTCTCAAGCTCTGCTCCACGAGCATATTATACCCCTTCATCTTCTGCGTGTACAACATTATCGCCATCTTAGACGGTCTCATCTACTTTCATCAAACTTCCCAGCTTACCCTTCTGGATGCCCTTCTCGTAAGGCCTACCCCCACCCACCACGATTTATTTAATCCAATATCTGACATCTCACCAGATCGCCCTAGGCACTATAATCCTTCTCACCGGCGTTCTCGCCCTCTCCTGGCGCCTATCAAACGATCCCACAACCCGCCCTCCTGTATCCCAAAATCCCCTGACGCCTGGCATGGGCTTCATCTCCGACTCCTCCGACTCAGAGGCTGAAACCGCCATAAACTCCCCCATCCCCGACGAAGAAATTCCAATTCTACAATCAGCAAACGGCTCCTCCTCCCGCTCTGCCTCCCGCAAACACACGCACTTCTCTCCTCACTCCCCTACCTCCCGCTCTGACATCAAGATTCCCCGGACCCGCAAACGCACACATACCACAACTGAATCAGCCGAAATATGGGACGAGCTCGAAGATTCACCCACCTCCCCTTCCTACAGCACCTATCGACGCCGCAGCAGCGCCCTTTCAACGCCCACCCCGTTCCGTACCGCACGTACTACGCAACCCTCTCCGCAAGTCAGAGACGGCGAGGGTGAAGAGGAGGGTCTGCCCAGTGAACACACATCCCTCCTGCGCACAGGCACCGGGCGAAGCTACAGGGACAGTAGACGAAGACGCTCCGTGCCCTTATCTCTACGTACAGGAAAGGAGAGACGGAGGAGTGTGGGACAGGATGCGCTTGGCGGGTGGTGGAAGATGCGGTGGTGGAATGGGAGCCGGTCTCGTAAAGATAGAGACAGTGATGGCGGTGAAGGAGGAAGGCCTACGAGTGCCTGAATGATGATCTTTGGAATGGGTCGTGGGAAAGCGTCTGTTCGGGAATGACTGCATGCAGCATGGAAGGAGGACATTGGGCGGCGTTGTTCGTTTACTTCATGGCCTCATAGGTTCGAAGAATAGATCGCCATAGGTTGGTGATGCATTATAAATACCCGAGACGAACTATACATACCAGCCCCTTTCTAACCCAAATCCTATTCGAATGCCAATCTTTGGATCCTATACCATGGTATAAATCCACAGCCTCCGATTCCCCGCTAAGCCGTAAAAAGTTAATGTCTGCGAGATGAATGGATTTCCCTTCCTCATCCAATGACTTCAATCCTTCAACACCGTTTCATCGCCTTTTCGAGGCTCAGAGTCCAGCGTTACGTCGTCCTCTTGTGGCTTACGACCTTCAAACGGCACACTGTTCTGAGCTGAATGGTCTTGAAGATGCCGATCTTGATGTTTTGTTGCCTTGGAGAAATCGTAAACCAACACAATTGTTCCACTTATGGGAAAGACTGCGTCCTTTTGCATTTACATAGCCATTTGGATCCTCTCGATCTTCTCTGGACGGAGATCTACCATCAGAATTCGATCGATATACAAGGTAGTACCGGGCTAAAATGGGCGGAGCTGTGCTATGCTTCTTTATTGGCACGCGCGTCTCTACCCCCTTTTTATAGGGCAACATGGCTTGAGGGTTCGCATTCTGGCCCTAGATCAGGCCGTGGCGTTGCTTCATTCTCATTGCGGAGTAGCTGCTAGCAGCGAGTTTTGGTCTCCAGCTTCAGCTGCAGCTGCAGCAGCAGGCTGGAACAGAAAGTTAGGTCTTGTCCATTCATTTCAATGAAGAATTCTCTACTCTCTACGAACCTGTCTGCCTTTCGTGCTTTTCTCCCGGTTTCCTACTTCGCTTTGAGTGCATCGTTCCTGTCTCTAGTCAAGTAAAGATCCCCCTAACCCCATTCCTCTCCAACTCTTAGGGAAGTGACCTACGGTTTACATTGCACTGACAGCCTCCCCGAATCCCAATATGGTGCTTCACCTTGCGTCAGCCCTCGTGTCAGCAACGTTTGTAACGCGGCTTTGCCTTGCATATTCTCCAAAGGTCTTCAGCATCGACTTTGCCAAGGTACCAGCAAACCCTCATGTCAAGGCTCTTCGTCGACGCGCTGGATCCGTCAGTGCTGACCTCGATAACCTGCAATCGATGTACACCACGAATGTGTCCATTGGTACACCACCAGTATATTTTGGCGTCAATCTTGATACTGGGAGTTCCGACCTCTGGGTTCCTTCAAGCAATTCTGCAATCTGCAAAAATCATCAGGCGCAGTGTGAAGAGTACGGCCAGTGTATAGTGCTCTCCCCCCTTTTGCTGGGACAAAGCTCACTTTATGATAGATGACATCACTAAATCCTCGTCTGCTAAGCTCCTTGCCACGCCTTTCAATACTAGCTATGGGGATAATGCGGCCTATAAAGGATTCAACGTCAATGAGACCCTAAGCTTTGGTGGAATTTCTATGGACAATATCCAAGTTGCCGTGGTTGAAAGTGCAGGAGACCTAGTTGAGACAGCATTGGGACCAGACGTCCAAGGGATAATGGGCATTGCTCAAGTCGCCGGTGAAGCTGCTGTAGTGAACGAGCAGCCTTCATATCCAAATGTACCGACTCAGCTCAAGAATAATGGATTGATCAATTCTGTGTCCTACAGCATGTACCTCGATGACCAAGGTGGGCCTTCTCCACCTACTAGGCTCACCAGCGAGGGAGCACCTTCTCGATATCAGAGAGCTGACCATCCTCTATCTAGCTGCCTCTACTGGCAACGTCCTGTTCGGCGGTGTCGATAGTTCAAAAGTATCAAGGACCCCTCGTCAGCCTTCCGATCGTTGAAGAAGACGGCAAACCACTACCAGGCAACTTCGTACAACTCAGCTCCCTGACACCAAAATACGGCACCGTCAATACAACACTCTCCTCCGGCTCCATCCTCCCAGCTCTCGTCGACACAGGCACGACGAACGTTCAAATCCCCCCCACAATCGCCGACTCAATCTATAAATACGCCGGCGCGGTCCCCAGCGGCGACGGCAATGGCCTTGTTCCCTGCAACCTAGGCACCGCCAACGCAAATTTGACCTTTGGCTTTGGCGGTGATAACGGCATCAAAAACGTGGTCCCATTGAGGGAACTCGTGCTATCCTACACAGGCCAAGCCCATTTCAGAGACGGCAGTCCAGCCTGCGAGCTCTCTGTGCAGGCCTTGAGCCCAGGCGGCAAGATCCTAGGGGACACCTTCCTGCGCTCAGCCTACATCATGTACAACATGGAAGCCAACAAAATCGGTCTCGCTCAGTCCGCACCGGATAAAAACGCTGGAACCGATATTGTCGAAGATCCCGTCTGACAGTATGCCGGGTGCCCGCGAGGTCTCTCTCCTCCCCATGCCATCCGCATCGGCCTCTGGTTCCGGTGCAGCATCCTCAGCCGCAACGTCAGCACCCGCCCAGGCGCCTGCAGGTAAAGCGAGCCAAGCTGGTCAGGCAACTGGAAGCCTGACACTTATGCCATCGCCGGCGTCTTTTACTGCGACCGGCTCTGCTGCGCCTGGACCTACTATCTACCAAACCGAGTCGACGACTACTTCTACGACTTCGACGGCAGGGGGTATATCCAGCACAAGTGCCGCTAAGGGCGCAGCAACATCCATGGGTGCATCGCCTTTTGGTGTAGGTGCGAGTGTGGGCTTAGCTACGTTGGGATTGATACTCTTGTGAGATTTGTTCCGTGGTTTCACCGGGGTCGAGTCGCACGCTCATTATACTGTACCAATAGCAAACCTCTTACCAGCATTACTTCCCAATGCAATCTCTACCATTCTTCCAAAAGAACAATCTATTGTTGCATACCGCACCCATCACTATGTCCGCTCCGTAGTTACGCATCCCAATGCCCCAACCATAGCACCAAGCCCGTAAAGCCACCTTTTGCCCCCCCCTGCTAGACGGAAACCCTCGGAGCGCCCAGAGACTTTCCGCTTAGAAGACTCTTGAAGCTGAACTCTCTAAGGACTAGTACCCGGAACATGCCCCTATAAATCTTTTGTTGCTCCGGGCTCTCCTAGTGCCTAGATGGGAGGTAGGCACGTAGGGAGTACTCACGTGACTCCTTAGCCTGATTCGGAAATAGTTCGGGCCAGTATGAAGTCTAATATGGGGTTTCACAAGCTCGTAATTGATTTAGCTTCTCTTTCTCCATAGAGCCAAGACCTGATCACCATCTGTCACTCTGCCAGCTCGGACTTCTGTGCGTCCACTCACGCCTGCGTTGATCAGCTACTTTGGCTTGTGGCTGATCATGCGTCACTCGTTCTTTGCTTTTGGACTCGCCCGGTAGTGCGCGGAAGGTTTGTGGAAGCTGGGAGAGCTTGCAGCTACGGTTATCAAAACCAACGTCACCAACCACATTTGGTCCACCGACCTGCACAGTCACGGCCTGTTCCTTGCATAAAGTCCTTTCCAGGGCTGCGGCCTCTCGTTTCCAACTCCACCATGGTATTTCGGTCACTTCAACTTGTACTTTTGCTCTTATCATTACTGTCGCTTACACCGCTCACTTGCAATGCCGATACGAACTATGTCCAGTACACGGATGGAAATGGTAACACGTTGACCCTTAATGATCATCGGAAACCCGCTCTCTACACTCAGAATTTCGGGGATTGCTTGGGAAGCTCCCTCATCAATGTTACACGATTCGACGCTGCGTATTACCAGGATAACATGACGGTCCTGTTTCATCTGGCGGGAAATACTGGCGTTGCCAATGAAAGCATTATGAGTTAGTCCAGACAAAATCACACATCCAAAGACTCGACTAACGAACTCAAGTGTACATTGGGGTCTTTGCTTATGGGCAATCCCGATTCAATCTTACCTTCGATCCCTGCCACGCCCAGATATACAGGTATGAATGCGAGGCCAGAATGCTTGTGGGTGGATAATACTGACAAGATACAGTCTTTGTCCTATGAACAAAAGTGTCCCAATCGAGGCCAGTGGCATCATCCCGGTTGCACAAAGCGACGTCGCTGGTATCCCAGCAATCGCCCTGAGCATCCCCGACTTCGAGGGTCAAGCCATCCTGCGTATATTTGGCAATTCGACGCAAACGGAAATAGGATGTTACTCTGCAGTAGTGACAAATGGTGTCACGTTCTCCCATCCTTCTTCTGTGGGTACCGTCCTCGGTATACTCACGTTTGTGGCGATCGTAGCATCCATTGCTACAGCTGTCTACGGTGATCATATACCAACAATGCGGACACACTACGCGCACTCGCTGTCAGTATTTGTCGTCTTTGCTGTCTTTCACCACATCTATTACACCGGTGCTTTGTCAATGAACTGGCCGAGTGTTCTGGTTGCTTTCTGGAGCAACTACGCTTGGAGTGCTGGTATGATTTACAGCAGTCACATGCAAAATAGTATCAACCAACTGGTTGGATCCAACAAAGGAAACATCGGCGAGGTCGGAGCTGCGAGTTCCGGGCCTTCCGCGGACGGTATTGGTGGTGGCTACGATATCACTACTATCTACAAACGCTCCTTCATAACCCACAACGTTTTCCGCCAGTGGACTGGTACTGCCGAGGATCAGATGCACATGCTGTGGACAAGGTCTTTGGAAAAGCAACTTCCTAAACGTGCTCTTGCAAACTCGACCCAAGGTTACAATTGGTACGGAAGTCCTGTCGAGCCAGGTCTTCCATTACCTGGAAACTACTCCGGTTTCGCGGGTACTTTAGCTGAAGAAGGAATTCCAGCTTCGAATGCCTTTATGACTGGCTTCCTCTGGTTCGTGATCTTGATCGCCATCGTCTCAGTCTCAATGGTCGCCTTTAAATTGGTTCTGGAGGGCCTCTGTAAGAAGAATCTGGTCAGGACTCATCGGTTGGCCCACTTCAGAGCTCATTGGATTCGATTCACCTGCCAAGCCGTCCTTCGAACATCATTCATCGCCTTCTTCATGATGATGTTCCTCACTCTATTTCAATTTACGTTCAAAGGGTCTGGAGGGGTGATAGCGCTGGCTGCAATCGCGTTCGTCACCTTCCTGACCGGGATGTATGGAGTTGCGATTTATGCATGCTATCACCGCCTCCGCAATGGCCATTACGAATTCAGACCAGACCGACTACACTTTGAGAAAACCAAAGCCTTGGGGCTTTTGCCCTGGTTGGGGCTTGAACTGGACAGCCATAGATCAGGGAAACGACATCAAAGACCCTCGCTTGGCTCATTGCCTTTCCGGACGGTACACCACATTAATGACGACCCCCAAGCGATAGAAGTGCATCAAGATGAGGATTATGTGCAGAGATTTGGCTGGCTCGCTGCCCGATTTCGACGGACAAAATGGTGGTTCTTCTCTGCCTGGCTAGTCTACGAATTCGTTCGAGCCTGCTTCTACGGCGGAGCTGCTGGACATGCAATGACGCAAGTCTTCGGACTCCTCATTGTTGAATGTATCGCCCTCATCCTCATTGTCTACGCGAAGCCCTTCGAAGGTCAACGCTTAAACGCTCTCGTGATTTACATCCTTGGCTTCAGCAAAGTCGCAACAGTAGCTTTGTCCGCAGCCTTCGATGCCCGCTTCGGCCTCGCTCGCATCACGACAACAGTCATTGGCGTCGTCATCATTGTAATTCAAGGCCTCCTCACGATCGTCCTCATGATCGCTATTGCCGTTGGTGCAATTTCAAGCTACATGTCTTTGACCCGCAACCACGAAAGTTTCAAGCCCCAGAAATGGGCCCCAATCCGCCAGCGATATTTTGACCACCTTGAAAAAGCAGCCACAGACCTCCCACCACCTCCTCCACCGATTCCAGAAGAGCCCGAAGCCCCCTATTTTAACGTAGGCGCCGTGCGCCGCATGACCAAAATCGAGGATGAGGGTTCCGAAAAGACAGGCGACAGTCTCTATGACCCCTTCAGCTCTCGGACTTCCGTTGGCCCTGTCCCAATCACCCCTGTCACCGTCCGAGGTAGCCGTACTGACAGCATAAACCGCATCTCCCAAATCGATGGCTCTCCCACCACACTTCCCTTCGGCGCCCGCCCCCATCGCGCGAGTTGGAGCATCGCTGACATAGCCAATCTGCCCGATTCCAGCGCTCGAAGCTCCCGCCATATCAGCTCCTCGGCTGGTCTAGGCGCCTCTCGCCCTCCATCTTCTTCCTATGGCGTACAGAGTAAACTCAGCGACAGCAGTCTTCGCGGAGCCGCAATCCGCAATTCTCACCGCGCTGTCCCACACCCCGGGCCCCTAGATGTGCGGAAATCGCGCCCAGGTACCAGCGGGCTAGATAGAAAGCCGTCTGTGCTCGACGAACGTAACAGCGAGGATCATGATAACAGCGTTGATAACAGCAGTGCAGGTGCCCGGACAGACAGTGTTGGAAACAGCATGGGCACGCCACCGACTGTACATACAGGAACTCCGGCCACGAAGGGCTCACCTGTGGTCTCGGACGAGATTCCGGGTACGAAATAGACACAGTATATTACCATTACAGACCAACATTCCCAGATCAGGGGTTACGACTACGAGACGACCAAGAGACATACAGCTAGATGGACGTGCATAGCATACCGGCGTTCGTTCCTTTCACCTAAATAATTTGACCCCACGAGGTATTGTGGCCCAAGGCGTTCACTATACAGGTGCGTTTCCATAGGCGGCATGCACCGATAGAATCGGGCAGCATTCCTGGAACGAAGTGGTAGATACTATGCATATAGACGCAGCAGACTTAATCAATGCATCAATTTTGCTCAATCGAAGTACTCAACCATTCAATGACGTGGAAAGACTTAGGAGGTAGATAAGGTAAGGGATCCAAACGTTTATCTACGAGTCTACCTTACTCAGAGCACGTGTACCCACCCCAAAGGAGTTAGAGCCGTCATTGTAGAGTTCTACTTTGAGTGGCCACTCGGCCATAAGAGTTCAACAGTTTCGCGGGTCACAAGGACACGCCGGCCAGATCGCACCACTGGCCAACGACTGCCTTTCATAGGCATTGTTTGACCTGCTGTATGGACTCTGGGAGTGAGGACCAAGCTCCAGGCGTACTGCGCACGAGTCTGCCGACCTGGGAAAGGTATGCGAATGCTGGGCTTCCATTTGAGAAAAACACGCACATCCTTGGCTCGCATCTTGACATCAGATACATCTCTCACTCGCTTCCTCGACCTGGCTATACACGAGACTCGCCCGCCATTCAGGAAGGGTGATGGGCGTGTATGAATTCAATAATGATGACGGAAGCCCCGAACCCTCGGAAGCTGCCATAGGCCATAGGCTAGAGGTGGGGGCAGGCTAGAGGGGACGCTTCAGCAATGGTGGGGGGCAGCTCCTTCCCTAAGAGCTCTATCTAAATTGATGGGCTGTGGTCCAAGCTGTTGGTTGGTCAATCACCAGAGACATGATAAGATGCAGCCGATTCCCAAGCCGTCTGCCCCGATCTTCCTTCTCTACCTGTATTGCACGTCCCGGTGCGTACTCGAATTGACCTCTTTCAGCCTATAGCCTCCCACGAACATCGTCCAAGGCTTCTTCCCCACCAAGCAGTCATGGCTCAAGTCGTCGATGTCGACGACAAGAAGGCCGGCATGCCTGGTGATGTGGAACAAGTCTCTCTCAGCTCCGGGCCTTCGTTCGGCAAAGGCGACTTGCTCTCGCTGGAGCATACTGACCCTGTCTTGAATGCAAAGATGCATCTCATCAACAACGTGAGCTGAGCCTCCTATTCTCCGGTTTCTCTTCCCTCGTTCCACCGCTCCCAGTCACCTCGCACATGATACTCCAGGGATGCTGCAGAAGCTGACGAGCCTATCAAAGACTATTGACGAGATCGGTTGGACTCCTTGGCAAATGAAACTTTTCTTCCTGAATGGATTTGGGTGAATCCGGATTTCGATTCCCTCCACCCTTCCTCGGAACCCGAACTCTTTCTGGACATTTATCGTACGGATTTAACATCAGTATAGATACGCTGTGGACTCTCTCATTCTGCTCATCCAGAGTGTCATTGCCACACAGGCCACATACGAATTCAATCCGTCCTACATACACGGCCTGACCATCGCCGTTTACGTCGGCATGTTGGCTGGAGCCCTGTTCTGGGGTCTCTCGGCCGACATTATCGGACGCAAATTCGCTTTCAACTACTCTCTCATGATCTGTAGCATTTTCGCCATCATTGCGGGTGCATCGCCCAACTGGATCGTGCTGGGTTTGTTTACATGCCTGTCAGCTTTCGGGGGTGGCGGGAATCTTGTACTGGACACGGCTGTCTTCTTGGAGTACCTGCCTTCAAAGGACCAATGGATCCTGACAATGCTAGCGTTGTGGTGGGGTAAGAGTTTGATGGGCCCACGACAGAAGATTTGCCGGCTGATGCGGAGCAGGAGTCGGACAGCTGGTTACAGGTCTCTTTGCATGGGCATTCCTTCCAAATTACAGCTGCTCAAAGCCTCCTGCGGTTTGCAACTACGATAACAACAAGGGTTGGCGATATGTATGGTATGCGTCCGGCTCTCTGGTCTTTGTGATGAGCATTCTCCGGATAACCGTCATTCGCCTCAAAGAGACCCCAAAGTTCTTGATTGGAGAAGGGCGAGATGCGGAGGCGGCCGAAACACTCCAATTCATCGCACATAAATACAACCGGCCATGCTCGCTTACTCTAGAAGCACTGTCGGCGTGTGGTGTGACTGGTCAAGATCGAGCCATGGGGATCAACCGCAAGAAGCGATACTTCCTGACCGAGGTGGGAATGCATCTTCGAGGTCTTTACCAGACAAGAAGGATTGGAATTTCAACTACTCTCATCTGGCTGTCGTGGACTCTCATCGGCCTTGCATACCCGCTATACAATGTCTTCCTGCCTTCTTACCTTGCAAGCCGAGGCGCAACGTTTGGTCAAGACTCGCAATATATCACATGGAGAAATTATGCCATTGGTAGGGCGGCCCCTACTTTCTCGGAGGCACGCGTAAATGAAACGTGACTGACGACTTCTCCAGTCAACGTATGCAGCATTTTCGGTCCTGTTCTGGCAGGCTTCCTCTGCAGAACCCCTCTCGGACGCAAATACACAATGGTCGTTGGGGCCCTGGTGACGATGATCTTGTGAGGCATTCCGCACCTGCTTTTCGATATTTTTGAGCTATCCTGCTGACTGCAAACCACCCAAGCTTCTTCGCATACACGCAAGTGCGCACCGAATCGCAGAATCTAGGCTTCAACTGTGCCATTTCGTTCTGTTTGAACATCTATTACGGAACGCTGTATGCGTATACACCCGAGGTCCTTCCCAGTGCCCATCGAGGGACAGGAAATGGCATCGCTATCGGATGCAATCGAGTCATGGGTATTTTGAGCGCTGTGATTGCGACTGTGTCAAACGTAAGAGAATCCCTCACTAATGGTCCATTGCTAATGATATACTGCTGCACAGACTGACACCCCTGTCCCAATCTACATCTGCGCAGCCCTCTACATCATTATGGCCATTGTCGTGGCAGCCTTCCCGTTCGAACCCTTCGGACACAGGAGCTCGTAAGCATCTGCCAAAACCGCTAAATCCCCTGACCCAACGTCAGGGTGATTTTCCTCGGCCTCATGCTATTGCTTGACACGTCGATGAGCTTCACTTCAACGTCGCTCTACCCCACTCCTTTGATATAAGTGGTTTTGGCAGCTCAACCTGCAATCACGCGTTATGAGGAAACGCAAAGGCGTTTTTTATTTTACATATACCCAAAGATACCCAATCTGAACGGTTTTTCCAACCGGTCTGCATTTCCATCGTTCACCCTACGAATGCTCTTTATACCAATGATCTTACTATTTTCAGTCTATCATTCCCACCAGTCTACCAGACACCACCACCAGACAACTCGAGATACACAGCACCTGCCCTCCAACCAAACAATTCCATATCCCAGCCAAGCAATACTCTTCCCCCAGCATTCCCTATACTCTCCCACCCTACCCTACCCCCACTCCATCCCTATCCCCCGCCAGTCCACCACCAACCCCCCCTCGCAACCACACCTCTCTATTTCCCCTCCGGCGCCCCCGGCGGCTTGGGGAAGAACTCCTCCAACACCTCCCCCTCACTCGTCACAACCTTCTCACTCGCCAACATCACAAACAGCATCCGACACGTCTCCTTCCCGGCATTGAACCAACTATGCATCGCCCCGCGCTGCAGAATCATCTCCCCCCTAATTTTCACAAAAGAATTCCAAAGTCAGCGAAGCGGTTTCAAGAAGGAAAGCAGCGAGGGCGAAAACCCCTCACCCCCCAAAACAGGGACCACCGCGGCCGGAGTAGCCGGGGCAACTCACCTCTTGACCGTAACCTTTTCCCCATCCTCCACCTCAAGCACCACCTCCCCCTCAAGCACAACCGCGTAATCCAGCGATACGGTCCTGTGCATCGGACTCCCCTTCCCCGGGGGAAAATCCGTCGTGCAGAATATCGCTCCCCCCGGTGGGCAACGCGGGATTTGGTCCGTGACTGGGGGGGGGAGGTGCCCCGTGTTTGAGGCGGGGACGCTGGGGGTTGTGTGCAGGATTTGGAATGAGGGGTTGAGGGGGCCGAAGGGGTGGTAGGGTGTTAGGGGAC
>JAABUQ010002496.1_pt1 | contig 36222 bp, 38 predicted proteins | sample 5560001 | NCBI WGS metagenome assembly JAABUQ01 (sample SAMN10711888, study PRJNA513371) | rock metagenome | isolation source: Antarctica rocks | place: Antarctica: Victoria Land, Finger Mt nord | collected 2015-12-18 | reverse complement strand
TTGCATTCGGGACTCGGGTACAGGACCCCACAAGAGGTTCACGACGAGTACCTGAATCGTAGCTCAGCAGCCTGAAACAGCATTAACGGGCTGTCCGGAATGTGCGAGGCTCATCAGATGCCGGGGCCATCAACTTCACCAACGAGTACACCAACGACACCACGTCGGCAACTGCGACCCGGTTCCTCGGGGTCAACGGCACCTTGTTGCAGTACAACGACGGGACCTACGGGATGTTCTTCTCCGGGGGCAACTGTTCTGACGGCGACAGCGACGCCTACGGCTACATCGGCTACGCCCACTCGGTCGGCCCGACGGCGAATACCTTTACCATCGACAACGGCTACAGCAACCCATTCGCCGGCCTGAAGACCGACTACAGCTTCCCGCAGGGAGGCACCCGCTCGTACTACACGGGCCGCACCTACGCCCCGCAAGTCGTGGCATCGGCAGACGGACGCAGCGCCGAGCTGATCTTCTCGGGCTACCAGTACGACAAGCCCACGACAGACCTCTCGACCACGGAACCAACCACCGGCCCGGCGCAGTATCGAAACATCCTCTACGTGCCGCTGAGCGCCACGGGCGCGGTGGTCAACACTGCGGGCCAGGCCAACACGGTGCCCGCCGGCCCGCCGCCGGCCACGCCCGAGGTGCCCAACGCCGTGCTGTTGCCCCTGGGTGCTCTGGCCATCCTCGGTGCCGGCGTTGTCGTGCGTCGCCGAAGCGCGGCCAGGCTCGCCTGACCAGACCCCGAGCCCCGCTTCCGGTCGGGCCTCAGGTCGACGGGTCGACGGGTCCCCGCAGCCCCACCCTGCGATACTCGGGCCGACAAGTGAGGCCGACATAGCAAACCCGGGGCCGCTCAAGGCAATCCTGCCCAACGCCGTCATCGGCGTCGTCCTGATGGTGGTGGTGGCCGTCCTGCTCGTGGCCCACCAACGGGTGGCGGCGTTCGTGGTGCTGGGCCTCGACGCCGTGAACCTCATCGTGTTGCGGGTGAGGCTGTTCCGCTGGGTGAGAAGAGACCGCTAGGGCATCGCCCGGATGGCGGAGATCAGCGCGTGCAGGGCGGCGCCCTCCGAGGCCGCTCCTTCGGCGCGGATGACCCCACCGGCAACTACGACGAAAAACGGCGAGCCCCAGACCCCCCAGCGAAACCACGTCTCGCTCGACATGACCACTGGGACCGCGGGGGGCGCCAGGCGGGCCACCTCACGGCGGTCCTCGGTGGTCGGATCCGGGGTGACGATGACCACCGCGGGAGGCTCGTCGACCACGACAGCGCCGACGGCCGGAGTCTTCCAGAACCACTGGCACGTGCGGCAGCTCGAGGTAAGGAACGCCACCACCAGGCCCGACCCGGACCCGGTGTCGACCACCGTGTTCTCACCGGCGGGGGACCAACCCTCGAGGGCGGGGGCGGCCGAACCCACCCTCGAGGGCCGGGGGGCCAGGACCGGAGCTCGGGGGCGGCGAAACCGGCCGACACCAGGGAACGCATGCATCAGCCCGCACGGTAGCAACCGGGTGGGCCCGCCTCCTGGGTCGACGCTGGGTACCGGCGCGTGCCAGTCTGCCAGGGTGCGAATCGGTGTCATCGGGGGGACCGGTCCGGCCGGACAGGCAGTCGCGGTGCAGTTTGCCGGCATCGGGATCGCCGTCACCGTGGGCTCGCGCTCGACGGAGCGGGCCGCGGAGACAGTGGCCGTCCTCTCCGGACGGTGGGCCGAACGGGACCTTCCCCTCCTGGCCGGGGACAACGCCCAGGCGGCGTCGGCCGACGTGGTGGTGGTGGCCACCCCCTGGGATGCCGTACTGGCCAGCGTCGGGCCGCTGACCGCCGCTCTGGACGGCAAGCTGGTGGTGTCCATGGCCAATGCCCTGACCCGGTGGGACGGCCACATGGTGCCCCTGTTGCCCCCGACGGGCTCGGTGACCGTGGCGGTGGCCCAGGCCCTGAGCGGGGCGCGAGTGGCTGGCGCCTTCCACCACCTTCCGGCCGGAGCGTGGGGTGACCTCGACCACCCGCTGGAGGCTGACGTCCTGGTGTGTTCGGCCACCCGAGCCACCACCGACGAGATGATTGAGCTCATCGATCGACTGCCCGGCCTACGGGGTGTCGACGCCGGCGGCCTGGGCAGTGCCCTGGCCATCGAGGCCCTGACCCCTGCGCTGCTCGAAGTCAATCGGCGCTACCGGACCCACGCGTCGATCCGCCTCACCGGTCTCGACGCCCGGACCCGAAGGGACCCGTGATCGGCGGAAGGGCAAGGTCGGGTTCGGAATCGGAGGGCGCCCTGAGGCTCTACGACACGGCCCGGGACGAGGTGGTGGAGTTTCGACCAGGCCCGGTGGTCACCATGTACACCTGCGGCATCACTCCCTACGACTCCGCGCATCTCGGGCACGCCGCGACCTACGTGAGCTACGACGTCTTGCAGCGTCGGTTGCGGGACCGGGGCCACGACACCCGCTGCGTGCGCAACGTGACCGACGTCGATGACGACATGCTCAGGAAAGCCCGGGAGCTCGGGGTCCACTACCTCGACCTGGCCGCCGAGGAGATGGCCCGCTTCGACGACGACATGGCCGCCTTGGGCCTCATCCCGTCGTTCTCCGAGCCCCGGGCCACCTCGGCCATCCCCGACATCCTCGGCTTCATCGGCATGCTGCTCGAAACCGGACACGCCTACCAGTCCGGCGGGGGCGTGTACTTCTCGGTGTCGTCGTACCCGGCGTACGGCGAGATCAGCCACTACGGACCGGCCGAGATGCTGGCCCTGGCCGCGGAGCGAGGCGGGAATCCCGATGACCCGGCCAAGCGCGACCCGCTCGACTTCGTGTTGTGGCAACCCTCGGCGGCCGATGAGCCGGCCTGGGAGACGCTGTGGGGCCCGGGCCGGCCGGGCTGGCACATCGAGTGCTCGGCGCTGGCCATGCGGGAGCTGGGTGAGACCGTCGACCTCCACGGCGGCGGTTCGGACCTGATCTTTCCCCACCACGAGTGCGAGGCGGCGCAGTCCACCTCGGCGACCGGCGAGCCATTTGCCCGTCACTGGATGCACGTCGGGATGGTTCGCCTGGGGGGCACCAAGATGTCAAAGTCGCTCGGCAACCTGGTCTTCGTCCACGACCTGCTGGCGGAATGGGACGCAGCGGCCATCCGCCTGGCCATCGTCGCCCACCATTACCGCAGCAGCTGGGACTGGCACGACGCGCTGTTGCCCGAGGCGGCCACCCGCCTGGCTCGGTGGCGGGCCCATGGCAACGGCGACGGGGCTCTGGTAGAGACCCGCCGGGCCCTCGACGCCGACCTCGACACCCCCGCCGCCATCGACGCCATCGACCGGGCGGCGGCGTCGGGCCTGGGCGTCAGCCGGGCCGCCGCCCTACTCGGACTTGGGTAGAGCCGGGGAAAGCGCAAGCCGGGCGGGGGCCGCTCCCGTATCCTCTCAGCGGTGAGCTCCACCGACTCGATCACCGTGTTCCTGCCCGACGGATCGCCACGCGATCTCCCCTCCGGGGCCACCGGGGCAGATCTGGCCGCCGCCATTGGTCCGCGCCTGGCCCAAGCCGCCGTCGCCGTCACCGTCGAGGGAAGCCAGAGCGATCTGGGCGCCCCCCTCACCCCGGAGTCCACCGTGGCGGTGGTGACCGCCAACTCAGATGAGGGCCGAGACATTCTGCGTCATTCCACTGCTCATGTTCTGGCTCAGGCGGTCACGGACCTGTGGCCGGGGGCCAAATATGCCATTGGGCCGCCCATCACCGACGGCTTCTACTACGACTTCGATCTGCCCGACGGCGCCCACTTCTCCGACGACGACCTGGCCCGCATCACCGAGCGGATGCGGGCCATCGTCGCCGCCAACCAGGCGTTCCGCCGCGAGGAGTACACCATCGAGGAGGGCCGCCGCCTCTTCGCCGATCAGCCCTACAAGATCGAGATCATCGATCGCATCGGTGCCGAGGCGCCCGATCCTGGCGAGGGTGCGGGCGACGGAGGCATCAGTGCTTATCGAAACGATGGCGGATTCGTGGACATGTGCCGCGGCCCCCATGTGCCGTCCACCGGACGCCTCGGCCACTTCGCTCTCCAAAAGGTGGCCGCTGCCTACTGGCGCGGCGACGAGAAACGTCCGCAGCTGCAGCGCATCTACGGTACGGCCTGGGAATCGAAGTCCGCCCTGGCCGAGCACCGCCAGCGTCTGGCCGAAGCCGAAAAGCGCGACCACCGCCGCTTGGGCGCCGAGCTCGACCTGTTCCACTTCCCACCCGAGATCGGCGGGGGCCTTCCGGTGTTCCACCCCAAGGGTGGGCTGATCCGAAAGTTGATGGAGGACCACGCCCGAGCCGAGCACGAAGCGGCCGGCTACCAGTTCGTCTACACCCCGCACCTGGCCAAGTCGACCCTCTTTGAGATCTCCGGGCATCTGGACTGGTACGCCGATGGCATGTATCCCCCGATGGAGATGGAAGGGGCGACCTATTACCCCAAGCCGATGAACTGCCCGATGCACATCTTGATCTTCAAGGACCGCCAGCATTCCTATCGGGAGCTGCCGATCCGCTTCTTCGAGTTCGGAACCGTCTACCGCTTCGAGCGTTCCGGGGTTCTCAACGGGCTGCTCCGGGTCCGGGGCATCACCCAGGACGACTCGCACATCTTCTGCGCCTCCGATCAGCTCGAAGACGAGCTGGTCAGCCTGCTTGGCTTCGTCCTCCGCCTCCTGGCCACGTTCGGACTCACCGACTTCGAAGCGGAGCTGGCCACCCGGCCCGAGAAGTACGTGGGCAGCGAGGAGGAATGGGCCCGGGCCACCGAGGCCCTGGGGAATGCCCTCGCCGTGGCGGATATCCCCTACGTGGTGGCTGAGGGGGAGGGGGCCTTCTACGCGCCCAAGATCGATGTCCACGTCCGCGACGCCATCGGGCGGCGCTGGCAGGTCTCCACCCTGCAGGTCGATCTCCAGCTCCCGCAGCGCTTCGGGCTGTCCTATGTGGGAGCCGACAACAACCGCCATCTCCCGTTCATGATCCATCGAGCCCTGTTCGGGTCCATCGAGCGGTTCTTCGCCATCCTCGTCGAGCACTATGCGGGTGCCTTCCCGACCTGGCTGGCCCCCGTGCAGGTGCGGGTCCTCCCGGTGCGCGACGACCACCAGGCCTACGCCGACGACGTGGCCAGCGCGTTGCAGGCCCGGGGTCTACGCGTCGAGGTGGCGGGCGCCGACGAACCCCTGCCGGGCCGGGTGCGGCGAGGCAAGCTCGACAAGCTGCCCTACATCGTGGTGGTGGGCGACGACGACGTGGCCTCCGGCACCGTCGGGGTCAACCGGCGGGGCCAGGACCGCCCCCGCCGGGGCGTCGACCTCCAGGAGTTCGCCGCCCTGGTGGCCGATGAGGCGGTCGCCCATCTGCGGACCAAGGCGGCACCATGAGGGGGCACCGGGCACAATGAGCGCCCTTGATCGACTCTGGGCCGGCTGGCGCCACGACTACATTGCGATGCCGCCCCGGGAGTCGGCGGCGCCGGCGGCGGGAGATTGCGTGTTCTGTGGGATTCTGGCCTGCGAGGCGCCGGACTCGGAGACGCATGTGATCTGGCGCCATTCCGGCGGGGCGGCGGTGGCCCTGCTCAATGCCTACCCCTACGTGAGTGGTCACCTCCTGGTCCTGCCCACCCGCCACGTGGCCGACCCCGAGGACCTGGGCGACGAGGAGTCGGCCGCCGTGGGCCGGGGGGTGATGGCCGCCACCCGGGCGGTGAAGGTGGCCTACGAGCCCGACGGGCTGAACGTGGGCGCCAACCTGGGGCGAGCCGCCGGGGCCGGCGTTCCCGGCCATCTCCACATCCACGTCCTGCCCCGGTGGGAGGGCGACACCAACTTCATGACCTCGGTGGCCGACACCAGGGTCCTGCCCGAGGCTCTCTCCGTAAGCGACGAGAGACTCCGTCGGGCGTGGTCGGGTTGACCGCCGGGCGCCGGCGGCGGCGACGTCGGTGGTAGATTGTCCCGAACCTTCCTTTAGGAGCGCTCCTTTGTTCGACGGACGTTTCCGTACGGGCGTGGACCGGGTGACGAAACCTGTTGGCACGGCTCTTCGACGGACCGGACTTTCCCCCGACCAACTCACCGCCCTGGGTCTCGTCCTGGCCGTGCCCACGGCGTTGGTCATCGCCAGCGGCCACCTGATCATCGGGCTGGTCCTGCTGATCGCCTCGGCGATCCCCGACCTGCTCGACGGGGCCCTGGCCAAGGCGTCGGGACGCTCCTCGCTTCGGGGGGCGTTCTTCGACTCCGTGGCCGACCGGGTCACCGACGGCCTGGTGCTCGGTGGCGTGGCCTGGTACCTCCAGAGCCGCCACCATGGTCACGCCTTCCTGCTGCCCATGGCCGTGCTCGGCGCGTCGCTGCTCATCTCCTACGAGCGGGCCAAGGCCGAGTCGCTCGGCTTCGACGCCAGGGGTGGGATCATGGAGCGCGCCGAGCGGGTCATCGTGTTGTGCGTCGGGCTGCTCATCGGCTTCTTGCTGGTCCCTCTGCTGTGGGTCATGCTGGTCCTGACCCTGCTCACCGCCGGTCAGCGATTCGTCAAGGTTTGGCGCCAGGCCACCGCCGCCGGGCTGGCCGCCCCGCCGGTGGTCGTCCCCCCGGTCGAACCCCTTACCGCCGCCGCGGCGCGCTGGCGGGCGTGGCTCGATGCCGGTGGCCGACCCGCTCGGCCCGGCCCGCCGGGACATGCCGCCCGGCGCTCGGAGCGCGGCGGCACCTGGAGCGAGCGTCGACACGCCCGCCTCGAGGACCGCATGGTGCTTCGTCGCGGGAGCCGGCGGCGGGGTTCGGGCTCTCGGCGGCCATAGCCCGGCGCCGGTCCCGGCCCTCGCCGGCCGCGAAGCTGGCCGCATTCCGTCTCGGCGCAGCGGCCGCCGCTCGGCTGCCGGAAAGTGTCGGACGCTCGGTGGCCGAGGGGGTGGGACTGATGGCGGCCCGGATGGGAGGTCGGTTGGGCCCCGATGCCCTCCGCCGCCGGCGGGCCGTGGTCTCTGCTCACCTGCGCCGGGTCTATGGACCCGACCTCTCCGAGGCGAAGCTGGACCGGGCTGTCAACGAGGCTTTTGCCTCCTACGGTCGCTACTGGGCCGAGAGCCTGCGCCTGCCCAGCCTGAGCGCCACCGAGATCGACGCTGGGATGTCGGTGGAGGGCACGGACCGCCTCCATGCGGCCCTGGCCGGGGGGCGGGGGGCGATCCTGGCCCTTCCCCACCTGGGGGGCTGGGACTGGGGCGGGGTGTGGATGGCCCAGTCTCAGTGGCCGGTCAGCGTCGTCGTCGAGGCCCTCGATCCACCCGAGGTCTTCGCGTGGTTCGTGGAGTTCCGGAGCCGCATGGGCATGGAGGTCATCCCCCTCGACGCCGGTGCGGCATCGGCGTCGATGCGGGCGCTCGGCGCCGGGCGGGCGCTGTGCCTTCTGTCGGATCGAGCCATCGGCGCCGCCGCCGGGGTCACCGTGGACCTCTTCGGGTCTCCGACCCGCCTGCCGGCCGGACCCGTGACCCTGGCCCTGCGTAGCGGGGCGCCACTGCTGCCCTGCGCCGTGTATTTCGACGGTGGAGCCAAGGGTCACCTGGCGGTGGTTGAGCCACCGATTCCCCTGGAGCGCCGGGGGCGTCTCCGCCACGACGTGGAGCGCGGCACCCAGCAACTGGCCGATCGCCTCGAGGTCCTCATCGCCCGGGCCCCCACGCAGTGGCACATGATGCAGCCCGTCTGGCCCTCGGGCGAGCCCAACTAGCGTCGGCGCCCGTGCGTGTCGGCCTGGTCTGTCCATACAGCCTGACCCAGCCGGGAGGGGTACAGGGTCAGGTGCTGGGGCTGGGCGATGCCCTGCGGCGTCGGGGAGTCGACGCCCGGGTGCTCGGTCCCTGCGACGGCCCGCCGCCCGACGCTGCGGTGACTCCTCTGGGTAATTCGATCCCGGCGGCGGGAAATGGCTCGGTAGCCGCCATCGCCCCCGACCCGGCCGCCGTGCTGCGCACCATCAGGGCCCTGCGCGACGAGGAGTTCGACCTGGTTCACCTCCACGAACCCCTGGTGCCGGGGCCGACGGTCACCGCGCTGGTCTTCGCTGACGCGCCAATGGTGGCCACCTTTCATCGCTCCGGGGAGAGTCCGGCGTATCTGCTGGTCCGTCCCTTCGCCGGATTCCTGGCCGCCCGGGTGGCCGTTCGAGCTGCAGTATCGGCGGAGGCCGAGGCCACCGCCACCAAGGCTCTGGGCGGAACCTACGAACGGGTCTGGAATGGCATCGACACCGCGCTCTACGACGCCGCCGTGCCCTGGCGCTCGGCCGGCCCGACCATCCTCTTCGTCGGGCGCCACGAACCGCGCAAGGGTCTGGCCGTGCTGGTCGAGGCCATGGCCCACCTTGGTCCCGACGTACGGCTTTGGGTGGCGGGGGAGGGGCTGGAGACGGCCCGCCTGCAGGCGTCGACCGCCGGGGATGGCCGCATCGAGTGGCTGGGCATGATCGACGAGACCGAAAAGCTGAGGAGGATGCGCGCCGCTGAGGTGTTGTGCGCTCCGTCGCTGTCGGGGGAGAGCTTCGGCGTGGTCCTGCTCGAGGCCATGGCTGCCGGTTGCCTGGTGGTGGCCAGTGACCTGGCCGGGTACCGCAACGTGGCCCGGAGCGGGACCGAGGCCTTCTTGGTGGCGCCCGGTGATCCCGTCGCCCTGGGCACGGCCCTGGCCCGGGGCCTGGCCGGCGGGGAGACGGTGGCATCGGTGGTGGCCGCGGCCAAGCGCCGGGCGGAGCACTTCTCCATCGACACCTTGGCAACGCGCTACCTGGAGCTCTACCGCCGGGCCCTGGAGCGGCCGGTCACGTCGGGGCGACGCGGCGTCCCCGGTGCCCGGCGCCTCGGATCACGCCCCCGCTGAGCGGGACCAAGGCTACAACCGCGGCCCCGTAGGAGATCTGACCGATGCCATTTTGGTGGACGGCCGAGAGGATCACCGCAAAGAAGTAGGGATAACCGGCGACCACCACCACGCCCCAGCGGGGGCGGGCGGCCACCGCGGCCAGAGCCACCAAGGTCACCGCGTACCACGGTTGGACGGGAGTGGCGGCCAGCAACAGGACGCCGAGCAGCACGGTCATGGCCTCGAGAGCGGGAAGGCGGCGCACGGCGAGGACGACCACGGTGGCAACGACAGCGCCGCCTACCGCGGCGTCCGCCACGTGGCCATGGAGGTGGAGGGCGGCGGCCAGGAGATATCGGCTGGAAGTGCCCGTGTAGTGCTCTTCCTTCAGGTAGCCGGGCAGGTAGCCGAGGACCTTGACCCCCACGGCCAGGACGTGGGGGGCGTAGCCGACCACGACCACCCCGATGGCTGCACCGGCCGATGCCAAGCGGTGGCGGATTCGGATGCCGGGTGCCATCCACAGGGCCAGCAGGGCGACAATGGGGTAGAGCTTGACCAGGGTGGCCCCGCCGATGAGGGCTCCGGCCAGGGCGGCCCGGCCCACCGAGATGGGGCCAGGGGTCGCGTCGCGAGCCGGACCAGGCCGGGGGCAGAGGGCCAGGAAGGCGGCGATGAGAAACAGGATGGCCAGGCCGTCGACATGGCCGTCGTTGACGACCTCGATGACCGGCGCCGGGCACAGGGCGTAGAGGGCCAGCCAGCGCGGATCGCGGCCCCGCCGGAGCAGGGCGACGACGATGAGGGCCATGGTGACCAACTCGGTGACCAGCCCCGCCACCTGCCACAGCTTGTGGCGGGCACCGATGCCTCCGCCCAGGCGGTAGACGGCGCTGAACCAGCCCTCGGCCACCGGGGGGTAGATGGTGCGGACATCGGGGCGGTTGATCCGGGTGCAGCCCGCAGGTCGGTCGATCCGCTGGCAGCCCCCGGCGTCGGGCCATAGCCAGGCCTCCCGAAGGGCGACGAGCGCCCCGCTCTGGGGTGGCCGGCGGTAGGGGTCGACGCCGGAGAGTTGGACTCGGGCGTCCCAGCTGTAGCGGTACAGATCGTCGGAGAGCGTGGGGGTGCTGCTCAAGGCCGCCACCCGGACGACCACGGCGACCACGGCGATGGCCAGTACTGCCCAACGCCGGCGCAGGGGCAGGCGAAGGGCGCAGAGCACGGCGATCACCCATACCCCGGCCCACGCCGCGAAAAGGTCGAGGAGCGCCCAGCGGGCCCCGAGAATGGGTTGGCTGGTGGCTGCGGCGAACGACAGGATGATCCCGGCGGCGGAGCTGACGATGAACCCGGCCAGCCACCAGCGCCCGACGCCGGGTGCCTGAGCGGGGGCGCCGGGGGCTTCGACGGTGGCGGTCACCGGGTGGGGTGCTCGGCGCCCGCCAGTTCGGCCATGCCCTCCTCGAAGCCGATCTGGGCCTGGAAGCCGAGTCCCGCCTCGGCCTTGGTCGCCGATGCCACGATGTGGCGCACGTCGCCCACCCGCCACCGGCCGGTGACCTCGGGTACCAGTCGGGGCCCGGTGCCGTTGCGGGCCGCGGCGTCGCAGATGGCCTCGGCCATGTCACCGACGGAGTGGGGTCGGCCCGAGGCGATGTTGTAGGCGCCACCGACCACATCGGGGTTGAGCAGGGCGGCCACGTTGGCCCGGGCCACATCACGGACGTGAACGAAGTCGCGCATCTGGCCGCCGTCCTCGGTGACCTGGGGGGCCCGCCCGGCGGCCACCGCGGACTTGAAGATGGCCGAGACGCCGGCGTAGGGGGTGTCGCGAGGCAGCCGGGGACCGTAAACGTTGTGGTAGCGGAGGGCCACGGCGCAGGCCCCGGCTTCGGCCGCCCACAGGGCGCAGAGATGCTCTTGGTGCAACTTGGTGGCCGCGTAGACATTCCTCGGGTCCGTGGCCGCGTCCTCGGGGACCGTCTCCCAGGCCAGGAACCGTCCACAGTCCTCCACCGTGCAGCGGGGCTCGAAGTCGCCGGCGTCGAGGTCGGCGACCATGCGGCGCCTGGCGGGGCCGAGCCCGTGTCGGGCGCAGCGGTACCGCCCCTCCCCATAGACGACCATGCTGGCGGCCAGAACCAGGCGGCCCCGAAAGGATCGTTCCCAAAGAGCCGCCAGAAGCGTCACTGTCCCCGAGTCGTTGTCATCGACATAGCCCGGAGCATCGGCGAAATCGACGCCCAGGCCCACCTTGGCGGCCTGGTGACACACGGCGTCGATCCCCGCAACGGCGAACGCACAGGTCATGGGGTCGCGGATGTCACCCTCGACGAACTCGACTCCCTCGGGGGGCGGGCCGGGCGCCGGCCAGGTCCGGTTGCGGTCCACGACGACGACCTCGACGGATGCCGCGGCGAGCGCCTCGGCTACATGCGAGCCAATGAATCCATTGCCTCCGGTGAGCAGGACCCTCATCCGGCGGGTTCGGGGGCCGACTGGTTGCGCCGGAGAGGTAGGTCGACCACGAAGCGGCAGCCGGTTGCCGCATTTTGGACGCTGATATCGCCGGCGTGGGCTTCGACCAGGCCGCGGGCCACGGCCAGCCCGAGGCCGCCCCCGCCGGTATCAGCCGAGCGGGCCGCATCGCCCCGGTAAGCGAGGTCGAAGACCCGCTCGATGTCGGTGGCGTCGATTCCCCCGCAGCCGTCCATGACCGAGAGGCGGGCCCGGGTGCCGTCGGGGGTCAGGCCCGCTTCGACCCGCACCGTGCTGCCCGGGGGGCTGTGGCGGATGGCGTTGTCCAACAGGTTGTGGACGACCCTGGACATCTCCGCCGAGGAGAGCTCCACGACCAGGGGTCCGTCCATGGCGGCGTCGAGGTCGACGCCTTTGGTGGTGGCCTTGGCGGTGGCACCGGCCAGGGCGTCGGTGACCAACTCGTCGAGGCTGACCGCCTCGAGATGCAACTGCACGGCACCCGCCTCTATGGTGGCCAGGACAAAGAGGTCGTCGACCAGACCGGTGAGCCGCTCGATCTCGGCCAGCAGCGTGCGATGGTAACGGGCCACCGTGGCCTCGTCGGTGACCACCCCGTCCTGGATCGCCTCCACCATGGCCCGCATCCCCGACAGCGGCGTCCGAAGGTCATGGGAGACCCACGCCACCAGCTCCCGGCGACCCCTCTCCAAGGCGTCGGCCTGGGCGCGCGCCGCGCTCAGGCGCTTCGAGGTCATGTCGAGCTCCTTGGCCAGGGCGGCTAACTCGCCGGGGCCGTCGGCCACGTTCCTCCGGCTGGCGGCCCTGGTATCGGGTTCCCTTCGGCGGTCGTCGACCGCCATCGGGCTCACCCCGAGGTCCCGGGCCAGTGAGGCTACCGACCGGCTGGCCGTGGCCAGGCGGCGACCGAGGCTGAGCCCGGCCACCACGGCCACGGTGCCGGCGCCGGTCAGAATGACCGCCAGGGCCTGCAGGTCATGACCCGAGATGAACATGGCCTGGGCTCCGCCGAGGATTCCCAAGCCGGCAGCCACCACCGGGGCCAGGGCCACGATGACCATCTGGGCGCCGGTGCGGGTCCGCCGGGCCCACGACAGCAGGGCCGCTGCACCCATGCCGGCGACGGCCGCCCCGCCCGCCGACCAGGCCAGCAGGATCACCGCGTCATGGATCCGCAACGAGAAGGACACGGCCAGCGTGATGCTGAGGGTGACCCCGATGAGCACCAGGGCCAGGGGAGCCAGCCAGCCCCCGGCAGCGACGCTGGGTCCGGGCCGCGCCGACGGGGGCGGAGCGGCCTGGGAGGGCGGCACGTGGTGGACGGGGGGCGCGGGCAGAGCGGAGTGGGAGCTCAAGGTTCGAACCGGTACCCTACGCCCCACACGGTGGCCACATGGCGAGGTTGGCCGGGATCTTCCTCGACCTTCTCCCGAAGCCGGCGGATGTGGACCGTGACCGTCGACGTGTCGCCGTAGTCGAACCCCCAGACTTCGGAGAGGAGCTGGTCGCGTCGGAATGCGGTGCGGGGGTGGCGCATCAGATGGGCCAGCAAGTCGAACTCCTTCACGGTGAGCGGCACCAGCCTGCCCGACCGGCGAACCTCATGGGCCACCGTGTCGACTTCGAGGGCGCCGGCGGTCATCACCGCGGCATCCGGTCCGGGCACCGGCCCCCGGGCCCGACGCAACACCGCCTTGACCCGGGCGGTCAGCTCCCTGGGGGAAAAGGGCTTGGCCACGTAGTCGTCGGCGCCGAGCTCCAAGCCGGCGATGCGGTCCGCCTCCTCCCCGCGAGCAGTGAGGATGATCACCGGAACGGGGGCCTGGGCCCGCAACCGCCGGCACACCTCGAGGCCGTTGAGAGAGGGCAGCATCAAATCGAGGATCACCAGGTCGGGCGGATCGGCCAACGCCCGGCGCAGTCCATCGGCGCCATCCGCGCTGGTGGCGACCGCGTAGCCCTCGGCCTGGAGGTAGCGGCTGACCACCTCGGCCACGGTGGCGTCATCCTCCACGATGAGGACCCGCTCGCGGGCGGGCTCGGAGGACACATCAGGCATGATCGCTCCTCCGAGGGCGCGCCTGTACGCGCCCAGGGCGCGAAGTTCACGGATTTGTGATCGCCCGGCGCGCCGCGAGCGGCGTGGGATCCTCTAGACAGCAGCAATGCCGGTCGTCGTGATCCCTGTCCTCGACGAGGCCGGTGCCCTTCCCGATCTGCTCGGCGCCATGCCCGCCGGGTACCTCCCCTTGGTGGTCGACAATGGTTCCAGTGATGGATCGGCGGAGGTAGCGGCCCGCCACGGTGCCTCGGTGGTGACCGAGGAGGTCAGGGGCTTCGGCTCGGCATGCTGGGCCGGCCTGCAAGCCGCCCGCCCCGATGACGGCGTGGTCTGCTTCATGGACGGCGACGGGTCGTTCGACCCCGCCGAGCTGGTCAAAGTGGCCGGCCCGGTGCTGGCCGGCCAGGCCGACCTGGTGCTGGGGGCCCGGCGGCCCGCGGTTTCGGGGTCCTGGCCGGTGCATGCCCGGGTGGCCAACCGGGCCCTGGCCGGCCTGCTCAACCGGACCCCGGCGCTGCGTCGATCGGGGCTGACCCTGCGCGACCTCGGGCCCATGCGAGCCGCCCGTCGAGACGGGCTCTTGGACCTGGGTCTGGAGGATCGCCGGTCGGGCTGGCCCTTGGAGATGGTCCTCACTGCGGCCCAGCGCGGGTGGCGGCTTCGGGAGGTGGAGGTGGCCTACCGGGCCCGGGTCGGTCGTTCCAAGGTCACCGGCACCCTTCGGGGGACCGTGGTGGCGGTGAGCGACATGAGCCGCCTGCTGGTGGCCAGCCGACGACCGCGCCCCGCCCCGCCCGGCCCGGCCGGACGGTAGGAGGAAAAGGGGCGATGCATCTGTTGATCATGGCCAAAGCACCCGTGCCCGGCAGGGTCAAGACCCGCCTGTGTCCCCCCTGCAGCCCCGAGGAGGCAGCGGCGGTGGCCCAGGCGGCCCTGGCAGACACCCTCGACGCAGTGGCCGCTTGCGGAGCCGACCGGCGCATCCTGGCCCTCGACGGCGAGCCGGGCGAGTGGCTTCCGAGGGGCTTCGAGGTCATTGCCCAGCAAGGGGACGGGTTCGACCGGCGGCTGGGGGCGGCGTGGAGCCATGCCGGCGGACCGGGGTTTCAGGTGGGCATGGACACTCCCCAGGTTACGGCCACCGATCTCAACGATGCCCTGGCGGCCCTCGACCGCCCGGGGGACGCCGCCGTGCTCGGACCGGCCCTCGACGGGGGTTGGTGGGGCATCGGCATGCTCCGGCCCCACCCGCGGGCCTTCGCCGGCGTGCCCATGAGCTCTTCGGCCACCGGCGAGGCCCAGCGGGTGAGACTGGAATCGTTGGGTATGGAAGTGACCATGCTGGCCCAGCAACGCGACATCGACACCTACGCCGACCTGATGGCGGTCGCCGCGTGCATGGAGAGGGGGAATATCCCTGCGGTGGTCGCCACGCTGGCCGGCCCATGAGGTCACCAGCGGAGGAGGAGATCCAGCTTCGGACCCGGGACGGCCAGCTGCTGCCATTCGAACCGAGCCGCTGGTCGGCGCGGGCCAACGAGGACGAGCGGGCACTGCTGGCCGACATCGAGGGCCCGGTCCTCGATGTCGGGTGCGGCCCGGGGCGCCTGGTGGCGCATCTCTTGATGAACGGGATCACGGCCATGGGCGTCGACCCCGCCCCCGGAGCGGTGGCTCTGGCCCGCGAACGGGGCGCTCCGGTGTTGCAGCGAGCCGTATGGGAGCGCCTGCCCGGGGAGGGCCGCTGGGGTACCGTGTTGCTCTTCGACGGCAACGTAGGCATCGGCGGCGATCCCGTTGTCCTCCTGCGCCGCTGCGCAGCGTTGCTCGGCGCGCGGGGCCGGGTTCTCGTCGAGCTCGACGCCCCAGGGACCGTCAGCCGCCACGTCGAGGTGCGCATCGAGCGTGGTGAGGCGTACACGCCGTGGTTTCCCTGGGCGACCCTCAGCGTCGGTGACGCCGCCGCGGTGGCCGCTCGGGCGGGCCTCGAGGTCACCGGCGTGTGCCACACCGCAGGCCCCGAGCGGAGCCGGCGGTGGTTCGGCCTCTTCGGTGGTCCGGGCGGCTGCATGCAGCGCTGTGACCTGCGTCCCGCGCTCACCGCCTGGCCGGCCCTGGCCGTCGAGCGCGCCCGGAGCCCCGTGGTGGCCGGCTGAGGCCCAAGGGTCAGGCCCGGGCTCGGCGGCGCAGCACCAGGCGGAGGATCACCACCACGAGGGCCACGGCCCACACCACGCCGAGCACGATAAGCAGGCCGGTGGCGTAGTTCAGGGTCTGCAGGGACGAGCTCAACGCAGGGTCCCTGCCGTAGCGGCGGATCTCCGGCCACGAGAAAGCGGTGACGATCACCGAGATCAGGGCCACGCCCACGGCGGTGGCGGTGACGGGACTCGATCGCACCACCCGCCGCAGGCCGAGACCGATGATGATCACCGCAGGGGCGACGATCAGATCCTGGACCAGGGCGAAGACGACGAGGGTGACAACGCTGTACACCGGGTTGGCGTCGTGATAGGTCCGCAACGCGCTGTGGATCCCGAAGGCGATCATGGCCCAGCCGAGCAGGACGCCGATCCAGAACCGCACGCCGTAGGTGACCGCCACCACCCGTGGCTTGGCGCTGATCAGAGCGTGGTCACCATCGCTGCCGATGACCGTCATGTGATCACCAGGCGATGGACCCACTTGGTCTGCAGCACACCAGGCCGGTTGGGGGCGATGAGCCGGACCGGGTAGCCGTGATCGACGTTGATGGTCTCACCGTTGACCCTGAAGGCCAAGAGGGTGTTCGAGGCCTGAGCCTGGTCGGGGTTGAGCTGGGAGGTCCGGTACAGCCCGTTGGCTTCCACGGACTCCACCGTCACCGAGGCGCCCGGCCGGGCGCCGGCGGCCTTGAGCAGATCTCGCACCCTGACGCCCTCCCAGGTACGCGTGACGCTCCAGCCCTCCACGCACGAGATGGGCACGGTGGCGGTGGTCAGGGGCAGGCCCCTCAACTGGTCGAGGGTCATGAGCAGGGGCTTGCGGACCCCGGGGCCCTCGACCCGGAAGCGGTAAGAGCGCAGGTCCGTGGCCAGGTAGGACACCTCGGCGGCCGATGCGGCACGATTCACCGGAAAGCCCTGGGGTCCGGTGTCGGGGAGCGAGCAACCCGGTCGTCTGCAGGACGGGAACCGGTCCGCCCAGCGTCTCTCCCACGGTGGCGACGGTGAGAGTGGCCGACGCCGCCCCCGCGGTCCAAAGGAATCCGCGACGGGTGATCAGGCCCGGACGGCTCGGCGGCCGGTCGAGGGCCGGCGCCCCCCGGGCCAGGGCGCTTCTCGTCACCGTCAACTTGGCCAGGATATGGGTCACCAGGCCACCGATGGTGATCCACGCTGCGTCGTAGTGGGCGACGGTGAAGAAGAAGTGGAACCAGTACCAGTGGAACACGTTGGCCACGCCGGTGATGAGCTGGAACAGCGCACCGCCCACCAGGGGAAGCAAGGTCAGCCTCTCGACCGCGTTGGCCACCCCGGTGACCGCCGGCCAGACGAAGAACCGGGGCCAGACGGTCCACAACTTGGCGAACAGGAGAGGGATCGACGCGATGCCGGTAGCCACGTGGACGCCCTGGGTCAACTGGTAGAGGCCGGTCGGCCCGGCGGGGATGGCCCACCACGACGGCGGATGCTGCTCGAGGTGGGAGTAGAGACCGGTGAAGAAGCACACCCCAAAGCACACGGCCAGGCTGATGCCGAGGATGGCGGCAACCCGTTCGTCGTGCAGGTCACTCTTGACCGGAGCGTCCCCGAGGGCTCCGGTGGCCGACGGGAGCCTGGCCGTGGCTTCCGCATCGACGCGACGAAGCAGCTCTCGTCCCTTTTGCATCGGCGAGTGGCCGTCGGTGTTCACCTTGGTGTCCACGGCTTTCGCCACAGCCCTACCTCCCTCCGTCGCCGAGGCAACGCTGCTCTGTGGCCGAACCCAACTGTTGGGCCTACTCTGCCGTTTGGTGTTGTGCCAGTACTGGCGTTCGGTTAAACCTCAGGCCCAGGCTACCTACAAGTCTGGGCCACAGCCGCCCCGTAGGTCGGCGCGGAGCGCTTACAGAGTGCGAAACTGGGCGCAGCCGTGAGGGCGGTAGCATCGCTGGTCGATGCCGGCCACCCACCTTTCGCCTTGACGCCCCAGCGGCGCGCCCGGCTGGTGGTGGTGGCCGGCTCCGTGCCCCCTGCGGTGATCCTGGGCCTGATGGCCCTCCTTGCCGGACCGCTCATCGCCGTGTTGGTGGCCGTCGTGGTGGGTGGGGCTCTGGCGTCGTGGTTGTGGTGGGGAGGTGAACGACGGATTCTGAGGGCCCTCGCCGCCCGCCCCGCACTCCCGTCGGATGACGCCCGGCTGCTCAACCTGGTGGACGGGCTGTGCGCAGCGTCGGGTGTCCGCCAGCCCCGGGTGCTGATCAGCGAGGATCCGGGCCTCAATCTCTTGGTGGCCGGACGTAGCACCGACCGGGCCATCCTGGCGGTGACCTCCGGGCTGCTGAGCGGGCTGAGCCGCATCGAGCTCGAAGGGGTGCTGGCCGACGGGCTGGTGCAGATCCGCCGAGGCGACATTGTGGCGGCCACGGTGGCGGTAGCCACGTTCGGCCTGGCGTGGAGATTCGCCTTCGACGCCGGCGACCACGACACCGATGTGGATCGGGCGGGCATGGCTCTCACCCGCTATCCCCCGGCGCTGGCCAGCGCCTTTGAGACCATGGATCGCCTGGGCACCACGGTGGCCGGTGTGGCCCCGTCCATGGCGCCGCTGTGGCTGGCCGACCCCGGGCGCCGCCGTTCGACACCGGGCGCAGCGCCCACCGATCCCGGTGACGCGGCGGCCACCTCGGCGCTGGCGCGGCCCCCGCTCCTGGCCCGGGCATCGTTGCTGCGCGAGCTGTGAGTCCCACCCGGTCCCCATTGACGGCCGCGTAGAGTAGGAGCATGGTTTCGGATCAACCCAAGCGTCGTATCGGCACCGATCTGGTCAAGCGCGGGTTGGCCGAGATGCTGCGCGGCGGTGTCGTCATGGACGTCGTCAACGCCGAGCAGGCCAGGATCGCCGAGGATGCCGGAGCGGTCGCGGTGATGGCCCTGGAGCGGGTCCCGGCCGACATCCGGCGCCAGGGAGGGGTGGCCCGGATGAGTGACCCCGCCCTCGTCGAGGCCATCAAGGCCGAGGTCACCATCCCGGTCATGGCCAAGGCCCGCATCGGTCACTTCGCCGAGGCACAGGTCCTCCAGACGCTCGGCGTCGACTACATCGACGAGAGCGAGGTGCTCACCCCCGCAGACGAGGCCCACCACATCGATAAGTGGGCCTTCACCATCCCCTTCGTGTGCGGGGCCACCGACCTCGGTGAGGCACTGCGCCGCATCTCCGAAGGGGCGGCGCTGATCCGCTCCAAGGGTGAGGCCGGTACCGGCGACATCAAAGAGGCCGTCCGCCACCTGCGCTCGATCGACGGTGACATCCGCCGTATCGGTGCTGCCGACTCCGCCGAGCTCTACAGCTGGGCCAAGACCCTGCGGGCACCGGTGAACCTGGTGACCGAGATCGCCGACACGGGCCGCCTCCCCGTGCCCCTGTTTTGCGCCGGCGGCATCGCCACGCCCGCCGACGCCTCACTGGTCATGCAGCTGGGGGCCGAGGCTGTCTTCGTGGGCTCAGGCATCTTCAAAAGCGCCGATCCCGGTCGCTTCGGTCGAGCCATCGTCGAGGCCACCACCCATTTCCGAGACCCCGAGCTGGTGGCCAAGGTGAGCCGTGGCCTAGGCGATGCTATGCGGGGCGAGGAGTCGTCCACCGTCGAGACCCGGCTCTCCGAGCGAGGCTGGTAGGGGGCGTGCGGGTCGGGATCCTGGCGCTGCAAGGCGATGTCGGTGAGCACGCGACGATGCTCGGTGACCTGGGAGTTGTTCCTGTGCCGGTTCGCCGGCCGGCCGACCTCGAGGGCGTTGACGCCCTGATCCTGCCCGGCGGGGAGTCCACCACCATGTCGCTGCTCCTCAACTCGTCGCAGCTCACCTCGGTCATCGCCGACCGGCTGGCGGCGGGGATGCCCGCCCTCGGTACGTGTGCAGGCATGATCCTCCTGGCCCGGGACGTCACCGACGGTCGCCACCATCAGGTCCGGCTGGGGGCGATCGATATCGGCGTTCGGCGCAACGCCTTCGGGCGGCAGGTCGACAGCTTCGAGACAGAGCTCGACGTCGTCGGCGTTGCCGGGGAGCCGATTCCGGCGGTGTTCATCCGGGCGCCATTCGTGGAACGAGCCGGTCCGGGTGTAGAGGTTCTGGCGTCGATTGAGGGCGCCGACGGCGAGGCATACCCCGTTGTCTGCCGCCAAGGCGTCATCCTGGTCACGGCGTTTCACCCGGAGCTCTCCGGCGACGGCCGGCTCCACGAGCTGTTCCTGGAACGGGCCGCCTGGCCTGCGGGCGCGTGACCGACCGGTCGCCGGTCAACCAACGAGAGGGAGGCAAGCGAAATGTCGGGACATTCGAAATGGGCCACCATCAAGCACAAGAAGGGGGCCGCGGACAAGGCGCGGGGAAAGCTGTTCGCCAAGCTGATCCGCCAGGTCGAGGTGGCCGCCCGTGAAGGCGGGGGCGATACCGACACCAACCCGACCCTTCGCACCATGTTCCAAAAGGCGAGGGAGAACTCCGTACCCATCGACACCATCGACCGGGCCATCAAGCGGGGTACGGGCGAGCTCGAGGGCGTCCACTACGAGCAGATCTCCTATGAGGGCTACGCCCCCTCGGGCGTGGCGGTGATCGTCGAATGCCTGACCGACAACCGAAACCGGACCGGTTCGGACATCCGCTCCACCTTCTCGAAGAATGGCGGGTCCCTGGCCGAGCCAGGGGCCGTGTCGTGGCAGTTCAACCGCAAGGGGGTGGTGCTGTTGCCCCGGACCAAACCCGGAGGCGGCGAGATCACCGAGGATGACCTCATGGTGGCGGCCCTCGACCACGGCGCCGAGGACATCGAGGGGACCGGTGATCACTGGCAGGTGACCAGCGCCCCCGGTGATGTCACCGCAGTGCGCGATGCCCTGGCGGAGGCCGGCTTCCCCATCGACTCGGCGGAGACGACCATGCTGGCCGAGAACCTCGTCCCCCTCGACAACGAGGGCGACGCCCGCAAGGTGCTGCGTCTGATCGATCTGCTCGAGGACTATGACGACGTGCAGAACGTCTATGCCAACTTCGACATCCCCGACGCCATCATCGAAGTGGTGGGGGCCTGAGGAAGATGTTTGCTCTGGGCATCGATCCCGGCCTGACGCGCTGCGGTTACGGTGCCGTCATCGGCGAGGGAGGCACCCTGCGAGCGGTGGCCGTCGGCCACCTGGCCACGGCGCGCACCGATTCCCTGGGCCTGCGCCTGGCCGGCCTGCTCGACGACCTTCGCCGCCTGCTCGACGATCTCCATCCCGAGGTGGTGGTCGTTGAACGGGTTCTGTTTCAGACCAACGCCCGCACGGCGATGGCCACCGGGCAGGCCAGCGGGCTGGCCCTGGCCGCCGCCACCCAGGCCGGCTGCGAGGTGGTGCAGTACAGCCCCAACGAGGTCAAGCAGGCGGTCGTCGGGTACGGCTCGGCCACCAAGGAGCAGGTGCAGCGGATGGTGCAGGTGCTCCTCGGCCTCGACGAGGTGCCCCGCCCTGCGGATCGCGCCGATGCCCTGGCCCTGGCCATCTGCCACTTGAGCGGAGCCCGACTCCGCCAAGCCGCCGCGGCGGCCACCGCACGTCCATGATCGGTTCCCTGCGCGGTGTCCTGGCCGAGCGGACTCCACGTGGAGACCACGCCGCTGATCTGCTCATCGAGGCCGGGCCGGTGGGCTACCGAGTGATCACCCCGGCATCGACAAGGCTGGGCGAGGTGGGCTCGCCGGTGTACGTCCATGTCCACACCCACGTCCGCGACGACGCCATCGTCTTGTACGGCTTCTCCTCCGAGGCGGAGCGGTCGTGCTTCGAAATCCTCATCGGAGCCCACGGTGTGGGCCCCGCAGTGGCCCTCGCCTTGTTGTCGGTGCACTCGCCCCGGGCGCTGGGCCAGGCCGTAGGGGCCGACGACGTCGACGCGTTGATGCTCGTGCCCGGCATCGGCAAGAAGACAGCGGCCCGCCTCATCCTCGAGTTGAAGAGTCGCCTCGACCTCGACGACGACGTTGCTTCGCTTCGGAGCGCAGACGCCCCGGCCCCCGACGATGAAGGCGCCCGCCGCCGGGAGGTGCGTGCCGCGTTGGAGACGCTCGGCTACGGGCCCGACGAGATCCGGGCGGTGCTCCCCCGCCTGGCGGGCCTGGCGCCCGACGGGAGTGTCGAGGACCAGCTCCGCGCCGCGCTTCGCCAACTGGCCGCCTCGCGGTGAGCGCGGCGACGGGAGGCGGGCGGCCATGAGAGAGGAGGGGATCGAACGGGTGGTGACCCCGTCAGCCGATCCCGTGGAAGCGGCCGAGGAATCGTCGCTACGGCCGGTTCGCCTCGAGGAGTTCATCGGCCAGCCCCAGCTGCGCGAACACCTCGATATCGTCCTCGAAGCGGCCCGCCGGCGGGGTCAGAGTGCCGATCACCTGCTCTTCGCCGGCCCCCCCGGCCTGGGGAAGACCTCCCTGGCGGGCATCGTGGCCAACGAGATGGGTGCCGGCTTGCGGGTCACATCGGGGCCCGCCCTGGTGCGGGCCGGCGATCTGGCCGCCATCCTCACCAACCTGGTGGACGGCGAGGTGCTCTTCGTCGACGAGATCCACCGGCTGGGCCGGGCCGTCGAGGAGATCCTCTACCCGGCCATGGAGGACTTCAAGCTCGACATCGTGGTGGGCAAGGGTCCCTCGGCCCGGTCGATACGACTGGATCTGCCCCGCTTCACCCTGGTGGGCGCCACCACCAGAACGGGATTGATGACCGGCCCGCTACGTGACCGTTTCGGCTTCGTGGCCCGTCTCGATTATTACGCACCGGCGGACCTCGACGCCATCATCCGCCGGTCCGCCGCCATCCTCGGGGTCGACGTGGATCCGGCCGGGGCCGGTGAGATCGCCCGGCGGGCCCGGGGCACGCCCCGCATCGCCAACCGGCTCCTCAAGAGGGTCCGTGATTTCACCGAGGTCCGCGGCGACGGCACCGTGAGCCTGGCCACGGCGCGCGCCGGGCTCACCCTCTTCGGGGTCGACGACCTCGGTCTCGACAAGGTGGACCGGGCCATCCTCCACGCCGTGTGCGTCCGCTTCGGCGGGGGGCCGGTGGGCCTGTCCACCCTGGCGGTGAGCGTGGCCGAGGAGACCGATACCGTCGAGGATGTCTACGAGCCGTTCCTGTTACAACTGGGTCTGCTGATGCGCACGCCACGGGGCCGGGTGGCCACCCCGGCGGCCTGGCGCCACCTGGGCCTCGACGCGCCGGACCCCGAGGCTGCGGGCGAGGGCTCGTCGCCGGGACCCGATCCTCTGCCGGGGTTGTTCGAGCCGTCGTGACGGCGGTCCCCGATTACGTCCTGGCCCCCGACGCTATCGCCCAGCACCCCGTCGAGCCCCGGGACGCGGCCCGCATGCTGGTGTCCCTCGACGCCACCAGCCCACCGCAACACAGCCACGTGCGCGACCTGCCGGACCTGGTTGGGCCGGGCGACGTTGTCGTGGTCAACACGTCGCGGGTGTTGCCGGCCCGGCTCCGCCTCCGAAAGCGAAGCGGCGGCGAGGTCGAGGTGTTCCTCCTCGAGGCCGAGCCCGACGCCGCCGACGGCACCTGGGTGGCCCTGGTCCGGCCCGGACGACGGGTGGCGCCGGGAACCGTCTTGGTGGGCCCCGACGGCCGGGACGACATCGTGGAGGTCGGGGACCGCCTCGACGACGGCCGCCGCCTGGTGCGGCTCCTGATCGCCGATGCCCCGGCCACCTTCGGCGAGATCCCCCTCCCGCCCTACATCCACGAGCCGCTGACCGACCCCGAGCGCTACCAGACGGTCTATGCCGACCGGCCGGCATCGGTGGCGGCCCCGACCGCCGGACTGCATCTGACCACCGAGGTGCTCGATCGATGTCGAAGGCGCGGCGCCCAGGTGGCAGGCGTGGATCTGGCAGTGGGCCTGGGGACGTTCCGACCCGTGCAGGCCGACCAGGTGGAAGGCCACGTCATGCATGTCGAGCGCTACCAGGTGGATGCCCCGACGATGGAGGCCTGCCGCTCCGCCCGGCGGGTGGTCGCCGTCGGCACCACCACCGTGCGGGCCTTGGAGTCGGCGGCGGCCACCGGATCCCTCGAGGGGCGCAGCAGCCTGTTCATCAGCGGCGACTACCCCTTCGAGGTGGTCGATGTGCTCTTCACCAACTTCCATCAACCCCGATCCACCCTGCTGATCCTGCTCGAGGCCTTCTGCGGGCCTCGCTGGCGCGACCTCTACGGCCGGGCCCAGAGGTCCGGCTACCGCTTCTTGTCCTTCGGCGACGCCATGATCGTCGCCCGGGCAGGCCGGGGGCGGTGACAGCTGCGGTGTTTGAGGCGTCGGCCACGTTCGGTCCGGCCCGGACCGGGACGGTGAGCACGCCTCGGGGGGTATTTCACACCCCCTGCTTCATGCCGGTCGGCACCAGGGGCGCGGTCCGCCTCCTCGACACCGGTGATCTCGACGCCCTGGCCCCCGAAGTGGTGCTGGCCAACACCTATCACCTGATGCTGCGCCCCGGGGCCGCGGTGGTGGCTTCCCTGGGCGGACTGCACCGCTTCTTGGGCTACAACGGCCATCTGCTCACCGATTCCGGCGGGTACCAGGTGTTCTCACTGGGCGCCGCGGTCGACGACGGCGGGGTCAGCTTCCGCTCCACCTACGACGGCTCCCGTCACCGGCTGAGCCCCGAGGAGGCGGTGGCTATCCAGTCCGAGCTGGGCGCCGACATCCAGATGGCCCTCGACATCTGCCCGGGCCTGCCCGCCCCCGTCGCCGAGATCCACCAGGCCATGAACCGCACCCTGTTGTGGGCGGCCCGGGCCCGCCACAGCGCCGTCCCCGCCGGCCAGGCACTCTTCGGCATCGTGCAGGGCGGCGTGTCGCCGGACCTCCGCGCCGAAAGTGCCGTGCGGACCGTGGAATTGGACTTCGACGGCTATGGCATCGGCGGCCTGTCGGTAGGCGAGCCCCTCGAAGCCATGCTCGCCGCCCTGGCCGCGGTGACGCCACATCTCCCCGCCGGTCGCCCCCGCTACTTGATGGGCGTGGGCGACCCGGTCTCGGTCGTCGAGGCGGTGGCCCTGGGCGTCGACATGTTCGACTGCGTGCTGCCCACCCGCCTCGGCCGTCACGGCACCGCCCTGACCGGCTCCGGACGCCTCTCGGTACGCGGCGCCGGCGTCGCCCTCGACCCCGGACCCCTCGACGCCGACTGCGGGTGCATGGTGTGCGCCCGCTACAGCCGGGCTTACCTTCGCCATCTGCTCGTGGTCGGCGAGCCGACCGCTGGCCGCCTGATCAGCATCCACAACCTGGTCTGGTTGCAGGCCTTGATGCGCCGGATCGGCCGAGCGGTGAGCGAGGGCACCCTCGATGCCCTCCGGGCCGATGTGACGGCGCGCTGGGGCCCGGCTCCGATGTCAGGGTGAGAGACTGCTGTGAGCACAGGGGCGCCCAGTGCGGGCCGCGATGCGGCCGATCCGCCCCCAGGCCCGGGGCGACGATTCGCGGGAGGGCGCCGACCTTGGTACAGTCTGCCGGTCACCCCCCAGGGGAGCGACCGTCACCCGCCCATGACCTACCTCCTCCACCTGTCGGTGCTCGCCGTCGGCTCTACGCCCACCAACGGTCCGAATGCCAAGAGTGGCGGAAGCAGTGCCCTTTCGATCGTCTTCCTGCTGGCCATCTTCGCCGCCGGATACTTCTTGATCATCCGGCCTCGCAAGGCCCGGATGAAGGCGCAGCGCAACCAGATCTCGACGCTGACCATCGGATCCGAGGTTATGTCGGTGGGAGGGATCATGGGAACCATCGTGGCCATGACCGATACGACCTTCGATGTCGAGGTTGCCGACGGCGTCGTTATGACCTTCGTGCGTCGGGCCATCAACGCCCGACCCGTAGAGCCCGCGGTGGCCACCCCGGTAACGACCGACGACGAGTTGCCCGCGGATCCGTGGGTGGAGGACTCCGATGGCCACCCGGCATCGGGGGAGCATGGGGACTCCGCAACCAAGGACCCCGGCACCAAGAACCCCGGCACCAAGAACCCCGGCACCAAGAACCCCGGCACCAAGGACCCAGGCACCAAGGACCCAGGCGGCAAGGAATCGGGCGGCAAGGAGTCGGGCGGCAAGGAGTCGGGCGGCAAGGACTCCGATGCTGGGGACAGCGGCGGTGGTCCCGCTCGACGTCCAGGCAAGGGTGACCGATCAGGCTCCGAAGGCGAGACCGACACCGGCTCGGGGGGCCTCGGCTCGGGGGGTCGCTGACAATGCGTCGGAGCATGATCTGGTCACTCTTCGCCATCATGGCGGTCGCATTCGTCTCCCTCGGGGCCACGGTCGTCGCCGGCCACCAACCCCTGCTCGGCCTCGATCTGCAAGGCGGCGTATCGGTCGTCCTGCGGCCCCAGGGAACGGTCGACAACGCCACGTTGTCCCAGGCCGTGTCCATCATCCAGCGCCGGGTCGACGGCCTGGGCGTGGCCAACGCCAAGATCGAGCGGCAGGGCAACGACGTGGTGGTCAGCTTGCCGGGAATCAAGAACTCCCAAGCCGCCCTGCGGGTCCTGGGCACGACGGCCACCTTGTACTTCCGTCCTGTCTACTGCCAGATTCCGGCATTTGCCCCTCCACCGGGCGCCACCAAGGCCCCGGGGGCCACCACTCCGTCCTCCCCGCCCGGTGCGCCCCCGCCCAGCACGAAGCCAGGGTCCAGCGGACCCCTCGGTGAGGGCACCCGCCTTGACGGGCGACTGGCCTCGGCGGTCCGCCCCGTGGGGGCCCTACCGGCGATCCCCGCCCAAGCCGTGCCCACGCCGTCCGTGCCGGCTCCGTCCGTGCCGCCTGGGGTGGTGCCGCCGGGTGGGCCGCCGAGCGCGGCGGCCCCCGTCCCCCTCGACGCCCCGGCGTCACAAGCCGACTGCACGGCAAGCAACGCGGCGTCCCTGCCCACCACACCCCCCGACGGTGACGTGGCCAAAGCGACGGTCATCGTCAGCGCGGCACCTGGATCAGGGGTGCCTACCACCATCCGCTACATCCTCGGGCCCGCCGACCTGACCGGCGCGGGGGTGAAGAACGCCAACGTCTCGGTCGATCAGACCAGCGGTCAGTACCTGGTCAACCTGGCGCTGAACTCTCCAGGATCGACGGCCTTCGACCGGATGGCGGCCCAGCGCTTTCCCTTCTTCAACAAGTCGTCGACCACCACCGATCCCCGAAGCCAGGAAGCCATCGAGCTTGACGGCGTCCTCGAGTCGGCTCCGACCATCCAGACGGCAAACTTCCGCGGGCAGGCCCAGATCTCCGGTTCGTTCACGGCCAAGCAGGCATCGAACCTGGCCCTCGAACTGCGTTATGGCTCCCTGCCGGTGCGTTTCACACCCCAGTCGGTCCAGACGGTGTCGGCCAGCATCGGCTCCGACTCGCTCAAGGCGGGCCTGCTCGCCGGGCTGGGCGGCGTCGTGTTGGTGATGCTCTACATGATCCTCTACTACCGGGCCCTGGGCCTGGTGGTGCTCCTCGGCCTGGGCGTGGGCGGAGCCCTGCTGTATTCGATCCTCACCGAGCTGTCCCAGACAAGCAGCCTGGCCCTCACGCTGTCGGGGGTGACGGGCATCATCGTGTCGGTGGGCATCACCGTCGACTCCTACGTGGTGTATTTCGAAAGGCTCAAAGACGAGGTCCGAGCGGGCAGGTCGATCCGCCAGTCCACCGAGCGCAGCTTCGCCCGCGCGTTTCGCACCGTGCTCACCGCCGACTTCGTGTCGTTCCTGGCCGCACTCGTCCTCTATCTTCTGACGGTGGGGGATGTGAAGGGCTTCGCCTTCACCCTGGGTCTGTCCACTCTGCTCGACGTCTTCACCGCCTACCTCTTCATCCGGCCCATGGTGGTGCTCGTCGGGCGCCGGCGGGCGTTCACCGACAACCGGATCCTGGGCGTGGCCCGCGGGCTGGGAGCCAACACCGCCGGAGGGGCCGCATGAGCGGCCGGCCCAATGTCTATACCCGGCTGTTTCGGGGTGAGACCTCGTTCGATTTCGCCGGGCGTTGGCGGCGCTGGTTCGCCATCTCCGGTCTGGTCATCGTCGTCGGCTTCGTCGCCCTTGGGGTCCGAGGCCTCAACTTCTCCATCGAGTTCAAGGGTGGGACCGTCTGGGAGGTGCCCTCCACCGCTTCGGTGGCCGACGTGCGTGGGGTCATCAGCCCCATCTCGACCACCCTCAGCCAGGCCAACGTCCAGACCTTGATCGACCGACAGAGCAGCAAGCGGGTCATCCAGGTATCAGCGCCAGCCAAGGAAACCGCCAACAGCGCCGAGGTGGCGAAGGTCACCGACGCCCTGGCCAAGATCGGTCACACCTCGGCCAACAACGTCCAGCTCAACGACATCGGCCCGTCGTGGGGATCGGACATCACGACAAAGGCCGTTCGGGCGGTGATCATCTTCCTGGTCGTGGTCACCGCCTATATCTGGCTGCGCTTCGAGGCCAAGATGGCCCTGGCCGCCCTGGTCGCCCTGGTCCACGACATCCTGGTGACGGTGGGCATCTACTCCCTCTCCGGGTTCCAGGTCAGCCCCGACACGGTGATCGCCTTCCTTACCATCCTCGGCTATTCGCTCTATGACACGATTGTCGTGTTCGACAAGGTTCAGGAGAACACCAAGGGCCTCGCCTCCACCGGGCGGACCTCCTACACCGAGACGGTCAACCTGTCGATGAACCAGGTGCTGGCCCGGTCGCTCAACACGTCCTTCGTGGCCATCATCCCCATCCTGTCGATCCTGGTCATCGGGGCCGGCGTGCTTGGTGCCAAGGCCCTGGAGGACTTCGGACTTGCCTTGTTCATCGGCTTGAGCACCGGGGCCTACTCGTCGATCTTCATCGCCTCGCCGCTTCTGGCGCTGCTGAAGGAGCGAGAGCCCCGCTACGCCCAGATCCGAAACCGCCTGGCCAAGCGGAGCGGGACCTCGCCCATGACCCCAGCGACGGCCGCGGCGTCCGGCCAGCTCACGGCCGGAGCCTCGGCCACCGCAAGCGGCCGCAGCCGCCCGGTGCGCGCCACGCGCCGGTCGGTGGACGACTTCGACGCCCGTCCCGACGGCAAGGCGAGCCACGATGCCCCACCACCCCGTGGTGGCCCCAGCCCGACCAATGGGGTGAGCCGGGTCAGAGGCGGCAACCGGGGAGCCCTCAAGCGTCGCATCGATCCCGACGCCGCTCCCGCCGACGCTGGAAGCGATGCGGAGGGCGGCGGCGTCGAGCGCCCATCCACCGATGCATCGCTTCACCCCCGGGGCTCGACCGAGGTGCCGCCGCGGCCCAACCGCCCGCCTCCCCGGCCGCGCAAGAAGCGCCGCCGCTGACGCTTGGCTCCGGGTCCACCCATGTCGGAGGTTGCGGTACCGGCCAGATAGCTTGGGGGCATGATCGGCACAGAAAGCGGATGGTTGGCGGATTGCATCCGCGACGTGCCCGACTTTCCCAAGCCGGGGGTGGTCTACAAGGACATCACCCCGTTGCTGGCCGATCCCCTGGCCCTGGAGCACTGCGTGGCCAGCCTGGCCAAGCACTTCGAGGACCGATCGGTCGACAAGGTGGTGGGTATCGAGGCCCGGGGATTCATCCTGGCCGCGCCGGTGGCCATGCGCCTGGGGGCCGGCTTCGTTCCCGTGCGCAAGGCAGGCAAGCTTCCCTGGGACGTGGTGGCCGACACCTACGACCTGGAATATGGCACAGACACCTTGGAGATCCACTGCGACGCGCTCCGGGCAGGTGAAAGGGTTCTGGTCATCGACGATGTGCTGGCCACCGGCGGAACGGCCAGCGCGTCGATCCGCCTGGTCACCGCGCTGGGGGCCTCCACCGTGGGCTTCGGCTGCGTGATCGAGCTCGGGTTCCTGGCGGGACGGCGGAAGCTGGACGGACTGGATGTGGTTTCTCTTCTCAGCTACCCATGAAAGGAGGGGTGTCGATGAGCAGGGTGGAAGGGGTCAATCGGGGCCGGGCGGTGGCGACCGTGGAGCGCGTGCTGCCATGGCGTCGCCAGGTCCAGACTGCGGATGCCCTCATGCCCCTGCTCGACGCCTACCGGGCCCGGCATCCCAAGGGGGATATCAGCCTGTTCGTGCGAGCCTACGAGGCCGCCGACCGGGCCCACGAAGGTCAGTTGCGCCGCTCCGGCGAGGCCTACATCACCCATCCCCTGGCCGTGGCCACCATCCTCGCCGGCCTGGGCCTCGACGACGTCACCGTCGCTGCCGCCCTCCTCCACGATGCGGTGGAAGACACCCGTCTGATCGTGGCCGACCTCGAGGCCGACTTCGGGCCGGTGGTGGCGGCCATCGTCGACGGGGTCACCAAGCTCGATCGGATCAGCTTCGACTCCAAGGAGGCCCAGCAGGCGGCCAGCATGCGCAAGATGCTGGTGGCCATGGCCAAGGACCCCCGTGTGCTGCTCATCAAGTTGGCCGACCGCCTCCACAACATGCGGACCATCGCCGCCATGCCCGAGTGGAAACAGAAGCGCACGGCGCATGAGACGCTCGACATCTACGCGCCGCTGGCCCATCGCTTCGGGATCCAGGACATCCGATGGCAACTCGAGGATCTGGCATTTGCCGCCATGCATCCCCGCAGGTACGCCGAGATCGAGCAGATGGTGGCTACCCGGGCCCCCGAGCGGGAGCTCTATCTGGCCCAGGTCATCGATCAGGTCGACGAGCGGCTGAAGGCAGCTCGCATAGAGGCCCAGGTCACCGGTCGGCCCAAGCACCTGTATTCCATATACGAGAAGATGGTGGTCAAGGGCAAGGAGTTCGACGAGATCTACGATCTCGTCGGCGTGCGGGTCCTTGTTGATTCGGTGAAGGACTGCTGGGCCGCCCTGGGGGCCATCCACGGGGCGTGGGCGCCCGTCCAGGGCCGATTCAAGGACTACGTGAACACCCCCAAGTTCAACCTGTACCAATCCCTGCACACCACCGTGGTCGGACCTCAGGGCAAGGCCTTGGAGGCGCAGATACGGACCTGGGAGATGCACAACCGGGCCGAGAGGGGCATTGCCGCCCACTGGGGCTACAAGGAACAGGCGTCGTCGGCCGACGTGGCCTGGTTGCAGAGGATCGTGGACTGGTCGGCTGAGAGTAGTGACCCGGCGGAGTTCCTCGATTCGCTCAAGCTCGACCTCGACACCGACGAGGTGTTCGTCTTCACCCCCAAGGGCGATGTCAACACGCTGCCCCGCCACGCGACACCCGTGGACTTTGCCTATTCCGTGCACACCGAGATCGGGCACCGCTGCATCGGAGCCCGGGTCAATGGCCGCCTGGTGCCCCTCGACTCCGAGCTGGAGTCGGGCGACAGCGTGGAGATCTTCACCTCCAAGGTGCCCGCCGCGGGGCCCAGCCGGGACTGGCTCAAGATCGTCGTCACCCCGCGGGCTCGCAGCAAGATCCGCCAGTGGTTCTCCAGGGAGCGGCGCGAGGACGCTATCGAGTCGGGACGCGAGGAACTGGCAAAGGCCATCCGGCGGGAAGGCCTGCCTCTCCAGAAACTGCATGGCTCGCCGCTCCTGGCCAGCCTCTGCGAGTCACTCAACTACGCCGATCTCGACGCACTGCACGCCGCGGTGGGGGAGGGCCACGTCTCGGCCCGCTCGGTGGCCCAGCGGTTGGCCCGGGAGCTGCGGGGTGGCGAGCATGGCGAGCTCCTTCCCTCCACCGCCCGTCAGCCCAGGCGAACTGCGGGGGGCAATGGCGGCGTGCACGTCGAGGGCCTCGACGAGGTCATGGTTCGCCTGTCGCTGTGCTGCACCCCGGTGCCCGGTGACGAGATCATCGGCTTTGTGACTCGCGGTCGGGGGGTGAGCGTGCACCGGGCGGACTGTGCCAACGCCACCGCCCTGAGCGTCGAGGAGGTCGGCCGGCTGATCGAGGTGGAGTGGGATCGGGAGCGGCGGGGGAGCTTCACCGCCGCCGTGGAGCTCAAGGCCCTGGACCGCAGTCGGCTGGGCATCGACGTGTGGAAGGCCATCGCCGAGCACCACCTGAGCATCCTGCGCAGCGAGACGCTGACGGGCTCCGATCGGGTCAGCCGCATGCGCTTCGAGTTCGAGCTGGCCGATCCGGCCCATCTCGAGTCGCTGCTCGGCGCCCTCAAGCGCTTGGACAGCATCTACGACGCCTACCGGGTCCTGCCCGGAAAGGGTTCGTGACCGCCGGCGGCTCCCGCCTACCCTGAACCCGTGGCCGAGCTGCGAACCCCTCCGGGCACCTTCGATGTGCTGCCAGGTGAATCGCGCCGGTGGGAGGCGCTTCTGGGGACCTTTCGCAAGATGGTGGACGGTGCCGGCTACGGGCTGCTCATCACCCCCACCTTCGAGGACGTGCGTGTCTTCTCCCGGGTGGGTGCGTCCACCGACGTCGTTCGCAAGGAGATGTACGACTTTGACGACAAAGGAGGCCGGCACCTGGCGCTGCGCCCCGAGGTAACGGCCTCGGCGGTTCGGGCATTCCTTCAGCACCGCCCGAGCCTGCCATGGAAGGCATGGTACGCGGGCTCCAACTTTCGCTACGAGCGAGCCCAGTCCGGGCGATACCGTGAGTTCCACCAGCTGGGGGTCGAGGCCATGGGCAGCGCCGATCCTGACCTCGATGTCGAAGTCGTCGCCCTCGGCATGGAGTTGTGGGCCGCTCTGGGGATCAGCCGGGTGGACCTGCTGGTCAACTCCCTGGGCGACGGAGTGTGCCGACCGGGATACCGGGCCTTGCTTCTCGAGTACCTGGCGGGCCGGCGAGACGAACTGTGTGAGGAGCACAGGGATCGCCTCGAGGAGAACCCGCTGAGGGTTCTCGACTGCAAGCGGCCGTCATGCCTGGCCGCGGCGGCCGGCGCGCCCCGCCAGATCGACCACCTCTGCGCCGCCTGCGGGGCCCACTTCGACCGGGTGCTGGCCGGCCTCGACGCCCTGGGGGTCGCCTACCGAGTTGAGACAGCGCTGGTCCGGGGCCTCGACTACTACACCCGGACCACCTTCGAGTACGTGGGAACGGCGTTGACGTCGGCCCAGAACGCTCTGGGCGGAGGAGGCCGCTACGACGGGCTGGTGTCGGCCATGGGCGGGCCGGATACGCCGGCGGTGGGATTCGCGCTGGGCATGGAGCGAGTCTTGTTGGCCCTCGACGCCGAGGCCCCTGACGACGGGTGGGCCCGGGCGCGGACCGTCGACGTGTTCGTGGTGGACTTCTCCGGGGGGACCGGGGCCAGGGACCTGACCGCCCGGCTGCGGGCGGCCGGGCTGCGCGCCGACCGGTCCTTCGACGGTCGTTCGCCCAAGGCCCAATTCAAGGCGGCCGACCGCTCGGGGGCGACTCTGGCCCTGATCCTCGGGCCCGACGAGGTGGCCTCGGCCACCGTGGGGATCAAGACCTTGACATCGGACACGGCTCAAGAGACGGTGGCCCTCGACGACGTGGTCGGCGAGGTCGGCCGCCGGCTGGAATCGGTCCTCGGGTAGTGAACCTGTTCGAGGCCGGACTCGAGAAGCGCCTCGCCGCCCGAGGCCCGCTGGCGGCCCGGTTGCGGCCGACCACCTTGGATGAGATCGTAGGCCAGGAACACCTCCTCGGGCCCCGGGGGGCGTTGCGGGCGCTGGTGGAGGCCCGCAAGCTGACCTCCGTCATCCTGTGGGGTCCCGCCGGTACCGGCAAGACCACCATCGCCCGGCTGCTGGCCGACGCCGTGGGGGCCGAGTTCGAGTCGCTAAGCGCGGTCAGCGCGGGGGTGAAGGATGTGCGGGAGGCGGCGGCGCACGCCCGGGGCCGGCTGGCCGAGCAGGGCATCTCCACCGTCCTCCTGCTCGACGAGGTCCATCGATTCAGCAAGTCCCAGCAAGACGCCCTGTTGCCCAGCGTCGAAGATGGCACCCTGACCCTGGTCGGCGCTACTACCGAGAATCCGTTCTTTGAGGTGAATGGTCCCCTGCTCAGCCGCTCCACGCTGTTTCGCCTCGAGCCTCTGGACCACGCCGCCCTTCGCGTTCTTCTTGCCCGCGGTTTGAAAGCCGAGGACGCCACCATCGACGAACCGGCCGCCGAGGCGCTGGTGGACTCCGTTGACGGCGACGGGCGGGCGCTGCTGACCACCCTGGAAGTGGCGGTGGCGGTAGCCGGAGAAGATCGCGACGTGACCCTCGACCACGTCGAGCGGGCTCGGACCACCCGGTCACTCACCTGGGGTCGCGACGACCATTACGACGTGACCAGTGCCTTCATCAAGAGCATCCGTGGTGGCGACCCCGACGCAGGACTGCACTGGCTGGCCCGGATGATCGTGGCGGGTGAGGACCCTCGTTTCATTGCCCGCCGCCTGGTGGTTCTGGCCAGCGAGGACGTGGGCATGGCCGACCCGACCAGCCTGCTGGTGGCCAGCGCGGCGGCCCACGCCGTCGAGTACGTGGGCCTCCCCGAGGCCCAGCTCAACCTGGCTCAAGCCGTTGTCCACCTGGCCTCTGCCCCCAAGTCCAACCGTAGCGCCCTGGGCATCTGGAAGGCGCTCGACGATGTGCGTTCTCGCCCGGCCGGACCGGTACCGCCTCACTTGCGCGACGGGCACTACCGCGCTGCGCAGCACCTTGGCCATGGTGTCGGCTACCGCTATCCCCACGATGAGCCTGCCGGGTGGGTGGAGCAGGACTACCTACCCGAGGAGCTGCGCGGCACGAAGTACTACGAGCCGTCGCGCCTCGGCCACGAGGCCGATGTCGCCGAGCGGTTGGACCGCCGCTGAGCTGCTGAGGAGCAGCCTGCTACGGGCGTCAAGACCTGTGCAACCAGGCGAGTCGAGCCGGGGGCGGAGGCGCCGGAGACAGGTGGTCGGCCTTTACGCCGCCGACACCTCTGCCATCGGACTTGGTGCTTGTCTGGCAACGCCACGCCTTGAGACCGGGTATGGGGACGGCGGCTCAAGCCGTCCCGATAGGCTCCTGGCGACATGATTGCGCTCACTCTGGCGGCTGCGACCACGAGCACCCTGGCCATCGGTGTCACCGTGGCCGCCACCTTGGTGGTGGCCACGTTGGTGGTGGCTGCCGCCGCCGTCGTTCGATCGGCGCGGGCCCTGCGCCAGGCTTCCGACGACCTGGCCAGCCGCACTGCCCAGCTCATCGAGCAGGTGGGAACCACGGTGACCCGTGCCGGAGCGGAGCTCGAGCGGGTCGAGGATCTGGTTGGCTCGGCTGAGGCGATCACCGAGAGGGTGGGGGCGGCATCCCGGCTGGCCTACGTGGCCCTGTCCAACCCTCTCATCAAGATGTTGGCGCTGAGCCGGGGCACCGCCCGGGCCTCGAAACGGCTGCGATGGGCCCGTACCCGCTCCGACCGGCAACGACGGATCCGGACCGTCCCCGGGTCGGGAGCTTCCTTGGGTCCGGCCCCGGACGCCCCCTCAACACGTCGCCGTCGGGCGGCGGTGCGGAGATAGCGCGGTGTTCAAGAGGATCCGGTGGATGTCGGTAGGAGCGGCGGTCGGGCTGGGGGGCTCGGTGTGGGCGCAGCGGCGGGTTCGCCGCACCGTGGAGCGCTTCCTACCCGATCAGGTCGGCTCCGAGGTCGCCCAGCGGGCGCGCCACCTGCGCGACGACGTCCTTGACGCCCTTGAGGAGGGCCGGGTGGCCATGCGGGCCCGGGAGGCGGAGCTGCGGGCCCAGCTCGGGGTGGCGTCTCCGCCGGCGAGGCGTCCCGACCCGGGAGCCGACCGCGGCCTGGTGGCAGGGAGTAGCGTCGTAGCCCTCATGAGTCCCCGTGCCCCGATCGGGGTGGATCGCCCGGCGGCGGCCGCCTCCGCGATTCCTCGCGTCGGTCGGGTCCTGGGGTTGGATCTCGGGTCACGGCGCTGCGGTGTAGCGGCCTCGGATTCGGCCCAGAAGTTGGCAGTCGGCGTCGAAACTCTGGCCCGCACCGGTGATCCGGTCCGGGATCGTGGCGCGCTGCGCACCGTGGTCGAGGACTATGGCGCCGTCGGGATTGTGGTTGGCCTTCCGCTGTCGATGAACGGCAGGGTGGGCCCGGTTGCTGCCAACGCGCTGGCCGAGGCTGATGGCCTAGCGTCGCTGCTGGGCATCCCGGTGGAGACCGCCGACGAGCGGCTGAGCACCATCTCGGCCAGTTCGGCGCTGCGCGCCGCGGGCCGCAGCACCCGCCAGCAGCGCCGCGTCGTGGACCGCACGGCCGCCGCGGTGATCCTTCAGTCCTGGCTCGATCTTCGTCGGAACCCTGTCTCGACCTCGGGGGACAGCAATGGCTGATCGAGTGGCCAGCAACGGCCTCGGCGCCGAGGTGTACCCGCTGGTCGACTACCACCGGGTTCAGGCGGCCCGGAGCATCCCCGGCCCGCCGGACGCAGCGCCTGGAGCTCTAGCGGACGGCGACACGGAATTCGTGGTGATCGATCACCGGGCCACCGATGTACAGGACCACTACCTCAACTCCGAGGATCTGGTGGCCGCCGGGCTGCTCGGGCCCG
>JAABUQ010002494.1_pt1 | contig 36251 bp, 37 predicted proteins | sample 5560001 | NCBI WGS metagenome assembly JAABUQ01 (sample SAMN10711888, study PRJNA513371) | rock metagenome | isolation source: Antarctica rocks | place: Antarctica: Victoria Land, Finger Mt nord | collected 2015-12-18 | reverse complement strand
GAGGGAGAGGGAGCAGGGGAGGTGCATGCTGTGGGGTGTGAAGCTGAGTATGAAGTGATGGTGGTGGATTGGGATTGGGGTATGGTAAGGGGAGGTGGAAGATGCAGGAGGGCGGAAGAGTGATTTCTCGGCGCATCATCGGCTCATGATGAGGAAGGCTAGGCCTGTTTGAGGTTTTGGATTGTTGATTCGTCGAAGTTCCGGGAAAACCATCACGAAGATCTCAGCAATTAAGCTTTGAAGCTATGCCGCATCGGGAAGACCCAGCGAAGCCTCTGTCCCTGACATGTGACAGGACCCTTCTTCTCGTCTGATCTCCGTACAACCACTCTACCTTACCTCAATTCAACCCCCCTCAAAATCAACTGCAGGGGACACCATGGTCAATCGCCGATGGCTTACGTGTGTTCCCACTTTTGCGCGGAGTCAGCGCCGTAGAAACACCCCACTTACGAAACCACCTCGACCAATTCCTACCATCTCATCACGGAGGCGACTCCGTTCGTGTTCGATGGTCTTGGACGACAAACCTTTAGAGGTGATAGTTCAGGAACGAGGCAGCAGGGAGGCTTCGTGGGAGGGAGGATCTCATTCGCTGGGGTGTGCTGATATGGCTGGCTGTAAGGCGCAGGGCATCGGAGGGAGCTCCGAGATTGTGTGTTTACGCTCAGGTGATTTCGGTAGGAAGGATGTTTGGGAGGTAGTGGGATGAAGAGCATCTGTTGATAGTGGGGGCGATTATGTTTGATCTACATCATGTATGTCTGCTCTCTGACTATGTACAATCCGTATCCCGCGTCGGCGGCTCTTTTTCTCCTCGAAACATCGGATATCCGGAAATTTTGCCCTCCCCACTCATTTAGACAACCCTCCCCTTCGTCCCCAGAATCGCCCACTCCGCGACCGTAGCCCCCGTCCCATTGTTGAATTTATCAACCTGATTCCCCCACACGCTCAACGTCGCATAGCGCCCACTCCACACTTCCGTCCCCAACGTCACGTTCGTCGTATTACTCATGTACTCCGTGATCATCGCCACAAGCGTCGTGTTATACGGCTTGCGAAGCGCCACGTTGCTCTGACTCGCCACCACTGTGCCCATGTTGTCCGAAGCGTTGGAGAATGAGACGCTGAAATTCACAGGCGGGTTCTGCGCCCAGTCGAAGAAGAATCCCTTGATTGGCTGGAATGGCTGATTAAGTAGGTTCACGGTGATTGCTTGCGTCGTATTTGCGGAGCTAGGAACCCATTTTGTGAAACCGGCGCCGTCGACGGCGGAGAAGGGAAATTGGCCTGGCTGGTAGATGTCTGGGGAGGTGACGGGGAGGCATTGTGCGATGTTGCCCGGTAGAGCAGTTACATTGTTGATGTTGCGGTTTTGAAGCGTGAGTGTGCCGTTCGGGGGGAGATGAAAGGTCGTGCCATTGTTGTTGCCAATTTGCACGGGGATGGAGGTTGTGGCGTAGGTCATGTTTGCTGTGACGAAAGGAGTAGGAAGCCGGTGGAGGGTCGTGGAAGTCTGGTTCGCAACGGCAGAGATAGGCCAGCCCTGCCAGTAGAATGTGCGGTACCGTAGATTTGGGATCTGAGGCGGCAGACTCGGGTCGACATGGAGGATGTATTCGGGCGTGAGGCGCAGCCCGAGGTAGCCGAAGAGGGTGACTTGATTGGCACCGCCGTGGCCGGTCAGGAAGGGGAAGGCCGGGTGGGTGCCACCGTTGGTGGTGAAGTCGTCGGTGAGCTGTTCGGAGAATTGGAACCAGGGGGCGCGGACGTAGGGGTTCTCGGAGTATTGCTGGTAAGTGTAGGCTGCGCAGCCCCCGGTTGTGACGGCGGAGGCGACGATTGAGAAAATGGCGTAGGTCATGCCGGGACCGTTGAGCGACTGTGTCAATTAGCGATAGAGCCATAGTTAGCCGAGATGAGATGAGTAGTCTTACCTGCTTGCCAGCGTAGTATTCGAGGTCGCTCAACGAGTCGGCTGCGGTGTAATTGTTCCGATAGTTCAAGGGGAAGGTGTCCAATACGACGTCGGCCTGCTTGACCTCTATCGACCCATTCATCCCTGTGTATTCATCGATGATGGTTCCTTGCGAACCAATCGAGCTCCTCGAAATGAAGATGTTAGCAGCTTGCGTGTTCCACGTCTCGTTGACGTCCATGCCAAACTTCGCGCGGAAAGCATTGGCATTAGTGAGAGTGTCCGCGATCAAGGGTTGCGTGAATCCACCATTGTCCTCGTGGTTGGCGTACTGCGAATGTCAGCTTGAAAGCCTGCTAAAAAAATTCTATTTTCATACCTCATCAGGATCAGTCATGTTCGTCAGCTGGTAAGACGAGCCGTTCTTGGTAAGCAGCTCGGAATAGAAGGTTGCAATTGAATTGTATACTGGGAACAGAGAATCCTGGAAGTATTGCGTATCGCCAGAGGTAACCCAGTAGTTGACGAATTCTTGGGCTATGTCACCGTTGACTGATGGGGTCAGTACGAAAGGGATTCGTCTGCGTTACGAGGACTCACTGTGGTATTCATAGTCAAAACATGGTCCCGTACCCTAGAAAGCTGTCAACTCACGAGTTCGCTATTTACTTTTCCCATCGCAAGGCTTACCGTGCAGTTCCCAGAGCGGCCTGAAGTCCAGCTATACACCGCCGCATCATTAGAAAAGCTGACGTTTGCTTTCGAAGACTGGTAGTTGGTCTGGGCATTTTCACGAGCTTGCGGGTAGCGAACGACCCTGTAATTGGCGATTTGCCTGACAGAAGCAGGATGCTGAAGATTGAAATCAGTGAATGCTTGGGTCTAACCAAGTTGGGAAGCTCACTGAAGCAGCAATACCTGGTTGCATCCAGATCTCTGCGTCCCAAAAGACGAGCCCTGCGTAAGAATCGCTGGCCAGGCCACCCACAGAGATACTGTTTGTATCAATGGGAGCATTGTCGACAAGTGCCTCTGCATTCATCCCGATCGTGTTCTGTAGCAGGTAGTACTCGTTGAGTACAGCCGTAATAGCAGACTCAACGATGAATTCATCATCCGGCAGGGTTCCATTTGGGTAGATGTAAGAGTCCTATCATATCATTCAGCAAGGGTCCAACCAGGTAAGAGGAAGTACGTACCACCGAGTCTTCGGGCAGAATCTCCGCCCACTCTGCCATATGATCTTGCATTGACTGGTAGAAGCCCATATTCATCGCATCCACTGATGCATACTTCGCGGTCTCCTGAGGGTTGCTGAAGCCATCAGAGGACGCTCCACCAACGTATTTGTTGATAGTTGTCATATTGCCGGCCCTCAAGGCCACCGTTCCCGCTTGAGCGACGCTCGAAGCGTTTGTCCCAATATACAGCTTATCTGTCACGATGCCCAGTGTAGAGGCGTCCAACTCAGAACAATCCATAGCCGCATAAAGATATGCAGTAACATCCACCCCATTAGGCTTGACCGCAGCGTAGATCTGAGAGCTCGCGCTGTCCATGCCGGATGTCACAAAGTCAGTCCTTACCGCGCTCAGACCGTCCATGACATTGACCACGGAGACATTAGTATCCTTGGATGCTGTAATGTTCAGTTGCACGAAGCCTTGGTTCACGCGCAACTTGTGAGCGAACATCGTGTAGGCAATCTTAAAGGTGGTGCCGTTGGCATTTGCAGGACTCCATGTATACGACCATGAAGATATTCCACCCTTTGTAAGTCAGTAAAGTCCCTCAATGGTCTGGTTTTTACCTACCTTTGCATCCAGCGTCGAGCTGAAACCAGAGATTTGACTTGCGTCTGTGGAAGCGTCTAGGTAGGTATTGTTGCCAAGATCAATGATGAGTCCTGACCAATGTGGAACTCCTGCGATGACGCTCTCGCCTCCATACTGATTTAGCCATTCAAAGTTGGTGCCATTGGTGGTAGGCTGCATATGGTCAGTGCGAAGCGTCTGAACTCGGTTTTCAGAAGCTTACCTGCTGATCGAAGAATCCGCTGATAGTAGCGAATGTCTGTCTTTTGCTGAAAAGCGGCCAGCCATTGATGTTGTCGCCATTGACGGGCGTGTCCGCTTCGAAAAAAGGTCCCAGGGCAGCAACGCTGAGGCCTAGAATTCCATTAATGCCTGCTATCGATTGCAGCAGGTTTGCGAGCCATGGCAGTTCTAGAGCACCCACCGATGTATCCATTGGCTACGCTCTGTCTCGATTGGTAGTGCCCTTGTTCAAGAGCAGTGGTAGTGACGCGCCAGAGATTATTGTCCCAGACCACATTGGGGAAACGTGTATTGTAGACCGACGACGACGCGTTTGAGGACTGCCGGGAAAGGATGGCACTGGCATTGCCTTCCCAGCTGAAAAGCAAGAAGCCGAGAAATGCAAACAGAAGAGAGCGAGCAGTATGCATGATGTTCACCGGGGAGGAGGGCGCAAAAGGAAGGGTCGTAGTCGCGTTCAGGGGCAAGGTCGCAAAGGAGCAATTGGCAGAGACAGAGCAAGTCTGGACATGGAGGGGACAGTGGAAGAATAAGTAGAGAAGCTTTTCGATACTCCAACCCAGCGCCATCTTCCACCGTCCCCGCTCACGCTCGCCCAGCGGTGGAAGCTACGACGCAAGCTCAAGCTCAGTACTGCTAGCTCAAGCTCAGGCACCTCGAACGTCATCCAGGCCCAGCCGAGCCACGAAAAATTCCCCACCCAAAGGAAACTGCGGGGATGTGGGGGCGGAAAAGCAGGCCCGGGCCACGCCAAAACCACGAGGCTGGTCCAGCTAATGCCCGATTGGGCCATCGAATGCCGGTTTTCTGGAACCGATCGTTTCCGCCCAGCCTATAGGGAGTACATTGGTAAACCTTCCTAGGTCGTTATGAGCAACTCCGTTCAGCGAGTTCACATCCACTTTTCTCGCTCAGCCCATGTCGAAAGATGAAAGGACGATTTAAAGGAACGACAGAACGAGGGAATGACGATTTGCTTATGGGCTGGCACTGGCCCAAATGCCAATCGTGACATCGTGTAAACGTCCAAATTCATTCAATCTTGCATGTCCGATCTGTTCAATCATGCATGATCGCAAGAGACTAAGGCCTGTGGTGCGCAAAAGCCAGGCTGAGAACGGGAAGAAGCCATCACGAATCCTAGTGCATGCTTTGAATGCTAACAGGAGAATTCGAGGTGTCGAAGTGACTGATAGCAAATGAGCTACTTACCAACAAGAGTGGCAGTCGTAGTCTCGAGCGGGTGCTGATGGGCTCGTGGGTCGTCGATCTATTTGGTGACAATGCAAGAAAGGTCGCGGCTGCGAGAAAAGCTGCGTAGAGGGAGCGTCAAGAGTTCTCGTTACCTTGTACCAACGAGACAAGTACCACATGAACGAATTTGACGTACGACCTCATGTTTCTTCATCTTCGTCGTCTTCTTCCTCCTCTTCCTCCTTAGCTCCCTCCTTTTCTCTATCTGATGGCTCTTTACGCCGTCCATTCTGATTTGAATCTTCGACATCGACAGGTGATTGTCTTCTCTGCGCCGCTCCACTTTTCCGTTTCTCTTTCCGCCTCGTATCTGTAGAATCCACTGCGCGCTCCCCCACGTAGAGGTCGCCCGTCCACTCTTTCCTACACATTGGGCACTTGCTTGACTTCTGCACGCGGAAGAAGTTCTGGGTACAGATATCATGAAGCCGACACGGACAGGTTTTCCTCGCACATCGTTGACCCTGAAGGAAAATGAGTGTGCGCAATCTTTGCCAAATGGGCTCATACTGACCGAAGTGAGGATCTCCTTACATGCCACGCAGACCTTGACCTTATTGATCCGGTCCTCCGCCCCATCCTCGTCCTCCGAATCCACACAGTTGTATGTCTCGAGAAGCCAACCGCGCAGCTCCATCAACGCCCTCGGACTGAGACTATAGAACCCCTTCCTACTCTTCTCAAACCACCCCTCATCAACCAACGACTGCAACATCTTCTCCGCCTGCAGCAGTGTCAGACCTTGCCCACTACTCCCCTGCGTGGTAGACCCGTTCTGCGTTTCCCGTCGGTCTTCAATTGGTGGTTTGGCCAGCTTCATTGCCTGCATGGACGTGATGGCGCAGACCTCCTGCCGAATGGTATTGTACGTCTCGAACATGGCGTCGAGTAGTCGCTTGAGGAAGCTGATTTCGTCTGCGGTATGTACAGTCGCCAATTGCGTGATTGGGTCGCTTGTTGAGGTTATGAGGGCATAAATGCGTTGACGGGAGGTTTGGTGGAATGTACTGCGGATCTCAAGGTCGAAGGGTGATAGCCTGGAGTTGGCGGCGGAGATGTAGGAGTTGAAGTCGGCTTCTGTGATGTCTTCGGCAAGCGTCTCCTTACGGTCTATATCATTGATTAGCGTCAGTCGTGGCACATTCTGAAGCTCTCATACACACCGTGAGCTGTAAGTATAGCTGCGAGAACTGGCTTCGCTTCGTCGAACGTCAGGGTTGAGCGGGCTATGAACGCCTGTAGGAATGCGCGGTGACTGTCGTTGTAATTGGGATCTTCGACTGTCGCCATTGATTAAAAGGATGAAGAGGCACAAGATGCCTACTGTTCAGTCAGGAGAGGCTTGTCATGTTGAGTCAAAATGCCGACGCGTCGCGTAGAATAATTATGGATTAACCAATTTAGGGTTTGATTGAGGGCTGTATCTGCCATCGTTGTGTTTGTTGGGCTCGAGGGGGAAACCCCATAGAAGGGGTGGGACAGATCGATACAATCTAATAAACAGTTCGAAACTCAGATAGCAAGAATGACTCGGCGTACCTTACTGTCAAAAAAGTCTGCTGCTAGATGTGAATGCGAACGATGCCAGATTGCAGGCTAACAATTACATGAATAAATCCATGCCCACAAAGAACACCACGCTATGTCACTAAAACGTTGAAAAGTCAATGCTCCTTGTCACTCATGCTCATCTTCGTCATATCCTTCAGAATGCCCTTCAGTCCCTCTTCCTCCCCGTCCCTGACGGTCCCCATCCTCATCTGCTCCTCCACCGACTTGCCTAAACCTACGCCCGCCGTGCCACCACTGGGCGTTGCGGACATCTCCTGTACCTTCTCAGGCTGACTGCTAATGACGACTGGCTGCGCCACTGGATCTGGCTTCCTCGGCAGGCCTAATCCCTCTGGCTCCTTCTCCGGTTCCGCGCTTAGGAAATCTGCGATCTCTGCATCTGTAGTTCCTCTCTGCTTATGCTCAGAGCCGGGGGCAGGCGTCTCAAGTATCTGCCTCCTATTCCTAGTCTCAATCGGTGACTCGATGACGTCGTCCTCATCGTCATCGGTGACTTCGAACATTGCGTCGTCCCACAGCACGGAGTCCTCTCTGTCCAACCTCTGACGCCCGCCGGTGGAGCTGCTCATGCTACTCTGCTGCTTTGGGGAATGTAGATTCGTAACCTCGTCTGTTGATTCGTGTGTCTCGCTGTTTGTTCGCGGGACTGCTTTCCGCACGTCGTCTTTCACCTCCTCGCCATGCTCGCCCACAGGCTCTACAATTGGTTTCGCTCGCTCGGCGGAAGGTTCATGCTCGTCCGCTGTCACAGCAGCATAGTCTAATGAAAAGTGCGTATCCACGAGATGTTTGATGACAGGCCAGCCATATGCATTCGAGAACATGCGGCGCACGCAGATGTTGTTATGTGCATCAGGCTCGAGACGCACAAGGACTTTGCGCCACGACAAGTCACGGTGGTAAGCTCGTGCAATCTTCTCTTCAACTTTCATACCGCCTATGTCCGCAGAAGATTGCGGCCCAGCAACTCTGTAGTCGGTGTTGGAGCGCGTTAGACCTTTCTCGCCGCTGTCGGACGAGAACGTGCGTTTGATGCCGGAGCGCTTCTTCTCCGGTGGAGGTGGGATGTCCTCAGGGTGATAAATGCGATCATGGAAAATTGTTCGGGGACGAGACGAGGGATCAATGAGGAATTCTTCGGTAGGCAAGGGTGGATTAAGGATATCGCCTGCAGACTCGAAAAAGGTAGTTTTTGGCGGTGCGAAGACGTTGTTAGGATCGTCGAGGATGGATCCGCCCCTGGCCATACCGGGTCTGTGGGGCGTTGCAATGTCTTCGGACGAAATAGTTCCATCGCCTGAATCTGTCCTAATGGTTTGACTTCGCTTGTAGATTTTGGTCTGCTTTGGTGAATGATGATCGCTTTTGTTCTGGTTCGGACGCAGGGAGTTGAGGAAGCTGGTGAGTGGATGCTGTGATTGAGCTGGTGACTCGTCCTTCGATTTTGTTGCATCGAAGTCTTCGTCTTGAATGTGCTGCGTGCGCATTTCAAGAGCCCGATGTGTTTCGGGATTTTCTTGCTCCTGAGTAGCAGTATCTTCTTTAGTGGCATCATCTGCCGGTTGAGGTACGGTTACCCGATTCTGGCGTGTCCTGGAATTACTCCTCGAGCCCTCTTCGCCGCTTTCGGCCTGTGACTCGGTCCCACTGTCCATACCACGTTGTCGTCGTTCCCTCGAACTTGCACCCGTCATTTCAGCCCAGCCCCAGCCAGCCACGGTCCCGATCAAGCCGTTCTCTCGCCTTGCCTTTTCGACGCGGCCGAGCCCACTCCAGTCAAGAAATAGCAAGCACGACGTCCTGAGTGGCACGATTCCATCGTTCACTACATTTGAGTATACCGTCCTGTGTCTGAACAGCTTCAGAACTTGATGAGCGGGGCCTGTAGGCAGGACCCGGAGCAGCGGCTTAGCCCCTGGATCTGGATTCTTGTGCGCACGTTGGCCCTCAGCACCGATACCACCAATCATTGCTCCCCAACCACTCCGTACCATCGTTGGAGCTCTCCATGTCAGTCCGAGGTCTTGGCCAGTACGGCCGACAAGCCCGAAGTCGAGAGCAAATTTCACATATATGGGGTTCTCATTGCTAAGGCCAAGTATCGGCGAAGCCATCGTGACGAAATTTATTGGCTTGATCTCCTCGAAGAAATGAGGTGAATGCTTGTGAATGTATGCAATGGCGTAGGTTTGTGTCAGGCCACCAAGCGAATGCGCAATGAAACTGATGCTTGTGATCTTGTAAGCCAAATTGGTCCGCGTTCTTGTTCCTCTGTGTATGCTGCTATCTTTATGTACAGGTAGGCCAGCGTGCATGTCAGAGGGCTGCGACCCTGTGAACGCTCGCGAGAGGCTCTGCGTCATGGACTTCTTCACAGGTAAGAATGGTTGGTCAGGATAGGTCATGGCGAGGACGTATTTGGCGAGGCGCTTTCCAAGGTATTGAATACCACGTTCTGTACGAACAGCATTGCCAGAGAAGCCCCGGACAATGACCTCTTCCTCATCATCTTCGTTACCGTCATCTTCGCTCGAGTGGAGATCGTCCTGCCCTCCAGAGAGTGGCGCTGTCGAGGTGCCGTGATCCTCGTCTGAAGCTTGACCTTGCGTCTCCGTTTCATCCTTCCGAGCCGAAGAGCGCTTCTTTGGTAATCCCAATTTAGCCTTCCTTTTCCTAGCATCTTCACGGGCCTCCTTTGCTGCCGCATCGATGCTCTCTTTCAGATACAGCATATCCGCTCCAAGATTGCTATGCAAGCCATGGGTGAGGACCACGAGATGAACTTTCTTTCGCCCTTTGTCCTTCGGCTCTTCCCTTGATGACTCTTCCTTAGTGACTGTCGCTCTGCTGGTGCGGTTTGATGGAGGTGCATTGTCCTCGTTCTGCGCCTGCGCATTCTGCTTCTTGCCTCTGTCCTTGCCTTGATCATCCCACTCAGGCAGTGCAGGCTTATTCCACAAGCTTGCCGTGTCATCAACCACTACATTGATAGCCTTCGAGAAGACACCTTTAGGTTGAGCGGCGTTGAGGCGACCCTTTCCCTTTCCCTGCTGATGATCCTGCAGTTGCCCTGATGTAGGCACTGCCTGCCCCGTCAAAGCCGAAAACCCAAGTTCTACCGATTTCTCGTCTCTTCCGACCAGGATCTCGAAATTGACAGTCGCAGTCACCGAGAAGACGACCTGAGACGAGACTTCAATAATCCAGGTAAAGCTTGGGATCCCTCCATCGGTTGTCCTCTTCACGTTTGCCTTGCCCGCAGTTTCGCGTATATTGTCCGGCACCGTAAGGTGACTTGTCCAGCTCCCTCCAGCCTTGAGATTAGGCTCAAAGTCTGGAGTGCCATGCTGCTCCGGATTCTCATGTTTGTAATTTGGGTCGAATGTTGAAGGATATGTAGCAGCATATAAAGTGTACGGACCGTGCAAGTAGGCTCCTCGAAGAACTATAGCTGAGGTATTCTTTATCTTCACGTGGAGTTCGGAGGGCGATGGCAGAATTCGGTCTTGTGAAGGAGTGTATGTAAGTGTGTACCTACAGCATATTAGTCTGAACCTCTGAGTCGACGTCCACCGTAACAGCTCACCGTGCTACCTCGCCGATCTTGACACTACCGGTCTGATGGACGAGTAGCATCTCTTACCCAACCTGGATCTCCTGTTGAGCTATTTGCCAGCCGGTCACTGGCCGGTCATGGTGGTCCACAGCACGGTTCGAGTCTTGCTCGAGAGTTTGAAGCTGCTGATAAATGAGACGCTATGACGTTTCTCACACTCCGAGACTGGCGTATCTCGGGAGATCGTTGCCGGTTTTGCTTGGCAGGTGAAGCGGACGAAGTCGAGAGACAGTCTCTCATTCTTGACTTGCTGGCAATCAATATTTGACTGCGAAGACGTGTCATTGTATTGGCGAGTTGCAAAATACATACACCTGCATCGGTCGTTCATGCGAGCCGTCACATGCGTTGAACCTACAATGACCACGTGCTCTGGTTCCCAAATGCTCTCGTCTGATATGCAATGGGTGTGAACGAATCTGAGGAGCTTATATGTGGACGCGGGGTCACGAAGTGTACGGAAGGAGCAGTCAAGTTGTACAGTATTATTATACCTTGATAACGCTCATTCTATCTCACTGCCATCGAACCGGGCGACCAGTCCAGGCCCATTGTCAAACCTCATTGACCCCTAACGCGCGTTATGCACAGGTTCTCTCTCTTCACAAAGTCACCGGCTTGAACAGCTTTCCCTTGTGTCGTGGTGCGTTGCGCTTCCTCATCCTCGATGGTGGATTCGGCGCATTGGTCGTTGTATTGTAGGTCGCGGTCGCATTGACGACCGCGAATTGTACGGTCGAATTTCCCTCACGATATGTACTTGTGGACGGTCCAATTGTCTTGTAGCTGCTCGAAACCTTCGTCTTTCCAGTGGCAACATCCAGGCCGGCAATGGCGCGCTCAAATATCTCTAGTGAGACCAATGGTTGATACTATGCACTGGGGTCAGCCTTGATCTAGAGAGGGTCGCTCGCTGTGTAGGAAAGGATCGGATTTAAGGAGAGGAAGGAAGCTCATACGAAAGGTACTTCGTGTCCGCTCTCGTAGATTCGGACAAAGCTAAAAGCTCCGCTCTGCTTGACCTGTCCATGCGCCACGCAGTCGGAGGTGGATATATCGACATAGCCAGCAGTAGCGAAACCGGGCTGACCAACTTCGTTCGAAACAACTTCACCGCCTAGCCAGTTGCAGTTGTAGTCCGCATCGCCCGTGTACATCATTACCGTTATGCCTTGTTGCAAGAGCTTAAGCATGTCTTCAACGGTGCCCTCTTCTCTGCCATCATCGCCTGTGGAACCAAAGGCCGTGCCCACCGCATTGTTAGACTCGGTGAAGTTCACATAAGCGCCGATCGCAGATTGTACAGTAAGAGTATTGAGGTAATTCACATAGAAACCATAAGGGAATGGATCGGGCTGAAGCTCACGGATGTCGTATTCGTCTCGATTCATTACGAAATCGTAGGGAGATTCGACCAGGTTCAGACAGAAATTATCCGCCGCACTGCAGACGGCATTTGTACCGGTTGCGTAACAGTCTTTAATCTGATCCACACAGTTACCAGTACCGTAGAGATTGTTGTAAAGCTGCGTTTGAGTGGACATGTTGTACGGAGAATAGTCGTATGTATTCCCAGGATACACCGTAAAGTTGTAATAGGCTTGATATTGAATCAAGGGGTCAAACCAACCATTCCCAATAAGCACGCTCTCGAGCTTGATTTCATGAGCTCCCGAAATGTTCTTCGCATTCTGCATTTCAATGTACTCGTTGAACACTGGACCGTAGTGACCGCCATAGCTTTCAGTCGCGAAATGGTATGAATGTCTCGAGTATTGTGGGAAAGCACCCATGAAACCCTGCAAGGTGGCCCAGAAATTCGGGGCAGCAGCATCTGTGGTATTTGCGGTGAGTGTCTGATTGGGGTAAGAGTATGTCCCACAAGCCAGGCCTTGGGCGTAATCGGGACAGGTATTGTTGGGTAACTCAATGACATCTTTGGTTTTGGCGTCGACATAGCCGGGCACTGGAATGGAGTACGAGAAGCCTACTTGCGTGGGCTGATCAATGAAAAGCATGTTGCTCGCATTAGACCACGAATATGGGTTATTATAGACGCTGCCACCAGAATCAACACCACAAGGTCCTAGTTCTTGGAACAGCCCTATCATCGAAGACGAGCCGGGTCCTCCATTAATCCATGTCGTCAGAGGCGCTGTAGACGGGTCCTGGTTCCTAGCCTCGAAGAACCACCAGAAGATGTGTTGGTCAGGAGCTACATCGACATAGCCGGAGTAGCTCTTGACATTGGGATCCTGCTCACAAATACCGGTAGGCACCTGCTTGTAGCGGACATTGAAGCCGGCATAGCCCTTGGTAGAGATCAGGTCGGTAGGGGCAGGGACAAATTGCGCGACTGCTGCGGCAGCAAAAACAGCCAAAGTGACGAAAGCCATGAAGACGAGTATACGAGATGAATTAAAGCCATCTTGCGGGGTGCTCTAGATTTTAAAAGAAAAGATCAAGGCTCCGCAAGGAGGGACTTATGGTTGGGAATACGCAGCTGGTGCTGCAGGGTGATGTAAGAGAGCTTGTAAGCTCGGAGATGCTTGGGACCAGGGAGAATGGTACCCACCGTAGTAGTGTGGAAAGATAGCTTCTGGACGAGGAGTTGATTGCTCCTTTAGGCAGGTCAAGAACGAAAGTTGAAGCTCACAAACTCGATTGTTTCCCGCATTGCCGTTGCGAAGCGTACGTGTACCAAGACTTGGCAGGCGATTGCCTTATCGATAAGACGCGTGAGATCTGCTATCAGACAAGAGCTAGGTAGCATTGAGGTATTCAAGCAGTGTTGTCCGATCTTCGGTGTTGGTAAAGCAGACCAAACGATGGAAGTCACAACACCGTCGTACCGCCGAGACATGGTGGTGAGATATGAAGGGAGCTGGAGGTGAAGAGGGTGAACCACCCTTAGTATGTTTTTTCCGTGGTGCTCAAGCTATCGACAAATCCACATATGCATGTTACTGTTGCTAGGTTACTTTCGTTGGTGATACTTCTCATCGAGTGCCAAAGAACATTATTTGAAGCGCCGTGCAAGGCGCAAGTCAAGGCCACCAAGCAATACGAAGTCCTTGCAATGCTCAACGCGAATACACACCAACACCACCATTAAGATAATACTACATTCCGAGTTTCAGGTTGACAACCTTAAGGTCATAAATCGTCCCCACCGTCTAGCCTTGACTTACCACCCCAGATCTGATGACTTCTAACGTTTCACAGCCCTTCGCCTGAACGCGATGTCTTTGGAGGCTTTACCTCTCGAGATCAAATGCATCATCTTTCGCCACTTGCCTTACATCCAAACCCTATCCGCTCTGGTGCACGCATCGCCAGCGTACCATGCTGCATACGCTGCGTTCCGGGAGCAGATATTCACAAGGTTCACCATCTTGGAACTTCAGAAGCGCAGGGTCAATGTTCTCACACCGGGATCCTTCCTCGAAGTCAACACCGTCGATAACGCACTCCCAAATCCTCTCGTCAAGATTGCGATTCTCGCTTGCCACGCGGCCGCGCATGCGGAGAAGGTAGCCCGGCTTACCATCGATCAATGTCTGGCTCTCCTGACGCTTAGAGATGTAGTCGGATGGTCAGTCGGGCTCCTTGATCAGGAAGGTGCGATTTCTGCTGTTGTGCGGTCTTCACATCACCAAAGGAAGTGGGTTCGGTCCGTGCAAGCAAGGCAACAGACACCAATGGATATCGACCGCGGCCGCAAGAAGTACCGCTACGGTCTGAGGAGCTATTTCATCTTAGATCTCAATTTCGGGAATATCCGCGACTGAAGCCACTGTATCCTAGGTATGAGTGGACACTACATGTTTCGTTGGAAATGAGCGGTGGAGGGAAGCCTCAGACTGTAAGGTAAAGAAGTCTTGCTCGGAGACGCTTTGCAGGTAGTCTTCTATCCTTACCTCAAGGGCTGGATATTTGGGGAGCATGCAAAGTAGCAAACACAATACTCAAGCGGTATGATTAGTCAAGACGATTACTTCCTGGTCAAGACTAGGTATCTTTGATAGAACTCTCTGCCTTGCTGTTCACACTGTGCCCAATGAGACTTTTGATCGCATCCTCGTGCTGTCATGGATGATACCTTTCCATCTCGTTCAATGACTTGATACACTCGGAACCTTTGCAGAATCATCTCCTACTTATTGTCGCCTTGATCTCCAGCAGAATATCTATCGATGGTTCGTTACTGCCCATGCTTAATAACAGACTGCCCTGGATCCTTGTCCTCCCTTGACCTTCGATAATCCGTCGTGTCAGAAAATGAATCGACAAAAGACCTCCATCACCCGCCCGCCGCTAAAATGAACCATAAGAGCCAACAGGCCGACGCCATCACAACTTGCACCTAACAGCAACGCGATCGGGGAGGTACATGGGTTGACTAGTGATCGCCACCAGATTTGATGTCCTGTCTTGCAGCCCCCGTGTTTGAACAAGGTTGTATGACGTCTCTCGACGATAAATGAGATACACAGAACATCATCAATATATTATCAAACTTGCTGTACTATTTTATTTGTCTCTCAAAAGCGTCTGCAGACCAAGTTTGAAACATGTCTTTCGAAACTACAAGTCGAGTTCCCAGTCAATCGCACAAAGGACGTTTTTCCACGCATCGCCGATCAAAGAATCAGGGAAGCTCTCAAAGGGCGATTAGGCAGAGAAGATAAACTAGATTTGGTGGCTTTGATAGTCGATTGATGCACATCGCATAATCGCGCTGCGATACGTGATTCCGTCGACTCGTTGGATGTTGTGGTCCACCTTAGTAACAGGTTGAGTAGGGTAGTTTTTTGTCGTTGAGACAAACTGATGCGCTAGTGGCATCCTTATCGATAAGCCCCACAACAAGATCTTCTCCCCACGTGGGGCGGAAGGTAAGGGCAGAATGGCACGAATATGCAAGGGAAAAGCGAGCTGAGACTCGCCGTCTTGTAGCTTGATAACTCCCACTTGAGTGAGCCTCCCAACTATCGAACGCCGCGACAATGGACGAACCAAATCTGCAAGAGATCCATGACTTCCTCATCGATCTGGCGAGGAAAGCAGGCCACATGATCACCTCTGCCACTCCATCGACAGTGGACACGAAGAAAAATTGTAGGTATCGTCCCAAGTCCAGAAAGCTGAGCTGAGCTGATAGAAGGATTTTCAGCATCTGACCTCGTGACGGAGACCGACAAAGCGGTGGAAGACATGGTATCCTCGTCGCTGGAATCCGCATACCCTTCCTACAAGTACGTCGAGTAGCTCCATTGGTCTCTAGGTAGGTCAAGAAAGTCCTGACGATCATACATCAGGTTCCTCGGCGAAGAGTCGTCACCCACGCCTACATCCTCCCTCCTAAGCCCAGCGCCAACATTCATTGTCGACCCTATCGACGGCACCACGAACTTTGTCCACGCCTTCCCTTACATCTCCATCTCGCTCGCCTTCGCGCACAAGATGGTGCCGCTCGTAGGAGTCGTCTATAACCCTTTCACCCAACAGCTCTACCACGCCATCAAGGGCAAAGGTGCCTTTCTCACATCAATGGAGATACCGAGCTCTTTTCCGAAAGACGGCGAGGCAGTGCAAGCGAAGTACGTGTCGCGGAAGCTGCCACTGAGGCAGCCTGCTCCACCACTGCGAGGCCTGAGTACAACGTTGGCGGCAGTGGAGTGGGGCAATGAACGTAGCGGACCCAACTGGGAGGCAAAGACCAAGACCTTTAGTGCGTTGGCCGGCGAAGATGGCGGGATGGTGCATTCGCTTCGGTCGCTCGGCTCAGCGGCTCTGAATGCGTGCGGTGTTGCTGCTGGTGTCTTGGACGCGTACTGGGAAGGCGGCTGCTGGGCTTGGGATATTGCTGCGGGGTGGGTGGTTGTGACGGAAGCTGGTGGGAGGGTGGTCGGCGGTAATCCTGGCGAGGAGCAGGTGCGGGTCGATGCAAGGAGATACCTGGTCGTGCGGGGGGGTGAAGGTCGAGATGATCTTATCAAGGAGTTCTGGGGGAAACTGCAGGGAAAAGTGACGTATGAGGGCAGCGGAGAGCTCTAGTCGAGGGAGCCAAAGCAAAAGGTCAGAAGGCGGGGGCGATGGTAAAGGTGAAGAACTCAATGGTTCGGGTTTTCAGAGCAGCCAAATCCAGAAAGTTACTCAATATTAGATATAGAATTCTAGAATTGCCAGGATAGAATAGATCTATACCGCTTGGATCCTCGATATTATTCAGTTGAAGATGAGAAATGTAGGCTCGGCGGCAAGTCTTCGAGATTTGGAACGATTTCCTTGCTATTCTTATAGTCGAAGTGTGGTCTGAGTGTCCATCAAGAGGCCATTAATCGCGATGCAATGACAGAGAGTACGATATAGATGTACGTGGTCAAGGTTCAGCCTCCCCCTGCGTCTCTTTGGCTTGCATTCGCGTCCACCAGATACGCATAGTCTCGACATCGCAGCCCTCGACACCCACTGGATTTGGCAGAAACCAAGCCCTGCCTTCACAGTGATTAGGGTAGATATTGAGCATGCCTCCTTCGAATTCGTGGGTGCTGACCATGCGGATGAGTGCGATGGTGCCAACGACTGGGATGAAGTTCTCTGGCTCAACAAAGACGCTGAGAAGCACTCTTTTGTCGGTACTTGGATCGACAATCCGGATGTCGCGCTTTGGTGGCATCCTTAGGCGCTTTATCACGGAATCGCCTACGGAGTGAATGACGACAAACACATCGTAAAGATCACTCCGGCGGCGATATCCTCTGAACGCCGCCAGCGGCTTGATATTCAGAGAACACTCGATGGGTAACAGCTGGCTTCTGCTAGACATGGGCCGCAGTATAGCGGCATTGCCAGCGCTACGCGGGCGATTGCTCGGCAGTGTAGGACCTTTCATCCTTTCTGACCTAGCGCTAGCAGATGGGTGGATTGATCTTGCAGTCAGCGGATTGGTTCCGTCAGGTGGCCGGCTTTTTATATCAGTAGAATTCGATGGCGGTAACGGAGCCGTCTGAAATGTACCTTTCGTTGGCGAATTGCTTGGACACGCTTTGGCACGCTTTGGGTTTTGACCGGATCCAGATCCAAAATTCGGATCTATCTCGCCGAGAGCGATCTGCATTTTCCGCTTGTTTTGGCTCGATGATTCTGGACTCGAAAGCGAGGGCGTCGAGTGGGATTTGTGGGCATCGGGGATATCTGGTGGCTTTACCCGTGTGGTGTGGCTACTGCCGCTTTCGTATTCTCGAAGCTTGGCTACTTCACCGACGTAGCGATCCTCAATTTGGTGTTCATCTGCGATTTCAGATCTCAGCTGCTCCATCTTCTTTGAATATAGTTCTTTCACTCGCTCTGCCATCCCGATGCTAAAAGCATCGTGAGCTGAAGAGGGTCGTTGATCGTCACCGATTGCATAGAAGTCTTCCAATACAAGATAACTGATGATCGTTGTCAGATTAAGAACGAAGTACATAGCGAGAGTGGGTGTGCCTGACATGACTTGACCGTCGCCTGCCACCCTCTTCGCTGTTGCCAGTTGAAACTTCTTCAGCAAAATGTAGGATCCCTCACAAACATCGCCGGAGATGAGCGACTTATAGCTGCGACGCTTGACCAAAGCTAGATATCCTCTGTCAATCTATTACCTTTGCGAAAAACGAGGCCCTTACCTTGGATAGAAACCTCACCATCTGTGAGCAGCAATCGAAACGCTTCGTTCTTGAGTGGATCCTCAACAACTGACAGAGGAACGATGGAGATTCTATCGACCAGAAGCTTGATATTTTCGAAGCACACTTGCGTGCGCACCATCTCCTTGATGGCGGGTGTCAACTCAATCGTGGGCCTCGGCGTATCATCTGCAGCCTCGCCCATTATGGGGGACGGCGAGGTAATAGCGGACGGCGAGAGTGAGACAAGACTCTTCGTTTCAGCATAGCTCCGTATTCTTGAGAGTGCATGTGTGCCTTCTTGCTCGGGGATGCGCAACACTTCTGGGACTCGCTGGCTGACGTCGCTTGGATACGATGTAGCAAATACTTATATGTTGAACAGTTGAAGCCAGGAGAGCGCGTCGATCGCAAGAGAGTCGCGTCAATTCCGGGATCGGCCGAAGCGGGCCGAAAGCACGTCACAAAGCGCGAGCGATGTCGACATGGTCGCGGAGACGTTTGAACGAATCATCTGTATAGCTACATGTGCGTGGGCTGGGTCACAGCACACGATCATGTGATGGGGGTTTGAACTGTCAAGTAGTCATTGGGCTAGAGTTGGTCTAGACATCTCGTTGCATGCTGACCATACGGACAGCTATCAGCTCAAGAGCACACAGACGATATTAATATTGGCGCTCATCTTCCGACGGGGTCTGGTGTAAATCGCTCGCGGAGGCCCAGACACGATGAGGAAGAAAGCGAAGAGGAGCAGCCGGCCCATAGATCAGAATCGTTTCAGCGACTGACTAGCTTGATGTTGCGAAGTCCATTAGTTGCACGGACTTCGTCTGCTCGAGAGAATGACTCCTCTGGCGCCCTCCCAAGTCAAGATCTCGAAGATGACAGGATGCGAGGCTGATTCTGGTAGCAGGGCTGTGACTGGCCGGCATGTGCGTGGAAGGCGTTAAAGGAGGGGGAGCATCTTGGCTCCTGAGATTGGATATATGCCAAATGCTGGTAAAACTTTTCGGAAGCTGAACAATGCCAGCGGTCGGCAAGCTCAGGGCCAAAGAAGTCTATCTTTTAGCGCCAGACGATCTCCGCGTGGGGAGACACCAAGGAGCAAATGCACTGGCCCAGCCATACCATGGATGCCGAACAAAAGCGATTCCTGGATATCATCATCATGGTACCTGGATTCTACACCGGCGCAGGGTTCGATTCAGGCCTCGAAGACATCATGCTAGCCACCATACATCAAGGTACACGCTTGACAGCGAGTTTTTCCTCACTGTGATAACGATTTTCAAGCGAGCGTCCACTGAAGTCCCCCTTTTTTGGACCAAAAAATCCTGCATAGCTTCAAACCGAGCTTTTCAACCCCCAAACTACTGACATCTCTAGAGATATAAAAAGTAGATGCACAAGCAGTAAACCCCAGACCCGTCTTGAAGCAAACCCTATCTTGAAAATGCTGGCCCCCAGGACCAGCTTTCAAAGTAAGGGGTACTGTTGGTATTTGTTCTAGCATCGTCTAACGCCAAAGCGAGATGCCGTTCCTCGAAATTTTCATTGAAGATCCGTCGTCTCCAACAGGGTCTTGTTAACCAAACCTGAAGCTTGGACGCTCGTTTAGGAGTGTGTGAGCAGTGAATAACGACTTGCCGAATTAGACGTTTAAGTGGCTGGGTGCTGAGGTTTGTTACGATTGCACCGATAGGTTTGGGTTTCACTTATCTACATAGACCGCTCCTATCTTCCCCTGGATGTTGGATTTCTGGGTCTCCTGAAAGGTACATGACCAAATGCTTTCTTAGATTCATTAGCGATAGATGAATATCTTACAAAACTTTTTGCTCTGCCGTCACAAAACGAGAGCCATAAAGTACAATCGTTCAAGCTAAATGGTGAGAGTGATTCGACATCCATCCACCCTTCTTTGGATTGGAAACCAGATTCATTCGCGAACATATACTCCCTCCCCCCAATTGCCCTTCGCATCGTCGTAAGCTTGCCGTTTATTCCATCCTCCGCTTTTCCGACTCTCCTTGCCTACGGTACACGATGTGTTCCACGTGATGGGTAGCATCATAGAGATGAGCTTGTTCTCGTCCATGATAGGGTAAGACAGCGGGGAGGTCTCCAACGCAGTGCCTCGAGCTCCGAGTTCATTCTCGACCTCTTCTTGGCCACGCTCGGCATCTTAGCGTGGTTTCGATATCCTTCCTCTCGAGGAGCTAGTGCTGGGAGCCTTCAGGAAAGCCTTCTTCATCCGTAGCTCAGTCCCCTCGGCAAGTCGTTGTAATTTAATTCTAGTCCTCCAATCCTTCACCCTCACACTTCGACGAACCGCCTCCAGGCATCCACTCTGCCCTCCGTACTCGTCCTTGTCAACCCTGCCATCATGCTCGGTCTCGCCTCCTCCCCTGCTACCGGCGCATGTCTAATACGCTCACTCTCGTAGTCCATAGCAACCCTCCTAGGCACCACCCTCTCGCTCACTCGCGTCGCAGCATGGTTGTTGTACGCCCTTGACGCCGTAGAATGCTGTCTCATTACCGGCTGTTCCTGGCGTGGCAGGGCAAATATACGGTTCGCCTCTGCTTGTGCGGGGCCATACTGTCCAGACAACAAGTCTTGCGCACGACGCAGGATCTCCGGTGCCAATGGCGGCGGCTGTGGATGCACAAGGTAATCGTTGACGTCTCGTGCGGGTAGGAAATCCGGATTATGAAGCCCCAGTGTCTGTATCCTCCTCGCCAAAGCCTCGTCCGCGCGTTCCTGATCCCTCCTCCGATCCAACTCCTCCTGATACCCCAGCACCGGGTTCGGCCCTCCCGGCCGCCGCTGCTGCGGCACCGCCTGCGGGATCTGCATGTGATTCAGGCGATCTTGCTCGACCGCCTCGTAATTAAACCACGGACAATCGCACGTCTTCCACTTCGAGCCACAGATCATGCAGAATTCTGCGCGGCAGCGGCAGGTCATGTGGTTACAGCCCTCCTTGAGCTCGACCGTCGCGGAGCAGTTGAAACACCGCTGCCAGCCCTCTTTCTTCGCGATCTCGGCGAAGCGAGCGGTTGCTTCGTCCTTTGGGCAGTCGCGACCTGTGTGCCACCGTCCGTTGCAAGTGCAGCAAACTTTTGTGCGGCAGCGGCTGCATTTCCCATATTTACGCCCGCCGGTCGCGCCCCCGGAGGTGTCGAGGTGGATGTTGGCGGGCTTGATCCACTCGCCGCAGCCGCGGGCGGGGCAGTAGATGCGATTCTTGGTGGTGTATTCCTGGTACTTCTGATTCCACTTCATTTTGAAACGGAGATCGAAAAGTTTGTCGACATGTTTCAGGGGGATGTGGTCGGCGGTGCAGCATTTGGGCGGCATGTGCTGCGGGTCGGTGACGGAGAGGGTGAAGATGCGGCGGAGGCACGTGTGGCACATGCGGTGGGTGCAGGCGAGTTTGGCGGTTCTGGAGATAGGGACGTCGGAGAGGCAGGTTAGGCATTCGACGAGTTTCTCGGGGATGGGTTCGGTAGGTTTGGAGGGTTTGAAGATGGAGCTGAAGATGCTGGTCGGAGATTTGGGGGCGCGGCGGGTGGAAGGAGCCCGTTGAGGCTTTTCTGGTGAAGGAAGGGCGGGTGGGGTGTATGAGACGGGTCGAGGCTTGCGAGTTGAGGTTCTGCTGCGCTGTAGAGGGGGCGCTGGAGGCTTCTCCCGTAAAGAGGTACTGCGAGCGACTGGTGCAATAGACTTTCGTCGTTCATCTGTATAGATCCGCAGGTCAGGGTCACGGTCTGGTCTCTTCACATATGACTCTCTTCTCGACGATCCTTCTCTTGATCGATACACGGCCTCAGACCGTCGTCGCTGTGGTGGAGGCTGTTCTACCGAGATCCTGGACACCGTGTGCGAGGATCGTCGAAGTGGTGGCGGCCGAATATCTTCGTTGCGCCGCTTCCCTCCATCTACGTGTCTGTAGACATATACAACCTCTTCATCACACCTCTGGTTTCCCTTCTCCTTCCGTCGTCGATCCCGGTGGTCTGGACTATGCCTTCTTCGAACCTCCCGGACAGTAACATCAGCCTCTCTCACAGAGGAGACCCTCGATCCCGAATACCTTCTGCCGCCTCCATGCGAAGCCATCTACTTCGTAACTTCTCTTTGCGCTCTCTGGGGTATTCGCTGTAATACTCTGCTGAGGTGCAATGCAACTTCACTATCAGGGATTCCTACACATGCCCATCGGGACGGGGAGTGAGATGTCATCCGCAATTGAGAGACCTTTGGGCAGCGATTGACCATATGCGTGCCGATAGTTGCTGCGTAGAGTTGTAGTTCCTCAAGGCTGGTAAGGCCGCCACCGTGATCAAGTGCCTGAACTAGACTGCCTCACCCATGATGGTCGACTCGTCCAATCAAGCTTGAGGTCCTGCGCGCACCATCAAGTGGACGTTCCTCGACCAAAGCGGCCCGGATCAGATGATTGGGTTGGGGTGCAGCAGATGCCCCTTTATTGGACGGCTTCTTTTCTGCAAGTAAGCTGATCGGGCAGCCAACGACGCTGGGCCAGCTGGCAACGGTGGTCGCACGTGAGCGAGAATTCAGCTGCGAGACTGACAGCAGCTGAGGGTTTTGAGCTTCCGATGGCGACTGCGTTCATGGCTTCTGTGTCAGCCTATCAGAGAGCTCAGCCAGAGGAAGACTGGATTAGGCCTAGTCCCATTATTACGCCCCTTTTCTTCAGCTTCGAACTCCGTCTCAGTCGAATTGTCTCCTGCCTGTCATCATCCTTTTTGCCTTTGAAAGGCAGCGATGTTCCGTGCAGGTGGTCAATTCATAAGCTATTTATTGATCTGATGGTCTTTAAGAAGGGGCGGGTCTCCATCCGCATGCTCGGTCCACCTCTGGATGAGCCATGATGACCAAGGAGAGAACAATTATGATGTACAGATAACGAACGCTTGGCAGCTTCAGATCACGGGAACTGGAGTTTCTCGTCACTTTCTCCCACACGCGAGGAGATTTCCTGGGTCTGGCTAGTTGACTAGATTGGCGATGAGGAGATTTTTCATACCATACATGTTGCAGGTTCCTCTTTTCCCCTTCCTTCATGAATGACTTTGTCGATCCAGCAATCCATCATAAGGACAATTCTAATTGAAGAAAAACTTATTGGCACTTTCACTATCGGTCTAAGCGGGTTCATCAGACACTTGAATGAATACTGCATTTCATTCACTCCAGATACGAAGCTACTTAAGCCGCCCAGAATTCCCAGACTCTTTCTCCCCAGTAGGTTCAGGAACCACATCAAACACCCTTACCAACTGTTGAACTTATCAGATTCTTTGCTCAATATATCTATCAGACTTTTGCATTCTACAGCAATATCTGCATCATTTTCTACAACATGCACTTCTCTAGGCCCCTCCTGGCTGTATTCATGCTTCTAAGCGCTGGCACCCACGCTCTACCCTCAGGCCCAGATATCTTCACAGACCAAGGTCCTAGCAATAAGACGCTTCCTTCCGGAGCGCTGAACTCTCCATTATCCGAGCGAGCTTACCCTTTCCCAGGTGACCTTATCTACACCAGGAACGGCCAGTGGTAAGTCTTTGACACTACGGAGTCCACTCCCCAAAATCCATTGCTTGCCTCGCTCCGCCAATTCGACAAGTGCTAACACATGTCTCATTAGTGCTGCACCGGGTGTTGTACCTGAGCATCCTGTTGACGATACTGGCTGTAGATGCGTCGGCGTTAAGAAGTAAGTCGAAGTCCATCTTTTACTCCCCATTGGACTTCTGAAGAGCATTGAAACATGTCAAGTCAACTCGGAAGATTTACCCTGTTCCTCCATCCCCTATTTTCAAGGGCATAGGCTAACCCCGATTACACATAGTTATGGCATCCTTGCGTACTGGGGCCCTAAACCGGGCGTTTGCTTCTATCACGACGATCATTGCAAAGATCCCGCTGTGGGAATTTTGGCTCCGGAGGAGACTTCCAGTTGCCTCAGTGGAAAAACCGCTGAGGGCCCGTGGAGGTCCGTACGATTGGTAGATTCAGCGACGGCGTGTAAAATGGAGGTTTACCCTGGGTAGTGGTCTATGGGAGGTGGCCGACCACGTTGATCGATGGTGAATTACCCAGGCTGTTTAAGATGATGTGCCAATCTATGTAGGATTTTCTGTGAAAAAACGTGGTAGACCAGGAAATACATGCAAACATTCTGCCTCCTGCTGAACTGCCACCATTCTTTAGAAATCAAACGTTCGATGAGTATTTACACCTCTAGCTTCTTTTGTCTGGATGACTACACTCTTTCCAGGCTTCTTCGCTTGTTCACACTATCTACTTATGAGTCAATGTCAGACCTTTGCCCCTCCCGGCTTATAATACACATAGAGACACAGCAGCCAAGACCCGACTATGATCCGCACAAACATTTGCCACATAAGCAATGTCTATCACATATCTAGCACCTTCGAACGACAGGTTGGACCTCAACCATTCACGTGAGCGACCTCTTCCGGCTTCTTCTCGACGTTGTCACGTTGATCTCTAATACAATTCGCTCAAGAGCCCCGGCGTTGTGAAACCCTGCCCTCTTTTGTCAATCCTGACAAGCCCAGTCACTGAATCTGCCAACAGCAATCGAACCACCAGTCAAGATTATCAGTGAAGCTGGACATTCAATCCAACAATAAAACCACATCCCAAAGCCGCAGGAATGAACCATGACCATCCCTAACCCATCCCATCGAAGGCCCAACGGCTATATAATCCTCGAGTACCCCAACTCTTCGCTTCTAGAGCAAATCTAACATCACCATCGAGACTCTGCTCACACCTCCTTCTCTACTTTGTTGGCTTTTGTTGGCTTTTGTTGGCTTTTCTACGTCCTTCTCTAAGCTTGCCGGCCTTGCTCTTGAAGCTCTCTCGAAATCATGCGACTTTCTCTTCCAAGTATGTCTCTGTCTCTGCAGCTCTTGCTGAGCGCTGGCGCTCTCACTCTCGCTCTACCTTCCGGTACGGAGTACCTTAGAACCCTGGCCGCGCGAAAGAAGTGCCCGGCACTACCGCCTCCCCCGATTCCACCCTTGCTCGTTGGCTACGATCATAACGATTGGTGGTAAGTATTACCCAGGCCAGCCGCCCACAACGCTGACAACTCCCCAGCAAAGGCAATCCCCTCGTAACCTGGGGCACAGGGTACAACGACACCAGCACCGGCAGCGACTGCATGCCCATCGATGGCGACAACTACTCCATCCTCATCTCGTTTGGAAGCGGGCCGTGGGAGCATGGACACACGGTGCGGGTGTGTTTTTTTCATGATGATGCGTGTAAGAGCGCAGGGGGCGGGATCCAGACCATGACAGGTGAAGAGCCGCAATGTGTGGTTACGAAGAGCGCGGTGAAGAATTTTGGGTGGGAAAGTGGGAGCTACAAGAGTGCGAGATTTGACCCGACGGGGTTGTTGTGTAAGAAGGAGATGACGGTTATTGATTAGCCCTATGGCCTTGACGCTGTGTAATTGAAAGCGCCTGGTAGTTCCATCGATAGTACCATAATTGTTTTCAACGAGAAGCTAAGTTCTTAAGTTCTGAGTGAAGGAGGCTGGAGGATGAAGGCTACTGAGAGATTGTGATGGGTCGGAAGAACGGTCCTTGGAGAGTCAATTAAGAGTACTTGCTAGCAGCAATCATCTCAATAATTGAATACCTTGTTTTGTATCGTTGATGAGAAACCTACAGCTCCTTCATCACACGCTTCTTCTCGACGTTGAGAAGTGAAGACTGGCAACGAAGTCATCAAAGAGACTCGATTCTCTGGCAAATCCATAGAGCTATAATGAATGCGCCGGGAATGCATCTTAAATATTCCTTGGAGTCTTCGTAGCCGAGGATTGCTTGTTATCAAAGCGTCGGGTTCCTCGAGGCTTCTGCTTTATATCTCAGCAGTTTCCGAGCATCCTTTCTAATCCTTGCTTTATCTACTCCTGCCGGCCCTCTTCAGCCATACCGAGCTTGCTGACCTTGCTCCTTGAGGGTTTTTGTCGTCATTCACGATATGTATCTCCAAGCTCGCATTATATCCTTCTTTCTGTTGAGCGCTGGCGCTCTCGCCCTTCCTTCAGGCACGAATAGCTTGTCAATCCCTGCCCATGATAATCAGACAAACGCCCCTCCAAAGACGCACTCTACCTTGATCAAGCGATCTCAGAGGGCTATACTTGCGTCTTTCGACAACTTTGAGTGGTAAGCAGACCCTATTTTCTCTTTTTCCAGCTGCTGTGAGCAACATCTACCACCGTTTCCCTAAGATACTGATATCCTTGCTGTAGTCACGGTCCACCAAAGGATGATTACCATGAAGAAAACCTCGTCCACGGTGAATTTTCCGGCCACTGCTTTCCGGTCGACGCTGTCCATTACAGAATCAATATCATTTGGGGCACCGGCCACGCGGCCGAGTTGCATGGCCGCACTGCAGGCATCTGTTTCTTCCACGACGACAAGTGCAAGGAGATCACCACTGGTTTTTTCAATGATAATGGCGAGCTACCGAAATGCCTGAAGATGGCACATAACATGGGCATGTATCCGAGGCTTGACAAGAGGCCTTGGAAGTCGGCGAAATTTTGGCACGGTAATCCTGACAAAATGGGTAAGGAGCCGTGCGAGATGATAGGTATGATGTAGTGATGGGGTGGATGTAGGGCGTGGGGATTGTCTTAGGAGGTAGAATGTTACATATGATCTTTGGGCGCGTTTGGCTTGCTTTGCTGTAGGTTAGAGTAGAGCTTCTTGTCAATGGCCGTATCTAACCTTATCATGTTCAATGCACTGGCCCGCTCCTGGTGATTAATTTGAACGGCATTCCTCGAATCGACGCGAGATCTTGTAATCCAAACGCATTTTGGTGAAAATTGTGCTTTCCACGAGGAGCTGAATAGATTTGTTAACGGAAGTTCTGTTATTACTTTCGCAACTGAGCTGTGAGGGACCCCCAAGGCATGGGCAATCGAGATTAGCGCCGAATCGGTATAAATTTGCTGAACCCGTAGGCCGAATGGGTTTCCGTTCTTGGCAGATCTGTTGAGAGACCGGTGACGGCCCGATGCCAAAGCGGCAGAACTTCAAAGGGTATCGTTGACTTCGTCGAAGAGTCTGGAAGGAAGCAATAGGAGAATGTAATTCACAAGAACTGTGAAGCCGAGAGCACCCAATGGTGCCACCGCATGGGAAAATGTATATTTGGGAAAGAAGATACCAATTACAGCTAACCTGCAGCCCCGTCACAACCTCCTTGTCGATGCCGAACTTTCAAGGATTCTTTATTCAATCGTCGAAGCCAGTCGGAAAAGACGATGAAGGAAGCTCAACAATCACAGGACTCATGTCACAAGAGCCGTGCTTCCTGACTACAAGAGCGTCAAATATCCCCTAGACTTTGTTTTCTCACAATCCTCTCCGACATCTTGCAAAGATATTGTACTTACCATTGTTTGTTTCCCTCCAATGCCTCAAGGTTGCTGGGTCTGCTGGTCATACCGGCAGTCCGCAAAATCGCGACTTCAAGTTACCTTCCTCAACATGCATTTTCATGCGTAGACAGGCAATAGGGAGGAGCGAAAAGATGCACATATAGCAAGAAAGCGAGAAGTCAATGCAGACGACGAAAATACTAAGAGAATTGTTATCAATTACCGTAGAGATTGACCAGTGATACTCGAGATATAGACTCCTGTTCCTCGCCAAGAGGCCTGCGAAAGTATCTCTATCTACCTCCTACCTGCCAGATGGTGTAAACTTCCGTACAGCTTCCTCATCAAGTCCTTCTCCTTGACACTAACCCCACACACAGGCGCGGGCTTTCAGTCCGGTAAAAGCCCCAATGGATATAGATCAGGTTGTTACAGAGTACCCACTGCTGGCAGCCTACCAGTCTGTAGATACGCGTTCAGCGCTCCCAGGATACTTTTGTTGGATTCGCAAGGGAAGTGTTACATGTGATGTTGACATCGAGGACTATGGAGTCTTATTGCAACCCGATCGATCCATCAAATGACTCAGAGAAAGGACAGAAAACGCAATTCAAGATGTAGGGGTCGGCGTATGGGAGTCCTCATTCACCATTCTTGATCCATGATTTACCAGGACAAATCGCCGATCAAGGTTTTTCTCAGTGACTTGCACAAGAAGTCCGTCTTTGTCCGTCTCGGTCGCAATAGCTTCATTTGACCCTTCCAATTTGCGACCAAAACCGTTTAACATATCCATAAAATCCTCGTCCATTGCAATAGCCTGCACCAGCTCATTACCCCCAAATACCCTGTGGAATATCTTCTCCAGCATGGTTCGATTGATACTCTCGAAATTCTGCGCCAGCTCGTTGCGCACGCTTTTGGACACTTCCTCTCCGGTCTTGGCGGGAAAAGTATAGACTTTGTACCCAATATAGATCGCGAGCAGGGGAGCAACCACGAACATGAGCGTCGTCGAGCCCACCGCAGCGCCCACATGCACAGCCAGGAAGTGCAGCACAGCCGACAATATCGCTTCGACGATAATCTTCTTCGCAATCAACATCAGCATCTTCTGCACAAAACCCATGGCGAGAAGATGTGCAACAATCTGCCCGACATTCGCCGCCATAAGCTTAATCAGCGTATGCGCAACCACAGCGGCGACCTGTGTGCCCGCCGCCGTGGCCGTGATGTGTCCGATCTGGTGACCCATCGTGTGTAGTGTGCCCTGCTGCACGCTTTCGCGAATCTGATCCGCCACCAGATGCACGATCTGCTTCTTCACTTTGCTTGAAAACTTGCCAAGGGCGATATCCGCAATGCGATCCAGGAAGCTTGTGAGCTTAACATCGTGCTCGGCGAGCGCGGTCAACATGCCCGATGATATGGCGTCGCTCTCGCTTTGATAGAAGTCCCTGTATGACGTCTTGCACGCGTTCTGTAATTGGGTCTGTCAATGCGGAGTCGAGTTCGTGCCCTTTGTGTTTTTTGGTGGCGGGTAAATCTATATAACACCTTGCAGAAGCTGACGAGATCGTCGTCGAGGTGACATTGCCACGTGCAAACGATTATGCCGTTGGAATCTTTTTCAACTACGGCGATGCATTGGCGACCGCGGGAGACAATGTAATTGTACACAACGGTCTGGATATTGTTCAAGAAGGCGGTCTTGCGTTTGTTAAGAGCGTGGACTGCGCCGTCCATGTTTTGCTTGACTTTCTAAGGTCTGGAGGATTGAGTTGAGACGTAGACCCGATTCGGCGCGCAATTCTCATTTCTCAGTCTGGACTTTTACCGACGTGGCTGCTGTCCCTCACATCTCTTCCCATGGGATCGTTGCCGTTTTCTGGGTCACATACCCCGCCGACCAGCAGCTTCTCGACCAGAGCCAAGCGCATCTGGACCAGGTGGAATATAAGCCCTCAGTAATGAGGGTGTGAACGTGACGAGGCTGGCCATTGACACAAACGAGAGACATCGCTGCCAAGGCGTGGCTTTTGATCGCCGATTTGATAATTTCCAAAATTGGTTGGGCGGAAATGCATCGATAGTCTACCTAAAGTACAGTTCATCCTGTCACACTCTCCAATCTGTGGCAAGCACCTTTTTTGGGGGATGACGCTGAGCGAATCACCTTCTTCTTGGCTCTCACATTCAGTGTGCTGGAATGCTTTGTAAACCTGAAACATCTTTGGGTGCTTTCGATGCCTACCTCAAGACGGCCGTGCTTCTGATGTGCTTGCGGAAGAAGCATCCCGCCCGGGGCGACCGATTTCGGGGACCGGTCGGCTCATTGATGGCGATTGTACAGATGTTTAGCATAGGAGCTGTCGAAACGTGGTACGGCGCTGTAGTGGCGTATGTCAAGGTTGGCTAGTGAAAACACCATGTATCCACCGAATAGCGAAAGACTACTGTCACCTGAAGGGTTAGACAGTAAGCGGATCGAAAACATTTGACGTAAGCGGGACAGGGAAGATCGAAAGGGGAGAACAAAATGAATGATAAAGTAATGAACCGGCACATGCCGATGCTGCTCCAAAGCTTTGAGTACAAAGCCGATCATCCATTAGGTCGTAGGTCGATGCTGGTCAGAAAAGCAGTCCTGATCGGTCTCGGATTTGCTGAAGAGGTGCGTCCTAGCGGTCAAAGACGTATGTGAGGACTCCTTCGTCGATTATACAAGCGCTTGATCAAGGCCTGGGGTTTGACATTAAGGTAGCCATATCATACATGTTGATATAGTGCAATGTGCTCACTCCTTACCTTGGCCCCTAAATGCGTCCATTTCTGTTAAGATACCTGCAAGCCGTCTGTACTCTTCCAACAGTCCCTTCACCTCGCCAATTCGCAACTCGCCAGCATCAACCACATCTAGAAACCTCTGAATTGGCGGTCCGATTGGTTTCGACATGTCGCTTCCCTGCTTCCCGCCATCCATACTGTTCCCGTTGACAATAGGTTGCCCGTCCCCCAAGGTCAACTCCGCTTTTGGCTTCCCCGCAGTGCTCACCGTCCCAAGTGTCGGCGTCTCTTTCCCAGAACTTGGACTCCGCCCAAACCCGCGCATAACGTTCATCCCCGAAAACCCCTTCAACGGGTTGATGCTGTTGCCAAAGTTCCGCATATTTTCAATCGGGCTGTTGACCGCCTGCGGACTTTCCGACAGCCTCTCTTTCGTAGCACTAGCGGCCACTGGCGTAGATGACGGCGCAAACACGACTCTTTTGCCGCTACCAGACGAGAGCGTGCTGTCAACGCTACGGTCACGAGGCTGGGGCCGTCCAGCGAAGAACCCTAAGAGCTTGTCGTCTGATCGGGCTATCTGCTCAACGGGTCCATCAAGTTGTTGCTCAGCGATCGAGCTAGCGCCCGAGACCACAGCTTCGTCATCATCGACGGACTTGGGCTCCACGAGTTTACGGGCATCGTCGAGCGTGCGAGGGAGGGTGACAGTGGTTGGAGAAGTGACTTGCTGCTCCTTAAGACGGCCGAAGAGGAAATTGAAGGAATTGTCGAGGGTGGAGGTAATGTTCTTGAGACCTTGATCTGCGGTCGTACGGACTGTGCTGAGGGCGGAGGTGGAGGGGTGGAAGAGATCCGAGACGCGGCGATGGTGAGCTGGAGATTGGGATGGCAAGGTTGGTCGGAGAGGAGGCGAGGACAGTATTGGTAAGGATGAGGATGAGGGGTCAGTCGCCGGCGATGGCAGAAAGAGGCGCTTCTCTATCGGAGGAGTAGTGACTGGGGAGAAGTCTGTCTCGGTAGGTGTTTGAGCCTGAGGGGTTGAAGGACGGCTGGAGGATTTTGGAGGGCCTTCAAGTGCTTCGTCGGAGCGGAGGCTGGCAAGATCGACTGTCTCGAGGAAAGAGATTGCGGCTTCGAGATTGGTAAGACAATAGGCTGCTTCGCCGTCGATTTTGGAAGCGTTGCGGAAACGTTGCACAAAATGTAGATTGCTGATAATGTTCATGCCAGACGGAGGTGACGTAATAAGAGTGTATATTAGAGTCGGAAGGATTTCGTCTGCGGAGGAAGAGGACTGATGGATGTTGGTAAGGAGGTCGACAATGGACTTGTGGGCTGCGGCGAGGTGTTGAAGCTTGCCGAGAGGATACTTGGTGTTATTCATGGCAAATAGATCCTGCCGGGCCCTGGCGGTGTACTGCTCAATGTTCGTATCGAGCGCACTTGTCAGGTCGTTGTTCGAGACGGTTTTGTCGAATGTCACCCCAAGGTCTGGTAGCCCTATACCCACCAGTGCCAGCGCGGCGGTCCTTGAGCGCAACTTCTCATCCCTGACCTCGTCTAATGTACTCCGATGACGCCAGATGCGGCCGTAGATCTTTTCGCAGACTCTCCGTTCTACTGCCTCTTCTAGCGCCACCCTTTTGTGCTCCAGCAACCGCCTTGCCTTCCGTCGATCTGATATCTCATGAGGGGTAAGCATCTGTTGCTCGGGTATGGAGCCCTCCGTTGGCGCTAATGAGTCACCGGATGGAGATGGCCGGAGCCTCTCTTTCATTGACATCGATGTCTTCGAAGATATCGATGGGCTAGGGGATGATCGTCGAGCTTGCTGGATGGACAGGGCACTGATATGCGTCGCTATGTGAGACTCGGCTTGCACGTAGAAATCTTGAAACCGTTGCGAGATCCTTTCCATCGACGGCGGTGTGTTGTGGGCTTTCACAGTCAACGATTCCAGGAAGCTATACTACGCTCAGTAATCGCATCGAAGAATAGCGAGAATCTACCCACCGGTCTATTAGACTGATCAGCTCGATTGGGAGATCATCGAAGCCTTCCGGAAGCTCCTGCTTTGATAATGACTGAACATTATTTGCTCCATTAGCTATTGCAGCATTTGTCTTCTCGAAGATGTCCTCTTCCAATCTGCTATTGACCTCCGCCATTATGTTGGTCGTTCCCCGGCGGTCGTTCTCTGGCACGACTGCATGGGACAGAGTACTGGCTCTGCTACGTAGAGGACTCGATGTTTTGGGCTCGATACGAGAGAAGGATTTGGAGTTGTGGTGGGTCGGTGACCTCTCGAAGCCATGCTGTGCTGTTCCTGGAGAAGAAGGCATGGGGATAACTGTAGCTGAGTACGTCAGCTGAACTTCCGAGACGAGTCTGTTATCGTGACCTGGAGCTGGGGGAGAAGGTCCCGTGCGAAGGAAAACGGAATGATGGGTAAACGAGATAGTCAAGATTTACCTTGTGACGTGAGTACATTACAAAATCAGATGCTTGAGAGAGCTCTATGTTTTTAGTGAAATGATAACATTTGTGGGCTGCAGATACGAGCAGGTCATGGGCTATCAGTGCCTGGCGACTGGCAGATACATTAGGCGATAGACGTTACTGCCGTATACTCCCTTCTGCCTGCGGCTATTGTACAATCTGTACTTCTGCATTGGAGCTTGCATTAGATCCCTGCAGACGGTGCATTAGGGCCGGTAGCAGCCGCCTGCCACATGAGCCAATCAGCCGATACGCCGTCATGCTGGATGGTGGACATGACTTGAAGGCAACAACAAAGTAAGTCAAGTTGCTCGCTCCCCTTCCTTCCCCCTCATAATTCAACATCGATACAGATTATAGTATAGAGAATGGTGAGGTCTCGAAAGCTATATCGAGACTGTCCCACTGTAGGCAAAGTAACTGCACACTTGTTGCTTTCTTTTCTTGCCGTTGGCCCACAACAAACAGCAGCCGGCCGGACCGATGGCTGGACTGATGGGGCGAACCAAGTGCCCATTATCCCTCTACCTCCTTCGATTCCTTCAAATCCCGAAACCTCTCTATCGCCCTCATCGGCTCAGCATGACTTTACCCTAAGGCATATATTCCACCATGGGACCTACCTTCATCCGAAGCTACACAGACGGCTCGATGTCCGGCCAGAAGACTCGGTCTGGATGTTCGATGATGGACCCACCGACAAAGACCCTCAAAGATCTTTCCATGTCAGGTCTCGGGCGGAGACGATACAAAGGCTATCAGATCGCAGCTTCGAAGTCGTCGACGCCCTGATGAGTGCCGCTCGCCTAGGATATCCTACGACTTTGGATGCATCAGCATGGACAGTGGACGATGTCCCGGCGCCCAACATCACTGACAAGGAGACTGTGTTAAGTCTGGCGAATATGGCGGCCAACGCTTACATCAAGGTACCCGGAGAGGAGAATTGGGAGGATGTCAATGCAGGCTTCAACGTGACAGACGACTTTGGCTGGGAAGGCGATGGTTTGCGAGGTCACATATTCGGCGACGAGGGCAATAAGACCATCGTGATCGGGCTGAAGGGCACAACACCAGCGGTATTCGACGGCGCTGGATCAACGTCGAAAGATAAAGAGAACGACAATTTATTCTTCAGCTGCTGTTGTGGGCAAGGTGGGCAATATCTATGGCGGAGAGTATGCGACTGTTCCACGGCCGCCTACACCTGTAATTCGACATGTCTGCTGAAGACGCTGAACGAGAAGAACCGCTACTATACGGCCGCACAAGAGCTCTATGGCAACGTCACAGAGCTTTACCCTCACTCCACCATCTGGATGGCAGGTCACTCCCTCGGCGGTTCCGTCAGCAGCCTACTCGGCCTCACATTCGGGCTTCCGGTGACAACTTTCGAAGCCGTTCCTGAAGCGCTCCCAGCGTACCGCCTGGGCCTTCCCACACCTCCTGGCTTCGAAACAGGCAATCATCAAGCTCGAAACAACACCGGCGCGTACCACTTTGGCCATACCGCCGACCCTATCTTCGTTGGTACATGCAACGCGGCCACCTCTGCTTGTACTCTCGGAGGGTACGCAATGGAGACACAGTGCCACACTGGCAAGGTGTGTATCTATGATACTGTTGCAGACTTGTCATGGCGCGTTTCAGCGCGGACACATGCCATTCGCAGTGTCATCAAGGATGTCATCAAAGAGTACGATCAGCTTGCGAAATGCGAGCCAGATTCCACGCCTGATGAACCCTGCGTCGACTGCTTCAACTGGAAGTACTACAAGAGCAATGGCTCGGATATTACCACCTCGAGTACCAGCATTTCGAGTACCACCACTTCAAGTACCAGCACCTCGAGTACTAGTAGCGTAACGCGCACAACGACATGCCATACCCCTGGTTGGTGGGGCTGTTTGGTAACCCCCTCCTATTCACCCACTTTTCACAAGGTCCACTTGGCTAACCAGATACACAGGACGAGAGCACCACAACCAGCGCCACCACCCAACTAACCACAGAAACAATCACAACACAGACCACAACCTGCCTGAAATGGGGCTGGTTCGGCAACTGTCTGGACCCGGAGACGACCAATACGACGATAACGAGCACGATTCCTATTACTTCTACGACAGCGGAAGCACTGACTGTAACAACGACGCGAGCGGCGAAGGAAGGAGGCTGGCAGAGGAAGATTGCTAAGGTCACGCCTGAGGTTACGAGGAGCCCAAGCAAGTGATTCATGGATTGGGTTGAGAGTATCAGTGGTTTTGGACGCAGACGCGGTGTTTCAATTTAAACCTTGGGACTCATATTCTCGGCTTGCAGTCGGTGCACGGCATATCTGTTCGCCGGCTTTCCTCCCGAAAGCAGCCTCAGCCATGATATGCAGGATTGCGGTTGTGGTATAATACAGCTCTATGTCACGTTTTCAGCAGGACCTACCTATCAAGGCACAACACAATCTCAGCGTCATCGCCCATTTCCCCTCCCATGTTTCAGAGAACTGGTCTCGCACCTGCATTGACAAGGGGATAACGGCGCCTTCAAAGGACTTTGTGACATTTCAGCGTCTGCATCGTGGGAACATTTTGAGGATCAGATTGAAGCAAGCATTAGCATGAAGCGTCCATTTTTCTCGACCAGAGCGGCGGCGGTGGCGTTACTGTGCATTTGGTTGAGCATTATCTTAGCGTTGGAGTACTGTGTGGAGGGAGCAGCAGATTGGTGTGGATATATTAGGCTAGGAGAGGATGGGGATGCAGGATGGGCGGCGAAGCAATGGCAATCTTGGGAACGGTTTGGCTGAATGAACATGTAACTGCGCGTCCGGTTCTACGATGTATTGGGAACGAAGCATTATCATGATATCCAAGGCCAGAGGCAGGCAAGACTCGCCTCCACGTTGAATTCCTAGATACCCACCGATCCTTAGTATCGTAATTTCTCGGAAATGTTTCTATGCTTGCCATTGAAACTCCATGGACGGTGAGCAGATGCCTCTTGAGCCAGAAACGCCCCTTTCGCTCATACACCATATCCCCAAACACCACCCTCCAAGAACGCCTCCCCAGCACCCTCACAAGCGCCCATCCCACCCCGCTCACAGCCCCCTACACCCCTCCTCACACCCCGTCGGCCTCCTCGGATCGTACATCCCCTCCTCCTCATCCTCACTCTCCTCCTCCTCCTCCTTCCTTAGCCCCTCCACTCTTACCCCCTCCGCACCATCCTCCCCCTTCACAGCCTCCTCCTCCCCCCTCCCAACCACCACTTCCCTCCTCCCCCCCGCATCATCATCCCCCGCCGCAAAAGCATTCCTAAACCCCCCCTTCCTAAACCCCCCGCTCTTAGCGATCGGCTTGATAACGATGCCCTTGACGCCGCCGCCGCTGGCTTC
>JAABUQ010002493.1_pt1 | contig 36253 bp, 31 predicted proteins | sample 5560001 | NCBI WGS metagenome assembly JAABUQ01 (sample SAMN10711888, study PRJNA513371) | rock metagenome | isolation source: Antarctica rocks | place: Antarctica: Victoria Land, Finger Mt nord | collected 2015-12-18 | reverse complement strand
CTTCAAACACAATACACATGGTAAGAATAGCGAGACCTTGGAGACTGAGCCAGTTAGGTCCTGCGAACTTCACACCCACCGCCACGCCAATACCCAGGGCTGCAAGAGCAGGCACGATATAGAAAAAGGTTATCATTGCGTTGCGAACGGCATTCCCTGCTGGGTGCTCTGCATCCTCTTCAAACGAATTGATAACCTCTTCGTCGTCGCCTTTGGCCTCTGACAAGACATTTACTAAGTCACCAATAGACATGCCGGCATGAATCACAATGTCATTGACGGTTAGCTCTTGCGTGATCGTCGGTGCTGGAAGTTGCTGATTTCCTTTGCCTACCAGACCGTTATTGACGACTTCACGCGTAATCAAACTAGTGAGAAAGTTGGTAAAAAAGTTGCCTTGTTTTTGTGGTGTCGGTGCCTGTTGAGGCACGATAGCAGGTGTATTACTATCCGTGTCTTTTTCATCCTCAACAGGTTCCAGTGTTGGTGCGAGTTGTTGTGTATTTGGGTCGAGATCATCAGGGGATATATACGTGCTCACGTATTAGACTCACTTTCTGGAAAGTCGGCAGAAAGCCGAAACAATTCTGAAAAAGGAACGCTATATTTGGGCTTCACACGCCATTGATGGGCGTTCACATGGCGTTAGCTAGCGTTGCATCGGCTTTCGCTAACGCCATGTGAAGGGCATTAGAGAAGCGTTATTGTGTGGCATTGTTACGAACAGCTTGCGCCGCCGCTTCCTCTTCCGCTTTCTTCTCTGCTTTGAATTGTGCCTTCAAGTCTGCATGTTCCTTGCGGAATGCGGCAAGACTTTCACGCTTAAAACGGAGTTGAATGCGGCTAATCTCAGGAGAGATCAGAGCGACCATACGGGCGTACTGTCCCATCATGTACACGCGCCCATCTGCATGTGCATCGTCTACGCGCTTATGCATGTCGCGTAGTAGCTCTTCTAGCTCCTGCAAGTCTTCCTCACGGGGAGCCATTGACATTTGTTTTCCGTTGACTGTTGCCATGTATCATTTCTCCTTGTAATACTTTCCGACCCTTGACGATCAAGGCTCGTGACTACCTACCCTACAGTGACGATAAGCACTCATGAACCTTGAGAGTGTCTATCGTTATAAGAGAAGGCTTGAGGGAACGACAAGACTAAGATGCCAAGAAAGGTGTTGAGCTTGACTGTCAAAGAAGGGAACGGGATTGACAACACGTTGTTGTGTCTGCTTTTGCCACTGTCGTACCTGAGCAATCAACGTACAACGAGCTTGTAGCAGGTCCTTATGCGCTTTTTCAGTAACGCTACGCATCTGAGATGTGAGCGTGTGCAATACCGCAAGAAGGAGGGATTGTTGCACGTGAACGAGACATACATTCTTGCTCACATTGTGCTTTCTCGTATCCTGAGTCATATCGTGTCCAGATGTCCCAAAGTGAGAAGAGAGACACGCTTGTGAGACGGTGACATGCCCAAGCGGAATAAGTGGTTCCTCTTCTTGAAACAATGGTTCCTCGTGTGCTCGTTCACACGTCTGTAAAGCGGGTTGCATCTCTGCTGCATGGGCATATAGCAGTGTCAAGATACGCTCTGGACTTTTGCCCTGTACTCGGCAATCCCAGGGAAGTGCAGAGCGTAGTTGCGCCTCTGTAAAGAAGACGGTCAATGCTTGTGAACAGAGTTCATCAGGTGATGCAGCAACACGCGCGATGTAGAGATCACCACTACTTGCAACACGTACTAGTTGCAAGTAGCATAATCCATCAGAGCTTGCATCCATACGTAGGCTTGGAAGTGGAGTATTGTTGTCATCTTTAAGCAAGTCATCAGAAAGAATGGTTGCAGGTGCAACACACGTCCAGTGATAGCCAATGCGCGTAAGAAAGGTTCGTTGCTGTGCCATTGAAGTGCTCCTTTACAAACTAGCTAGCAAGGTCGATGTCCAGAGAAGCGGACATAGGGACACGTTTGTTTCTTTTTGGTAAAGCGAATGGGTTCCACAGAATTTCGTCTGCATGCTCGAAGCGTTCGACGGTATGACATGCAGAGCATACGAGATCAACGGCGCGAGAAACTGTCGTATCTCGATTAACGATAGGAGTAAGAAACGGGCTTTCCTCTTGACACCAATCACATTGTTTCATGCTTCACCTCTTTCGTTGTATCATTGCGAACATTCATTTGTTCTTCTGATACAAGTTTACGTTTGAAGTGAGCTTGGAACTTGGTCAGTTAGGTCAGTTAAGAGGTCACTTTAGAGGTCAGTTTTTGCCTTGATAAATGACCAAATTGACCCATTATCAGAGAGGAGAAACACAGGTAAATACAACTTACTATGAAGAAAAGGGGTAAGAGAAATTTAGCCATGACACGTCTCCTTGTTGACAGGTCAGGCATCATGTAGCAAAATGCTATCGAGTGCCTGACGCCATTCTTAGTCGGGATGCATAAAGGTTGCTCATCAGGTCTAGTGTGTTTGCAGCACACTAGACCTAACCATATACCAATCAAACAACTATACTTATTCAAATTTATTTAGTTTGATATAATTATTATAATTTACTTAAACCTAATTTGTCAAGTGTTTGACTATGTTATAATTATGCAGGTAAACATAATTCTGATAATGGGATTAGAACATGGCGAAAAATATAGACCTCAATCGTGAATACATCACTACGTCTCAAGCAGCTAAACGTTCGGGCTTGAGTAACATCTACCTGGCGAGGTTGTTAAGAGAGGGGAAATTAGAAGGTTTCCAACTTACACGCGAATGGGTTGTCTACACTGACTCTTTAGAAAAGTACATGGCAACCCCTCATAAGTCTGGGCCAAAGGGACCGCGCAAAAAACCTAGCTCTAATGGACATAGTGTTTCTGCAACCGCAAGTGATAACAAAAAATCTTAGTCTCCTACTTCCCTGCAATTTTACTGTTGTTATAGTAGAGTAGATAAAATGGTTAGTAAAAATATGTAAGGTTGTTATAAAATATCGCTTTCTGAGGACACTTATGAGTGAGAGCATACACCAGCTTAAAAAAATTCGGATGGAATTAAATCTTTCACGAGAGGATTTAGCAGTTGCTACATTACTCAGTTCATCAACAATTAAACGTGCGGAGAATAACGAGCCATTGAATGAAGATGTTATCTCACAGATATGTCAATATATTTCTAAGCAGTTCCATCGTGAAGTAACTTCAGAGGAACTCGGTTTACAAAGACGACGAAAAAGTAGAGTGAGTCCGAATGATAACGGTGCATCGTATGCAAGTGAGAATGAGGCCGTTTTAGTGAAGGACACAGAAAGTGAAGAAGCAATGAACAGACGTGAAGCGACTAAAGCAATAAGTGCATTAATTGGGAGTACCCTTATCTCAAGTCCTCATGACATACTGAATCCCCAACCCTGGGAGCAGTTCTCAAAAATTGTAGATAGTTCATCTAAGATCAAAGACCTCTCGCACTTTAAAAGCCTTACGCAAACGTCTTGGCATCTCCTCAAGTCTAGTGAGTTAGAGGTATTAGAACAGGTATTGAGTGCTTACTTACCTAAACTCACTCCTCTAATACAAGACCAATCTCATAGAAAAACAGCAGCTGGTCTTGCATCTCAAGGCTATCAGATACTAGGTATACTAGAAGGCCATAAACTTAATCTTCATCAAAGAAGGAAATATCAACAACAAGCCGTTGACTTTAGCCGATGGACGGAAGACAAGAACGTACAAGCCGCAGCCGAGGTACAGTTAGCAAGTGCCTTTCAGTACCTCAATAACCCCGAAAAAGTGTTACAAATTTACGAATCTGTACTTCCTTTTATTGAGCAAATATCACCTTTACTAAAAAGTTGTGTCTACCTCGGATTAGCTGATGCATCTGTACAATGTGATAGAGAGCAAGACGCATTACGCTTTCTTGGGCTAGCGCGGGAAGTGTTTCCAGAGCAACCAGAAAATGACCAAAGTTTCCTTTTCTCTGATGCTGGCTACTTCTCCTTAGCTTTATACGAGGGCTTAACACATCTTGGACTGGGCAATCCTAAAGAAGCATTAAAAGCATTTGAACAAATAACAAAACACCCAGATGCTGCAACGCCAGAACGTGTACGCGTCGAGATCATCAATCATGAGGCACAGACTGCAATTGCAATGAGAGACCAGGAGCTTTTTAAGAATTATCTGTTTAGTGGATTAGAAGGAGCGATGCACTTAGGAAGTGAAAAGCGTCGTCAAGAGGTTTGGAGTGCTTATGGACAAGCTAAGAACGTATGGTACAACGATAAAGGTATCATTCAGATACGAAAAGATATGCTGGATATAGAAGCACAGATAAAAGCACGTTAGTATTCTTGGTTGATGATTGGGCAACATACTAGCTAAGGAGTTTCTTTTTACCCTTTTGTCAGGTATAATTGTTTCAATGATGTAGATGTTCCCTGAGAGGTGATCTTGATATGGCGACGCAAGAAGAGCGATTAGCAACCGTTGAAAGGGGCCTTGCCAGCTTCCAACGAGAGACCGTTCAAAAGATACATGAGACGAATGAAAACGGGGCTATCTTACTTGGGCTAGTATACAAGCAAAATATAGAAATCAAGAGCATACATGAACGCTTGGACGCTATGGATACTCGTTTGGATACGATGTATAACCGCCTGGATGCAGTAGATCAGCGTTTGGGGACCCTAGAACAGGACGTTCGTGAGGTGAAAACAACGCAAAAAGAGCATACAGCATTGCTTACCCAAATTCTTGAACGCTTGCCTAAGTAGCTCACTTGCTCGGTGTCTTTTAACATGAAAGACTTTCTCCCTACCTATCCAAGCCCTAACTCTTCTTGAATTGTGTCAGACATTTGCTGAACACGCTGTGCTTGTTTGAACGTGCCAAACTGGGGTGGCATTTTTATTGTCTTACCATGCAGAAGTTCTTCAATCGTGAGTATTTGAATACGTGGAAAATCCTGACCCCAACCAATTGAGTGATAAAATCCTCCCTTGAGAGCTGCTTGTTTCATCGGTTCAGTTTGTTCTTCAAGAGTGATAAAGACGCCTATTGCAGCCTTTTCTCCCTCCACAGTCCCGATCAAGTCGCGGATATCACCTGACTTCACATGACCTGATTTCACCTGTACGAGAACACGTTTTGCTTTGCCACTTTGGTCATCAATAAAGGCCATTACTCCATCAATCCCTTTATCACTACCCTTTTTACCCTCTCTACTTCCTGCATCACCACCTAGAGGTCTCGCACGTACAAGGGATAATGCCCACCATTGAAATTGATAGCGGTCTTCTGAGGCGAGCTGATGAGCAGCTCCGACATCTTTTGGTTCACCTACAACTTTAAACTTAATGCCTGGGTACATTGCTTCTAAACGATACTTCATAAGAGCAATGCTCAAATGAGTGATGTCAATACCCACCCACTTACGATCTAGTTTTTGACTAGCTGCAATTGCGGTCCCGCATCCACAAAACGGGTCGAGAACTATATCGCCAGGATTACTACTTGCTCTAACAATACGCTCAAGAAGTTCGAGCGGCTTTTGTGTTGGATAACCTAGTCGTTCAGTTGCCGATGCTTGTAAGGGAGAGATATCTGTCCAGATATTACCAAGTAACGCCCCTCGTGATTCATCAAGAAATAGTTTATGGGCAAGTCGTTTCGTCTTATCTTTGGGATACCAAATTTCACCTGCGGCATCAAGTTCTGCCATCCGTTCTTTTGAATATCGCCAACCCTTAACAGGGGGAGCATATCCTTTCCATTCATAAATCAGGTTTGGTCTTGGATTAGGGCTATCTATTGGCCCAAGCCGATACCGTCTCCCTTGCTCATCAACAAAACGATAACGCTTCTCAATGTCTTCGAGAGACTGATCTCTATATTGTGGGTTCCAAACAAAGGTACTCTTCTTAGAATAAAAGAAGATCGTGTCTGATAAAGCAGGCCAGCGTTTTGCATCATTATGCGTCGCCGTTCGTTGCCATACTATTTCACCGCGATAGTTTTCTATTCCAAAAATAAAATCCAAAATAATCTTGAGATAATGACTTGCCGTTGGGTCACAGTGGAGATACAAACTTCCTGTAGATTTAAGGATGCGATGTAATTCTACAAGCCTTGTCGTCATCATAACTAAGTACGCCATCATCTGGTTTTCCCCGATGAACTCATGCAGCGAGCTAATCATTTTACCAACATGATCTGGCGCATCTGTTAGCATTTCGTTATAGGTTTGCAGGGTTTCCATATTCCAGTGCCATGTATCTTCAAACGCGGTAATCTGTGATTCACTTTCAATGCCATGCTCATCTTTGAATAAAACGTTGTAGTTGCGACTTGAGTTAAAGGGAGGGTCTAAGTAAACGAGGTCAATGCATTCATCAGGGATATACTGACGCAAAATAGTAAGGTTATCGCCATAGAACAACGTGTTCTCAGTGATTGGCTTCGGAGCCATGCTGCTTTCCTCCACTACATAGTCTTTCTCAGGAGTATAACATTACATGACAAGAGTTTTATGAAACTTATTAAGGTTGTTAAAGACGATGAGCATAGATGAGTAGCCATGTTCTTTACACATAAAAAACAAGCTTTGAAGAGCCTATAGTCTTATTAGTAAGTCTCGGAAGTATAGCAAAATTGATAGCAAATCCAATTGTTTTAGGTTGTATCTGGTTCTACACAGTAGACAAAGAGGAACTACTTTACGCACAGAGTAGACAAGAATAGAGGTCAGTGGACAGGGTGTGTACAATCCCCCTCGCGGCACCCCCTATTTATAGGACGACCCCTCATGTGGCTTTACCTATTTATCTGCTGTAAGTGCAAGCTTATGCTTCCAATTTTTTCTGCAAGTTTATGCTTCCAAAAATTAAAATACTACGCAACTACTGTATTTCAAACAATTTAAGAGATGCAGAGTTTAGATCGTTGCTCGCTCCTAAAGAGGAGATGACTCTCGATACAAGAGAAATTTTCTCTTGGAATACACACAGGATTTACACCTCCTAATATACCCCTTTCAAATAGCTCCGTAAAGTCTTGTTTAATGGAGAAAAGAGCAATATATTCTATCAACTGACAGAAGGAGGATTTATTGTGGTAGTATGTAACACAAGATAGTGTAGATGGAGAATACAATGTAATTAGAAGGATCGAAGTCGAAGGTACAAATATATGAAGCCAACGCCGCCAATGCTTTCCGGTTTCCCTGTCGTGGGACATCTTTTCGAGTTTATGAGGGATCGTTCCCGCCTGTTTCAGAGAGGTTTTGATTCACTCGGCCCCGTCTTTACGATTAAACTAGGTAGTCAACCAGTGGCTGTTCTCATCGGTCCGGAGTATCAAGAGATTTTCTTTACAGAGACGGACAAGAAACTCAGTATGCATAAGTCCTATCAGTATCTGAAGGCTGCCTTGGGTGAGGTAGGTTTTACAGCTCCGCCAGAAGTATATTTTGAGCAACGCCCTATCTTACTCAAGCCTTTTAAAAGCGAGAGAATGGTCAAGTATCTGGGTATCATGCACCTGGAAGTACAACAGTGGCTTGATTCGCTCGAAGAGCGCGGAGAGATGGAGTTGCGTGGCGAAATTACACAGGTCGTCCAGAATGTGGCAGCACACGCATTAATGGGCAAGGACTTTCGAGATCGCATGGGTCCTGATTTTTGGAAGCTTTACCTTATTCTAGGCAAAGCCATTGATCCTGCTCTCCCACCTAATTTACCTCTGCCAAAGTTCATTCGTCGTGATCGAGCCAAAAAGAAGTTGCGCGAGATGATCTGGCCGATGGTCGACGAACGTCGGGCCAATCCTGATAAGTACGATGACTTCTTGCTGGACTTTGCGACTGCTCATTATAAAGATGGCCGCCCTGTGGACGATGAGGCTATCGTGTCTCTGATCATGGGTCTCATGTTTGCTGGACACGAAACAACTACTGGGCAGGCCACATGGACCATCATTCAGTTGCTCCAAACACCTGAGTATTTGAACGTGCTCCAACAAGAGATTGCCAGCCACCTGTCCTTTGATCAACCAGTCAATGCCAGAGTTCTCAGTTCGCTCAAACACGTCTTCTGGGCTGTACAGGAAACGACGCGGATGTATCCTTCAGCCGATGTGCTTATGCGTAGAGCCGAGGAAGCTATTGAGGTTGGTAATTACAGTATTCCCAAAGATTGGAACTTGATGGTCAATGCAGGCATCGCTCAAAGGCTTGCATCGCTCTTTCCCGATCCAGCGAAATATGATCCCATGCGTTTCGCTCCTGGACGTGAAGAGGATCGGCAACATCGTTTCTCATTGATTGGTTTCGGAGGAGGGACCCATAAATGTGCAGGAATGTACTTCGCTAACAATGAGATGATGATCATCACTTCTCTGCTCTTTCAGCAATTTGATCTTACATTGATCACGAAGAATCCACAGATTGATACTAGTATGGGCGCTGGTAGACCAGAAAGAACTCTCGTTCGCTATACGCGCAAAACGAGTAGCAACGTCGAGCACCCAGCGTCTACCGGAGAGGATGCGTGTCCATACATAGCGTTTACATCAGAAGTATCCCAAGCACCTGAGACAAGGTGCAAGAACATGAGTTGAAAAGGAGGACGTGCCATCGGCGTTCAAATTGATATGAGCGATGATTATCGGTTGGAAAGATCGTCAAAGCGACCGTTGACACCTCTACCCGATGATCTGTTTGCTTAAGTCTCCAACAGGGGAGATTTTTCATTCATAAAGGGCAGTGGTGCTAGCATACACTACATTATAAGAATTTTAACATCTATCCCCAATAAATAAGTTGCACTTTTTACAGATGAAGCCTCGCGTCGGGACAATGATGGAAACACAGATTCGTCATTCAGAAATATTGACAGTTGATTCTAAGGTGATTGTACTCTACGGGTAAGCAGTAGACCTCTCAACCCAAACACTTGGCCTGAAGATATTAACGGTGCGTACACGGTCTCGAACTCGTATGCTAAAAGCAATGTTTTTAATCGTTTTAGAAGAAGATGTATCTGGCATACAACACTGTACGGATTGACAACCTCATAGAATGCTGTGTAGAGCGTGCTAATCCTAGAGTACTCCTCTGTGTGACGTTATCTGATAAGGGAGTAAGTTGATGAGAGAAAGGTTCGACGCATCACGGCCAAGTCATTTTGAGCCATTGACATCGCGTGTTTCATCTCACGCTCCAATCGTGGGCAGGCAACACGAGTTGACGCTGCTCATAAACCACTACAACGCTGTCAGAGAAGGGTATGCTCGTGTGGTGCTCTTTGCCGGCGAACCCGGCATAGGCAAGACTCGTCTCTTGAACGAAGTCGCTCTACAGACCGCCCGAGAAGGAGCAACCGTCCTCTTTGGCACTGCATCTGAAGATGAAGGCATGCCACCATTCCTCCCGTTTTTAGAGGCCATCGGTCGCTATATCCACACAACACCGCAAGATCAACTTCGCAGGCAGCTTTCCACAATACCTCAGACCCTCGCCAATCTTTTCCCAGAACTGGCCATCTACCTGCCTGACCTTCTTTCCCTGCCAGTGCCTCCTGAGCAGGCACGCCTGCGACTGTATGAAGCTATTGGTACCTTCCTGGCAACTATCTGTGAAGAACATGCACTTGTGCTCATCCTCGATAACCTCCACTGGGCTGATTCAGCAAGCCTCGATCTGCTGCGCCACCTGGTGCACTATCAAGCGCACACCCAACTCTTCATTCTGGGTGCGTATCGCGAGGGTGATAGTGACCGGAACCCATCATTTGTTCACACGATTACTGAATTCTCTCACCAGCGCGTACTCAGTACGGTTACTGTGAACCCACTTTCAGAAGTAGATGTAGGTTTGCTCGCGCTTGGTAGACATGGGAGTCCCCTTAGCCTAGGAGTCAATACGCTTTTGTACGTACAAAGTGAAGGAAATCCTTTCTTCGCAGAAGAACTCTTAGATGGCTGGATCGAAAGTGGTACACTGACCCTGCAAAATCGGCAGTGGGTTGCTACGGCACCAATTACAGATGTGCTTCCCTCAACCATTGCCGGAGCTTTACGCCAACGTTTCGCGCGTCTCGCACCTATCGTTGTTGATCACTTACGGGTGGCGGCAATTATAGGCCGCTCCTTTGAACTTGCACTGCTGGCCTCGGTAGAAGAACAAGAGGGCGAAGCTGTTGAGGAATGCCTGCTCGAAGCAGTACACGCACGGCTTATTCAAATCGATCAACAAGGTTGCTACGTCTTCAGCCACGACAAAATCCGTGAGTGTCTCTATACAGAAGTGAGCACCTCTAGGAGGCGACGTCTTCATAGTCGTATCGGGTATGTACTTGAAACTCAGGCTGGGCAAGAGCATACGTTGAATGTCTATCAGCTCGCTGATCTCGCCTTCCACTTCGCACACAGTGGCGACCAAACTCGAGGGGTCCATTACTCGCTCCTTGCTGCCACCCAGTCACTCCAAACAGCTGCCATCGAAGATGCAGTATCGCATTATTCTGTAGTGCTCGCACTACTTGGTCATAACGATAGGCGACGTGGTGATATCTTGCTTCGCCTTGGTGAAGCAGCCTTGTTGGTGGGGAACAATCAAGAAGCTGAAACGGTCTACGAAACTGCTAAGAATTGGTTCTTACAATCCAATACACAGGACGATGCGGAGTATATAGGGAAAGCTACGCATGGTTTAGGCCTAGCACTGTGGCGACAGGAGAAACGGCAGGAGGCATACGAAGCATTAGAGCATGCCCTGGCATTCTTTGGGAGTAGAGAATGCGTAGAAAAGGTGAAGATCCTCCTTGACCTCTCTCAGTTACTCATGATTTATATGGGAAAACAGAACGAGGGCCTCGCTTACGCCCAACAGGCTCAAGACATAGCACGAAACTTGGGAGAGATGGCACTTGAGACAACAGCTCGCCGCGTCGCTGTGGAGAACCTCTCGATCCACGGGCACGACCTTCCTGTTGCGGTGCAATTTCTGGAAACAGTGCTGGCACGAACAGAGGAACGTGGAGACCTCACTGAGGCTAGTGAATGCTGCCTCAATCTGGCAGTGGCTTATTACTGGTTGGGAGAGGTCAAGCGCTCATACGAGGTGAGTCTCCACCGCATTACTCTGATTGAACGTTCCCGACAACTCTATCAATTACCCACCGCGTATACATGGCCAGTCGTCCTGCTTGCTTCACAGGGCAAGTGGACGGAGGCGAAACGGGAGATAGAAAAAGCAAAACATGTGGTCGAGTCTTCTACGATTTCCATGTCTTATGCTTTTCTGCACCAGTTTCAAGGCTTTCTGGCTTACCAGCAAGAGCAATACGTCCTTGCCGAATACGAGGTACGGACCGCGACAGAATTGGTACAACAGAACTTCCAGAGTGGCCTGGGCGAGATCATGTTCTACATTGGTTTACAAGGGCTCATCCAAGCGACAATGGGAAAACGTGAGGAGGCATCGGCTTCTTTAACGAGCCTGGAGCACCTCCTGAATATAACGCCTGGCGGGATACTCCCAACGGCACCTATGAGACTCTGCCTCGCACTGTCAAGTATCAGTTTGGGTGACTATGAGCACGCGAAAAGCCTCTATACGCCCTTGCTCGCATTTCGAGGTCAACATTACTGGTTTCTTGTTGATCGCGTCCTGGGACTGTTAGCTATCCTGAACCGCGATTGGGAAGCAGCAACAACACACCTGGCAGAAGCGGAGGTGATTGCCCGGCGAGAGGGACTTTACCCTGAACTGGCTCGCACGTTCGCTGGGCAAGCCGACGTCGCGCTAGGCCGAGGTGGAAAGGGGAGCGTGCAGCAAGCGATGTATCTTCTGAATGAGGCATGTCGCTTATTTGAGATACTGGAAATGGAAGATTCTATCTACCACACTCGCTATCACCTGGAGGACCTTTCGCATCATCACCACGACGCAACACAGTCGTCTTTTCCCGCCGGGCTGACTCCGCGCGAGGTAGAAGTGCTCAAGCTGGTTACCTGTGGCAGAAGTAATAGCCAGATTGCACGGGAATTAATCATCAGCGAGAAAACGGTGATTAATCATCTTACACACATTCTCAACAAGACGAATAGCGAAAATCGGGCGGCGGCCACCGCTTTTGCGATACACCATGGACTCGCTTAATCCCTTCGTGGCTGACAAGCCCTCAGCCTCAGTAGGAACTTCTTCCTACATCGCTACCATCATTTCAGTACTCTCAGGAGAGGTACATCTCGGTGTAGAAGGATCTTCCTACACTGAAATATACCTCTTTACTTGAAAATTCTTCTTCAAAATAAGAAGTTCCCCCGATGTAGTAGCAAGACCAAGAGGATATACTTTGCACGTCTCTATTATGAAGAGCATCACACGCTCACTCATGTCTTGCCCAAGCACTCTCCGAAGGAGCGGGGAAGAGCAAGTCTTCCTGGTAGAAAGAGAGCAGAGGAAATGATAGTTACCATTTCCACTCTTCTAGCCAGAGCCGGCGAAGAGGATGCCATCATTGCCCTGCACGAAGATTTGCAACGCACCCAATTAGCCAATGTTCACCGAGATATCTCAACAGAATTGCTCAGAAGCATCGAGAACTCGCGCCAGTTCGTTGCCATTATGCATTATGAGAACCAGGAGTCTGCACAAGCGTTAGCAAACGATCCCGAGCAGCATACATGGTTTCAACGCCTAGTAAGCCTGACTGAAACCGCACCCGTGGTCAACGAATACAAAAGCGAGTGGCAAGCACCGTAATGCGTATGTTCGTGCTGGCTCATACTGATTTCTGACGGTACAGGACACGAGTAACATCGAAACCGTTTCAAAATGATCAACGTTCCCATCCCAGCTTAGATTCGCACAATAGACAAATGGTCTTCGACCCAGGAGATAAGTCTCTTCTTTGTCACCTTTAGAATTCGACGCGGTAGTTTCCTCTAAATTTCTATCGTAGTTCGGATGTTCCAGTTGAGTATCAAGCTGAAACGACAGATGAACTTCCCTTTCGCCAAGTGTTTGTAGACTTAACAAGGAATATTTTCAGGCATTTTTCATATCTTTTAGTGCAGACTACTTAACAGAAGAACTCTTCTGTTGAGCGATGCGAACCTTGCAACGCTATCTGAAACACCTGTGTTACGACAAAGAGCGACGAAAGAGCACACCTGAATTTAGAAAGTGACACTTATTAATTGAAGCTGATATGATCGTATGATACCACCAACAAGGAGAGTAAATCCATGTTAACAACAAATATCACTGCTCCCATGCGCGAGACACCCGCCTCTTCACCGTTGCCACGTGGGAAAGTAGATCCAGCCCACCCTGATGTGTCGAAGAGCAAGTTCCCTGAGCCGCGACTCGCGGTGGACCAGATCCAGGGCAACATTCTACCCGGGTTCCTGAAAGATTTTCAGACCCTTCTCTTCCTCAAGATCGACCTGCCAGCGAACTGCAAGCAATGGTTGAGGGACCTTATACCGCTCATTGCCACCGCGGACGAGGTGCTCACCTTCAACCGCTTATTCAAGGCGATTCGCTATCGTAGGCAGCGTGAGTCAAACGCGGTCAAGGCGACGTGGGTCAATATCGCCTTCTCGTTCAATGGTCTCAACCAGCTAGTCAATGACGCTGACACCTTTACAGATGAATCCTTCAAGGCAATGATGGCGGCGCAGTCACAGTCCCTTGGCGACCCGACTGACCCACAGGCCGAGGGCAACAAAGACAATTGGGTAGTTGGCGGCCCGCACAATGAGCCGGACATTGTCCTGATCGTGCAGAGCGACGACCGCGACGATTTGTCCGATCAGGTCGATCAGATCGAGGATAGCATTTACGCGTTCCACCGACCCGACGGGACGCCAATCTCCAGTGGCATACATATCATCTTCAAGCAGCACGGAGCTAACCTGCCTGGGTCACTGGCCGGGCACGAGCATTTTGGATTTCTAGACGGAGTGTCGCAGCCTGGTATCCGCGGCTTTGTCTCCAACGATGGAGCTGATGTCCTGACCCTTCGGCAGAACCCGCGGGATGGCGATCAGGGCAAGCCCGGTCAGGATTTATTGTGGCCCGGCGAGTTCGTATTTGGGTATCAGGGTCAGAGTGCTCAGAAGCCGGTCGCGGAACCCGGTGACGCTGTTCATGCGGGTCCGATCTGGGCTGACAATGGGTCATTCCTCGTCTTCCGGCGCCTGCGACAGGACGTGACGGGCTTTCACACGTTCCTGCATGAGCAAGGGCAGAGGTTGAAGCTTGACCCGAAGTTTGTTGGTGCGAAGATTGTTGGTCGCTGGGCCACCGGCGCACCTATCCTCCGCACCACGAATGCCGACGATGCGTCGTTAGGTAATGACGATTGCGCCAACAATGACTTCGAATTCTTTAAGGCCGATCCTTCGATCGCGCAACCAGGAGGTCCTCCCCCTCCAGACGCGGCCCCCCCCGCAGGCTCCGGTGATCAGTGCATGGTGCCTAAGCAGCCCATGTTCAATGCCTCACCTGGAGATCAAAGGGAGACGATATGTCCGGCTTTCGGCCATATTCGTAAGGCCTACCCGCGTGACGACGTCACGCCGGCTGCCCCAGGGGATAGCGACAAGAGTGAGCAGTCGACGCAGACCCATCGCTTGTTGCGCCGTGGAATTCCCTTTGGTCAGGCGTCTCGCTCAACGCCTGACGCACCTTTCCCCGACGAGGATGATCGCGGCTTGCTCTTCGTGGCCTACATGACCTCCATTAAGAACCAGTTTGAGTTTGTCACACGGGTTTGGGTGAACAACCCAAACTTTCATGAAGGTGGGGTGGGGTTTGATCTGGTGCTTGGGCAAAACGCGAAAGCCAGTGACAATCGTGTACGCATGGCCAAGCTGATACTTAACGACCCTAACCATCCCGAGACACTGGAGGCGCCAAAGGACTGGGTCATTCCAACCGGCGGCGGGTACTTCTTCGCCCCTTCGATCGACGCGTTGGATCAGCACTTGTCGCGCTGAAGGTGTGCTGCTGGACAACGCAATAGCTCTCCAGGCAAGAGGCTTACCCAACGCTCGGTACAGACTGGAGAGCTACAGAGGCTCTGCGTAGCCGAACTCCATAAGGGTTCAGGACCGCAGGCAGAGGCGGCCGTAGTGACCAGATGCCCAATTGTACTGACAGGGACAAGGTGAAGGACTGAATGCATTCCATTAGGAGCGAGTACGGAAAGCTGAGTGCGGGAAACTCCGCCTGCTCTGTTTTGTGGGAGGGAAAGGCCGCAAGTTGTGGAGAGATGCAGAGGAGATTGAAAGGAAAGCAAAATGAATAGCGACCCGAAAACCCAGGGCCTGTGGAACCTGCTACCCTACCACTCGGAGGTTCTAGCCGTCCATGCCGCTGTGCTGCCGACGGGCAAAGTGCTGTTCTTTGCAGGTTCCGGCAACAACCCCGTGCGTGCCGCCAGCCCAGATTTCGGCAATATGGTCAAACACTTTTGGACGAGTGTTGTCTGGGATCCGACGATCGTTCCAGATCAGGGAAAAGACAATAACTTCTTTCATCCGGACACATTGAAAGACGCAAAGGGAAGACCCATTGACTTCTTCTGCGGCGGCGACGCCTTCCTCCCAGATGGTCGTCTGCTTTCAGCAGGCGGTACGCAGGTCTACGACGTACCCAATGTTCACGGCTTTTTCGGTCGGACCGATGCGTTGCTGTTTAATCCTCAGACCCAGCAGTGGACGAAGACGAAGGATATGGCACACGGGCGCTGGTATCCTACTTTGGTGACGCTCGGCGACGGTCGGATACTGGCCGCGAGCGGGCTGTCGGAAAACAGCCAAAAAAATACGTCACTGGAGCTCTACTCGGCAAAGAACGCTGTTTGGCAGTCATTGAACGTTCCCCAACCACCTCAGTTTCTGGGGCTGCCGCTTTACGCACACCTGTTTTTGATGAAGGACGGTAAACTCTTTTTCACGGGCGGCAGAATGGACGATTCTAGCCCGGTGGCCCCTTGTCTACTGGACATAACCACGCATCCAGTCCAGATTATGCCAGTGCAGGGACTACATGATCCCGCCTCCCGCAACCAGTCGGCTAGCGTACTACTGCCGCCTGCACTGGATCAGAAGGTAATGATTCTCGGCGGCGGGACCGAAGGCTCAACCGATGCGACTACCAGCGTGGATATCGTAGATTTCAGAGCTGCGAAACCAGCATTCATGGCGGCAGCGCCGATGAACCTCCCACGGCTTCATCTCAACGCGGTACTGATGCCGGACCATACCGTGTTCGTCAGCGGGGGGCAAGGAAGCGAGAGGGCGGAGGGCTTCAGGCTGCTGTCATCCTCCAGTCGGAAATATACGACCCCGCCACGAACACCTGGAAAATAGCAGCGACGGCGCAGGTTCCCCGATTGTATCACTCCATCGCTCTGCTGCTACCCGACGGCAGAGTCGTTGCGGCTGGAGGAAATCCAGATAGGGGCAAACAGGTGGGGTGGGAGCCGCCAGACCCTAATGAGGAGCTGCGGCTGGAGGTCTACAGCCCTCCCTACTTGTTCAAGGGTCCGCGCCCAGTGATTGCTGCCGCACCGACGGAGTGGAAGTACGGTCAAACCTTCGCCATTCAATCACAGCAGACCGGGAATATCCGCTGGGCCAGTCTGATCAAGAATGGCGTGACTACACACTCTTTCAATACCGGGCAACGGCTGGTGGATTTGGTCATCGTCTCGCAGGCTGGGGGAGTGATCCAAGCGACAGTGACAAATGAGCCAAACATCGCGCCGCCGGGCTGGTATATGCTTTTTATTACCGACACCAACGGAGTGCCGTCGGTGGCGAAGTGGGTACACCTCGCACACGCGTGAGAGAGCATAGGGCCAATCAGTGTTTTTCTGACGTTATCTCAATGCTCTTTTTAGAGAGGCCAGAGAGTAAACAACGTATCTGCTGACTACCTTTGTGATACGTGTTTCACACAGTATCTTTACCATCTGAGAAAGGGAGTAACAGTATATTTCTGCGCTCTCGTTCCATTCAATGGTGCATACTTTGTTGTCAACCACGGTGCCTTGTGTGAAAGTGTGGAACGTAACGCGAAGTGCCATAGTTGCAGGTAAAATCTCAGTCGTCGCAGATTCATCGATGACACCAGTTAATTTGAGTATACACTTTTGAAGAGAAGGGAAAATATTTTCTGTAGCTTTTCAAAAGCCGGGAGGGAAAAGCAGTGGGTTCAGGCATTATATGTCTTGTCACAATTCACGGTATTGGCTTTCAACAACCGCCACTTGATGGAGTCGCGGGATACGCAGATGACCTGCATACGCATCTTTGTAGTGTGCTTAACCAAATTGGTAACGTGCTCTTGAGTGATGATCCAGACCGTCAACCGCATCAGAAAGGAGACAGCGTGCCAATCTACGTACAGAGCGTTTGGCCCCCTACATCGCAGTGCCGAGAGAATGGCTTGAAGCGTCTGGGTTCATGGGATGAACATCATCGAACGGTTAACCATGACGACGCTCCACTCATCACGGGGAGCGCCCGTATTGCTCACGTTGCACTCGTTTATTCAGGATTAGAAGGGGAAGGTCCTGAGGCAGAGGCTACCGTAATTGCGGGTGGTATGACAACGGTCTCGGCCAGACACTACAGCCATGTAATCGGTCTTTTGGATATGCTGTTTCTTGATATTTTGCAGCCACTTGTGCAGTCAATCTGGACCAACCTGTTGGAACACCCTTCCCAGCACAACTCAGTGCTGAAACCGAGCCTGCGCATTCGACAAGACGAGGGCTACACACATCAGAAAGGCTCTCCTCCTCGGCACCCCAGCGGTTTCATGGCTCTTCTTCGACAACTCGAAAACGATGTGGCGGCTTACGTCTGTCATAACGCAAGGCGTCAGCGTATTCGCGGATTTGTCCTGGACGCCCTGCTACGACTCACCTTCCGGGACGATGTAGCGGGAATCGTGCTCAATACACACAGTAATGGCACGGTCGTTGGACTTGACATCATACAGGAACTTCCTCCATTGGCGGCTGAGAAAATTCGCGCCTTCATTACAGCAGGCAGCCCAATACGTAAGTATGTGACTCTCTTCGATTGGGGAAAACATCTCGCCACAGTGCCTAAGATAGAACGCTGGTGGAATTTTTGGGATGCCAAAGACATCGTTGCAGATCCCTTACTTCCCTCCGCTAACTGGCTTCGGGATGAGAAACCAACACCCGAACAGTTAGTTGGAATCTATCAGGCTCTTGATTCTAGCACAGGGGAGATCACTTCGATGCTCATCAAAGATATACTCGTCGATAACGTTGCAAATAGTCCAGCAGGGGGGCTACAAGCACACAATTACTGGGACAACACAAAAGAATTTATTCCACAGGTTGCCAAACTTCTGAAAGATGTAGTGACGGAGTAAGAGGTTACTATGAAAAATTGGCATTGGCTCCATACATTTGCCCTGGTAGGTATAATCTTTGTAGTTATACTCATTGGTACCTTCTTTCTCCCGTGGCCACTCGTAAAGGGAAGCTCAACAAGCAGTTTGGTTACCTGGTGGGTTATGCTGATTTTGCTTACGCTTTTTGTCCTGATCCTCGGGCATAGCACTACAGGAAGGTGGTTGGGTGCCCTCATTGATCAGCGGAATAAGATAAGTCTTTCCAGGTTGCAACTGATTGCCTGGACTATTGTTATTCTGGCAGCTTTCATCACTGCTGCTTTCTGGAACCTGGTAAACGCCAAAGCTGGCCCCCTTGCAATCGTACTGCCTTCCGAAGTCTGGTTGCTCCTTGGCATTAGCACGACTTCGCTCATAGGTTCACCCCTCATATTGAGTAACAAGACAAAAACTGATGCCAATCAGGGACAGCTACAGCAGCAGCTCCTTTTGAAGGCGAGGCAACAGAACATACAAGCAGACCCTGAACTTCTACCAAATCAAGCTTCGGCGCAATACACTGCCAATCCTGCACTTGTCACAGATCTCAAAAACAAGCTCAAGGTTGATGTGCAGGGTCAGGTGCCCCGTAACACGCAACCTGGCAAAGCAAGCGTGGCGGATTTATTTCAAGGTGACGAGGTCGGTAACTTTTCCCAGTTGGATATGAGCAAGGTTCAATTGTTCTTGTTTACGCTAGTCATTGTGCTAACATATGCATCAGCACTCGGGACGATGTTCGCAAATGCTGATCCCATAAAGGGCATCACCAGCTTTCCAATACTGGACCAAAGTATAATCGTATTGTTGGGCATCAGTCATGCAGGCTACCTGTCTTTTAAGGCAGTACCACATAGTGCGCCACCTGAACAAACCCCTATGGCAGCATCAGCGATATAGGATACGGCCCCGTTTCGCCTGTAGTATGATCTGTGTCGCCGACTACAAAACCTGTGGCTACTTCGACATTATAATCAGCTTAGGTATAGTGTCTACTTAATCGATCCTTTCTTTTAAACGTTGTCTTCTCCTCATTTTTACATTTTATTCGTTTACAACTTCCTGCAAGCTTATGCGTCCATTTTCGACTTCCTGCAATATTATGAGTTCAACCCGTCAAAAAGCTCTTCTTCCAGCCTTCTGATTTTGAGCAAGCAGATAGCCCTTTTACTGCAATTTTATGCGTTCAGCGGACTGCAAAGAAATGGGAATAATCACACCTCACGCCGCATACGTAGCCGCTTGAGGGGTTTTTATTTTCTCGATAAACAACGAAAATGTAGCAACGATGTAGCAACGAGCTATTTTTTGGGTTTCTTAGGGACTCCTGCACTAGCTAAACCTTCATCATCGTCTGGTAAATCTTCATCCTTTTCGTGTTCCTTTAGCGCATCATTTAGTTGACTCATTGCATCCCCTTGCATCGTTGGTAGCACGTGACTATAAATGTCCATCGTCATGCTAATTTGATTATGACCAAGTAACTCTTGTACGATCTTCGGATGTATACGCATCGTTAGAAGTATCGTTGCTGCACTATGCCGTAGATCATGAAAGCGCATATCGGGCAATCCTGCTCTTTTTAGAAGTGTCTTAAATCGCTCTAATACCTTGTTAGGATTAAGAAACTATCTCAAAATGGAGAGGCTGTGAAAACGACGATACCATAAGAGAGCACAAGCAAAGTGGATGAGTGCGAGAAACATTTCTGATTTCTTCTCATATCGGATCAATCACGCACGACATTTACTTAACCACGCGAGTGTTCTTTCCACAACCCACCTGCGTGCCGGAAAGCACTTCTCCTTCGCTTCATCCAGCTTCTCTTCTCCAATTCGTTTAATATGAGCAGTATAGCCATGCTTTTGGGTTGCATCGCGCCCAGTAGGGTTGTCATAGCCCTTATCTAAGCACAAGTGTTGTGGTTGTACCCAGGTCAGCTTGCGTCGCTTAACAACAATGGACGCTAACGTCTTCTCAAGAAGTTTTGTATCATGGACATTTGCTCCTTCAATCACTACGGCGAGTGGACCTCCATCGGCTTCTACAAGAATACTGCGCTTGGTCCCATTCTTGCCTCGATCGGTCGGATTGGGACCAACACAATCCCCTCCACAGCGAGCTTTGCCCATTGCCCTATCTGCGGCTTGCCATTGCCAGTCAAGTTCCCCCACCTCATCACACGCTTCAACCAGTTGTGCCCATAAGTGCTCAAAGAGACCCTCTTTGACCCAACGCTGAAACGTCCGATGGACCGAACTATCATCAGGGTACTGTTGGGGGAAATGGTTCCATTGGCACCCAGTACGCAAACGAAAGATGATCGCATCCAACGCCGCACGCGGATCAATGCGCTTACGACCACGATGGGCTCATGCGTAATTTGGGGGCTTACTACTTGCTTGTCTTGAGAGATATCTCTTGCGTGAGGAGCGAAAATCCTGTATGCTCTTTTCCAGAAAAACAGCAGGAAGGAACCTATGCAGCTCATTACACCACGCCTCTTGCTCCGCGATTTCACACCGGACGATGGAAGAGCCGTTCACGCCTTTGACTCCGACTGGGAACTGGCACGCTATCGCGGTGGAGGTCGGATCACCGAAGAAGATACCCATGCTTTCATTCAAAGAACCCAGCACTGGCTGCAGAGCGAGCCACGCCCTATCTATGCGTTGGCTCTCATCCTGCGTGAGCAGGCTGAGATGATTGGCGTTGTTGGGCTCACCTCGACTTCGCGAGACTTGAACGAAGCCGAACTCTGGTATCGTCTCAGTCGCAAGCATTGGAAGCAGGGGTATGTGACCGAGGCCGCTTGTGCCATGCTCTCCTTTGGCTTCACTGCCTTGCATCTTCACCGCATTGCGGCCATGTGCCATCCGGATAATATTGGCTCATGGAGAGTAATGGAAAAGGTTGGCATGCACTATGAGGGGCGCCTGCGTGAAAATTTTCCAAGTGGAGATGGGACATGGCGTGATAGCTTGCTCTACGCGATCATCGATCACGAGTGGAGGGCGAAGCAGAGCACCACTTTGTAGGTCCGTTCTCACGTCTCTTGCATTAATAGTTTAGAGAGCATGAAGCACCCTCTGGCGAAGGAGAGCAAACCCGGCCTTTCCGTACATTTGTCGCTTGATCAGCTTTAACTTGGTCACCTGGCCCTCAACCATTCCATTGTTGATCGACCAGGTGAGACCGGCTTTGACGGCGTCTTTATCTTTCTCTATCCCTGAAGCGAACGATTGGAGTTCTGGAAGCTCCGTCTTCGCAACCTTTTCCAGCCAACCATCTAAACGGTTGCCTTCTCGTCTGTGAACCATCAACACGAAGTCTTGAATGAGGGCGTATGCCTGCCGGAGTGTTGGACTGGCCTGACAGAACACTGCCAGATCATCTCGTTCGACTGGATCAAGCGTGTTTGGAGCACGGACAAATAACCAGACAGCGGTATTGACCGTAAATTTCTGGAGGCGACGGGGGTCAGCACATCCCTTCACATCAGCCTGTTTCAGGACTTTCAGGTAGCGATAGAGCGTCCTATCCGATCCTTGGAATCCTTGTGCCTGGAGTTCATGGAAGAGGATTGTCCCATTATGTACCCCCTCTCGCCACCGTTTAAGCACATACGGAGCAAACTCGTCAAAGCAACTCTGCCGCTTGCATCGTTTGCGGGCTTCGGGAAAAGTCTCAGACGCGAGCCAGTGCTGGACCGTGCGATCAGAGAGGCCAATGAGCTTGGCAATTTGCTTGGGCTTCATACCTTGCTCTCCAAGTTCTACCACCTGCTGATAGTGTTCATATCGCCCTGCTCGGCGAGCCAGTCGTGCCTTTTCCACATGAGCTGGTTCTAATGGACGCCACTCTTGGAGCGTGATACCTGATGACGCCTCTTGAGACTGACCTGATGCCTCCTGCTTGCTCGCTCCATGGATTTCTGCCTGACACCGTGCTAGCAGCAATTGTGTCGCTTCCGTCAAATTTTTTAAAATGTGGAACCGATCAGCTACTTGAATAGCCTGTGGAGCCCCTTCTGATGCAGCTTTAGCATACTCGCTTCCTCGATCTCGACTTACCACAGTAATCTCAGGGTGGGTGCGCATCCACTGGGTTGCGGTTTCGGATCGACGGTCAGGCAAGAGATCCACCACGCGATGACTTTCCAGATCGACCAAAATACTGCCAAACCATTTGCCTCTCCTGAATGACCAGTCATCTATGCCCAGATACAGGATTGATCCAGGAGGCTGGTTTGGCAGATCCATCACCCGGCGTAGGATGGTATCACGAGAGGTCTGTATGCCCAAACGAGTGGCGAGCCTGGCTCCTCCTTTGCCACAGGTTGCCAACCCAATCGAGGTAATCTGCTGGCAGTACCGAATGGTCATCCTGGCCCATGGTTCCACAAAGGTTGGCAGGCGCTCGGCGAAGACTTTGCGTTCGCAGTAGGAGTTGCGACAGGAGAACTTGCGAACCGTGAGGAGAAGCTGGACCCGACGGCCTGCACAGGGTGTATCACGCAGGGCCCGGCGATAATGGCAGTGGATTGATGTAGATGGTTCAGTGCACAGTGGACAGCACGACGTAGGAGTCGTAGCAACAACCGCGATGACCAGACCGTTTTCGGTGATCTGGATCTGTTCAATCTGCATCCCTTCAGGCAGAAAAAGCAGGGAAGTTTCTTCCATCATAACCTCGCTTTGCGTGAGTAACCAATCTTATAGAGGATTTTCATGGAAGAAACTCTATCATGATGTGTCAATCTAGATCAAATACAAGGCAAGCGAACACTAAGCCCCCAAAGAGCGCATGACCCTAACGTTAGAATGGCTCAGCACTTCTTGTAGAAAAAGTACCCGTGTCTGAGGGATCAGTGGAAAAAGAACGTTTTACCTTTTTGTCGTTTGACGTAATTCCCTTCGCATTTTGATTCAATTCTATTCGTGTATCTCGATAGTTAAGAAGCAAGACCGGCGCGATTCAACTGGATTTGAATGCGTCGGCGATAGTAGTCGTCGTCAAGATAGTTGAGTAAATGAAGTGTTTTGGGAACCCGTCCAAGCTCCGCAATGGCTCGTGCCAGGGTCGTTGGATGTCCTCCACGTTGTAATGATTGGACCAGCGTCGAAGCATGTACGGTTCCCACTTTGAGTGATCCGGCAACACGTAAAATATCGTCCCAGTTGGTGGCGATCAGATTGGTATTGATCCGGTGTCGTGCTAGACCGTTCAAAGGACCATACTCAGCATTCGGGTCGATCCGCCAGAAGCGGGCTTCTTTCAACTCGGCGAGCCTGGGACTAAACTGATAGCCCAAACACCAAATTAAACCGAACATCAAGTCACTGTATGAGCCAGTATCACTCATAATTTCCGTGGGGGTCAGCCCACTTTCTTGCTCCAGCAGGGCTTCGAGGGCGTACACGGAATCACGGATAGTCCCAGGAATCACCAGCCCGCCTAGTCCACTAAATTGATCAGAGGTATAATTCAGATATGTCACTCCGCGCCCTTGCCCGAAATAGCGCGGGTTGGGTCCGGCATTTACTGATCGTACCGGGACCACAAAGCGGATTCCATCCACCGAAGCCACATATCCTCCACCCCAACTCTGTGCCAACGGAATATCTCTTTGGGCCTGAACTAAGCAGGCGTTCGCACGAGTGATCGTTTCTGCTCGGAGAAAATGATGTCGTACCCAGGACAACCGATCACGCGTGAGTGCTGGAACCTCCGCGTGAATGACGGGCGTAAGACCAATATTGCATGCCTCTGCAAGCATCATGGCACAGATCGAGAGCGGTAAATCCTCTACATGCGCATTGCTATCACTGACATGGGTAAACTGGGAGAACAATCCCGTGTGTTGTGCCACTTCCAAGATGAGTTCTGGCAGATCGACGGGTGGAAGGCATGCTCCAATGGCCTCACGCAGGAGACGTAGGCTCTCTGGTTCTTCCTGACGTTCGAGACGCTCCAGATTGGGCACATCTTCTCCGTTCACCTGCTCAATCTACACAGCGGCGTTGGTGGGCAGATGGGAGATCGTTCGCCGATAGGCTTCCTCAAGCTGCTGTCCGAGACGCTCCAATTCAGGCGCGAAGGACACCTCTCGGCCCAATGTCTGGCAAATTTGGACTCGAATCCCTTCCCATTGCTCCCCTTGTAGCAATTTCGCTCGCGGATCACCCCAGCGTTCGCTGGGATCAACAAACACATCATGGCGACGTAATGACTCATGCAGACGTTCGACCACGCACACAGTATACGCTGGGCGCTCTACCTGTACTTCTGGTTGCCCGTTTTCCGGTGGGATGCGACGCGGCAACACGTAACGCTGCCAGGACCGCGGAATCACCTCGCGTGGAGCGGCTTGCAGTGATGCTCTTGACCTCCCCTCAATGTGTTGCAAGAACTGGACAGCTTCGAGCGTTGGTCTCCCACTGGGTGTAGACTCAAAGGTCAGTGTGCGGAATAACGTCGGTAGAAAGCGACGCATCATAAGATAGCGGCCCATCAGTTCTTGTGCATACGTATCATCTGGCGGGCGTGTCAGTTCCCCAACCGTCGTCACGGCTGCCTGTAAATGTGATGCCGAGACACGGGCATAGATACGCGTGAGCAGAGTCGTAGGGTCTTGTGTCTCATCGAGAACGACCTGACAGGCTTCGGAAAGCACCTGTGCAGCGGCGTCCAAGTCATGGATCGTGCGCAAGCGTTCTTGCTGCCCTTCCCGTGTTGCTTGAGAGGAGGTCGTCCGCATCAGAGCATCAAAGATATCTAAGGCATCATCGTGGACCGTTGCCAGGGAGGTATGAGCAAAGGCGAGTAAGGTAGCGACCCGATGATCGTCTGCAAGTTGTCGTAAGTTGTACACGAGAGCGGTCGTGGTATAGCGTGCCAGGGCTTTGATGCGTCCTTTGGGAACAAAAGAGAGGTCAAGATGCTCGACCTCAAACAGATGAATGGCATCGACACGATGTAATGTGGTCACAAGCGCAGGACCGCTCACGCGTGAAGGTCTGCGTCGTAAGCGGTCCAAGGGGGTTTGGCGTTCTCCTTGGGGAACCACCAGTAACGTTTCCAACAGGGCAACGTGTCGCGGTGTTGGAATCTGAGCAAGAAGTCGCCAGAGACGCTCTGATGCACGTTCGCGCACACGAGAAACGAGACGTTCTAGCACGCTCACTCCTGGAAGTAAGACCTTGCGCTCGATCATCTGTGCCATAGACAGATCGAAGAGCACGGTGAGACGCTCTTCGCTCCACCAAGCGCGAGTGTAAAGCCAGCGCAAAAAACGAAAATGTTCAGGCTGGGAGGCAAAATCGTGATAGCCGTACTCGTTCATAATTTCATGGATATGGTCGTAGCGTATTTCGCCCTCTCGATAGCGAGGAACCCACGCGATGCGCAGCGAGGTGTGACCGGTAGCTAATCGACGGAGAAATGTGCCTCCTTGATGAGAAAACAGACAATCGTTCTCACCAAGGAGGTAGGCATGACTAGTATCGCCGACACGTCGGTAAAAATCCAGACGACTTCGGAATCCAACCCCTCGACCCCTTGCTGGTTTGGCGAAGTCGTGGTGATTAGCAGATCTCTTCGCAAGCATGGTATTCTGAACAAGATCAATGAGCAGGTGCGCTTTACGCGGAAGCGTTTTGGGCGCTATGAGGTGATCGATTTTCTCGCGGTGCTCTTCGGCTACGCGATCAGTGGCGAGCGCACCCTGGAGGAATTCTACCAGCGACTCCAGCCCTTTGCGATTCCGTTCATGGCATGATTTGAGCGTGACCAACTCCCCGCTCGCTCAACGTTCTCGCGTTTTTTAGCAGCGTTGACGGAGGAAGCAGTCGAGGCCTTGCGCACGCTCTTTCTCGATGATCTGCTTGCTCGCCCGCTCACGCACGACAAGCAAACGGGAGGATTGGTGGATCGAGCGGGAAACAGCTGGATGGTGTTTGACATCGACGGCACGAGGGAAGCCGCCCGACAACGCGCGCTTCCCCAGGGAGACACCTTGCCTCCGGCCTTTCACCGATTGGATGAGGTGTGTGCTCCTGGCTACCGAGGACGCAAACGCGGGGAGGTGGTCAGAACACGGACAACGGTGGCGCAGGCGCATAGCTATCAGTGGCTCGGCAGTTTCGGGAATCGAGGGAACGGGCGGTATCGAGAGGAATTGCGCAAAGCGCTCTCCGCTATTGGCCGATATCTGGCGACCCATCAGCTCTCACAAGAGCGCACGCTACTCCGGCTCGACGGACAATATGGCAATGGAGCGCTGCTCTCCGATGTGGCAGGCTTCGCGTTTGTGACCCGTGGCAAAGACTATCACCTGCTCGATCATCCGAGCGTCTCGGCCCGTCTGCATCTGCCTCCTGATCAGGTCCAACAGCGTCCCGAAAGCCAGACGGAACGCAGCCTCTACGACTGCCCACAGGTTCCGGTCGGACCCGATGACGTGCCCTGCCGCGTGGTCGTAGCCACCCATCCAGCAGGCAAGAAGAAGAGCCCCGTTGGGGTCACGCGTGCGGGTGTGGTCTATGAACTCTTCTTTACCACCTTGCCACAGCAGGGGTTTACCGCGCGCGATGTCGTCGAGTTGTATCTGCATCGTGGCGCTTTTGAGCCTGCTCTTTCTGATGAAGATCAGGAAATCGATCCCGACAGATGGTGCAGTCATGCGGCCCGGGGACAGGAGTGCTGGCAACTGGTGTCCCAGTGGGTGTGGAACCTGCGCCTGGAACTGGGTCATCAGTTGGAACCAACACCGTTGCGCACAACCGAGTTCGCTCCTGCCCTCCCCTCCCCGAGCGTCCAGGAAGCCACACGTCCGGCCTCCTGCGTTTCTGCAGCTGGGTATGGCCCTCCGACCACGGCGACCTCCTGGAAAGCAGGCCGCTTCACTGGCTCAGACTTTGCTCTCCAGCCTGATGGCACACTTCGGTGCCCTGCCAACCAGACATTGCTCCCGCATGAACACCGCCGAGAAAAAGATGGCAGCTTACGCGTGGTCTCTGGAGCCAGCATTCACAGTTGTCGTTCTTGCCCACTGCGCGAGCAATGCCAGTGGAATGGCAGCGAAACGCACAAGCCGCGCCAGGTGAGTCTCCTCCTGCATCCGCTCGTGGTCGCAGAGGCGCCGCTGCTCTGGCAGGACTGGCCTCGGAGAACGCATCGGCGAGCGTGATGCACCTGATCTCTCGCCAGCGCGTTGAGATCCATGTGGGGGAGCCTCCTGCACGTTCGCCCCTGGTTGAGCCCCCGCTCATCCTTTCTCGTGCGGCTCGCGCCCGGTATCGCCTCGATTGGCACCAGCGCTTCGCTCGTAATGCCCGGGCGTCCGACGCTCTCCAGGTAGCGATCCAGCTCTTCGGCATCCCTGAACACTTTGCCACCTGGCTTGGCCTGAGGGGAACGTAGGGAGGGCAGGCACCATGCTCCTGGGTGAGAGCGAGGGGCATCATCCTTGGTCTTTCTTGCAAGGAATGGTTGAGGCTGGTACAATGGAGTCGCGCGACAAGGCAGTTTCTGACGATTCCAGGAGAGATCGCATGCTTGAAAAGCACCCCTTTGATATCGGAGCGTATGAACAACGAGCGAAAGAAGGTCCCTGTTTCATCTGCGAACTCGTGGCTGGGAACAACCCTCACCATCTGATTTATGAGGATCAAACCGCTGTCGTGTTTTTAAACAAATACCCGGTGCTCTATGGCTACACGCTGCTCGCTCCACGAGCGCACCGGGAACAAGCCACTGGCGACTTTAGCCTCCAGGAGTACCTTCAACTTCAACAACTCATTTATCGGGTGGCCGAAGCACTCAGGCAGGTGGTTCCGACAGAACGGCTCTACATTCTCACGCTCGGGAGTCAACAAGGCAATCGACACGTACATTGGCACCTGGCTCCCTTGCCTCCAGGCGTTCCCTATCCCCAGCAGCAAACCGCTGCTCTTGACTTCAAACGAGGAGTCCTTGCCATTCCAGAGGACGAGATGGCCTCGCTTGCCTGCTCCATTCGCCAAACAATGGAACGGCTCAATCCTTCCTCAGCCCTTCCTCCCTCGAACTGATTCCTTGAGTTTCAAGGGACCTTTCTGTCCATTGACTTGGGTTTAGCTCGTTGCGCATCGCGTGGGATATTCCGGGTTGGTTACTACACTACCCCAACCCTGACTCTCAACAACGAGGAGGTGCAGGCTACTTCGGCACGCTTTTCGCATCTGGCAAGCGCGTCTTGATTGGTACTTGGAGGCCTCTCCTTGCGCTTGAGACGTTTTGAGCTTTTTTCGTTTCACACCAACAGTATATTTTCGAAGGAAATGACCTGAGGTATGTCATTTGTCAGAATTGTAGTCGTATTCTTAACGATTCTTGTCACGAATGAGGGAAAATAGCGTACAACAGCGATACATTTCGGGTATACAAGCAAAAGGCTTGCACACCCGAAAAGGGGGGAAGCAATCTTTCTGCTCTCAACTCGATGCACCATCACTCTCTGCGTGCCGCTCTTTTAAGCTGTTTGACAAGCCGAGAGACCTGTCTGCGATCAGAAGGAAGTACGTGTGTTTGCACTCCTCCGTACCGTTCGCGGTTGTAGGCGTTGGTTAGATCGGTCAGAAGCGAGATGGGAGGGGAGGTTGCTTCATCACTAGGGAATTGTCTAAGTGGAGCGAGCAACCGAGTTTCGTACTCATCGGGTGTCTCTTTTGAGGAACGCGCAAATCTCTGCTCCCGGTTCGCCATAGCCAGCAAGAATGTCCGATATTGCGCTCGCGCTGAAGCTGGATCGAGCGGTTCGAGCCTAAAGGCAACCGCCCGTTTTTGTCTTTGCCGTTGTCTCCACAACTCCAACCAGGAGACTCTTTCCTTCACAACATCTTCATCGTTACCATAACTAGAGTTGGTAGTGGTCAAAAAGAGTGCTATCGGGAAAAAGGCCCTGCAACTTGCAAACGAAGGCACGCCTCTTGTCCTGACCTTTGGGCAGGGCAAAACTGGTCAGAGGGACAGGTTCAAGAGGCAGGCAAGAAGGTATGATGTGATCCACACACATACGTCGAAAGGAAGCACCAGATACATGGCGACTGCTGAGAGAGCAAAACTTCCTCGATCTCTCTGGATATTATTTGCGGGTCTCTTCGTCAATCGCTTTGGGAGTTTTGTGAATGTCTTTCTCGTTTTGTACATGATCTCCAGAGGGTACACGCTGATACAGGCCGGTGCCGCAGTCAGTGCCTATGGCATTGGCAGCATAGGTGCTTCTGCTTTAGGGGGATACTTCGCAGATCGGCTGGGGCGACGCAACACCATCATCTTCTCGATGTTCTCTTCAGCGGCAACCATGCTCATCCTCTCACAGACTTCGACGCTGCTGCTTATCATCCTACTTGTTGGCCTGGCAGGTATGACGACAGAACTCTATCGACCTGCTGCCAGTGCTCTCATCGCGGACCTCGTCCCTTCCGGACAACGTGTGAGGGCCTATGCCCTCTCCCGCTTCTGCATCAACCTGGGTTTTGCGGCAGGTCCCGCCGTTGCAGGCTTCCTCACCAGCCGTTCTTTCCTGCTGATCTTCGTTGGCGATGCGTTAACATCGGTTCTCTTCGGTCTGCTCGCCCTTTTCGCACTTCCCACAGGCATACACAGCCAGGTGAAGCAGGACCCCACTCAGAGTGGACTCTTTCAGGCCTTGCGGAGCGACCACCGCTTCCTCCTCTTCCTGCTGGCATCACTGACGATTACCTTTGTCTACTTTCAAAGCCAGTCCACTTTCGCTCTGCAAGTGCACGCACTTGGTTTGTCGAATGCTCTCTATGGGACGCTGATCTCGTTGAACGGATTACTCATTGTCTTCCTCGAATTGCCAATCAGCACTCTTACACAACGGCTCCCCATGGGCTCCGTGATAGCGACGGGCTTCCTCCTCATCGGCCTGGGGTTCAGCCTGATCGCTTTTTCCTCTACGTTCCTGCTGCTTACCTTGACCGTGGGCATCTGGACCCTTGGCGAGATGATCCACTCTCCTGTCTCAGCAGCCTACGTCGCCAACCTGGCACCACCACACTTACGCGGTCGCTACCAGGGAATCTGGGGGATGACTTGGAGCAGCGGACTCATCTTTGGACCACTGCTCGGCACGCTTATCTTCTCCTGGAGCGCAGAGGGCTTATGGCTCATCTGCGGTGTACTGGGTGTGGTATCTGCCTTGCTCATCGGGATAGCAGCACGAAAGCAAGAACGGAAGAGTGCTTCATAAGCAAGTGATCGCACCCCGATTGTAGTGGTGCAGAAAGAGGCGAAGGCATATCTCGTGCATCATCAAGGACTTGGAGAAAGAGAGCGTCTTGCGGACAAAGCGGGCTAGGCGTTGCCGCAAGGTATTGTTCCAGCGTTCTACATGGGCGGTTTCACCTGTTTGTTTGCCGACCGCCGTGTGCTGTTCCTCTGGGATGATTGCCTGATACGTTCCCCAGAAATCCGTGAAGCAATGGCTAGTACGGTAAGATGCTGGAATGGCCTCCCACAAGGCGCGACAGGTGCTTTGGCTGCGGTCTCCAATAGCATAGGCCACCACTTGACGGCTCTTGCGGCACAAGGCAATCCAGATCCAGACCTGATTGGTCTTTTTGCCAACAAAAGACCACAGATCATCCAATTCCAGGATGGGTGCCTCGGGGTCAGGAGCATCAGGTGGGATCACTGTCTCGCTCAATGGGGGAAGCTGAGCGACTTTTTTTTCCGTCGAGGCAAAAGTAGCGTTGGGATGTGCGTGGTAAACTGAGGAGTCAACGTTTTTTACGCTCGAAAAAAGGGAAGAACGGCTATGCACATTCAGGAACTCATGCTCCACACCCGCCAGGTTGCGGCTCAGAAAGCATTCTATTGCAGTACACTTGGCTTGCCTCTGCTCGCAGAGACAACGAACGCATTCACTATCCAAGCCGGCACGACCCACCTCCGTTTTCAAGAAACGCAGCAAGACGTTCTGTATCATGTGGCCTTGACCATCCCACGCAATCTGTTTCACGAAGCGAAAGGCTGGGTACAGAAGCGTGTTCCCTTGCTTGACAAGGATGGCAAGAATGAAATCTTCTTTGCCCACCTCAATGCACGCTCGTTCTATTTTTGTGATCCCGCCGGGAATATCCTCGAATACATTGTGCATTATGGCCTGGACCACGAGACAGACCGAGCCTTTGGCGGGACTTCCGTGCTCCATGTGAGTGAGATCGGCCTACCGGTCGAGGAAGTACCCGCATTCGCCGATCTGTTGCACACGCAGTTCGCGATCTCGGCTTATGGAGGATCAATCTCTGAGGAATTTGCTTTCTTGGGTGATATTTCTGGACAACTCGTGGTGGTCAAGATCGGTCGCCCCTGGCTCCCGACCGAGACGGTGCGGGCTGCAGTTGCCCCTGTGCGATTGAAGATCAGCGGCCAATGGGAGCAGCAGATCCAGTTCTTGCCCTACCCCTATACCATAACCGCTACCGTATCTTGAGATGATCGGGCGAACCCTCATCTCAAGTCGTTGCTTGGGAGCAGCCCATGAAACAGGCTCGAAGTTATATGAACCTTACGAGACGGTGGTATCGATCAAGCGAGCATACATGCCCCGTTTGCCACCGGACGCTGCGGCAGGCGATGACGCTCTCGAAGCGAACCGTGATTACCCTGCAAGGCATTATCAAGCTGATCCACGCGGGCTATCGTTGCCCGGATGTCCAGTGTCGGGGACATCTGCGAACGTATCGCAGTAGCGAGGCTGATGCGCTGGCGTTGCCCGGTTTCAGCTATGGGCTTGATATCGTGTTGCTGGTGGGGCGACTGCGCCTGGGTAAGCATCAGACCGTTGATGAGGTGCATGAGGAACTGTTGGGGCGCCTGGTGCCACTGGGGGTGCAGATCTCGCGCCGGGAGATCTTGTATCTGTTTGAGGCGTACTGCACCCTGTTGCGTTCGAGCAGCGAGGCGAAGGACGATCAGCAGTGGCTGGTGCAGGTGGAGAAGAATGGAGGCATCATCGTGTCAGTGGACGGGATCCAACCGGAGAAAGGCAATGAAACGGTGTACCTGGTGCGCGATGCGCTTACAGGGCGGGTTCTGGCCGCTGAAAATGTGATCTCATCAGAGGCCGCCGTGATGAAGACAATACTCGCCCCAGTCGTGGCGTTGGAAGTGAACGTGCTTGGCACGATCACCGATGCCCAGGAGAGCGAACTGCGAGCGGTCGAGGAACTGTGGCCAGAGGTGCCGCATCAGGTCTGCCAGTTCCATGCGCTGCGTGATGCAGCCAAGCCTGCTTTTGAGGCGGACAAGCAGGTGAAGACCGCCATACGCAAACACCTTCAGCCCAAGATCCGAGCAGTGCGCAAGCAACTGAAGCGAGACATTCCCCAGGCCACCGACGACGAAGCCGCCCAACTCACCGTGCTGGATGATTATGCCAACGGGGCGCTCTCGATACTCAATCGGGATGGCTTGGCACCGTTCGACTTTGCGACGGTCCACACGGCTTCAGATCTGGACGCAGTGGAAGCCAGCCTGCAGAGGTTGGCCCAAAAAGGGGGGCAGTGAGCCCGCGCTGTGAACAGAAGCTCGCGCGTTTGCAGGCGATTGTAGTCGAGCGGACGACCTGGGCAAGCCAGCTTGCGCAGATCAAACGGTTGCACGGATGGGTGCTGGAAGTGGAACACATTCTGGACGGCAGCCTGATGCAGCAAGCGGGAGAGATGGTGAGCCGGAAAACAGTGGGTGACCGCCTGGATGCCTGGCGCAAGCGGATGGACAAGTATTTAACCACAGGCACGCTCTCCGAGTTGGAACAAACATGCCTCACCGAATTGTTGCGCGTGCTTACCAGCCTGCGACCGTACCTGCTGGAGTGCTACGACCGCACCGATTTCCCGCGCACCAACAACGAAATGGAGCGCAGCATTCGCGGCTTAAAGACGCAGTATCGCCGCATCAGTGGGCGCAAGAACTGGAACGCGTATTTGCTGTGCTACGGTCGCTCCGTGGCGTACGCGGCTTGGTGGGAGCAAGGTCCAGCTCATCAGCAGCAGTTTGAGCAGCGCGTAGGTCAACTCAACCGCGATCGCTGGCGCGAACTCCGACACGAATCCACAGTCGCTCACCGTGAGCAACTCACACGTTTTCGCTTTCGCCACAAACAGCAAGCGTTCCTCGCCTCACTTGAGACTCATTGGGAGGCTGCTGCTCCAACGCTACCTTTGCCCTGACGGTTTTTTTGATCCAAGCGATGACCGAGGGACGCGAGACGCCAAACGTGCGCTCCAGCCCTCGCAGACTGCTGCGCTCTTCGTAGGCACGCAGAATCTCCTCACGACGTTCATCGGTGTAAGCATGTGGGATTGGATGTTCTCGGCTTTGCCGATGACAGGCACGACAAAGATATTTCTGCTTCCCATTGGGGGCCCGACCGTTACGCACCAGAGCATCGCTTTGACAATGTTGACAATGAAGTGTGATTGTCACCATGAAATCCTCTCTCCTTGGAAATGATGTGCTCAGTACACTACCACATCATTCTCTTTTTTTGACCACTACCAACAAATAATGCACGACTTCGGGTTGCCAACGTACCGAGCGAATGGCTCGCTGCAAGTCAATAATCTGCTCAGCCATAATCACTGGTTGCAGCGATTCTAGCGGCTCCTCGTATTGGAAGCGATACAGTATACGCTCTTCCTCCTCTTCATCGGGATAGCCCATCTGGATACGGAGCAAAAACCGATCCAATTGCGCTTCAGGAAGTGGAAACGTTCCTTCCAGTTCTACAGGGTTCTGCGTCGCCAGCACCAGAAAAGGCTTTGGCAGGCGCATTGTCTCTCGTTCGACTGTTACCTGGTGCTCGGCCATCGCCTCAAGTAGCGCAGCCTGAGTACGTGGAGGCGTGCGGTTCACCTCGTCAACCAGCAATATCTGCGCGAAGATCGGGCCTGGACGGAAGATAAACTCGCTACGCCGCTGATCAAAATAGCTTACACCCGTCATATCTGTTGGCAACAGATCAGGGGTTCCCTGGATGCGCTGGAACTGGAGACCTAACGAACAAGCAAGTGCCTTCGCCATCATTGTTTTACCCATTCCGGGCACGTCCTCGATCAACACATGTCCATCACTCAAGAGTGCGACCAAGAGAAAATCAATACTGTCGAGTTTGCCAACAATGACCCTTCCTACATTCGTGCGAATAGTCTCTGCAATCTGTCGCACTGCTTGCAGGGAGGAAGCTACTCCAGTTTCATCCTGCATCATCGTTCCTCCACCTAGTTCATTTTCCCTCTTCTCGCCACAGGGAGGAGACAAGGCTGAAGCGACAATCAAGTAGAAATCGCTTCAGGTAGTTTATATAAAAGCAATTTGCCCTATCACTAGGCTTAAGCGAAATTGGCACCAGAGTGACTTTCAAAATAGTACTTATGTAAGAGGGAGAAGAAATATAGCTTATCTGAACCACTTATCAGTCGATGCATTTTGACGAACAGGAGAAAGCCTTTCAGATAGGTAAATAATCTTCTAGTGCCACTCTCTATACATCTCAAACTCAATTATATAATAGTCATATCTGTTAGTCGATGTTCTACTGCTAGGCCAATAGCGACAAACTCAAATAGGATGACTACTTTCCATTTCCCTGATTAAAGATCTCGTGCGAAAATGAAAGATGTCATTGTTTCCTCCTAAGTGCAGAAAGCATCGGAGTATCATAACTTATAGCACTGATGCTAGTGGTTGATGCAATGATGGAGTCCTTGCTAGCCATGCAAGGGTGTCAGTTTATAGTTGAACCCATGCCTCATTCCAACGTTCGTTACAAATAGCGGTTCGTAGGGCTAACGTGGGATTGACTTGTGATAGTTTCCTATGATTCCCACTTCTTCTATAATGAAGCAGTAGACGTGCTATAGTCTTCCACACCACTTGTTTGAGCGGTTTGAACCCCGATAAAGCACTTGTTGCCGTATAAGTTTGCTGTCCTGAAATCGCTTCACTGAAATGCACTTTTAGTAAAGAGGTTATCTTCACTAACTGCTCTCCTTAACTCTGCAAATAGCACATCCTTTTGCTATGTGAGACTAGGGACGTTCCACTATCAAGACACTTTAGACGTTGGGAAATAGGCTGCGTCGTACTTCGCCGCTTACGAAATAACGTAGTGCATGGAGCGGAAATTCCAAATATCGAAACTCTTAACCAAGCAACACGGTCGCTTAAAAATCTACTTAAAAAATTATTAGCTTCTGAAAGAATTTTCCCATTCTAAAACGGTTTATTACCACGGTGTAGCAACGAATGTAGCAACGCCAAAGAACTGTAGTAAAATTCAGCGAACTAAAGCGAACGATGTATAAGAAATTGAGCATGTAGAGGATGCTAGAGAACAGTTGCGAACGGAGATAGTAGAGCCCCCCTCGCGGCAGTCTGAGCATTGTACATGGTTAGACGCGCTGAGGAAAAATTTTCTCAGCGCGTCTAACCATGTACCGTTCAACGTTCTGCTAGTTCGGCCATCTCCGTGAACGAACCTATTACGTCAGCATGTGACTGGTTACCGCTGAGTTCTCGATAAATGGTGGCAACCGTGACGGCGATGCGCTCCCCATCGGTCCATGAAGCATATCGATCCATCGCTATCGATTTCGCAGCCTCAAAAGCAGGCATCCCAGCTTCGTAGCGTTTACGTGTCTCCTCAAAAACGTATTCGAGATAGCCCTTGAACTCTCTCACACCCTGTTTATCGGTGATAGGACCATGACCGGGAACGATGGTCT
>JAABUQ010002492.1_pt1 | contig 36269 bp, 36 predicted proteins | sample 5560001 | NCBI WGS metagenome assembly JAABUQ01 (sample SAMN10711888, study PRJNA513371) | rock metagenome | isolation source: Antarctica rocks | place: Antarctica: Victoria Land, Finger Mt nord | collected 2015-12-18 | reverse complement strand
CGAGGACTGAAGGATTAGAGGTAGTGATGATGCAATCTTCTCCCCCCCTCTCCCACTCTCCCCCTCTCTCCCTCTCTCCCTCTCTCTTAGGCTGGTGTAACGCTGATAATCCTGCCGCCTTTTTTCAAGATTTGCTGCATCTTTTGCGATAGCTGCTCGTAGGGTACTAAGAAGGCAGTGCTACTACGACGCACTTTGGGATAGCCTGGTTGGAGGATTCCAGTTACCTCAAGGCGATAGACTCGTCCGCTTTCTTCACTGGTACCGCCCAAAGCTTTTCTTGGGGCAGCATCATTAGGGATAGCAGAGTGTCTCCAGCTAGAACCGCCACCAGATGGTCTAACAATTGTGGAAGCGGAATTTTGACCGAGTTCGCGAGTCAGGCGAGGAGACTTTCCTCCTACCGAACCGCGATCGCTACTGGCATAACCCCGATAGAGGCGGAACATGCGAGTAAAGCCAACGGTTCTTACTCCCGTCTCAACCAGGAATCCAGTGTAATAAGGTACAACACCGTTACCAAATTTGTTTTCATATTCAATGCTGTCGATGTAAGAATCAATTTCAGCATCGTAGCCCTTTAACTCGCACAGGCTGGTATGAGCCGCAAGTTCAGCTTCATCGTAAGGGGGGCGCCCTAACAAATGCTTGAAATTGAGTTCAGTAAAGCGTTGATTTGAATTTGGATAGAAAAACTTGGATTTGTATAGCTCCGACTTGGCGACGGCGCGGACAAATTCCCGGACAGTGATGCTTCCTTGTCGTAACAGCGACTCCGCCGAGACGAGACGTTCCGACTTCATAATGTAGTCGTTGCCCAATACCTGACGGTAGACGGCTCTAAACACTAACTGAAGATCGCTTTCTGTCCAGTCGGGACGCAGTTCAACTCTTGATGAATCATCGAAGGCAGAAAGACCAAGTGGTCCTGCTGCTGCTAAATTTGACGCTATTAAACCGCTCATGCAAGATTCCCAGCGCAACAATTTTTTAAGATTTCTGAAAAACAATGCCCGGAGGAATAAGCAACTGCAAGCACGCACGCCAACACTCACTTATTCTTCCGGGCGACGCACCTAAATACTAGTTCAGGGCGTTTGAAGACTAGCTCAGAGCGTTAATTGCGTAGTCGATGTAGGTGTTAGCTTGGTTGGCTGCTTGACCGCTGAGACCGTGATTGGACTTGACGTACTTCAGGGCTTCAACGTACCAGCTAGGAGATAACTCAAAGCTACGGTTGATTTCATCTAAACCAGCAATTAAATACTCATCCATTGGGCCAGTACCACCAGCAATTAGGCAGTAAGTAACCATGCGGAGATAGTGACCGATGTCTCGGGCGCACTTGGATTTGCCGCGAGAGTCGGCTGCGTACTGAGGTCCCTGCATTTGAGTGGTGTAGGGAAACTTTTGGTACACTGCTTGGGCTGCACCGTCGATCAGCTTTTGGGAATTCTGGGTGAGTGACCGAGCTGCTTCTAAACCTGCAGTGGCTTGCTCAAAGCGACCATTGGCGGCTTGCAACTCGGTGTTACCGAGGAAACGACCTTGGGTATCTGCTGCTGCGATTGCTTCGGTAATGGGGGTCTTCATAGTCTAATTAATCTCCCTATCTGTTCTTGTTCAAGTATTCAAATGGCTTGGAAACAATTAAGCAACTGCAGATGCAGCGCGGTCGAAGTAGCTGGCGAGTTCTGACATTACAGCACTGCAATCTCCCCGAACGATGCCATCAGCATTAGGATCGTTGGCGATTGAAATTGCGATGTCCTTCATTTTTTGGACACCAGAAGCTGTAGAACCACCAGGTACACCTAGAGCCTGGTATGTTTCCCGTAGACCGTTCAAGCAGCGATCGTCTAGAACACTAGCGTCACCAGCCATCAGAGCATAGGTAACGTAGCGGAGGATGATTTCCATGTCGCGCAGACAAGCAGCCATACGACGGTTGGTGTAAGCATTGCCGCCTGGTTGGATCAATTGAGGCTGATCTTCAAACAAAGAGCGAGCTGCGTCGGTCACAATTGTGGAAGCATTGGTGCTGATCCGGTTAACAGCGTCAATCCGCTTGTTACCTTCTTTGACCATGTTCACCAATGCATCGAATTGGTTGCCGCTCAGGAATTCACCCTTTGAGTCGGCTTGAGAAACCACCTTGGCGAATGCGTCTAACATTGAGCCTATTCTCCTACTTACTTGGTTGAGTGCAGTTTTGATTAAAAGCGGAAATGTTGTATTAAACCGGAACGGATAACAACGGCTGTAAGCCTAAACACTTTTTCAAGTTGTCAGAACTCCTCATCACTGTGACTAGGTGCCAACTGCTCTGAGTCAGAATCTGAGAAAGTTTCTTGCTTTTATGAGAAACTGTTCAACTTGACCAACAAGCTTATTTTATCTGACTTTCGCCTGTTATTTATCCCCTCCAGGTAATCTTTATACAATAGCGCTTGTTACTTTGTTTGTTACAAATTATGAAGTTCTGAGTGACTGTTTAATAAAAGTCTCAAATCCTTTACTGGTAAGGGATTTTAGCGAAAGTAGTTGCCGAAGTAAAAATTAAAGATTGAACAGTCAAGAGCAAATGTCAAGCGTATTTGTACTCACTGTAAAGGCAGAAATCAACTTTTAATTTTTATTAAGCTCCTCTCTTTCCGCCTGGATCTGCTCGTCGCCGCAACACCTCTAAAAGTGTGATGAACGTAGCTGGGGGAGGAGCTGTAACCGCAATCAATGCCTGAGTTAGAGGGTGCTGCAATTTAAGTTGCCAAGCATGGAGTGCCTGACCTGGTAGATTTACTCCAACTTTCGCTCCGGAACCGTAGACTGGATCGCCCACAATCGGATGACCGATGGTAGTGCTGTGGACGCGAATTTGGTGGGTACGACCAGTTTCTAGTTGAAAGTGCATGAGGGTGTAGTTGCCCAATCGTTCTTGAATGCGCCAGTGGGTAACAGCCAGCCTTCCTCCTCGCTCAACACTTAAGACTGCCATTTTCTTACGGTCTACTGGATGACGACCAATTGGGATATCGATCGTGCCGCTTTCAGTTTTGGGTGCGCCATGAACAATGCCCAAGTATTCTCGCCGCGCCGTTTTAGTTTGTAACTGAGCTTGCAGGTGAACTTGAGCCAATTCGGTTTTGGCAATCGCGATCGCTCCAGATGTATCTTTATCCAAGCGATGAACAATTCCCGGACGCTGCACGCCTCCAATCCCAGGTAAAGTATGACAATGAGCCAAAAGAGCATTAACCAAGGTGCCTCCAGGATGACCAGGAGCAGGATGGACGACTAACCCGACTGGCTTATTGACAATTAGTAGGGAGTCATCTTCGTAAAGAATATCTAGAGGAATGTCTTCCGGTTCCAAAGCTAGAGGTAAAGCTTCCGGAATTTCTAGAGATATGCGATCGCCTGCTTGGACAATTGTTTTCTTTGATATGCAGATTTTGTCATTTACCTGCACATTGCCCTCGGCAATCAACTGTTGTAGCCTTGAGCGAGAAAATGGCAAGTGTTCTGAAAGCCAGCTATCAAGGCGATCGCTGTCTTGTTCAACTTGAATAAAAATCGACATGCTCTTTCTGGGGTGTGGGGTGTAGGTCAACGTTAAGATGCAATTAACCACAGAAAAAAATGTTATGCCTGACCTACTCGATTCTCACTCAGTCCTAGAAGTATTGCGCCCAGTGCAAGACCCAGAACTCCGCAAGAGTTTGGTGGAACTGAACATGATTCGCAATGTCAAGATTAATTCAGGTCATGTCAGTTTTACTCTGGTACTCACAACACCAGCTTGCCCACTACGCGAGTTTATTGTTGAGGACTGCCAAAGAGCTGTCAAAAAGCTACCTGGTGTTACGGATGTGGTTATCGACGTAACGGCTGAAACACCTCAGCAGAAAAGCTTACCCAACCGTACTGGTATTACTGGTGTTAAAAATATTCTAGCAATTTCTAGTGGTAAAGGTGGCGTAGGTAAAAGTACTGTTGCCGTTAATATTGCGGTTGCTCTGGCTCAAGCAGGAGCAAAAGTTGGTCTATTAGATGCAGATATTTATGGTCCGAACACGCCAACCATGTTAGGGCTTTCTACAGCTCAGATCGCGGTCAGACAAGATGCCAAAGGTGAAGTCTTAGAACCTGCCTTTAATCACGGCGTTAAGCTAGTTTCAATGGGTTTTTTGATTGGTGCCGATCAGCCGGTAGTCTGGCGAGGACCGATGCTGAATGGAGTGATTCGTCAGTTTCTCTACCAAGTAGAGTGGGGAGAACTAGATTATCTGATTGTGGATATGCCACCAGGGACAGGCGATGCTCAATTGACTTTGACTCAAGCAGTACCAATGGCAGGAGCAGTGATTGTCACCACACCCCAAACAGTAGCATTGTTAGATTCTCGTAAGGGATTGAAAATGTTTCAGCAGATGGGAGTGCCCGTTTTGGGGATAGTAGAAAACATGAGCTATTTCATTCCTCCAGATCGCCCGGAGCAGCAATATGACATTTTTGGCTCTGGAGGAGGCGAAAAAACAGCAGCAGAACTGGATGTACCTTTACTGGGTTGTGTACCTTTAGAAATTTCCCTGCGTCAAGGAGGCGATCGCGGCATCCCAATTGTTGTTGGCGAACCAGATTCAGCTTCGGCTCAAGCGCTAAGAGCGATCGCACTGGCAATTGCTGGCAAAGTCTCTGTTGCCGCTCTAACCTAAAGAGAGTAGAGCTAACCGCTAAAAAAGATGCTGCCAAGATTTCGTTGGAAGTATTTGATTGCCCCGTATCTGCGATTAGACTGGCTTTTATTAGTCTTAAGCGTTGGTATCACTGGGTTTGGAGGGATGGTCATCCGTAGTGCCGAATTGAGTCAGGGATTGACTGACTGGTGGTGGCAATGGCTTTTTGGTGGCATCGGTTTGGCGTTAGCGTTGTTGATTGCCCGATGTCGGTACGAGAATTTGATTCAGTGGCACTGGATAATTTATGGCATAACTAACGTTAGTCTGCTAGCGGTGATGGTAATTGGCAGCCACGCCAAAGGTGCGCAACGTTGGATTAGTATTGCTGGCTTTAACCTGCAACCTTCTGAATTTGCCAAACTAGCAGTGATTATTACTTTAGCGGCACTGTTACAGTCCCAGACAGCCTCAAAGATTTCCTCGGTATTAAGGGCATTGGCAGTAACAGCACTACCTTTGGCTTTAGTATTTCTCCAGCCAGATCTGGGCACATCGTTGGTCTTTGGTGCGATCGCGATCGGGATGCTTTATTGGGGTAATGCTAATCCTGGCTGGTTGTTACTGCTAATTTCGCCAATTGTGGCCGCAATTTTGTTTAATATGTATCCGCCAGCCTGGTTTATTTGGGCAGGTGCTATGAGTTTAGTTGCCTTTAGTACGCTACCCTGGCGTTTAGTTGGGGCAACAGGTGCGATCGCCATCAATTTTGTGGCAGGTGAGTTAGGACATATCTTCTGGGAATTGTTGAAACCATATCAGAAAGACCGACTGATTTTATTCCTTGACCCAGATAAAGACCCTCTTGGTGGCGGCTATCATCTAATTCAGTCTCGGATCGCAATTGGGGCAGGTGGATTGTGGGGAGAGGGATTCGGTCGCGGGACGCAAACTCAACTCAACTTTATTCCAGAGCAGCACACAGATTTCATCTTTTCTGCCATCGGCGAAGAACTAGGTTTAGTTGGCTGCTTAGGAGTGCTATTTATCTTCTGGTTGATTTGTCTCCGCCTAGTCATCATTGCTCAAAATGCCAAAGATAATTTCGGTTCCCTCTTGGCAATTGGTGTCTTGTCAATGTTGGTGTTTCAGGTGATTATCAACATTGGTATGACTGTTGGACTTGCCCCAGTGGTAGGAATTCCCTTACCCTGGATCAGTTATGGGCGCTCAGCGTTACTGACTAATTTCATTGCTATTGGCATAGTGGAATCAGTAGCGAACTATCGACCAGGCTTGAAATTCTCATAAATTCAGAAAAAGGTAAAAAATGATGATTCTGCCCGGAGCCGCTGTAAAAATCAAAAATCCCGACAGCATTTACTACCGCTACGAAGGACTCGTCCAACGTGTGACTGATGGCAAAGCCGCAGTTTTATTTGAAGGTGGTAACTGGGATAAGCTAGTGACATTCCGACTATCAGAAGTTGAACTGGTCGAAACGGTAGCTGGTCGCAAAAAGGCAAAATAAATGCGTCTTCCTCTGCCACAGTTTACAAGCGGCGATCGCCCTTTGAACCACATTGCGGAGGTAATTGAAACATCAACGACCGAATTCTTAGCCCAATGTCTAGATCCAGAAGACCTCAGTTTTCCGGTGATGCCGCCATTTGGTAGCTGGGTTAAATCTATGGATGAAGAGTCAGGGAATCAAGTTTACGCTGTAGTTTATCATGCTACAACCTTGCCCATTGACTCCATTCACCGAGCTAGAGCCTTAGGATTGTCGCTACAAGACTTGCGAGAGCAACAACCGCAAATCTTTGCCATGCTCAAAACCGAGTTCCGGGCGGCGATCGTCGGGTTTAAGCAGGAAGGGACGATTCGCGACGAAATGTTTCAATACCTCCCACCGCGTCCTCCACAAATCCACCAAGCAGTTTACCAATGTGAAAGTGAAGCGATCGTCCGTTTTAGCGAACGGTTCGACTTTTTGCGGACATTGTTGCAAGTTAACGGCGCACCCGTAGAAGCGCTGACAGCCGCAGCAATTCGACAAGTCTACCAGTTGAGGCAAGCGGATCGGCAGTGGTTAGTCAAAGCCGGACGGACTCTCAGTGTATTACTTAAAGATGACTACGACCGTTTGAGGTTCATTTTGAGTCAGCTCCATTCTTAAGAAATTTTTAAAGACTTCGTGTTAGAACTAGTTAGAGAATTTGGGGAGCGCAAATAGTTGACTTATAAAGAAATTTGGCTAAAATCGGGTAAACAAAAATATCATATCGACCAGAAGAAAGATTGATAGTTATTAAAGACTGCTTTTTTATGGCAGCGCCACTAATACCGCTAAATGGGATATTCTATCCACAAGCAAGGGTAGCGCTTACTCAGTTCCCTTGTTGCCTTCACTGCTTAAACACTAGTAGCTAAACAGCAAACTATGAGAATCTTGGTCACAGGCGGTGCTGGTTTTGTTGGCTCTCATCTGATCGATCGCTTGATGACAGAGGGCCACGAAGTTATTTGTTTGGACAACTTCTACACCGGTCACAAACGCAACGTTTTAAGATGGTTAAACCATCCCTACTTTGAACTGATTCGTCACGATATTACCGAGCCGATTAGGTTGGAAGTAGACCAAATTTATCACCTGGCATGTCCCGCTTCCCCAGTACATTACCAATACAATCCAGTCAAGACAGTAAAAGTCAATGTGATGGGGACGATGAATATGTTGGGACTGGCAAAGCGGGTAAAGGCACGCTTCTTACTTGCCTCAACATCAGAAGTGTACGGAGATCCAGAAATCCATCCGCAGACAGAAGACTATCGTGGCAGTGTCAACCCGATTGGAATTCGTAGTTGTTATGACGAAGGCAAGCGGATTGCCGAAACCTTATCATTTGATTATCACCGCCAAAATCAAGTGGACATTCGGGTGGCTCGGATATTTAACACCTACGGTCCTAGAATGTTAGAGAACGATGGTCGGGTAGTCAGCAACTTGGTCGTGCAAGCGTTGCGAGATATTCCTCTAACAGTTTATGGCGACGGTTCGCAAACCCGGAGTTTCTGTTACGTGTCAGACCTAGTGGAAGGATTGATGCGGTTGATGAATGGTGACCACATCGGTCCAATTAATCTGGGAAATCCAGATGAGTACACGATTTTAGAGTTGGCGAGTGCGATCCAAAAGCTGGTTAACCCCAGATCCGAAATTAAGTTTGCGCCGCTACCTCAAGATGACCCGCGCCGTCGCCGTCCAGACATCACTCGTGCCAAAACTTGGCTAAACTGGCAACCCACAATTCCCTTACAAGAAGGGCTAAAGCTGACCGTGGAAGATTTCCGCGATCGCATCATAGCTGCTAGTCCAGAGCGCTTATCTCCAACATTCAACTCCTAGTGAGGCTTCGTGTAATATGCGTGTTTGCGTAATTGGTACAGGATACGTCGGCTTGGTTACTGGCGCTTGCCTCGCCCATATTGGGCATCATGTAATTTGTGTGGACAACAATGAGGAGAAAGTGAAGCTGATGAAGGCTGGGCAGTCACCGATTTTTGAACCGGGACTCTCAGAAATCATGCAATCAGCAATTAAAAGCGAGCAGATTGAGTTCACAACCGACATGGGACGTGGAGTTGCCCACGGTGAAATTCTCTTCATTGCTGTGGGAACGCCGCCTTTACCAACAGGAGAGAGCGATACACGCTACGTTGAAGCCGTTGCTAAAGGAATTGGAGAGCATCTAGACGGCGGTTATAAAGTGATTGTGAACAAATCTACAGTGCCAATTGGCTCAGGTGACTGGGTAAGAATGCTTGTACTAGATGGCATCACAGAACGGGAAAAATCTTTAGTAACTGCTGGTGGAGGCAATAATCCTCAGAAGGTGGCTGAGGTGGAAGCCAAGTTTGATGTGATTAGTAATCCAGAGTTCTTACGGGAAGGGTCAGCAGTTTATGACACATTTAACCCGGATCGGATTGTTTTGGGCGGTAACGATCCCAAGGCGATCGCCATGATGCAAGAACTTTATCGCCCGATTGTCGAGCGTCAATATGCCGCAGATGCCGCTTTAGCACCAGTACCAGTGCTGGTGACTGATATTAACTCGGCAGAGATGATTAAGTACGCAGCTAATGCATTTTTGGCAACAAAGATCAGTTTTATTAATGAAGTTGCCAACATTTGCGATCGCGTCGGGGCTGACGTTACCCAAGTTGCTAAAGGGATTGGGCTAGACTCGCGAATTGGCACCAAGTTTTTACGAGCTGGGATTGGTTGGGGCGGCTCTTGTTTCCCGAAAGATGTCTCGGCTCTAATTCATACGGCTGATGACTATGGCTACGATGCTCATCTGCTGAAAGCCGCTGTTAGTGTCAACCAACGCCAGCGTCTGATTGCTGTGGAAAAGCTACAGCAGGTACTCAAAATCCTTAAAGGCAAAACAGTAGGACTACTAGGACTAACCTTCAAGCCAGATACAGACGATCTGCGGGATGCTCCAGCTCTCAACTTGATCGAGCATTTGAATCGATTAGGAACTAAAGTCAAAGCCTACGATCCAATAATTTCCCAAACTGGGATGCGTCACGGACTTTCGGGTGTGTTAGTAGAAACCGATCCAGAGCGACTTGCAGATGGTTGTGATGCCTTGGTATTAATTACAGAGTGGCAGCAGTTCCAACACCTGGACTATGCCAAGATGGCAAGTCTGATGAATAACCCAGTAATGATTGACGGTCGTAATTTCTTGGATCGAGAACAATTGCAACAAACTGGCTTTTATTATGTAGGAGTAGGGCACTAAGCTAGACAAATCCACTGTTAAATATTTTAGTTAACTACCATTTCCTAGAATGCAGTAGTTAACTAAATTAGAGACTTTTAGCGGATTTATGCGGTGAATCAGATGTTGTTCCATACGCTAGATAAATTCAGCTCAATAGAGCGGATTCAAACCAGCATGGACATCATTGTCTGGCTTTGTGTTACGGCTTTGGTCCTGAGCGCGATCGTCACCATTCTCACCACTTGGTTGATCGCCCATCGACTGCGATCTACTTTTTCCCAGGAGCGGCAGCAAGCAGAAACAGTACTGCGGTAAAATTCAGACGTTTATTTGATTCTAATCTAATTAGTATGTAAGTGGCGGCGGCTCTCAACGGTCCCATTTTTGAAGCCAATGATACTTTCTTAAACATCGAAACTTAAATTACTTCCAACTCAAAGCTTATAACTCTCTTCAGCTTTTTTTACATCAAATAACTTTTAGACTGGTCTAATTACAGGTAACGCTCTTGTTAAAGTCTCTTTTTCACAAACAAGATTCCAATCTTTACAAAATACTGACTCTTGCCGCAATTTTTTTTATTCTGACTCTGATAATAGCTCTAAACCGTTACTATAGCTTTTATACTACCTACGACCACGGCTTATTCAACCAGTTATTTTGGAATGGTATTCACGGCAGGTTGTTTCAAGGCTCCTTGTCTTCTGGCAACTCCAGCACCTCGCTGTTTGATGGACAAGTTTCATCAGTATCTTACATTCACTTAGGACAACACTTTGTTCTGGATCTTCTCCTCTGGTTACCATTCTATGCACTATTCCCTTCTCCGGTTACCCTAATTGTCTTACAGGTAGGTTTGATTACTTTAGGAGGGCTTGTACTCTATTTCTTGTCTTGTCACTACCTAACCTCACGTCTCTCTGTGTTCATTGTCGCCAGTTACTATGGTGCTAATCCAATTATTGGACCTTGCCTGGATAACTTCTACGAACAATGCCAAATTCCCTTATTGGTGTTTAGCGTCCTGCTAACATTAGAAAAACGCTCTTGGAAACTATTTTGGCTTCTGGTAGCTTTGACTTTAGGAGTGAGAGAAGACACTGGAATCATTCTGTTTGGGATTGGTGTTTATCTTGTCCTGAGTCGTCGTTACATCCAAACTGGTCTAGCACTATGTCTGCTCAGCTTTTGCTATGTGGTAATAGTAACTAATATACTAATGCCAATATTTTCTAACGACAACTCACGACTATACTTAGCACCCTACTTCAGTCACTTTATCAAAAGTAATAATCCTACAACCCTAGAATTGTTATGGGCAATTATCAGCCAGCCACAGGTGATGTTGCAAGTATTTTTTGGTGACTTAAATCATCGTCTGCGGTATATTTTGGGCGAATGGCAGCCTTTAGCATTTGTACCTGCTTTTTCCGCCAGTGCTTGGACGATTGCAGGCTTCCCATTACTGGAGACTATTATCCAAAACAATAAGGATTCCGTCTCAATTAATACTCGTTATACTTTAACTCATGCTCCTGGTCTATTTTATGGAGCTATTCTTTGGTGGGATCGACACCCCAAAAAATTCCAGCCCTGGTTCCGTCGCTTCTGGATAAGTTGCATCGTCCTATCTTTAGTCTTTGTACTCACTTCTAACCCTCATCAATCCCTATATTTCCTCAGACCATTTAAACTCAAACCCTGGGTATATGTCTCCTTGAGCGATCGCTGGAATCACGCGGCTCACCTGAGAAATATTATACAAACTATTCCTGAAAATGCTAGTGTTGCCTCTAGTGGATACGTGATTCCTCACATGTCCAATCGACAGGCAATTATTCGATTACCCTCCCTCCAGTTCCGGAATGCACAGGGGTTAGTAGTAGATGTGGATTATGCTCTGGTGGATCTATGGCAACTTCAACAACCATTACTAACTGCTCCAGTGGATCGGGGTCGTCTGAAAGCGACTCTTCCCTTAATTGAGCAGGTTTTACAGCAAGAAAAGTATGGAATAATTGATTTGCAGGATAACGTTCTTTTGTTACAGAAAGGTGTTTCCTCCAAACCACAAGTTTACAAGATGTGGATTAGCTTGCGGGATGAGTTAGCTCAACTGAAGGACTGAACTCGATTTATTCAGTCAAACAGCATAGCTGATGATGAATTTACTGTTCAAGGTTGATTGGCGTAGACTATTTTTTCCCAGTCTCTCTGTTACCGAGCTTTTTCTCCGTGGCTCGATAGTTTACTTAGTGCTGTTTGCCATCTTACGTCACCTGCCAAATCGACAGGTAGGAGCCGTTGGGATTACCGATCTACTTATAGTACTGCTGTTTACCAATGCTGCCCAAAATGCAATGGTGAGTAACTATACATCAATGACTGACGGCTTTATTCTCGTAGCGACTATTATTTTCTGGAGCTATAGCCTTAATTGGCTCGGCTATCGGTTTCCGCGTATTCAGCACTTCCTTAGTCCTCCACCTTTAATGTTAGTAAAAAATGGTAAGATGATTAGCCGTAACATGCGTCGAGAGTTGATCGACGAGAGTGAGTTGCTAAGCCAAATGCGCAAGCAGGGTGTAGAAAAGCTTGAGGAAGTTAAACAGGCATTTATGGAAGCTGATGGTAGTATCAGCATAATTGAATATAATTAATCCCAGATGATAGCTCAATTAAGGCGTAGAACTTAGGATTTTTAACAGGGCTTGCTTATAAACCTCTATACCTGCTGCATTGAGGTGAACACCATCAACAGTTAAATTTTCCTTCAATGCTTGATTCTGGTACAAAGCCTGGACACCCGACGATTCAATCGGCACATTTTCGGTATCGGCAACTTGACGAATGAGAGCATTAACTGCTTCTATTTTGGGAAATGTACCAGCCAATCTCGGATTCTGACTAGCCGCAACAGTCGAGTAAAAAGCTGGAATTAAAACAATTTGCTTAGTTCCCAGCGATCGCACCAGTGATATTGTCTCTGTCATTTTCTTCACAAACACGTCATCACTAGTTCCATACAAAGCATCATTCGCCCCAACAGCAATAATTGCTTTTTGGCATTTTAGATTCAAAGGAGCTAAAGTTTTTAATTGTTCAACTAATGAAACCGTACTGATTCCAGGTATGGCAAAGTTATAGTTCTGTTTTCCTAAAGTATTACCCAGCCCAGAAGAAATAGAATCACCAAACAAGCAACCATTGTATTGCTTATCTTGAGTATCAATATTCTGATACTTAACTGCAAGTTGCCACCAAGGTGCTGAACTAAGATTGTCAGAAAAAGCTTTTTGTGTTGCTGAACTACTAGCTTGACTTTGGCTACCAAGCACAAAACCAATCAACTCTGGAACTTGAGTGAGATCGATGACTAATCTTTTACTAGGGTATGCCTCTAGGAAACTAACTAAGCTTAAGCCATCTGGTGAATTAGTTCCTAAAATTGAGGCACCTCGTAAAGCCAAAACTCCTGCCTTATCACGGCGTTTGGTTACTTGAGAAAATTCAGATAAAACCTTTTCACCCAACTCTGTGTCTAAGACCTTATTCACCGTTGCAACATTAAGAGGTAGCTTGATTTGAAGCAGCCCTTGTAAACCTGCTTGACCTTCAGAACCAACATAACCTAATAACTCTTGAAGTGCAGAAGAAGCCTTGCGAGTTTCAGCATAGGTCCGCAAGTCTTTTACAGGCAGTGATTCTTCAAAAAATGCGTATCTGAAGGTAATTTTCTCTGCTGCTAAACTTGGAGATAAAGTAAAGATGCTATCACAGACTAGTAATAGTAATGTGATGAACAAAGATATAGTATTAAAGCCAACTCCAAACACTTTCTGCTTGAGCGAGAGATGAAGCCAGTCATACACTGTTGAAGATAATTGAGATGACATAGACGGTTGTGTTACAAAAGCTAGTTAAATGTACATTAAAATGTCTATCGTGAAAGCGTCGTTTGTGCAAAAGAATATTCTGCCTCTACACCCCAGTAATTGTTAGCAAACGCAGCTAACTTTTTAGCATCGTTAGCGTCAAGACCTTGAGGTGGTAATTCACGGCGTTCTGCCAACCGCCCTAAACTTTTGACAACCTGCTCCATTCCGGCTGGAGTGAAGCCATTAAGCACTCGGCAGGTGGGGCTTGTAACTTTAAAAGCATGTACTGTATTGCGTGGAATCCAAACAGACACACCATTAGAGGCAATTATATTCTCATTACCTACAGTCATGTCCATCACCCCATCCATCACGTAGAACCATTCATCGTTAAAACCATGGATATGAGGCGGAGGACCAGCACCTTCCGGCATTAGTTGTTCCATGAGTGAGTAGCGCCCGCCAGTTTGTTCGCCGTCAACTAGTATGCACCAAAGGATGTCAAGTAGCCAGTAGGCAGGGGAAGTCTGGACACTACCTGTAATTGGTACCATTGTTTGTCCTGACTCCATACTCACCTTAAAAAGATATTCTTACCTCCTTAAAACTGTAATCTAAAAAGCTAAATCAATGAACTGTCAGTTATTGAATGGAGCTACAGCAAGGGATTCATTTAGCCCGGAGAGGAACTACAGTAAAGTAAAGCTTGCTAGAACCGAGCAAAGTTGACAAATACTTGTGAGAAACCATCCTTGGAAAAGCAGATAGCTAAAAAGTGTAAAGCCAATCATAAAAATGTTTAGAGGGAAACTATGACAAAAATATTTACTGCTGTCATCGAAAAAGATTCAGACACAAAGCTGTATGTTGGTTATATTCCTGGCTTTCCTGGAGCGCATTCTCAAGGACAAACTTTAAATGAATTGCAAGAAAACTTGCGCGAAGTAGTTGCAATTCTTCTAGAAAATCGGATTTTGTGCTTGAAACCGAGTTGATTGGCACACAGCAAGTCTTTGTTGAGTCAGTATGAGCAATATCCCGATTCTGAAGCCTGAAGTAGTCAAATTCTCGAAGACGGCGACCCCCTAGTCTTGTAGAAGTGCGATCGCGCTAGCTGCACACTCCAGATTTTGCTTCTAAGTCCGAAAACGGCGAGGACGAGGAGTTCGGTCTTGCTATAAAAGGGACATGAAGCAGAAGACCATTTATTACCAAGCCGTTCTCACCCGCGACCCCCGTTTCGATGGTGCATTCTTTGTTGGCATCTCGACGACAAAAATCTACTGTCGCACAGTCTGTCCAGCAAAAAGACCCCGCCAGGAAAACTGCACCTTCTATCCTAGTGCCGCCGCCGCAGAGCAAGCAGGATTCCGTCCTTGTCTGCGCTGTCGCCCCGAACTCGCACCAGGTAACGCCCGAATTGATGCTGTGAGCCGCATTGCTGCTGCCGCATTTAGCCGAATTGAGGATGGTGTTCTAACCGAAATTGGGGTTGAAGAACTTGCGGCTGACATGGGCATTAGTGACCGACATTTACGTCGTGTTATCCACAGCGAGTTTGGTGTTTCTCCAATTCAACTGGTACAGACGCAACGACTGCTTCTTGCCAAACGTCTCCTTACGGACACGAACCTATCGGTGACTGAGATCGCATTTGCTAGTGGTTTTTCTAGCCTGCGGCGGTTTAACAGTTTGTTTAAAGAGCGCTACCGCCTGAATCCAACCGATTTGCGGCAGGCGCGGACGCGGGAGATTCCTCCACAGACCTTTTTCTGCGAACTGGCGTATCATCCACCACTTGACTGGGAGGCACTGCTCAACTTTTTGGTCATTAAACGAGCCGTTCCTGGAGTTGAGACGGTGGATGGCGATCGCTATCTGCGAACAGTCTCCTGGAAAAACCATCGTGGTTGGATTGCAGTCAAGCCTTTGCCGTTAAAGCACGTACTACGGGTAGAACTTTCTGCCTCACTCGCCCCAGCACTACTGCCAACCCTTGCCCGTGTAAAGCGCCTGTTCGATCTTGCCGCCGAGCCACAGCAAATTACCGCGCACCTTGGATCTCTAGCCGCAGCAAATCCCGGTTTACGAGTTCCAGGTGCCTTTGACAGCTTTGAGATGGCAGTCCGAGCAATTTTAGGGCAGCAGGTTAGTGTTAAGGCAGCAGCTACACTCGCCGGACGGTTTGTTGCCAAGTTTGGTGAGCCAATCGAAACGCCATTTGCCGCACTAACCCATCTACCGCCTACTGCCGAGCGAATAGCAATAGCCGCACCCGAAGAACTAATTGCACTTGGTATTATCTCAAGACGAGCTAACTCAATTTTGGCATTGGCAAGAGCGATCGCACTGGGGGAGCTTGTTCTCGAACCCAAAGCAAACTCCCAAGAAACGATAGCACAATTGAAAAAACTGCCAGGCATCGGTGAATGGACAGCACAATATATTGCTATGCGGACCCTTTCCTGTCCTGATGCATTCCCGCACACTGATTTAGGTATCTACAAAGCACTGAATGAGAATAACCCGCTTCGGGTATTACAACTGGCTGAGGCTTGGCGACCTTGGCGTTCTTATGCCGCAATGCATCTTTGGAAATCACTGGAGCTATGACTTACTACACTTACTTTGAAAGCCCGATTGAACCTCTGCTGCTAACTGCTGATGGTGAGTTACTGACTGGTCTTTATCTGAGCGCCCATAGATGCAAACCAGATGGTACTGACTGGCAGCGCAACGATGATGCAAGTGTTTTTGCCGAAACCAAAGCGCAACTAAACGCTTACTTTGATGGCAAACTCACCGAGTTTAACCTGCCACTGCTAATGCACGGTACACAGTTCCAGAAGCAGGTTTGGGAGGAACTTAAAAAAATTCCCTACGGCAGTACTATTTCATATAAAGAGCTAGCGCAGCGTGTTGGAAACCCAAAGGGAGCGCGGGCAGTGGGACTTGCTAATAAACACAACCCAATCTCAATTATTGTGCCATGCCATCGAGCGATCGCCGTGAGTGGCAAACTGACTGGATACAGTGGTGGTCTTGTTTGTAAGGCAGCTTTATTAGAGTTAGAGTCGTCCACCATCAAGCGTTTACCAGTTCCATATCACCAGATTTTCGTCTAAATAGTTAGTCACAATCCATCCGATAGCATCAATCTCTTATATTGTGTTGATACTCTGATAGCTAAAAATTCAAAAGTTACTGAAATCTTCTGATTTTTTAGAAACAGATTATAAGTGAATCATAATAATTTTAATGACGTTGATCCATCATTCATCGTCTCTTTACACTTACTAATAGAGTCTTTATAAAATATTTATGATGTAGGCAGTAAAATAAGTTCGATGGAGCAGGATTTTATAGGGCATTTATTAATGGTTGTGGGTAAACGGTAAGAAAACTTATTTGAACTGATTTTTAGAGAGTAGGTAAATCAATGATGCCATTTATTATAGCTGAATCTTGTGGACGATGGGGCTGTAGTTGGTGGGAGGGTATTATCAGTATTACTCTACTCTCTTTTGCTAAAAGTCCTGGTGGTCTCCTCATATTGTTTGGGGGAAGTGTTGCAATAATATTAGTTAGTATTGAATTTATTGTTCAATTAATAGAATTCATCATTAACTCGATTGAGGGTAAAAATAATCTGATTAATGAAGTTGTCGTTAATGCTATAAATGAAGCTGAGGTTCAGCTACCAAAAAAACATATTCTTAGGGCTAGTAGCTTTTTAATGAACCGTGCGGTAGTGTTAGTACGTAGAGTTAATGATAGAGGTAGAACCAAACAAGAACAAGCTTCATCAGCAAAAAGCAAACTAATAGATCGTGCTAAGATTTTTAGTTATAGAAAACTTTTGACTACTAAGGCTGTCAGCATTAAACGCTTAAATAAGCAAATCATGAAAATACCACAACTTGATCTAGCGAATCTTGAACTACCGATTAATTTTAAAGATGGAAATATTGAGATTGGTATTGCTGAATCATACTTAGCTAATCCAATTAACACACATATTTGTCGTCAATATGAAGGAATAATTAGAGATTCTGATTTAGAAAAAATCGAGCTGCAAGATCTAAAATTTTACTTTAGAGACGGTGGTTTTGCTATAAAAGGTAATGTTCAAGTTCAGATGAGAAAGCTGCTGTATGAAGCCCCTGTCGTAGGAGCAGTATATACACCGTGGGTAACAGTAGCTGGTAGCTTTGTTGAAGAGCTAGCTGTAGATGTCGTTGAGAGGAAGTTAAATGTATCTCATTCTCAACTCTCTTTGAGTACTGATGATGTTTGGTACAAAAGTATTTTCGTTCAATTTGTTCTACCTTATTTAGAAAAAGAGGTTGTTAAGCGCTTAAACGAACAACTTGCAGAAATTAACGGTATGACTATTGAAGAGTTAGCTGTCAAATACGCTAGGGAAAAACTCAGTCAAAGATTTGGAGCAAGTCTTTTTGGTAAAAACCGGGTAGAGTCTGTACTCAAATTAGCGAATTTTGGTGCCAACAGATTTGAGAGATTGCGTCGCTTAAAAAATAAATTTGGCTCAGTGGGTGTTGATGCTAGGGTATCTGAGGAATATTTATGGCTATCTATGGTTTTACCTCAAGATGAGACGTAGATGGGCTTTGTTCAATTGCGATCGCTTTATGCTCAATGCTAAGTAGCCCTGGGTACTGGCATACTGCTTGCAGAAGTTTATAGAATACAGAGCAGCTTAATCAAATCGAAATAATTCAGGTGGCAGAGAAAGTATGATTTTTCTGTCTTCAATAGTGGCATTATAACTTGCTTAAAGCACTCGATCGCTAAATGTCCTTAAATCATACAAGCTCATTTCCAGTTAAAGCCCTGACTTGAATCCTCGTATCACAATTTATTCTTAGCTCTCGACATTCACACCTGCTACAGTAAAAATTTTATATATCCAGCAGCCTTATTAAGTTTGAACAGCGAGTTCTAAAAAATTAATGTGGCAGGCTAGTTATTGCTGAGGTAAAAATTGCTTTATACTTTCTGAAAGTACTTTGATTTGCTCTATCAGCTTCTCAACCTCTGCCCTGTCTGTACCATCGGCAAAGGAATCGAGTGCTTGCTTTAATTCTTCTAGCTTTGTTAATGGTAGATATTTATCTTCCAGTGATTGTTCTAAATCATTCCTGTACTCAGATAAAATAGAGTCAAGCGCATCAAAGTATATTTTAGTTTGTTGCTCAAAATATTCCCCAATAAATTTATTTGAACTTTTTTCTATTTCTGTTACTTTTTGATCGAATAAACTAGCTACTTCTCCGCTAAAACTATCTAATTTAATATTATATTTTTCATTCATTATATCTAAGCTAAAGCCCAACCAACCAGCTACATTAGTAACTCCAGAAATAATTGCTTTTCCTATAAAATTATTAGAAATTAGTGCAATCAATCCAATACCGAGTGCAAGAAATAAATTGTCAGATAATCCTTTTAAAAATACTTTAAAAAAATTGGATAATCCGTATCCTCCAAATTCAGCTTCAGGATTATTAATCCTCATATAAACATCGGTCCTAAGAGGAACTGCATTAAAATTTACGTTGAAGTCTCTATTCAGTCGAGATTGAGCGCGTTTAATGATTGGATTGGTTTTATCTTCAAGTAAGTTAGATAGTTCTTTAATTATCTTTTGAGTTTGCTTCTCAATATCTTTAGATACAATTTCTAATTGCTCTACAATAATTTGCCTTGTATGAGCTACTATTTTATCTGCAAATGACTTTGCATCTTCCTTGTTTTCAAACTCAAATTCTCCTGTTTCTCTATTTTGAATATTATTGATAAAATTAGAAAATGTTTTCTGAAGAGAACCCATAGCGAGACTAATTGGTAATGCATCAAGTTTTTTTCTGACTTCTTTTTTTAGTTTTTTTAAGTTTCCGTTTACAATAGTATTGATTTGCTTTTTTGTTTTAGCTACCTCTCCATCTAGACTTTTACGACAATCCACTAGACTAAAAAGCTCTTCATTTAGATCACTAATAGCTTTTTCAAGTAGTTTGGCATCGCTAGCAATGTAACTCTTACGACTCTGTATACTTTCTGATAGACCTTCTAAATGAACAAGACAAAGGTTAAGTGCAGACTCCATGCACCGAGGTGCAACTTGTTCCAGAATTACATTAATGGCCTTTTCTAGAAAGACTGCAAACCCTGACTTTTGCCAAAGCTTTCTCGCTTTGCGTTGTATTTCCTCTACTGTTGCCTCCTTAAGTTCATCTTCCCAATCTACACTCCATATTTCTTGGGCAAGTGCTTGAGCTATTTCAGATCCCTTTAAATCTGAGCGCTGCTGAGATTCGCGGAGAAAATCATTAGAGCAGAATGCTTGCCTAGCCGAAATCTCAAATACTCGATCTGTATTATTGACATCGACCAGTTCAAGGTTTTTAGTAACAAACTCTTGCACCTGCTCAGTGTTCATGTCACCTTTTCGGCGCTGATCGACTTTATTAATTAGAACGTATAAATTTTGTTTGCCCCGTGTTCTGATAACTTTCTGAACCTCTTCTTTGATTTTTTCTGCTTGTTGTGCTTTTAGTTGAGTGAAGTCCAGTACAATCAGCACAAGCTGGCTGTTTGCTAGTTGTTTAGAAACTACGGATTCTAACTTGATACTAACTCCTGCCTCATTTGGTCCAGGCGTATCAACAATCACAAGATTCCCTAGCTTTTCTGATTGTTGATTTGATTGAAATTGGAAAAAGGGAGTTTCGATGCGCGGAACATCAGTATCATTCAGAGACTGTAGGGTATCTTCTGATAGTTCCAAAATGCTGCAAAGGCGAATAATATGGTTTAGGTCAGTTAATAGGTTGTTAATTTCGTCACAACCAGTAATTTCGGGTAAAACTGAGAAAGCTTCCAGAGCGTGAATTTTATTGAGTAAATCTTTCAAATGAGGGTACTCAGCAATTTGATTCATAACTTGATTAATTCCCTGTTCATCAATCTTCTGCTTTAGAGCCAGAACTGCTAACTTAAATGCTGACTGGATTCCTGAAGTCAGCTTAAGGACTGGCTTGACTGCATTAGCCTTAAATACAATCTCAGTTGGCAGCGTTGTCATCGCTGTCGCAGGGCTTGGTAAAAGTTCTTCACCAATGATGGCATTAATGATTGTAGACTTCCCAGTGTTCATTGGCGCTGCGATTGCCATTCTTAACTCAAGGTTCTCTACTTTGCGGCGCTCTTTTTCTACGTCCTGCTTATATATCTCGTACTTATTTTTTGGTTTATCCTTAAACGAGTCATCCTTAAACCAAAGTTGCGTACTGGCTCTGGTCATTAAAGCGCTGACTTGCTCCAGCAGATGTATAACTCGTATTTGTAGATCTTGAATGTTTAGCTTAGATGCGTCAGAATTCATTGGGTAAGCTTAAGTAGGTAGTGAAAAAATGGTCGTTGCGCTTATTAGTAGTGTGCGCCTAGAGGCTTATATTGCTGACTTTACAGCTACACGTTGCTTAAGTTTAGACTTAAATTCTTTAGAAAGCCTACGTAATAATACTGTTTTTCCGTCTGTAAATTTTCCATTGATTAGGCAGCCGAATCGTAGTGGGCAATTATCTTGTCAAAAGCATCATGCAATTTAAGCGATCGCGCTCAGTCATCCACCTCATATCCCTTTATACCTTGATGCTGTATCAACACCGGAATTTCCGCGCTTGGTGTGGAGTTTTAGAAGAAAATTCTGTTGTTTGAACGCGATCGCCACCTCAAAAACTGATGTCTCCCCATCAAGAAAAAGCTAGGAAAATACTATCTTTACAGTAGTCGCAGCCGTTTATCCTAAAGCAATACGGCAGGAATATGAGATTTTGCTTAATGGAAAAAGGGTGTACAAATTGCAATGGCAGAATTAGAACATGAAACACTCAACGTTGCTTTCGATTTGCAGCGCCAATTTTTGAAACATATTAATAGAGCAACTGCACTTGATGCAGCTATCTTTGAACAGTTTGGTGAAACAGAAGAAACAGTCTACGAACTGGAGCAATTGCAGAATACTAGGGAGCGGGCAACAGCCTTTTATTCAAGGCTACATATGCTACTGCTAAGAATCTCGGAGGCTCAACCAGTAGCTACATATGCTACCTTAGATTTGCTGGCGCGAACAATACAAGAGGGACAAGCGACAGACGCAGCTATAGCGGCGAGTCTTGAAGAGATTAGAAGAAACTGGAGTTTGCCATGAACGATCAACCGAGAATTCCCGATTCAGAGACGAGAAAACGGTCTATTGAAAGGCTGCGCCAGGTATGTCGCCAACTTGATGCCCTGAATCTACTAGCAGATGAGGCGATCGCTCAAGCCGAAGCAGATATTCGCAATAGTCCCCTAACTGCTTATCGCTTGGGAAGAGCAAAGCGGTAGAAATCTTGTCACCCCGCTATTGATCCAGGAGATCTATTCTCCAAAGGCTGATACCTTTTCTCTGCATGTGTCTCCAAATCAGGAAGATTCACCAGACATCAATTTTTAGCGTTTTGAGGAAAAAATTAACAGGCGCTTAGTGCGATGCCTGCGGCGATGCGCGCTATTAGTAGCATGGTCGAAGAGCAAAGCGACCATCACTTTAAGCCCTGTTTCAAATCGTAGATTAGTTCAAGAGTTCTGCTCACCAAATCTATTTAACAGTTCTGAACGCTCCAGGTTGAGCAGCAGAGGGGCAAATTCCCCTGAAGGCAACCTTAATAACGGCTCGATTAGGCTAGAGAGTTCTTCATCTAGTTCACCAAATCGAACTTTGAGTAAATTCTCAACAACTTCCCGTCTTTCCTCCTGCCTCCCTTCCTGCTTCCCTTTCTGCTCTCCTTGCTGCAATGTTTCTTCGCGCCAACGTAGATAAGCGGGTGATAAATTCATCAATAACTCCTCATCGTCTCGATCTAAAGTTTGCCTTTTTGCGAGGGTAATTCGCCAATTAGCCAACAACTCCAGCACACTTTCACTTAGTGGATGTCCTCTATAAGCTAAAAGTTCATTAACTGCCCGTTGCTGAGTCGGTCCTTTTCCCAAAATCCTTAGCCATAGTGTCTCTTCTGTTTGTGGGAGCTGGTTGATTGCTACCAGTGCTGCCCGTAAATCATTAGCTAGAAAGTAGACCCCAACGCTCCAGTTAGCAAGTTGCGGTGTAGCTCCAAATCCAGCCAAAAGAGCGGGCGAAGCGGAAGGAGAGAGAATCCATAGCCGAGGTAAGTCATCCTCCTTTAGCCTAGCATTTGTTGCTGAAGCTGCTCGTTCGCGCCGAGACTGCCGCAAGAATTCGGTTTGCAACTCAAACAGTTTGAGCAAACAGGTGCGAACCTCCATCCGACTGGGTGAGTTACGAAATGGCTCAAATAGGCAAGGAGTTGATGCCATTTGACTTAAAAGCCCAAGCGATTGATCTGTAGTCACTTCGCTTGGGGTAAACCAGAGATCGACCTGCCGTACCTCACTGGCAATTTCATATCCAGGACTGGCTGAGCCAAAAGGAGTTAATAACTCAGTCAGAAATTGTTTAGCAAACTGATCGTGATTTGTGCGCGTCAAGATTATAAGTTTTTGTTGCGTTCAGGATGTGAGACTAATAGGGATTTACCAGTTCCACATCACCGGATTTTCGTCTAAGTGGTCAGTTACAATCCGTCCAATAGTATCAATCTCTTTTAGCTCTTCAGTAGATAGCTCGATCTCACCTGCTTTAGCATTTTCTTTCGATTGCTCAGAATTTCGCGCTCCGACGATCGCATTGGCTTGAGGTTGGGCAATCAGCCAAGCCAGTGCTAAGTTGCCGAGGGAAGTGTGATGGCGTTCAGCAATTGGGCGGAGTTTGTCTAGAGCCTGCTGCGCTCGCTCGTAATTACCACCTTGGAAAAGTTTATTTTTCGCGCGGTTATCTGCTGGGTCAAATTTATGATCGGGTTCAAACTTTCCCGTCAACAATCCTTGGGCTAGAGGAGAGTAAGCAATGATGGAGATATTGTTCTCGATACAGTAGGGTACAGCATCACGCTCTACTACTCGCCAGAATAATGAGTAGGGAGGCTGGAGGCTATCAATGCGTCCGTACTGAGCCGCTTCTTCTAACTGAGTTTTGGAGAAGTTAGAGACACCAATTGCTCGAATTTTACCTTGCTCCTTTAACTGGTTCAAAGCGCTCATAGTTTCCTCAATCGGCACAACTTCAGTATTGAAGGCACCAGCAGGCCAATGAATTTGGTAAAGATCGATGTAGTCAGTCTTCAGATTTTTTAAAGAGCGATCGCAAGCTGCAACTACTTGCTCGAATTTTAGATGATTGGCGAAAACTTTGGTAGCGTAAATAACGCGATCGCGCAAATCTGATACAGCTTCAGCGACAATTTGCTCTGAATGACCATCTCCATAAACTTCGGCTGTGTCAATCGTCGTTATTCCAGCATCAACTGCTGCTCTGATTGCTTTAATTGTTTCTGAGTCCTCAACCCCCACCCACATCTTTTTTCCAGCTTGCCAAGTCCCCATAATAATCGGGGTGATTTTAATTTCTGATTGACCGAGCGATCGCTTTTCCATGTCTATATGCTTGATTTAGTTCTTCCCGATCTTAGGCACCAAGCTACAGGAATGCATACGTCAATTGGGGTGAATCGAGCTACTGCACTACAGTTACTGGTGTTCCGATGTTGACACGGTAAAAAATGTGTATAATATCTTCATTACGCATCCGAATACAACCGTGTGATAGCGGTTGACCGATTGATTTAGGTTCATTGGTGCCGTGAAAGCCAATCCAATCTTTTCCATCTGTCCAAAATCCAATCCAGTAATGACCGAGAGGGTTTCTCTTAGCGCCTCCTGGAACTACTTCACCTGTTAAAGGATGAATCCAAGTAGGATTGTAAAGCATCTGAGCTACTTTAAATTCACCAGTTGGAGTTTGCCAACCAGCACGACCAATAGCAACTGGATAACTGCTGATTAGAGTTGTACCTTGATACAAGCTGACCAAACGACGATTAAGACTAATCTCTAAGCGAACAGGTTCAATTACTAAATCGGAATCGCTATCGAGCGGGGTGACTGAATCGGAACTAATAGGAGACGAAATTACATCAGATGCCAATGGCATTTGGTTACTAAAAGGTAAAAAGCATACCCAAAGTAAAGTAACTAGTTTGATTATTCGACTTAGCATTTTGTCTAGCGAGTAGGGGAAGAAATTTTTATCCAGACATGGAAGGCAATTTTTACCGGATCTAATAATACCGTTCCTTCTCTTCCCCTACTTTCTACTCCCTCAAAATTACCAGAGCGCTCTGACGCTATCTGCGCGCTGCGCCTGTCGGTAGGATTTGTAACCTGACTTTTGTCTGCTGCTGTATGCACCCTTGTATTGCTTTTGCTTCATGGTAGACGAACCCATCATGCCGTTCGTGTTATCAGCTCCAGTTGGGGCATTCATCGAACTGCCATTTGGAGAGCCATTCATAGAACTACCAGTTGAGGCATTCATAGAATTACCGTTTGAGGAGCGATTCATCGAACTGCCATTTGTGCCCGAATTTTGAGCGGACATTTGACCATTTCCTTGATTTGACTTATTACCACCCAATTGCGCCAGTACGGGGAAAGTTAGTAATGCACTAACACTAGCAACTCCCAAAAGGCTAACAATATTTTTCAACAGTCCATCTTTTTGTCCGTTCATGGGTATCTCCTCCTAATTTTGTTGAACTGTAAGACCTACAACCTACTGTACATAATTATTTAGCGCTAGACTAGAGTGAAATTCCTTAAATTCGTCTTTTAGTCTTCCTTCTCTAGCGTGATTCTATTTGGTTTATTGACGAAGAATGTAAAGTATTTGATGAGATCGTGTGAATTTTTCAAATCGTTGTTTTGTTTAACAACCTGTTAGGTTGTAAAGAAGCAAATTTAACCAAATTTTTTTTGACAATAAGTGAAGTCAAGTACTAGCGTTGCACTTAAAGAATGGGCTGTTGCCGTCGATGCCTTAGAACAAGGTAGAACGATTGTGCTATTACGCAAGGGCGGTATTCGAGAACAGGAAGGACGTTTTCAAGTTGCCCACAACCAAATGTTACTATATCCCACCTATGAACATCAACAACCTTCCTTACTAAAAGCTGAATACGCAAGTTTTGTCACCCCAGTAGAGTCTGGCTGGCATCCCGAAACAGTCAGAATTAGCGGATACGCTCAGATTACTGATATTTTTCAAGTGAGTGATGAGCAAATTGTCTCAGCGTTGCTACCTTTTCAAATTTGGCAGGAGCAATTCGCCCGCGATCGCCTCAAATGGAAGCCACGTCAGCCGCTATACGTACTTCTGCTACGTGTCTACAAGCTAGCCTCAGCTCAAGTTATTCCCTATCGCCAAGAGTACGGCGGCTGCAAATCTTGGATTGACTTAGCAGAACCAATTTCAATTGAGGGAGCAAATCCTGTTCTAGACGACGCAGTTTATACTAAGCAAGTTACAGAAATCGAGAAAATTATTCACTAATTCCCTACCCCCACTTTCTCACGTGACTTTGTAACAAGCAGCAAAAGTGAGTTCAAATGCTGACGTTGAAACAAATTCACCTTAGCCTCGCAACTGAGCCAGGTAAGGTGTAAGACCAGCTCTTTGGATTCACAAAACTGCTAGAGAAAGCGATTGCTTGCTACTTTCCTGAATTTGGCGCTATAGATCCGTTGGTTGTATTCACAAAACTGCTAGAGAAAGCGACTGCTTGCTACTGGCGAACTGTTTTCTTGCCTCCGACGCTGCCCTTCTTGCCGAAAAGCACCAGCCGCATGAGGACCCGCTAGTGTTTGAACTGCTTGCGAAATCGCTACTAACTCTTGTAGATCGTTGAGAGATTCAGGCGCAATTGACTCAACTATATGAGTGGCAAGTTCCTCGTTACTGGCACTAGATAGTCGCTGTGGAAGTGCTGTGTCTGGCTCAGCATTTATGGTTGTGCCTTTTTCCCACGGAGAAATATTGGTTTGATAAAGGTATGTCTGGAGATCGGCAGCGAAAGGAGGTTCCTTCGTCCAGCAAGTAGCATGGCTCCATAACAATTGTCCGGGGCGATGCTCGTGTAACTGTAACAGTAGTTCTGATGTCAGCTCTTCTAAGTCATAGGCAACAATTAGACCAGGCGATTGGCTCCCTTTTATCGACCATTCTTCTAATGGGCAGTGGAGAACCTGCGCTACTGCATGAGCCAGGATAGCACTATTCCTATCAGGTAAAACAAAAACTCGTGGTACTGAAACATTCCAGGCATTAAGCACAGCTAGTAGACGCTGAATCCCCTCAAGTATGAGTTTATTGGAGTCCTGGATGTAAGCATAGCGACCATTCATTCCTTCATTGAAACCATAAGGTGAAAGATGCAGCAGCAAGGTACCATTGACAACAAAGTGCCAGCCGCGCAAGTCTTGTTGATTGAGTCGAGCAACTCCTCTCAAAACATCAGCGCGTTGGAGCATACCTGCAATCCTTTGGGTCATGTAAATATAATCTGACTCGCGGCTTTGTTGCAGCAGTGGTAGTAGCCGAGAAGGTTCGTCTAGATCGCCAGTCATCAAGCTATTAAATGCCAGCAGGTAGCGACACAGGAAGCTCTCTTCCAGCAGTTCGGGAGCTGCCCTCAGGAACTGACATGCTTCTAAGTGAAGTCCTACCATTTCCAGAGCAGTTGATAACTCTGTTAAAATCACTTCAGATCCAGGTGCGATCGCGTAAGCACGAGCCAGAACCGTAGCAGCAATTCCAGGTAGCGATTGTTCGATTAGCTCATAGCCGAGAGCATAAAGGGCGTTCGGGTTTTCGGGATTATTAGCAACCTGACGAATTTTGTCCGCAAATTCTTGACCAGCAATTGCCGCACTGATTTGGGCAAACAAGTCCAATGCATCGCTCCACTGCTGGCTCTCCAGTTGACTAGGATACTCCAACACCCAACGAAACTTTCGAAAAGCTGCCATTGACTCGCCTCTAGCAAGGGTTTGAATGGCTTCCTGGCGAGCTGTTTCATAGTGTGTCATACAACTACTTTCAAATAAGCGCTGTTTACAGGATAGTGCGTAGCTCTAAAACTCTATCAATCTCTCGGTCATCTTAGCACCTCAATTTTTGCCACTCATCAAGCCAAACTTGGCTTCATTAGGGCTTTAGAATCTCAAGTCCCACTAATACCCCCTTGCCGCACCTTCCCCACGAGGATCGGCAGCCCCTTCCAAAGAACCATCAGGTCTAACTAAAATCGCATTAGCATTACCCCAAGGCGATCGCTCTTTAATCTGATGTCCCCGACGACGCAAATCATTGAGCGTGGCAACGTCTAATCCAAAAGGTTCTACTTGTAATTGATCGGGCAACCATTGATGATGAATGCGGGGAGCAGAAACAGCCGTACTCGCATCCATGCCATATTCCAGCACGTTGAGGACAATTTGCAGCACAGTGGTGATAATCGTACTGCCACCCGGAGCGCCAGCAGCAAAGCGGAGACGACCATTTTCCGTCACAATTGTCGGTGTCATGCTAGATAAGGGAGTTTTGCCAGGAGCGATCGCATTAGCATCGGCACCTACTAAACCAAAAATATTGGGTACGCCTGGAGCCGCAGCAAAATCATCCATCTCATCATTTAGCAAAATGCCAGTTCCAGGTACAACTACACCAGAACCAAAGACATTATTAACAGTGAAAGTAAGGCTGACTACATTGCGCTGTGCGTCTACAACTACGAGATGAGTTGTATCAGGAGATTCAGTTTGACTAAAGCGCTGTAAAGTTTCCTTGTCTATTGGCTTCACCTCACTCGACGATCTAGCCCTGTCCATCTGAATTTCCTGCCGTCTAGTAGCAGCATAAGCAGTATTGGTGAGTGCCTTCACTGGAACCTTAACAAAATCAGGATCGCCCAGTACCTCAGAACGATCGGCATAGGCAATCTTCATTGCTTCTGCTAATAAGTGCAGAGCGTCAGGGTTGTGCCAGCCCAAGGATTTGAAATCGGTGTCATGAATAATATTTAGAATTTCCAATAAATCTACACCACCTGACGATGGCGGCGGCATCGAACAGATTCTGGCTTGACGAAAGTTACCGCATAGAGGATCGCGCCAGATTGGTTTGTAAGACTTAAAATCTTCTTGAGTAATCAAGCCACCATTCTTTGCCATATCTTTCGCGATCGCCAAAGCAATATTACCTGTGTAAAAACTGCCTGGATCTTTCGCGATCGCTTTTAAAGTCCGTGCCAAATCTTGCTGCACCAACCGCTCTCCTGGTTGATACATTGCCCCATTGTGAGTAAAGATTTGACGTGTACTGGGATTGTTTAAAATTACTCCCTTGCGGACTTGAACTCGCTTGACAAAGTTTTCCGTAACAACAAAGCCATCTTGAGCCAGACGAATTGCTGGTGTGACTACATTTTGCCACGGTAGCTTTCCATACTGATGCTGAAATTGATAAAGCCCAGCCACTGTACCAGGCACTGCCACTGATAGATAGCCGTCTACACTAGCTTTTGGCAAGACATGCCCTTGAGCATCTAAATACATATTCCGACTAGCACGTAAGGGAGCGCGTTCGCGGAAGTCAAGCGCCCGGATCTCGCCTGTTTGTGACTGGAATAGCAAAAAGCCACCGCCACCAATTCCAGCAGCATAAGGTTCCACAACAGAAATCGCCAATGCTGTAGCTACAGATGCATCCACCGCATTACCGCCCTGACGCAGAATTTCTACCCCTGCCTCACTAGCTTGCGGATCGGCTGAAACTACCATTGCATTTTTGCTGTGTAGCGGTTGCTCAAAGGCAGCTAAGGCAGTGCGATCGCACCAAAATAGGACAATAATCAATACTGTAAAAACTACAGCCAACCGTCTAAATCTGTTTTTATACTGCATTTATTTCTAGAACTATGAGATCAATGAGGAAAAAGCGCTGCGATCGCACTAGCTGGATCTGACTGTTTTACCAGTGACTCGCCAATTAATACTGCTTGGGCACCTGCGGCTGCAACTATCGCCAAGTCAGCAGGTACGTGTAGCCCCGACTCACTCACAATTAGGATACCCCGCGATTCTAGTTGACTACCCCGCTCTGCCAACAAAGAGGTAGTAGTTTTCAGATCTACTGAGAAGTTTGCCAAATCGCGATTGTTGATTCCAACTAAAGACACTCCATCTAGACATAAAACGCGGTCGAGTTCTTCTAAGGTATGAACCTCAATTAGAGCCGCCATCTTGAGAGCTTTGCTAATTTTAATAAAATACTGGAGATCTTGATTGCTTAAAAGCGCCGCAATTAGCAGGACAGCATCTGCACCGTGGACGCGGGCTAAGTACATCTGGTAAGGGGAAAGAACAAAATCTTTGCAAAGTAGAGGTAATTCTACTGCGGCGCGAATCTGCGCCAAGTTGTCAAAGCTGCCTTGAAAGAACTTTTCATCTGTCAGAACCGAAAGGCAGCTAGCACCACCTTGTTGATAGGCAAGAGCGATCGCTACTGGGTCGAAATCTGCTCGGATTACTCCCCGACTGGGAGAAGCTTTTTTGACTTCGGCAATCAGGGCTGGTTTAGTTTTTCCTTCCCGTAGGGCAGCGACAAAATCACGCGATGGTGGGGCAGTTAGTGCTTGGCGCTGCAAATCAGCTAAGGAAACTTTTTCTCTTTGCCCAGTGACTTCTGCCTCTTTATACCAGACAATTTCTTCTAAGATGTTGGCAAAGCCTTCTTTGATAATCTTGCCGTCAATTCCGACTTCCATTGTGATTCACTTAATATTTGAACTCAAACAGGTACTAATTTTACTTGTAGCTAAGCTTTTTGATCGAGTTTAATTACTCGTTCTAACGCAGCTTTTTCTCTGGCTCTATGTACATAAGGCTGTAATTGGGTAGAATCCCAGCCACTAATAATACTTAAATCTTCTAAGCTGATACCCTTCATTAACATTTCTACGCACCATGTCTGCCGCGCTTGCGATAATACTGGCGTTTGATTAGTCGCCGTCATGATTCCTGCTGTTACTGCCTGCCAACGCAAATGCAACTCTGGCAATAATAAAGGTTGGCCAGCATCATTCAATAATAATGCTGAGTGATGATCTCTCCGACTCTTTAGCCATTGACTTAAAGGATTGCGAGTATAGGAACCGTAGCGGTTACCCAAAATCCACTGATTGAGCGGAACTTGCCGCACTGCCCCTGTTGGCTTGGTGACATGTAACAAGTGCTGATTAACGTCATTCCAAGAGTGCGATCGCTCCAAGGTAACTATTTCTTCACCAGACAAACCAGCACCAAATAAAATGTATACCAGAGCATAATCTCGCAATCCTAGTTTCTTAGCTTGTTGTAAGATTGAATGGACTAGGTTGGCTGGTAAATCGTTAACTTGCTCGTCTTCTGTATTGACAACGGCGAGAGATACTGGCAGTGGTGATACAGCTCCGTGTAAAAACAGCTCAACCAAATTCTCTAAAAAATCAGTTCGATCTTCCCAAAGTTCGTGAAACTCACTGGTAAACTCAACTACGGCATAACCCAGCAACATCGAGTTGAGCAAACTTGCTAATTTTTCTACTGGTAGATAGGTATGCAACTGCCGCCTTTGAATTACACTAGCTAAATATTGAGCCACATAACAATTGGCTTGAGTTAAGCCTCTTCCCAGCGCCTGACGAGCTTCTACTGGATATTGACCCGCCTCACCCACTACAGAACGGACAAACTCTGGAACTCGCTCTAGAGCCTGTATACGACCACTTGCATAGTCCTTTAAAGCTTGCTCAACACTGCTTGCCTGATTCGGCTCTACTAAGGATTCTCCCAAATAGGTAAACACGGCAGAATCTTCAATCACTGCCAATAATAATCCATGCTTGTTGCCAAACTGGCGAAATAGCGTTACCTCATTGACTTGCGCTAATTCAGCAATCTGTCTGGTTGTCGTCTCAGTGACTCCTTGAGTCGCAAACAACTCAAGCGCGGCGTGAATTAATCGCTGTCGAGTTGATATTCGTGGAGAAGACATCGCAATGTAAGTAGTACTTGCATTTTAATTTAGAAGTTGTTAAGCTTAGAGATGTAAGTAGCACTTGCACCGCTCTCTACTGTAACCTTAACACGGCTGCCAGAGAGGATGTATTAACCAGAACTGGAGTTGGCAGTACTGGTTGATTTACCCCAAATCAGAGGAATTTATGACTGCAAACTCAACTGCCTCTACTAACGACCAGCAACTGGTTTTGAATTGGACGAATGTAGCATTTTTCGGCACAATCCATGCCTTAGCTCTGTTGTCTCCCTGGTTTTTCTCTTGGTCAGCTTTAGCCGTAATGCTATTTCTGCACTGGCTTTTTGGCAGCATCGGTATTTGTTTAGGTTTCCATCGGCTGTTGAGCCACCGGAGTTTTCAAGTTCCTAAATGGCTAGAATATCCGATCGCCACTTTAGGAGTGCTGGCAGTACAAGGAGGACCGATCTTCTGGGTAGCCGGACACCGATTGCACCATGCTCATACAGAAGATGAAAATAAAGATCCCTACTCTTCGGCACGAGGTTTTTGGTGGAGCCACATGCTTTGGATTTTTTATCCTCGTCCAGAGTTTTTCGATCAAGAACACTATAAAAGGTTTGCACCTGATCTCGCTAGAAACCCGTTCTATTGCTGGATGGATCGCTACCACCTAGCGCTGCAAATTCCTCTAGGACTCCTACTCTACGCTCTAGGAGGATGGTCTTTTGTGATCTATGGTGTGTTTCTAAGAATGGTCTTTCTCTGGCACAGCACTTGGTTGATTAACTCTGCCACTCATTTATGGGGTTATCGTAACATTGAAGTAGAAGACAATTCTCGCAACCTTTGGTGGGCAGCACTTCTAACTTATGGGGAAGGCTGGCACAACAACCATCATGCTTATCCCCATGTTGCCAAAGCTGGCTGGCATTGGTGGGAAGTTGATATGACTTGGTGGGCAATTCAAACCCTAAAAACTTTTGGTTTGGCGAAAAAAGTGGTCATGCCTCCGACTCAAGTATCGCTATAGGTGTCAGGTGTTTTTTTGAGAGTAGAGGAGCAGGGGAGCAGGGGAGTAGGGGGGCAAGAAAATAGCTTTTTTCTTCCTCAACCTATCAAAAAATGCTTTCTTAAGGAGTTACGCCTCCAAACCTAGCCAAAAGTAGGTACTGAACCACAAATAGGTAAGAGGAATGCTGGAGTTTGGAAACGAGAAATCTACATCTAGATTCTCCCCTGCCCCCCTGCTCCCCTGCCCCCCTGCCCCCCTGCCTTGCTCAGACTGCTTCTAAGTTCTTTTCCCCTGTTCTAATCCGGATAATTTGCTCAACTGGCGAGATGAAAATTTTGCCATCGCCGATCTCTCCTGTCCGGGCAGCAGCGATCACCTTGTCTACTACCATATCAACCTGACTGTCCTCAACGACGATTTCCACCTTGAGTTTTTGGAGAAACTCAACTGTGTATTCAGAACCTCGATAGCGCTCAGTCTGACCTTTCTGCCGTCCAAATCCTCGGACTTCTGAAACAGTCATGCCCACAATGCCAGCGTTAACTAACGCAATCTTTACTTCGTCGAGTTTAAAAGGCCGGATAATGGCTTCTACCTTTTTCAATTTCTCGTCTCCTGGCTTTTCTTCTATCAGTCTATTTATATAGCATTTAAGTAACACCTCCCAACCTGAGTATTTTGTAGTAGTAGATACTTTTTCTCAGGCATTCAGTTTTTGGATGGGAGATTGCAAGTGACCAAGCGTTGTTAAGAAAATTAATGTGTAGTTAATTTGTACGTTGGTAACTTTTTACGTATATGTGCTTAGGAATATAGATAGATAAGCCTTGTCATTCTACAGACTGACGCACGAAAACAATTTAGATAGTTACTTGGAAGAAGTAAACGACACAAAAACTAAGTGTCAAAGTTGCGGTCAGTTTTGAAGAGACGTGTTTCGACCCGTCTAGTATCGAACGCAACATATAATTAAAAGGATTGCAATGTTTTATCATCAAAAGCGGCTACAGTACTTTACACCACCAGAGCGACCTGATGCAGTTTATGCTAAGAAGCTACAAGAACTGATAGGTGGTAGCTTTGGAGAAATGACTGTGATGATGCAGTACCTATTCCAGGGCTGGAACTGTCGGGGGCCTGCTAAGTACAAAGATATGCTGCTAGACATTGGTACTGAGGAAATCGGTCACGTCGAAATGCTAGCCACAATGGTCGCATATTTACTAGATAAAGCACCGATCAAAATGCAAGAAGATGGTGCAAAAGATCCTGTAGTAGGTGCGGTTATGGGAGGTAGCAACCCACGGGACGTGATTGCAGCAGCTATGAACGCCCAACACGCAATTGTTTCCGGTGGTGGTGCAATGCCTGCTGATAGCGTAGGCTTCCCCTGGAATGGTCGCTTCATCATTGCTAGTGGCAACTTGCTAGCAGACTTCCGCTCTAATCTTCATGCTGAGTCTCAAGGGCTGATGCAAGCTGTACGGTTGTATGAGATGACAGATGATGCCGGAGTTAAAGACCACCTCAGTTACATGATTGCTCGTGACACTATGCACCAGAACCAGTGGCTAGCGGCGATTGAAGACCTAAAAACTGAAGGACTAGAGACAACAGTTGTTGTTCCTAGCATTGCGTATGAGTATGGCAAGCCCGATGCGGCATACCAGTTCTGGAACAACTCTCAAGGAGAAGAAAGTGCTGAAGGACGATGGGCAAAAGGTTCATCAATGGATGGTAGAGGACAGTTTGAGTATGTAGCAAATCCTCAACCATTGGGACCAGAACCAGAACCACCGCAGCCCAATCCACAATTGCATGGTACGCCTAAAACGCCCCTAGCAAAGAAAAGCAGTGCTACAGGTGAACCTAATGTAGTCGAGCGTGTAGTTGAGGCGATCGATCGCATAACTCCTGGCGGGAAACAGTAATTAAATAGGTAGGGAAATTCAGCGTGTTGCTGGAACTGCCTCCCGCAGTGATGCTTTAAACATTAGGGAAAGGAAAAAATGTTTTACATTACTCCTTTCCCTTTACTCTTTAACCGACTTAGATTCTACTCTTCGTCTCGCCCGTGGACTTGAGCTGGGGGGCTGGTTGCCTCAACTGCAGTAAACGGTTCGAGAATTTTATAAGTGTGGGATGCTCCTTTAGGTACTACCCAAGAGTTACCAGGCTCTAGCAAAATCATTTGACCCTGAAGGTGTAACTCCGCCTTACCTTGAATCACGTAGCCAACAGTCTCATACTCCCGCTCGGCTGGAGGCTTGGGTTCATCAGGCTGTTCGTCTTCCCATAGACGCATAGAAACAGTTTTACCCGATGCTAGATACTTCTGACCTAATTCACCCTTGGGAGAATAGGCAGAGTTTACTTTCTGAACGGTTGTATCACTCATGATTTGTTTCTCTCAGTTTCTACAATGGTAATGCTGTATGAGTAACGCATTAACATGCAACTACTCTGTCTACTGTGTATGACATTATGGTAGTAGTTTTTTGAAGGTAATATTTTACTAAATAACGGCAAAACGCTTAGTCAAGTGTTTCAGTCTCATTGCTGGGAGCTTAGAGAATTTAGTTGCTATTTACAGCCTTAAAGCTATCTGATTTCTTTGGTTTATTGGCTTCAAAGAAATAATATTAAATACTGATTAGACATTCGCGTAGAAGCAGTATCTGTCAGTGATTGATGTTGATAACGATGTAGTTAGTATACTCAACATTAACAAAGCATTATTTTCATTAACTATGCAATGGAAGTCAGTATATTTACATAATAAATCGGCTAAAGCAGCGATGGCTTCGTAAATATTTATTCACAGCTTGATACTTTAAACTACACAGAAACTTTATTTTAATCCACATAAAAACTTTACTAAACACTACAAGAAAAAAATTATATTGTTTTCACAGAGCGAATTTTTATGTTTTCTATTTTCAGGAACAAGTATCCGTGAAAACAAACCTACTATATAAAAAAACATTTTATCTTCCGTGGATTGTAGCAGCTATAATCTGCCTGACGATTTTTATGACTTGGCATTGGGAGAATAAATCTAAACAACCAATGTTAGCTTAGACCGACAGAAGCCCCGCACCAAGAGCACAGGTGGGTGTCGGGATGAATGGCGCGTGAGTTGAGGTGCGTGGTCTGACCAATGCAATTATGCGAGGGAAGACTACAGCGCCGAAATGAACAATTAACCTATAAGCGTAGTTTAGGGAGCTTGAGTTTTTTCCTAAGATGTATTACAGTCAAGCTATGCTTAACATCACCTACGAATACAAACTATATCCGTCCGCACAGCAAGCCCAGTTAATGACCTAGTGGTTAATAACCTGCCGCCGTGTCTATAACTATGCTCTTGCTGAGCGTAGGGATTGGATCAAGTGTCGCAAGTGTGATGTTAATGCTTGTAGCTTGCACAGTGAGTACATTGTTCCCGTAGATGCTCCCAAACCCACTTACTATCTACAAAAGCGGAATTTAACCGCAGCCCGTAAAGTCATTCCGACTCTTAGCGCTGTACATTCTCAGGTTTTGCAAGATGTGATGGGGAGATTGGAGAAAGCGTTTAATGCTTTGTGGAACCCCGGTCACGGCTTCCCTAGATTTAAGAAACGCTTCCGTAGTTTTACTTTCCCTCAGTTGGGTAAAAACCCAGTAGGCGTAAGAACAATCAAGCTGCCTTCTATTGGGGAGGTAAGTGCTACCTTACACCGCCCTATCCCCGATCTGACTTTTCACGTCAAGTCCTGGAAGACTGATGAGAAGAGGGTTTTAGCTAAAGTTCACTACGCTCGCTACAGTGGATAAAAACTGATGTAGCGAGGTAAGCAG
>JAABUQ010002491.1_pt1 | contig 36281 bp, 30 predicted proteins | sample 5560001 | NCBI WGS metagenome assembly JAABUQ01 (sample SAMN10711888, study PRJNA513371) | rock metagenome | isolation source: Antarctica rocks | place: Antarctica: Victoria Land, Finger Mt nord | collected 2015-12-18 | reverse complement strand
TGCTGCCCAGTCCGCGATCACAGCGTAGCCGAGGCTTCAGCCATTCTTGCCAGTCCGCGATCACAGCGTAGCCGAGGCTTCACGCACGCTCGCCAGTCCGGGGATGTGCCAGCGGGGCGACACGCGCTACACTGAGCGTCTGGGCTTCTTCAAAGGCATCTGTGTCCCATCGTCCAGGCGTTGTTCTACGAGGCATTCGTCGACGCCGATGCGCCGCCAGGCAGCACTCACGCCGTCGACCCTGATGAACCCAGCTGAAGCGGACGTGACACCGCAGCTCGCGGTGGAGGGCACGCTGACCCGAGCGTTGCGATAGGTATGCGGCTACGTTGTCAGCCATGCTCGCTCTTGGACCACACCGCGGTGCTGACCTAAAGTTGCTGCAAACCGCCTGTATATGAGCACTGCTTCCCTGTCCAGCCGGCGGCCCATCTCGGGCCTGGTTTCGCTGTGGGACTCGACGATCGGCAAGAAGTACGTAATGGCGCTAACCGGACTGATCTGGTTCGGCTACCTGATCGCCCACTTGTGGGGAAACCTCAAGATCTACGCGGGATCGGCCATGCTCAACGAGTACGGCGGGTTTCTGCGCATGGTTGGCGAGCCGTTCTTCGGCGCGTCACAAGTTCTCTGGCTTGCCCGCATCGTGTTGATTCCGGCCTTGATCGTCCACGTCGTCGCGGCGGTCCAACTCACCGGCAAGGATCGGGCGAGCCGACCGCGAGCGTACGCCACTCGGCGGAATCTCGAATCGACAGTGGCTTCCCGGACCATGATCTGGGGCGGCATCTTCATTCTGCTGTTTTTGATTTACCACGTCCTCGACTTCACTTTCGGCGCGCTGAACCCGAGCTTCGAAGAGGGCAACATCTACCACAACGTGGTCGCCAGCTTCCGCCTGTGGCCGGTCGCCGTCTTCTATATCCTGGCCATGCTGGCTGTCGGGCTGCACCTCTTCCATGGCATCTGGAGCTCGTTCCAGACGTTGGGTTGGAACACCGTTCGCCTGAATCGCCTGATCCGCAATGCGGCGACAGTGTTCGCAGTAGCGCTCACGGTTGGCAACATCTCCATACCGGTCGCCGTGCTGGCCGGCATCGTCAAATAAGGAGAACTCGGTGTCGGCGATCATCACGTTGCCGCGGCCTGCGCCCGCGATGCCTGCACTGGCGCCTGAATACGAGACGCTGGATTCCCCGCTCGAAGCAAACACGCCGTCAGGACCGCTGACCGAACGCTGGGAGAAGCGCCGATTCGAGATGAAGCTCGTGAATCCTGCTAATCGGCGCAGGTACACCGTCTTGATCGTTGGCTCCGGACTGGCCGGCGGGGCAGCCGCGGCCACCCTTGGGGAAGCCGGTTACAACGTCAAATGCTTCTGCTACCAGGACAGTCCGCGGCGAGCGCACAGCATCGCCGCGCAAGGTGGCGTCAACGCCGCCAAGAACTACCGCAACGATGGCGACTCCGTGTTTCGGTTGTTCTACGACACGATCAAGGGAGGCGACTTCCGCTCGCGCGAATCGAACGTGTACCGTCTGGCCGAGCTGAGCACCAACATCATCGACCAGTGCGTGGCGCAGGGCGTCCCGTTCGCTCGCGAGTACGGAGGGCTCCTGGACACCCGCTCCTTTGGCGGCGCTCAGGTGTCTCGAACCTTTTACGCACGCGGCCAGACCGGCCAACAGCTGCTGCTCGGCGTCTACCAGAGTCTGGAGCGCCAAATCGCGGCTGGGGCGGTCACGATGTATCCGCGGCACGAGATGCTCGACGTGGTGCTGGTTGACGACGTTGCACGCGGCATCGTCACCCGCGACCTCGTCACAGGCGAGATCGAAGCGCACGCGGGCGACGTCGTCATCCTGGCGACCGGCGGGTACAGCAATATCTTCTATCTGTCGACGAGCGCCCGGGGTTGCAATGCCACCGCTATCTGGCGGGCGTACAAGAAGGGTGCCGCGCTGGCCAACCCGTGCTACACCCAGATCCACCCGACCTGTATCCCGCAATCCGGTGACTACCAGTCGAAGCTCACGCTGATGAGCGAGTCCCTGCGCAACGACGGCCGCGTCTGGGTTCCTCGAGGCCCTGGCGACACTCGGCCCGCGGATCAGATTCCCGAGTCCGAGCGCGATTACTTCCTGGAGCGCAAGTATCCGAGCTTCGGCAACCTGGCCCCACGGGACGTCGCCTCGCGCGCCGCTAAGGAAGCCTGCGACGAGGGCCGCGGAGTGGGGCCCGGTGGTCGGGGAGTCTACCTCGATCTGCGCGAGGCAATCGCTCGTCTCGGCAGCGCCAGCATTGGCGAACGCTACGGGAACTTGTTCGAGATGTACGAACGCATCACCGGCGAAGACCCGTATCGGGTGCCCATGCGCATCTACCCCGCTCCGCACTACACGATGGGCGGACTCTGGGTGGATTACAACTTGATGAGCACCATCACCGGGCTGTTTGTGGGGGGTGAAGCCAATTTTTCCGACCACGGCGCCAACCGACTGGGCGCGAGCGCGCTGATGCAAGGCTGCGCTGACGGGTATTTCGTCCTCCCGGCGACCATCCCGGATTATCTGGCCAACGCGCGCCCGGCTCGCGTCGACGTAGGCCACCCCGCGTTCCAGGAAGCCAAGCTGGCCGTCACCGAACGCGTGCAGCGGCTGCTGTCCATGAGCGGCGGGCGCACGGTGGAGTCGCTGTACCGCGAGCTGGGGACGCTGATGTGGAACAACGCGGGCATGGCGCGCAGCGATGCCAGCCTGCGTGAAGCCCTGCACCGGATACCGGCGCTGAGGGACGAGTTCTGGCACGACGTGCGGGTCGGTGGTGAAAACGAGAGCGTCAATCAGTCGCTCGAGCGAGCAGGCCGCGTAGCCGACTTCCTCGAGATGGCAGAGCTGCTGTGTATTGACGCGCTGCACCGCACCGAGTCCTGCGGCGCACACTTCCGGGTGGAGTCTCAGACCGATGAGGGTGAAGCCCTGCGGGACGATTCGCGGTTCTCGTACGTAGCCGCCTGGCAGTATGCCGGCGAAGGCCAGCTGCCGAGACTGCGCAAGGAGCCGCTCGAGTTCGACGCCGTGCATCTGTCGGTGCGAAGCTACAAGTAATGCACATCACGCTCAAAATCTGGCGCCAGAAGCATGCGCACGACGCGGGCGGGTTCGCGACCTACGAGACGAGCGAAGTCAACGCGGACATGTCGTTCCTCGAGATGCTCGACGTGCTCAACGAAGGCCTGATCCGACGGGGTGAGGATCCCGTCGTTTTCGACAGCGACTGCCGCGAAGGCATCTGCGGGACGTGCGGCTTCATGATCAATGGCGTGGCTCACGGCCCGAATACCGCGACCACGGTGTGCCAGCTGCACATGCGGTTTTTCAAGGACGGCGACGTGCTCACCCTCGAGCCCTGGCGCTCCGCTGCATTCCCGGTCCTCAAGGACCTGGCGGTGGATCGGGGTGCGCTGGACCGGATCGTTCAGGCCGGCGGTTTCGTGTCCGTGAACGCGGGAGCCGCGCCGGATGCCAATACACTGCCCGTGCCGAAGGAGGACGCCGACCGCGCCTTCGACGCCGCCACGTGCATTGGCTGCGGGGCCTGCGTGGCGGCCTGTCCGAATGCATCGGGGATGTTGTTCGCAGCAGCGAAGGTCGGCCATCTGGCGCTGTTGCCGCAAGGGCAGCCCGAGCGCTGGAAACGCGTGCGAGCCATGGTCGCCCAACATGACGCAGAGGGCTTCGGGCACTGCAGCAACCACGGCGAATGCGAAGCGGTCTGCCCCAAGAGCATCCCGATCAGCTTCATCACGCTCCTCAACAGGGATCTCCGCAGGTCAGTCTTGCGGGGCTGAGCAGAGTCCGACGGCCTACGTACACTGGGTGCGGTGCGCGCATCGCTCGACCTGAAGCACGTCGGGCTGATCATCTCGGCTGGGGCGGCGGTCGGGTTGCGCTTCCTGTCTGACTTCGGGTTGGCGACCATCCGCCAGAATGCGGGCGCGGCCGGGTTCGATCTGCAGCGCGAATCACTCGGCTCCTTCGGCGCGCTGGTCCTGACGATCCTGGTCGACGAGCTTCAGCGCGATTGGTTCAACCTGTCACCTCAGGCCCCGCTTCAGGTCCTGGTGCTGGTGGCCGGTCTGGTCGGCCTGTACGCCGCGCTGAGGCGGGCTCTGGCGCCAGAGCCCGCGGTCGCGGCGGTGTTGGTGATCACGCCGTTCTTGCCGCTGGTGGCTACCGCCGGCGCCTGCGCCTGGCTGGTGCTCCGGTCCGCCCCGCCATTTTGAGTCGGTGACGCTGTTGCGGACAGCCAGGGGTGCTGCCGATCGAACTCCGCTGCTGATCGGGTTGCTGGGTCTGACGCTGGGCGGGGTGTACTTCGCCTCGATCGATCTGCGCGACCCGGCGTTCAGCTTCGGACTCCACGAGCGGATTATCGCCGGCGAGGCGGGCTCGCCGTACCGCTACCGGGTGCTCGTGCCCATGCTGCTCGAGTCGCTCACGCGCGCATTCGCGCTGCTGGAGCCGCGCGACGCCGCTTTCCTGCACGCGTCCGGCGTTTACGATTGCCTGGGACTGGTCGTCCAGCTCCTGGCCTTGTACGCGCTCGCGCGTCAGTGGTTCTCCCCAGTCCAGTCGCTGGTCGGCGTGGCGTTCACCAGTGGCGTCACGCTGGCGACCTTTTCGTACTTCACCTACCAGCCCTGGTCGATCCTGGAAGTGACGTTCTTCAGCCTGGGCTTTCTGTTTGCCTATCACGGCTACTGGCGCGGGGTGGGGATCATGGTCGTGTTAGCGTCGCTGAACCGCGAGACGGGCATCTTCCTGCCGCTGGCGCTGTTGCTTGGCAGCACCGAGGCTCGGCATCCGTTCGACCTCGCCGCTCTTCGCCGGGCACTGGTCCGACGCGAGCCGAGGTTGGCGTTCGGGTTCGTGGTGCTGTCGGCAGGCATTTTCGCAGGACTCCGACTCCTGCGCGGCAGTGCGGCCCAGGTAGACGCGCTCGGCGACGTGTTCATCCGCAATCTGCAACCCGACAACCTCGCCGCCGCCGCGATGGTGGTTACGCTCTTTCTCGGGCTCGGCTGGATCTTCGCCGCCTACGGCTGGGCGCGGGCTCCGCATTTTGTCGGAGGAGTCGGACGAGTGGTGCCCTTGTATCTCGCAGCGTTCGCGGTCTGGGGCTGGTGGCGCGAGGTGCGCATCCTGACCACGCTGTACCCGATTGTCATGCCCCTGGTGCTGTCTTACTGCTACCGAAGCCGAACTCGGCCAGTCGACGGCACCGATCAGCAGGCCCCCGAAGCCGCCCACCGCAGCGTACAGCTCGCGGACCTTGCGAGCGACCGTTTCGGGGCTGCCGACCAACCACACGGGCCGCGCCGGCGGCGATGCTGTCCCAGTGGCCCGTGAGCACGCGCGGAGTCACGAAGTTGATGCTCATCGGAATCCAGCCCCGCTCGCCGGCCCAGTGTCTCCGACTTCTCGGTCACGCCGGCCACGGCGATAGGCGGATGGGGCTGCTGATACGGCTTCAGGGGTCCATTGGTAGCATGCCACTCGCGTGGATGCCTACGTCATAGGAAGACTCAGTGCGGACCTCTATCCACTCCAGATCAATACGCCGCTCGAGAGAGTGCGCACGTTCGAACGGTTCGTTGGCGGATTCGCGGGAAACGTCGCAACTGGCCTGGCACGCCTCGGCGTGTCGGTGGCGATCGTCTCAGCCGTCGGCGACGACGGGCACGGCCGGTACATTCGGCGTTTCCTGGCCGAAGAGGGTGTCGACGTCAGCTCGCTCGGGACCCATCCGACGCTCAAGACAGCGCTTGCTTTCTGCGAAGCCTTTCCGCCCGACAACTTCCCGCTGACGTTTTATCGGGAGCCGACCTGCCCCGATTGGGAGCTTCGATTGGCAGACGTGCCGATGGATGCCGTCGCCGAAGCGCCGCTGGTGTACGTGACGGGTACCGGTCTCGTGCGCGACCCGAGCCGGTCGACCATGCTCGGGATTCTGGAACGACGGGCTGGGCGGCCTGGAACGGTGTTCGACCTCGACTGGCGCGCCAGCCTGTGGGGTGACCGAGCGCCCGAGTACTGCGCGCTGGCGCATATCGGGGCCCGACTGGCGGACATCGTGCTCGGCGGCGACAGCGAGTTTCAGGCAGCCGGGCTCTCGCCTGCAGCGGTCCTCGCGCTGGGGGCGCGGGTGGCGGTGGCGAAGCACGGTCCGAATGGGGTATCGGTATTTACGCGCGACGGCGGCGAGCAGCACAGCCCGGGCTTGCAGGTGCCGGTGGTGAATGGGTTGGGTGCAGGCGATGCGTTCGGGGCAGCGTTTGGCGCGGGCTTCCTGGCCGGCCTGCCGCTAGTCGAAGCTGTCCGACGCGGGAACGCCGCGGGCGCGATCGTCGCGACCCGGCTCTCGTGCAGCACGGCCATGCCGCGGGCTGCCGAGGTCGACGCCGTCCTGGCAGGCGCCACCATCGTCGACGGAGTCGTGCAGCCGGGGCCCTGACAGGAGCCGTGCCGCTCTAACCCCTTCCAACGAATGGCATCTTGGTTGCCATGATGGTCATAAATTGGACGTTGCTTTCGAGCGGCAGGCTGGCCATGAACACGATTGCTTGGGCGACGTGTTCGACATCCATGCGCGGCTCCGGGCGCACACTTCCGTCCGGCTGCAGCTGACCTGAGCTCGAGACGCTGGTCATGTCGGTCAGCGCGTTGCCGATGTCGATCTGTCCGCACGCGATGTCGTACTTGCGGCCGTCGAGCGATGTGGCTTTGGTCAGGCCAGTGATGGCGTGCTTGGTAGCCGTGTACGGGGCTGAGTTGGGACGCGGCGCGTGGGCCGAGATGGAGCCGTTGTTGACGATGCGGCCGCCGCGAGGGTCCTGATCCTTCATGATCTTGATGGCTTGCTGCGTGCAGAAGAAGCAGCCGTTCAGGTTCGAGCCGACCACGGCGAGCCACTGGTCGGGCGTCAGGTCCTCGATCGGCACGCCTGGGGCACCGCGCCCGGCGTTGTTGAACAGGAAGTCCAGGCGCCCAAAGGTCTGTTTCGTGGCCGCGAACAGGGCCTGCACCGCGGCAGGGTCCGAAACGTCTGTGACGACCCCGAGCATACGCGCGCCGGCGGCCTCGCCCTGTTTGACCGTGTCGTCCAGGGGCTCACGCCGCCGACCCGCGACGACGACGGAGAAACCCGCCCTGGCCAGGCCGAGCGCCGAGGCTTTCCCGATTCCGCTGCCGCCGCCGGTCACGACGGCTACCTTGTCTGTTGGCAAGAGTTGTGTGCCCTCACTGATGTCCGTTCTGGGATGAGTTTATTCTGATTGTTCGTATGAAGATTGCGCGAATCGAGTCGCTGCACGCCGACGGCGGCGGGCGGGCATTTGACTTCTTGAAGATCACAGCGGACGACGGGCTGGTGGGGTGGAGCGAATACAACGAGTCGTTTGGCGGCATGGGCGTCTCGGCGGCCATCGATCACCTCGCGCCCAGTCTCATCGGCAAGGACCCGCGCCCATTCGAGGCGCATGTGGCGCTGCTGCAGGCACTGCGGCGGCCGTCGGCTGGTGGCATGGTGCAGCAGGCGGTGGGTGCGATCGAGAACGCCCTGCTCGATCTGAAGGCTCGCGCGCTGGAGTGCCGGTGTACGAGCTGTTCGGTGGACCGGTGCGCGATCGCCAGCGGCTGTACTGGTCGCACTGCGGCACGTATCGTGTGGGTGCTCGCGCGGGCACGATGGAGCTGCCAGAAGTGCGTTCGCTTGACGACATCGTCAAGCTTGGGCGCGAAGTCGTTGCGCGCGGCTATTCAGCGCTCAAGACCAACATCCTGCTGCTTGGCGACGACAATCCGCGCCTCCATTCGCCAGGATTCGCTCGCGGCGAAAGCTTTCCGGAGCTCAATCCAGAGCGGTATGTCCTGAGCGCCATACGCGATCAGCTCGCCGCGTTTCGGGAAGGCGCCGGGGCGGACGTCGACATTCTGGTCGACCTGAACTTTAACTACAAGGTAGAGGGCTATCTTAAAGTCGCCAGGGCGATGGAGCCGTTCGACCTGTTCTGGGTTGAGATGGACATCCGCAATCCGAGTGCGCTGCACTACATTCGCTCGCGCACGACCATACCCGTGGCGAGTGGTGAGTCGCTGTTTGGGCGGCGTGAGTATCGTTTGTTCTTCGAGCAGCTGGCGATGGACTCGGCGATTGTCGACCTGCCCTGGAACGGGCTCTCGGAGTCTCTGAAGGTGGCGGCGATGGCGGATGCGTACGAGGTGAACGTCGCGCCTCACAACTTCTACAGCCACCTGGCGACACTGATGAGCATGCACCTGTGCGCCGTTGCGCCGAACGTGCGCATCATGGAGATCGACGTCGACCAGGCGCCGTGGGTCGACGAGCTGGTGACGGTCAAGCCCGAGATTCGAGACGGGTTCCTGTACCTGCCGACCGGGCCGGGGTGGGGCACAGAAGTAAACGAAGAAGCCGTCCGCGCCCACCCAGCCAAGCGGTAGCGGCGGGCGAGAGCCTGGTGCCGTTAGCGAGGGGTGCTCAGCCTTGGTCGGGTTTGGTGCCGCGGCGGGCGGCTAGCCACTTCAGGGTGGCGCCGAGGGCGTCCTGATTGGGGTCGGTGTCGGGGGCGTCGGTTTCGCGCGCCAGGACGGGGGTGGCGTGGCTGCTGAGGGTGGGCTCTAGGGCAGAAAATGAGCGGCTCACGCGGGGGAGCTGGCGGCGGGGGCCCCAGATGCCGGGGCGCCACCCCCCCGGCTGCACGGCCGCTTCGGCTGACCAGCGCGGCATCGCCAGAGGGATGTGGCGTGGGTGGCGGAGCCAGTCGATCAGGTCGGCCGGCGAAGCCTGGAATCGGCGTATGCCGACTTCCAGCGGCAGTAGGACAGCCGCGATGGCGAGCAAGATGGGCCCAAGTGGCAGTGGCACGCTGATCGGCGTCAGATCGTTGGCGAACGCCGCCGCTGGGTCCTCGAGCACGTGGCCACCCCCAGCCCGGGCGATCTGTTCCATCCGCCGCGTATCCGCCGTAACCTGGCGGAACTCAGCCGCGTACGACACCGGCAAGCCCGCTTCGGCGGTGGCCACGGCGGCGCCGTCACGCTGCTCGTCGACCCGCACGAAATACGTCCCCGGCCCGTTGAGCGGGAACGTGGCCGAATAGCGCCCAGGTCCAGTCGCCGACAGGTCCACCTCGAGGGGCTGTCCGCCGGCCTGGGCCACGTGCGCACGCACCTGGCCTGGACTGCCAGCCGGCGCTGTCTCGTCGACGGTGATGTGTCCGGCTTCTCCGTCGGCGCGAAGGTTAAGTCGGATCGGGCCCTGGGCCGGAGCAATAGTCCAGCCCACGAGCTCGCTGAAAAGCTGCGCGGTGCCCGGCCACTCGACCCACGCGTCTGACCACCGACCGCGCAGGTCGCTGGTCCAGGCCACGGCGCGCCCCAGCCCGTATTGCCAGCGTGCCAGGACGGGATCGGCGGCGTCCGAGACGAGCAGCACGTCGGCCAGGTCCTTGGGGGTGGTAACCAGGTACCCCCCAAGCCGAGGCAGCCCACCGGCCGCGAGCGTGCTCAACACGGAGTCGGCGCCAACCTGACGCGGGGTGACGACGCCTTCCACGACCGGGCCGCGTGTCGCGAGATCCGTCTCGCGGGTCATCAGACGTGGAATGTCGCGCGCGTGTTCGGCGAAGTAGTAGCGCCCGTCGCCCTGTCTGGCGAGTTGAGAGAGCAGCTGCTGATCCGCGTCGCCGCCGACGGCGATGGTCGACAACGTCACGCTGGCGCCTCGCATGCGGTCGAGGATGCCGGCGTAGTCGCCGCCACAGCACGACATGCCATCGGTCATCAAGATGACGTGCTTGTACCGAGCGTCCGTGTCTCGGACAGCGTCGAAGGCCTTGGACAGCGCTGGGAAGATATCAGTGCCACCGTCTGCCTGGAGCGGCGCCAGGCGATCCTGGATGGCCGTCGGCCCTAGGCCGAGCACAGCTGTCATGGGCAGGATCCAATGCTGGTAGGAGTCAAACGTCATGATGCCGACCTGGTCGCGCGGGGCGAGCTGCTGGGCCGACAGGAGCGCCGCCTGCTTGGCCATCTCAATCTTGGTGGTGCCCTCGTGGAAGACATCGTCCGCCATCGAGCCGGACGTATCGATGACCAGCTGAAGCGCTACGCGGCCCTCGTCGCGATGCGAGCGAACGCTCGATCGCACTGGCAGGGCGTCGTCCAGGGGTGTGCCGATGTAGTCCCCCTGGCCGAAGCTCGTATCGCCGCCGATGGCCAGCAGCCCGCGGCCCAGGTCGCGCACGTATGCGCGCAGGGTCGTCTGCTGCGTGTCGGTGAGATTCTGAGCCGAGACGTCCGCCAGCACCACGGCCGAGTAGCCGCCAAGGACGTCTAGCTGGTCGGGCAGGTCGGCGACGGCGCGCGTCTCGAGGCGCATGCCGGTGCTCGAGAGGGCGGTAGCTATGGTGGCGCTCTCTCCAGGCCGCTGCTCCACGATCAGCACCCGCGGCGGGCCCTGGACTTCGACTACGGAGCGCGCCTCGTTGTTCTGGGCCAGCGTGTCCTGGTCAGCGTTGAGCGTAGCCCGCACGTCGAGCAGCCCGGCCTGGGGCGCCTGGGCTGCGAACGACAGAGTCGTGCTGCCGGGATTCAAGCTCACCGGCTGTTCGGACAACTTCTGACCGTTGACCCAGACGCCCACGCTGGCATTGGTCGCTACGTTTGAAACCAGCCGCACGCCGACGCTGAAGCGTTCGCCCTCGGTGACGACGTTGGGCGTCGAAACACTGTCGATCAGCACCTCTGGTCCGCTGGCGCTGGGCAGGGGCACGACGTCGACCTCGACGCCGCGAGAACGGAGCAGGCGCGCCTGGGCCACGGCGTCGCCGGTGGTCTCCTGGCCGTCGGAGAGCAGGACGACGCGGGGACGGTACTCGCTCGGCAGCAGATTCGCCGCCAGGCGGAGGCCGGCGGCCAGGTCGGTGCCATCCTGCGGCTGGGACATCTGGAGCGATTGGCCGGCGTCGGGGTGCGCCACGGTGGTGAGGCCCTGCTCGATCGCGGCACCACGGGCCGTGCTGACGACGGCGTAGGCATCGTCGGGACGTTTACCGGCTACGGCGCGGCTCAGGAAGCTGCTCACCAGGGGTTGTGCGTCCTGAACGCTCGAGGACACGTCAGCCACGAGCACGGTTGCCTGTCGGTCCACGGTCTGCGGCATGCCCACGCCGACGAATGCCAACACCAGCAGCCCGGCCAGAGTCAGTCGCAGGGCCAGGGCCAGTCTCGCGCGCAGGGTCGCGGCGGCGAACTGCCACCAGGCCAGGCCGGCTTCGATCGCCAGGCATACCAGCGCCACGACGGCGAGCGCTTGCCAGATCTCCTGCGGCGCCTTGAGCGGTTCTCGCCTTGGACCGACGCCTGGCGCGCCTGAGCTCGTGCCGGCGGCAAGCTGTGACTCGCGAGGATTGAGAAAATTAGCCGCGAAGAAGGAGCGCGTCTCACGTCCACTGGCGTCGCGCTGCACGACCTGGTACAGCCCGGGCGCCTCGGTCGCGTTGAACGGCGGTGGTGGCAGAGGTGGGGCGACCTGGACCTCGCGCCCGTCTGGGCCGATCACGTGCACGCTGACCGCCTCGGGTAAGGGAGTGATGGTGACCGATTCGCCGACCTGGACCACGGGTGTGGCGGTGCTGCTTGGGGGCACCAGCCAGTCGAGCAGGTGCTGAATCAGGACCGGGAACCCGGGCTGCAACGGCAGGTCGGACTGATGGATGTCGAATCCCAGAATGCCTACGCGCCGGCCGGATTGCTCGCCCACCAACAGCAGTGGCGTCTCGGGCGAGGTCAGTACGACGTTTGCCCAGCCAGGCGCATCCAACCGGCGCGCGCGGCTGACATGGACGTCTGAGAGCGGCACGTCCGACAGCAAAGGATCGTCCGGGCGCACGACGCTGATAGTCGAGACTGGCACGTCGGCCGCGGACGAAACGATGAGCCCGTTGTCGAGGGGCGGGTGCAGGAGCAGCACGCTGCTGCCTGGCGGCAGCACCGGGGGCACGAAGCTATCCAGCACGATCAGGTCGAATGCCTGAGCCCGCGGCGAGTAGTCACCTGGACTGACACGCGTGACCTGCGTCTTTGGCCTCAGGCCGAGGGCGCGTTCGACGAAGACGTTGCCGTCGCTTACTAGCAACACCCGGGTCGGCCGATCGCTGCCAATCACGGTCCAGGCGGTGTTGTCCAGTGCCAGGCTGTCTGGCTGATCCAGCTGCGCCTCCAGCGCGTGGGCAGCCGGCGGCAGATCGTCCCACTGCACGTCAGCCGCGCTGCCTGGGTCAATCGACAGCGCGCGCGAATCGAAACGCGTGCCGTCGACACGCAAGACCAATGCTGCCGTCGTGGGTTGCGAGCCGTTGTTCACGACGCGCGCCAGGGCGCTGAGGTTGCCCTCGACGACACGTGTGCTCAGGCCCGCAACCGAGAGGTTCGCGGCGCCAGACGAGCCAACCCCGATATAGCGGACTGGAAGTGGGAACGTGGCAGGCGCCTGAGAACGATCCAGGCTGCCGTCGGCAACCACGACCACCTGCGCATCTGCATGGCCTTCCGAGAGTGACCCGGCGATAGAAAGCGCGGCGGGCAGGTTTGCGGACTGCGTCGTCGGCTGGAGATTGTCGAGCCCGCGACGCAGCTGTCCGCGGTCGCTGCTGGGTGGCGCCAGGACTCTGGGCTGCGCGTCCAGGCTGACCAGCGCCAGCTTCTGGCCGGCTTCGACGGCGTCGATCATCTGCGCCACGCGCGTTCGAGCGACTTCGAATCGTGAAGGGGGCGTGTCGATCGCCTGCATGGAAGCGGATGCGTCGACCAGGACCACGGAGAACGGCCCGGTTGAGTCGGTGGTCAGCAGGTAGGGTCGGGCCAGAGCTGCGACCATGGCCAGCAGGGCCGCGATCTGCAGCAGCAGCAGCAGGCTCGGAGGAACCCGCCGCCAGGGTTGGTGTGCCTGTACGTCGTTCAGCGCTGCCAGCCATAGAAAGGTGCTCGAAACGCGGCGACTGGGCCGCTTCGGCCGCAACAGATAGGTGGCGAGAAGGACCAGCAGCAGCGCTGCGCCGGCTACGAACGCGCCCGGAGCCAGAAAGCCCACGTCGACCGCCTAGAGGGGCGGCCGAAAAGTCTTCTGCACGGACATCGCCCCTCTAGGCCAGTCTATCGAACGGAGTTCGGCCTGCATACGCTTACGGCAGTGCACTTTTCGGCCGAACTCCTACACCAGGATGCCTGCCGAGCGGAACGTGCGCAGCAAAAGATCCTGCAAGCTCACGTCACTGCGAATCTGAATGTAGGTCAGGCCCCGGCGGCGGCAGAAGTCGGCAGCTTCGCGACCAAACTCCTCCAGGAGCCGTCGATACGCGCGCAGCACACCTGGAGTGATGGTTGCGTCGAGCGGGGCCAGCGGCTCACTGTCGAGCAGCCGCCACTCGCCCAGGAGATCGGCCGGTGGCTGGAGCTCATCTGGTGCCAGCACGTGGACCAGCAGTACGTCCTGTCGTCGACCGAGTAGCGCGTCGATGCCGTGCTGGTAGCCGGTTGGTGACAGCAAATCTGAGACGATCACCGTCACCCCCGCTCCGCGCAGATAGCCCGCGCAGGCAGCCAGGGTGGCGTTGAGATCGGTCGCACCCCCAAACTCGAGCCGCTCGAGCTGCCGCCATGCGGACAACACGGCTGCCTCCGCCCGCAGCGCCGGCAGCCGCTCGACGACTCGCGCCTCGCGGCACGCGGCGATCTCGACCCGATCGCCGCTCTGCACGGCGATAAAGGCCAGCGCGCCAGCCAGCTGGGCCGCCAGGCGCGCCTTGGACGGTTTGCCCCACGCCATGGATGCCGAAGCGTCGAGCACGACAGCTAAGTTGAGGTCTTCTTCGGCTCGATACAGCCGCACGAAGAGCCGCTCGAGGCGGGCGTAGGCGTTCCAGTCGATGCGTCGGAAGTCGTCGCCAGGCGCGTACGTACGGTAGTCGGAGAACTCGACCGACGACCCACCCGAGCGCGAACGCCACTGGCCGGCGGCCCGGCCAGCGGGTACTCGTCGGCCGGCGAGGGTCAGAGACTCGAGGACGCGCACGAAACCAGGCTCGAACAGAGGCGCGACCGGTGGCGACGGGGTTTCGCTCATGGCCGTGGAACCTGCACCGCGGCCAGGACGTCGCTTACCAACCGCTCTGGTGTCACGCCATCGGCCTGAGCCTCGAATCCGAGAATCAAGCGATGCCGCAGGGCTGGCAAGGCCACCGCCTGCAGGTCCTCGCGGGCGACGTTGAAGCGATCTTCGAGCAGCGCCCGGACCTGCGCGCCGGCGACGATTGCCTGCAGTCCGCGCGGGCTTGCCCCATGCCGAACGTATTGACGGATGGCTGGCGGCGCGGCGGATTCGTTCGGGTGAGTCGCCAGCACCAGGCGCACAGCGTACGTGGCGAGATGAGGCGCTAGGACGACTTCGCGGGCTACACGCAGCATGCGCAGAACGTCTTCGGCGTTGGCGACCGGCCGGGGCCCAGCTTCTGGCGCGGCCGCCCGAAGCGTGCGCTGCAGGATCTCTTCCAGCTCGTTGTGGCGCGGAAACGGTACGCGCACCTTGAACAGAAACCGATCCAGCTGCGCCTCTGGCAGAGGGTAAGTGCCCTCCATCTCGATCGGATTCTGGGTAGCCAGGACGAAGAACGGTCGGGGCAGCGGCCGCGTGGCTTCACCAGTGCTGACGGTCTGCTCCTGCATCGCTTCCAGAAGCGCCGATTGGGTCTTGGGCGTGGCGCGGTTGATCTCGTCGGCCAGCACGATGTTGGCAAAGATGGGCCCAGCCTGAAACCGTAACGCGCGGCGACCATCGAGGTCTTCGCTGACGATGGTGGTGCCGACGATGTCGGCTGGCATCAGATCCGGCGTGAACTGGATGCGATTGAAGCGCAGCGAAAGGACCTCGCCCAGGGTTCGGACCAGCAGCGTCTTGCCAAGGCCCGGGACGCCTTCGAGGAGGACGTGGCCACCCGCGAAGAGCGCCATGAGAACCTGGCGAACTGCCTCGTGCTGGCCCACGATGACCTTGCGCAGCTCGCGCTCGATCTCGGCCGCGCGGCGGACGAAATCGGCGATGGCCGCGCTGTCGACCCCGGAGGTCGAAGTCATTGCCCTTCTTCCAATTGCTGGAAATAACTTCTTACGAGCTCCCGCACGGCTGGCGAAACATCCGGGCGGGCGACGTAGTCGCGGCCGGTTTGGGCGTAGTGCGTGAGAACGTCGCGGTACGGCCGCGGGGCGCCGCGGACCGTAAACGGCTGGTTGGTCAGGTCCAGGTTGTCAGCGGTGCCATTGCTCAGGCGGCCGGGAACGAACACGTTTTCGGCCGCTTGACCGATCGGGCTCGGCTCAGCCTGTCCGCTGAGGGAGGCAGAGCCATAGCCCCCGGCCGAGCCACGCTCTCCGACCGGGTCGCTGAGTCGGCCAGCGGCGCCAGCGCCGACGGCCACGGGTGTACCCGCGCTGGCGGCCAGACTCGTCGGCTGGCCTGTCTGGGCCAGCGCAGGGTTGGGTGGCGAAAGATACGGATCGGGGTTCAGCGGCGCACCTGAAGCGAGCCGCGCTTGCAGATCCCGCACCTGCTGGGTCGTGGCACGCAAAGACGTCTGGGCGGCTGACGCCTGCAGCGAATCACGCAGCGCCGCGTCTGCCGCAGACAGGGCCGCTTCGGACGACTCGCCGACGGCGAGTGCTCGCGCCGCATCGCGAAGCGCGCTCGCACTGCGTGGATCGGACCGGCCAACATTCGCGGCGCGCTGCAGGGCGCGGCTGAGCGCCTGCCGCTGGACATCGGACAACTGGTCCGCCTGCGCGGCCAGCGACTGCACCGCACGACTGGCTGCCTGCGCGTCCTCGTGCTGAAGGGCATCGGAAAGAGGTTGCGACAGGGGTTCCGCGGCGAGAGTCTCGCTCATAGCCGCGAGCGCCTCGTCGCGCAGTCCGGCGTTGGGGTCGGCCAACCGCTGGTTGAGCTGGTCCGCCGCATGCGCCAGAATCGCAGTCGCTTCGCGCTGTGTTCGAACCTGGTTCAGCTCAGCCTGAGCTTGCTTGAGCAGCTCATCCACCTGGCGAGCTTGCTCGGCAGCCAGACTGGGCGCAGCGGCGGCTTCCTGGCGTAGCAAGTCGAGGCGCTCGGTGGCCTGCTCCACTTGTAGCTGCTCGGCTGCCCGCTGGTCGAGCACCCGTTGCTGCGGGCTCGGCGCCAGGAGCAGCACTACCGCTGCGAGCAAGGTGCCCGCCAGCGCAGCCAGCTCGAGCCGAGTCGGGCGCCAGCGCAGGTCGGTGCGCGGCGAGCGTGCTTCGAGGTGTGAGATGGTGTCGGCCCGCTGGACAATGGCGATTGATGCATTAGATTCGCGGTACGCCCATGCGGTTGCAAGCCGATCGCCAAAGCTGAGCCGGCTATCGAGATCCGCGGCGCGCCGAATTTTTCGCGTGGGCAAAACAGCCGCGGCAAGTGCAATCAGAAGCAGAGGCAGCCCAAGCCTGGCAGCCCATGGCTGTAGCTCTGTCTCAGGCCAGGGAGTCACCCAGCCGATAGCCAGCACGAGACTGGCGACCCCGAGTGCGGCGATCGCGCCGCGGACGGACCAGCGGCCGACAGCCTCGAGGAGCAGCCGGTGCTCCCACGGCTGAAGCGCCGTCGCCAGGGCATGTTGTCCGGCGCCGACGCGTCGCTTCGGAATCAGGTCTACTCGCGCGGCGGCCCCCGATCGCGGGGATTGTACCGCCGAGGGCGACGCGCGAGGTCATGCAGAGTGTCTGGGGATTCTTCGATTCGCTGCCACCTGAAGAGATGCTGAGCACGGTACGCGTATAAGGGGGCGGTTCAGGAGTATCTGGTTGTCGAAGCCAGTACCCTTCGACTGTGGCTGAACAAATGCGGGCCGCGTGGTACGAGCGCCAGGGAGCACCAGACGAGGTGCTGCAGGTCGGCACGCTCGATCGACCGGAGCCTGCTGCCGGCGAAGTGCGGGTTCGGGTCCACGCTTCAGGCGTGAATCCTTCCGATACCTACGGCCGGTCAGGAGGTCAGGCGCCGATGGCGTTCCCGCGGGTCATCCCGCACCAGGACGGGGCTGGGGTCATCGAGTCGGTCGGCCCTGACGTACCAGGCGAGCGGGTTGGCGAGCGAGTTTGGGTCTACGAAGCGACCTGGAATCGAGCTGGCGGCACAGCGGCCGAGTTCACCGTCGTGCCCGCGAAACGCGCGGTGCGGCTGCCGCCCGGCATCGATTTCGATGCGGGCGCCTGCCTCGGAATTCCGGCGTTGACTGCCCATCGAGCCGTGTTTAGCGACGGTCCAGTACAGGGGCGGGTGGTACTGGTGACCGGTGGCGCCGGCGCCGTCGGCACGGCAGCGATTCAGTTTGCCAGGTGGGGCGGCGCCAGCGTACTGGCCACCGTCAGCTCAGAGGCGAAGGCCGCCGCCGCAGCAGATGCGGGCGCGAATCACATCATCAACTACAAGACCGAGGACGTCGTGGCCGTCGTGCAGCGCTTGACCCAAGGCGCAGGCGTTGACCGCATCGTCGAAGTCGACTTCGGCGGCAACCTGCCGGTCAGTTTGCAGATCCTCAAGCTCTACGGGGCGATTGCAGGCTACGCCACGCGCGGCGAACCGGAGCCCAAAGTGCCATTCCGTGCCCTCATGCAAAAGAACATCAGTGTGCACGGCGTGCTGGTGTACACGATGCCGGAGTCCGCCAAAATCGCGGGCGCGGCTGACGTCAATCGGGCGCTCGAGGCAGGCGCGTTGCGCCCAGTCATTGGGGCCCGGCTCCCGCTGGAGCGTATCGCGGAGGCGCACACTGCCGTCGAGCAGGGCACGGTCATTGGTAACGTGGTCCTCCTGCATGACTGAGACGCCACTGGGCCCCGCCCGGGCGCTGTCGCACGTCAAAGTCATCGACCTGACGCGTGCCCGATCCGGTCCGACGTGCGTCCGACAACTCAGCGAGATGGGCGCCCAGGTCATCAAGGTTGAGGCCCCGGGCACCGACGACGACGGTACGGGTGAGCGGCACGGCTTCGACTTCCAGAACATCCACCCCAACAAACGCAGCCTGACGCTGGATCTCAAGCACCCGCAAGGCCGTGCGGTGTTACTGCGTATGGTCGAAGATGCCGACGTGCTCATTGAGAACTACCGCCCGGATGTGAAGCGGCGGCTCGGCATCGACTATGCGACGCTTGAGAAGATCAATCCGCGGCTGGTGTACGGCAGCATCTCGGGCTTCGGCCAGACCGGTCCGTACAGCGGCCGGCCCGGGCTCGATCAGATCGCCCAGGGCCTCTCGGGCTTGATGACCGTCAACGGTGAACCTGGTCGGGGACCCATGCGCGTGGGCCTGCCGGTGGCCGACCTGACCGCGGGCTTCATGCTTGCCCACGGTGTTCTGGCCGCGCTGTTGGAGCGGGAGCGCTCCGGACGTGGCCAATGGGTCCACACGTCGCTCCTGCAAGCCAACATTCGTCTGATGGAATTCCAGGCGGCGCGGTATCTGATCGACGGCGAGGTTCCACGCCAGGCTGGCAACTATCACCCCATCTCGGACCCGACCGGCGTGTATCGCGCCAGCGATACCAGCCTGATCATCCAGGCCGGCGGACAGGTGATGTTCAGACGCCTGTGCGAGGCGCTCGACGCGCCGGAGCTGCAGTCCGATCCACGCTTCGTGAACGGCCGCGAGCGGCTCACCCACCGCCCCGAACTGACGATCGAGATCGAGAAGCATCTGGCTGGCCGGACGGCCGCCGAATGGGTCGAGGTGCTCACGGAGGCAGGTGTGCCGGCTGGGCCGGTGCTGAACGTCGAAGAGTGCTTTGCCAATGAGCAGGTGCAGACGCTGCCGGTCATCGCGGAAGTCGAGCACCCGGTCCTTGGAAGCCAGCGGCTGCTCGCGCCAGGCGTCCAGATGGAGCGCACGCCGCCGAAGGTGAGCCGGCCGGCGCCGGAGTTCGGTGAGCATACCGACGAGGTGTTGCTGGAGCTCGGCTACAGCCACGAAGACGTCGCTGGCTTCCACCGCGAAGGGGTAGTGTGAGCTAGATGGAACCCCTTCTGCTCGAACGCCGAGGGCGGGTTGGGCTGGTCATTTTGAACCGGCCCGAAAAGCTCAACGCACTCAATTCCCTGCTCGTGGATCGGCTGGAACAGGCGTTCCAGCAGCTCGAGGCCGACGACGAGATCGGCGCCATCGTCGTGACCGGGGCCGGCGAGCGCGCCTTCTCGGCCGGTGGCGACATGGCCGAGCAGATGGCGGCGCTGGATGCATCCGCCACGCCTGCACGCGTGGGTGCCTCGGCGGTCGTCCGCGGCTGCCTCAAACCTACGCTCGCGGCAATCCGCGGCTACTGTTTCGGCGGCGGGGCATTACTGGCGATCGAGTGCGACATCCGCATCGGCGGGGACGACACTCAGCTCAAATTCCATGGCGCCAGCTATGGCCGCGCACCTGGTGGAGCGAGTCTGCCGCGTATCGTCGGTGCCGCCAAAGCGAAAGAGCTGCTGTTTACCGGTGACGAGGTCTCCGCGGCCGAGGCACTGCGGATCGGACTGCTTAACCAGGTCGTGCCGGCTGAGGCCGTAGTCGAGACGACCGTTGCCATGGCAGCACGCATTGCCGCGAACTCGCCGGTCGCGGTCAAGGCGCTGAAGGAGATCATCGACGCGGCGCTGCCGATCGGCAGTGCGCTGGAGCAAGAGGAGTACCTCAACCGCGACATGGGTCGGTCGACGGACAGTGCCTCGCGCTTCCGCAATGCCGCTGCACGGGTGCTCGGGCTGGGTCAGGCTGACTGATCCTCGAAGATTGGCTCGCGGTCACGCGTGCGTTTGAGTTCGAAGAAGCCGTCGGTGCCGGACACTAGCAGGACGCCATCCCAGAGTCTGGCGGCCGCTTCCCCCTTCGGCATCGGCGTCACGACGGGGCCGAAGAAGGCACGCTCATTGACGCGAATGATCGGCGTACCGACCTCCATGCCGACGAGCTCGATGCCAGTCTTGTGGCTGGCCCGGAGCGCCTGGTCGAACTCGGCTGAGTCCCAGGCGGACATCAAGTCCGCGGGCACTTTTGCGTCGGCAAGCCCGGCCTCGACCGTAGCCCGCTCGAGCGGCTCCTTGGCCAGGTGAAAGCGGTTGCCCAGGGCCGTGTAGAGCGGCAGCAAGATGTCGTCGCCGAAGCGTTGCTGAGCGGCGACCAACACGCGCACCGGACCCCACGCCGCGTCCATTCGGCGGCGGTAGTCGGTCGAGAGCTCGCGACCCTCGTTGAGCACCGACAGGCTCATCACATGCCAGTGCACATCGAGTGCGCGCATCGGCGCCACTTCGAGGAGCCATCGCGAAGTGATCCAGGCCCACGGGCACAGCGGATCGAACCAGAAGTCGACGACGTTCGTACCAGTCATGTCCTCCACAAGGTACTCCGTCCGAGGAAAAGCAGCGGCGCCAGCCCGTACACGGCGTCGACCCAGAGCGGGGTGCTTTCGCGCAGGTAGTAGTGCAGGTATAGCGCTGGCAGCGCCAGCAGGCTGTAGCCAACCGTGATCCGCGTGAGGGGTGCCCGCCAGCCCAGCACGACGGCCAGGGCGACCGGCAGACAGAAATACCAGGTCTGTACGGACGTCGAGACCACCAGCACGTAGATCAAGCACGACCGGGCGGACGCGCGGACCACCGCGGCAACCGTCGGGTTTGACCACACGCGGCGCGACTCCCAGAAGAGGTACAGCCCGAACCCAGCCAGCACCACAAAGCGCTCGACCCCGCGCGTGAGCTCCCGCGCGAGGGTCGTCGGCACCCCGGCGGGCGTCAGAGCCTGATCCGCGATGGCCAGTGCCAGGCTGTCGGGCAAGGCATTCACGTAGCCAACGCCGGCCGTTTCGGCTGCCAGCGGATCCAACGAGTCCGGCAACTCCAGCCATGGACCCAGCACACCCACCCCGATGGCCGCGCTGATCAGGACCAGCAGGCCGAGCCGCACGACCCGCCTGGCCAGAGAGCCCAAGCGCGCGACGGCCGCCAGCGCCAGCCACACCAGCCCCAGTCCCGACAGGTACTTGACCAGGGCACCGAGCGTGAAGCTCGCAGCTGCCAGCAGTCCGTCACTGGAGCAAGCCAGCAGGAGCACCGCGAGCAGGCTAAAGCTGACCATGAGGACGTCGTTGTGGGCATTGGCCGCCACCTCGAACAGGACGAGCGGGTTCCAGGCCAGGGCAGCCAGTGCAGTCGTGCGCTGGGCACGATCCAGCGGCGTTACTCGTCCGAGCACCGCCCAGACCAGTCCGAGGTCGACCAACAGCAGCGCGTTGGCCAGTCCTCGGTAGGCCATTGCTTCCTCGGCTACCGACTTGCCGCCGAAGATACGCGCGAGCACCCACTGCACGTCTGTCCAGACGGGGCCATAGGGGCTGGCATACGTGCGCCACACGCCTGCGACCCAGGGCAGCACGGCATCCTTCGGGATCGCGCTGGGGGGCCACACGTATGGGTTGAGGTTGTAGATCGCAGCCAGATGACCGTAGGCGATGTAGCTGAAGACATCTTGCGAAAACAAGCCAGGTAAAAACATGAGGGTCGCCTGGAACACGAGGGCTGCGCCGAGCACGATCCAGATGGCTGCTCGCGCCGCCCCGAGCCCCCGGTCGAGCAGGCTCAATGCGGCCAGATAAGCCAGGCCAAGCCACATTAGGAGCGCCGCCAGAGCTGTCGCTGGCACCAGGTAGGTCGGCGTCCCCAGCGGAGCGGTCGACGGCGTCTCAGCCAGGTCCGGCAGGATTGGCCGAACTGCGCCTAGAAGAAGGCCCATCAGTTGCCGGGCCAGCTGGTGGCTGTCAAGGAACGCGGCATTGAATGCAGCGCTATGCGACAGGCTGCCCGCCAGCGGCCAGAGTGCTAGCCAACCGGCCTCCAGCAGCAGCGCCAGAAGCGCGAGCCACAGGATTCGCACTGCGCCAGGAGCGTAGCAGGCGTTAACCATCAGCAGGCTGCCGTGAGATCGCCCAAGTTAGGTACGCTCTGGGAAGGCCCGACCCGCTATCGGACCCTATGCAGATCTCCCCTCGCCTCTCGATGCCGCTGTTGTTGGCCGGGCTGGCTGCCCAGGCGGCGACTGCGTGCGCGCCGATCCTGGCGGCCCCGCCGCATCTGATCGCCGCCTGGCCGTTGGACGAAGCTCGCCTGCCGATCGACTCGCATACCCTCGACCTGACCTTCAACCGGCCGCTAACGCCAGAGTCGACGTGGGCGGAAGTCTGGCGCTACGACGACGGATCGCAAACCTCGACGCGCACGGTCGTCGGGCGCACGGACCCCAGGGTGCTCCAGGTGCGTCTGCAGCGGCCCTCCTCGGGGCAGTATCGGCTCCACTGGCACGCGGTCGCGGCTCCCACAGGCGCTGCCGCCGACGGCGAGCAGGATTTCTCATTGCAGGGCGAGTCTCCCGGTGCGCCCCGCATGGGAGTCTCGCAGGGGGTAGCTGACAGTGGCGATAAGCTCGAGGTCAAGGGCAACGGGTTCAACAAGCAGTCGCCGGTGACGCTGACCATCGGCGATGACGCGCAGGCGTTGAAGACCGTGGAAACGGACGCGCACGGCTCGTTTCGTACCGACGTACGTGTCCCGCCGAGCGTGGCGTTCGGCGTGCAGCCCGTGTCGGCCGTCGATGGCGGCGGCGGGGTTGCCGCGACGGCGTTGCAGGTGCGCTGGGGCGGTTGGCCGCCCCTGGTTGCGTTCACCGTTGGCCAACCGGGCCCGGACCACGGCCAGGTGACCTTCTCGATGAGCCTTCGCAATCGGTCGGACTATGTGCTGGAGCACGTGCGGGTGGTGCTGGAAGATCCGGAGCCCGGGGTCACGAGCTTCGTTGGTGCCGAGCCCGCCGCTCAGCGCCAGGAGCGAGCCATCGTCTGGGACATTGGGGTGCTCGATCGCGGAGTGGCCGGCCCATTCCGGGCAACCTATCGCGCGGCCGCGGCGGTCGCGAGCCACGCCAGAATCGAGTTTCGGCATCGTCGCCCACGGGGGTGTACCGCGGACGACTGCCCGCCGGCGTTCGTCAGCGAGACCACCTCGGACTCGACTCTGGTTACTCCAAGCGACTGAAAAAACGCCCACGAGTCCGTTGCTCGAGCGCCAGGAGTTCGGCCGAACAGTCTCCTGCCACGGAGTCGCCCCTAGAGGGGCCGCCGAAAGTCTTCTGCCACGGAGTCGGCCCCTCCAGGCAATCTGTTTGAACGGAGTTCGGCGACCCCTTGGCGTGTGAAATGCACTTTTCGGCCGAACTCCTGGCGCCGTTATGATGTCGGCCATGAGCGGACGCCCTTTTCTGCAAACTCCGGGACCCACGAATATCCCTGATCGCGTGCTGCGAGCGATGGATCGGCCGATCGTCGATCACCGCAGCCCCGAATTTGCCCAGTTGACCGAGGACGTCCGAAGCGGACTGCGGCGTGTGTTCGGAACGCGAGACGGCGCTCCCATGCTCTACCCATCTTCGGGAACCGGCGCAACGGAGGCTGCGCTCGTGAACGCGCTCGCCCCCGGCGACCGGGTGCTGGTGTTCAATTATGGCGTCTTTAGCGGCGGCATGGCGGTTATCGCTCGCAAGTTCGGCTTCGAGGTTGACGAGGTCCAACTACGCTGGGGCCAGGCCGTACCGACGGACGAAGTCGAGCAGCGCCTGAAGGCAGACAGCCCGACGAAGCCGTATCGGGCCGTCTTGATCGTCCACAACGAGACGTCGACCGGCGTGACCTGCGATATCGCGGCGATCCGCCAGGCCATGGATGTCGCCAGCCACGACGCGATGCTGATCGTCGATACGGTCAGCTCGCTGGCCAGCATCGACTTCCGCATGGACGAGTGGCGCGTGGACCTGGTGATCTGCGGCAGCCAGAAGGGGCTAATGCTGCCACCCGGGCTGGGCATTCTCGGCGTCAGTCGGCGAGCCCTGGCCCTGGCTGAGCAACACGGCGGCTCTCCGCGCCATTTCTTCGATTGGGCGCCGATCATGCGCGAAAATCGCATGGGGCTGTTCCCGTATACCCCGGCCACGTTGATGCTGTTCGGTCTGCGGGAAGCGCTGCAGATGTTGGTTGACGAAGAAGGGCTCGACAACGTCTTCGCACGCCACAAGCGTCTGGCAAATGGCGTGCGAGCTGCCGTGCGCGCATGGGGTCTGCCAATGGTGTGCGAGCGCCCCGCCAACGCGTCGAACACCATTACGGCGGTACGTACCCCGTCTGGCGTGGACAGCAATGAGCTCCTCAAGCACGGCCGCGACCGCTACTCGCTTTCGCTGGGCGGGGGCATCGGCGAACTCAATGGGCAGGCGTTCCGTATCGGGCATCTGGGCTCGCTGAACGAGCTCGAAGTCCTGGGGATGATCGGCGGCATCGAGCTCGCCTTTGCAGACCAGCGGCTTGGCGTGCGACCCGGTTCGGGATTACTGGCCTGTCAGGCCAGCTTCCTGACTGACGCCGCCGACAAGAGCGTAGAGCCAGCCGCGCTGGCGGCGGTCTGACGGCTCTGAGTTCCGGCCGAAGTCCGTTCCGGCTCGGCGTCTTCACCCGCCTGGTCGACGACGTCCCGCCGGCCGAGGTCTACGCCAGAGGTCTCAGCCTGTTCACGACCGCGGAGGAGCTCGGGTACGACGTCGGCTGGGTGGCGCAGCACCATGCGCACAACGAGGGTGGCCTGCCGTCGCCCCTGGTGTTCCTCGCGGCCGCTGCCGCACGCACGCAGCGCCTGAGACTGGCTACCGGCATCATCACCCTGCCGCTGGAGCATCCGTTGCGCTTGGCCGAGGATGCGGCTGTCCTCGACATTCTGAGCCAGGGCCGGCTCGAGCTTGGCTTCGGGACCGGCGGTAACGAGGTGGTGTTCTCGATCTTTGGTCGAGCGCTCGACAATCGTCAGAACGACTACGAACGCGCGTTCACCGTTGTGCGGGATGCGCTCTCAGGCAAAGCCCTTGTTGCCGGCGGACCAGTGATGTTTCCGGCTGCCGGGGGCCTGTCCTCGAGCATCTGGGAGGCGGCCATGAGCGTAGCGGGCGCCATACGCGCCGCGGAGCACGGCACGGCCCTGCTGCTGGCGCGCACGGCTGCCCGTGAATCGCAGGCGGATGGCAACACGTTGGAGGCCCGGCAGCCTCTCGGCGACGCGCAGACACCCCTCGTCAACGCGTATCTCGAGCGCTGGACCTCCACTGAGGTCGGTCCGCGGATCGGCCTGTCGCGCTCGGTCTACGTTGCCCCGACCCGAGCGGAGGCGCTAGCCGATGCCGAAGCCGGCATGCGCCGCCTCGTTCGGCTCGGGGGAGCCCGAAGAGGTTTGAGCGACGACATGACGGTCGAAGAGCTCCTCGCCCGGACGGACGTCCACATCGGCAGCCCGGACGACGTGATTGCCAGCTTGCGGGCGGACCGGCTGCTCGCGAACGCCTCCGACCTGATCGTGCAGGTCCACCCGGTCGATCCGTCGCATGAGAAGACGCTGCGATCCGTAAAGCTGATTGCCACTGAAGTCGCGCCTGCCCTGGGGTGGCTGGCCGCCGCGCAGCGGCCTGAAGTCGTGCCCCGGCTTCGGCGCGGCTCAGGCGGCGCGGTTGGCGGTGAAGGCTAGCTCCAGCGTCATCGCATCTTCGACGTTGAGCACGGGCCCAACCTTGGGCGGGGTCATGCCGAAATCGGACAGGTTGACGCTGGTTGTGGCGCTGCCGCTCACGGTTGTGCTGGCAAACTGAGCACTGACATCCCACGTGACCGGCTTGGTCATGCCGTGGACGGTCAGGTCTCCCAGCAGCTGAAGTGTCGCTGAGCCGGAGGTGGGCAGCGATGTGGGAAGACCCTGGACCGACCGCGCTACGAACGTCGCGGTCGGGTAGCGACTCGTCTCGAGGGTGTTGTTCATGATGTAGTTGTCGCGACGACTGTCGTCACTCTTGAGCTGGGTGAGGTCGACCGTGAGGGTTGATTGATCGGCTGCGACCGAGCCGTTTGGGCCAAGAGCGAGGCTGCCGCTCACGGGACCGGTACCTACGGCGTCGCTGGGCAGGGTCTTGCTGGCCAGCTGCTCGCGAGCGTGGTAGCTGGCCTGGCTGGCGGAAGCATCCAGTACCAGCCGCACGGTGTTGCCGCTGGTGGCTCCCGGCGCGGCGGCGCTCGCGACTGGCGACGGCGACATCGCCGCGGACGGGCTCGGTACCGCGGCCGGGCTCTGGGTGGCGCTCGGCGACGGGCTCGCCACCGGTTTTGCCGCGGCTGCACTCGTCGGCACAGTTGCCGGCGCACTGGTGGCGGGTGGGACGGTCGTCGGAGGCGGCGTGCTGGCAGGAGTGCCGCTGCACGCCGTCAGCAGGGTCGAAGCGGCGATAGCGCCGAAACCCGCTGCGAAGCTCATCGTTCGTTTGCTCACGTGGCTCATCTCCCGGTCAGGTGACTACTCGAACTGATCTCAGCATAGTCGCGTTACCTTGGACCAACCTTGGGCCTGCGACGACGATCGGACCGCGCACGTGTCGGCCAACTTCTAAACCGCCGGCTTGTGCTTCTGGAGCAGGGCCCGAAGCTCGTCCAGCGGTCGCGTGTTGAGGACATCCCGCGGCGCGAGCCAGCCGCGGCGAGCGCTGCCCACCCCCAGCCACCGTCCAGGTCCATCCGAGCTGGGTCGGCACTGACCTCGAGGACCTGGGGCCTGGGACGGCGACGATGTCCAGGCCGCCGACGACTGTCTCGCACATGCGGCGCGCGGCGCCGGCTACTTCTATCTGCCGCGGAGCAACGCTCGGATCGCGCAAGAGCTGGACGACGAGGCCGGCCGTCTCCCAGGCGTGCTTCAGTCGCAACGCGCGGATCGGATTGCGGAGTGCCGGCAGTTGGGCGACGAGGTCTTCGGCCCGGCGCGGTCCGAGGACTTCGGCCAGCCGGCCTTCACTGGCGGCGCGTTCGACCGCGTCGAGGTCGGTCGCCCCGAGGGCTGCATGGAGTGCCTGGACGCTGGTGGGTCCGAAGCCACGTGCCTGCAGCAGCGGGGCGAGGCCGGGCGGGTTGGTGTCGACAAGCCGCGCATGTGTGCGCATGCCGCCGGTGCTGAGGAACTCGGCGGCCACGCCACGCGCGGCGCGGCGATAGGCGCGCAGACGATGGCCCTGTTCGCCGGCTACCTCGAGGCTCTGGGCGATCTCCTCGAACAAGCGCGCCACGGCCAGATTGCTGGCGCGCCCGGCGGGCGGCGGTGGACTCACTTGATCGAGCCGAGCACCACAGCAAGGTCGGCCAGGGCGGCGACGGTGTGAGGGCGCGGGTGGGCTGATTGGAGCCCGGCCAGGTCAGTTGGCGTATCGACGTCGTAGGCGAGGTGCAGGCCGAACCGGACCCGGGTGAGCGCGCCAGCGGCCAGCCCGGCCCGGACATGGCGCTGCAGGCTCGGCGGACCGAAACCCGGGCGGATCACCTCCGGGGGACGCAGCAGGAGCGCATTGGTACCACCGCCGTCATGGCTGGCAGCCACGATAACCGCGCGCGGCGCTGCTCCGGCCGCCTCCAGCAGGGCTTCGAAATCCGACCGGGCGATCAACGGAACATCGCCCGGCACCACCAGGGCGGTCGTGGCGCCCCGCTCACGTGCCGAACGCAGGCCCAAGACGACCGCCGCGTTCATGTCGCCCGAGCCTGGATCAGCGATCGCCATGGCACCGCCGCGCTCGACCACCTGGCGCGCCTCGGGAGCATCGACCACGGCCAGGGTGCCGGCAAGAACAGCCCGTGCCTGTACACACACGTCGACCACGTCGGCCAGCATCGCCAGCGCGAGCGCCTGGCGCTGATCGGGGCTGAGCGCACCCGCCAGCCGGCTCTTGGCACCAGTGCCGACGCGGGCCACGATGACTGCCCAGACCGAGTCAGGCGCCTGCATTAAGATTCAGTCTACGCAAGCGGGTTTTAGTAGGCTGAACGATCGCATGCATCCAACACGTATCGTCGCCCTGGCGGGCGGGGTAGGCGGCTCCCGATTCGCGCGGGGATTGCACGCGGCGGCGCCCGAGGCCGACCTGACCGTCATCGTCAACACGGGCGACGACGTCACCCTGCACGGCTTGCGCGTCTCGCCGGACGTAGACACCGTGCTATACGCGTTCTCGGGTGTGGTCGACGAAAAGCGAGGCTGGGGCCCACGCGGCGACACGTTCCACTGCATGGACGCGCTCGAACGGCTGGGTGGCGAGACGTGGTTCCGGCTGGGCGATCTCGACCTGGCGACTCACCTCCGACGCACAGAGCTCTTGCATGCAGGCTGGCCGCCAAGTCGGGTGACCGCTGAGCTGGCCAGGTGCCTGGGCATCGTGGGCGTGCGCATCCTGCCGATGACGGACCAGCCGGTGGAAACCTGGGTGCAACTCAAACACGACAGGACCTGGGTGCACTTCCAGGAGTATTTCGTCCATCGCCGAACGGACGTCGCCATCGGCGCCGTGGAAGTCAGGGGCATCGAGACCGCCCTGCCGGCGCCCGGCGTGATCGAAGCCGTCGAGGCGGCGGATGTGATCGTGTTCTGTCCGAGCAATCCGTTTGTCAGCGTCGGACCAATCCTGCAGGTGCAGGGGGTGCGTGAAGCGATCCTGTCCGCTCGTGCACGTGGCGCCCTAGCAGCAGGTATCAGCCCGCTGATCGGCGGGGCGACAGTCAAAGGACCGGCGGCGCGGATGCTCGTCGAGCTCGGACGCGAACCAAGCGCGGCGGGCGTGGCCGGCATGTACGCGGGCATTCTGGACGTGTGGCTGATCGACCGGATCGATGCCGACAGCCTGTCAGCTCAGGTCTCGGGGTATGGCATGCGTCCGGTCGTGGCTGACGCGCTCATGCGCAACCGCCGCGGCGAGGGACGGCTGGCAAGAGCTCTGTTGAAGGCTTGCGTCACGGGACGTCAGCCAGCTCCTCCTCGATCGCCGGGTGCACCGGCACGCTGGTCACCACGAACCCAGGCGTAAACAGGAGCGACAGCTTCAAGAACTGAGCCGCCTGGCCGTGGAGCAGCTGCTGCCAGATACTGTCGGGGACGTATTCGGGCAGGACTACCGTCACTGTCTCCGCGTGTTCGTGGCGTTTGAGCTCCGAGAGGTACTGCAGGAGCGGCCTGGTCAGGCTGCGGTAGGGCGACTCGACGATGGTCAGGGGTATCCCGCGACCCCACTTTGCCCACTCTGCTTCCATCTCCTCGGCTTTGTCGGGGTCGGTCGCGACGTGCACGGCGGTCACGTCCTCTGAGAGGGCCTGGGCGTACCGCAGTGCCTGGAGGGTGGGCCGGTTCAGGCGTGCAACCGGTACGACCACCACGTTGCGCAGCGGTGTTTCGCCGGCAAGACTGGGCACGGATGGCAGGGCGGTGTCCCGCTCCACTTCGCGATAGTGCGACTTTATGGTCATCAACAGCCAGATGAACAGGGGCACGATGACCAGCACCAACCACGACCCCCAACCGACGGGCAGGCCGGGCACGATCGGCAACGCCGGATCCATAAAGTTCGTGGCAGCGGCTATCACGGTCACGAGACCGGTCGCGGTCGCGCCGACCGAGTTGACGATCGCCTTTGGCAACCAACGCCGGCCTCTGAGGCGCCGCCAGTGCTGCACCATGCCCGCCTGGGACAGGGTGAAGGCTGTAAAGACGGCCACTCCGTACAGTGGCAATAGGGCGTCCGTAGACCCGGCGAAGACGATGATGAGCAGCGCGCTCAGGGCGCCCAGCATGAGGATGCCGTTCGAGAAGGCCAGGCGCTCGCCGCGGAAGGCGAGTTGTTTGGGCGCGTAATCGTCGCGCGCTAGCAGCGAAGCCAGGCGCGGGAAATCCGCATACGCAGTGTTGGCGGCCAGGACCAGGATCAGCACTGCCGAGAACTGGAGTACGTAGTACAGGGGTCCCTCGCCGAAGACGGCGTGGGCCAAGAGCGAGATGACCGTTTCTTCAGCGCGCGGAATGATCTGCGCGCTGACGATCAGAAACGACAGACCCAGGAACATCAGCGCCAGGATGGTGGCCATCGTCACGATCGTCTGCGCGGCGTTGCGCGACTCGGGCGGTTTGAACGCCGGAATTCCATTCGAGATGGCTTCAGTTCCAGTCATGACCACCGAGCCGACGGCGAACGCGCGCAGGAGAAGGAACGGGCCGAACGTCTCGGTTACGGGCGGATAACTCCCGGGCGGCGGCACTGACAACTGCCCGGTGAAGTAGAAAAACAGACCGCCCGCGACCATGGCGAACATGGCCGCCAGAAAGACGTACGTTGGCGCGGCGAAGATGCTGCCCGACTCGCGAATCCCGCGCAGGTTCGCCAGCGTGACCAGCACCACGGCTCCAATTCCCAGGGCTACTCTGAGCGGCAGCAGCCCGGGAACTGCCGAGACGAGTTGATCGACCGCCGACGCGACCGACACCGACACCGTCAGGATGTAGCCAACGGAGAGCGCCGCGGCCGCCGTCAACCCAGGGATTTCGCCCAGATTCTCGTGCGCAACGATGTAGCTCCCGCCTCCAGATGGATACGCGTAGATCGTCTGCCGGTAACTGAACACGACCGCCGCCAGCAACAGCACCACCGCGACCGAGATCCAGAGCGATGCGTACAGCGCACCCGCGCCAGCCGCCAGCAGGACGACCAGTGTCGCCTGTGGCGCGTAGGCGACGGAGGACAGCGCGTCTGACGAGAAGACCGCGAGCGCTTTCTTCTTGGTAAGTCGCTCGTTGACCTCGAGCTCGCTGTGGATTGGCGCCCCCACCAGGATGCGCCACACCTTGCCCCACGCCCCACGCGGCTCCTCGAGGGTCAGGCTGGCTTCGAGGCGCCCAGCGCCGCGGCGCGCGAAGCCCGTGAACTTGGGTCGGGTTACTCGAACGACGGCGTCGCCGGGGTGGGAGCGACGCACCTGCTCGACCACCCGCCGATCCGCCGGGCCGGGTCGAGGAGCAGACGGACCGAGGCCTCCTGGGGGCGGGGATGTATCCATGCTCGGGTAGTCGGGCACGTCTCTTAGCAGGGTACGTGCCCCACCTGAATCGAGCGCGCGCTAAACGACGCTTTTCGGTCTCGAGGCAAGCTGCTCCAGATTATGCCGACGTCTTCTGTTCAGGCGCCCGTGGTCATTGCGCGGATGGCCAGGCCGGCCATGAAGAGGTTGGCCAGGCCGAAGGCCAGCACCCGCGAGACCTTCTTGTCAGCTATGTACGACCCGACCAGGGGCAGGGTCAAAATCACGGATGCGCCGTACAAGTAGTGCAGATCGTCGCGCGGGTGGCCGACACTCAGCAGCAGACTCAGACCGACCGCGGCCTGGATAAGACCCATGCCAACGCCGATGATCAGTGCGCCGCGGTAAGCCGCCGGCAGCTCGGCCTTGCGGATCGCCAGGAAGACTCCCCACATGCCAACCAGCGCGTAGTAGAGAACGACCGCCCGCGCGATCACGTTGTGCAGCTCTAAGAACACGCGAAATGGCTCAGGGGGCTCACGCGTCGCAGCTTAGAACAGCTCGGCTTGTTCGAGGTCTTCGACCGGCACCAGCATCAGGTCGATGCGCGGCTCGGGCGGTTCCGGCACGGGCACCGGCTGCAGGTCAATCACTTCCTCGTCGCCGTTCTCTTCAGGCTTGCCGCGAATGCGCGGCTCGTAGGGCCCGGTCTCGTTCGGATACAGCAGGGCTCCCCGCTCGTCGAGTCTGAGCCCCTTCTTTTCGGCCCAGCGCGGCCACTCCGGGCACACCAGCGCATGCGAGCGCCGCCAATCGATCAAGCGTCCCCCGAGCGCGTGCTCACTCGAGGCGGTCAGCCCTTCCGCGCCGCACAGCCGACACCGCGCCGAGATCTCAGTGAACGGATAGCGAAGCCGGCTCATGCGAACGGATCGGCTTCACTCTAACCGGTTGTGCGGGCACAGTTCTAACGGACGTCTAATACTCCGTCTAACGCGCCTCTAACGGTGGGGCGGGCAGCCTGTGTACCGGCAGGCGCCGTTGGGTGCTTGCGGACAAGAGGGAGACACAGACGTCTATGGCAACGAGTTTGAAGCCGCTCGGCGATCGCGTGATCGTCAAGGCGCGTGACAAGGAAGAGATGACCAAGAGTGGCATCGTCCTGCCGGATACGGCGAGCGAGAAGCCGCAAGAGGGCTCCGTCCTGGCAGTTGGACCCGGCCGAGTGCTGGACAACGGCAAGCGCGTCGAGATGGATGTGAAGGCTGGCGACAAGGTGCTATTTGCCAAATACGCAGGCACCGAAGTAAAGCTCGACGGCGAGGACTACCTCGTCATTCGCGAAACCGACCTGCTCGCGGTCGTCACGAACGGCCAAAAGTAACCCGAGGCCCAAGGAGAACACATGCCCGCTAAAGATCTTATTTTCGATGCCGAGGCGCGTCGACAGCTCAAATCTGGAATCGACGCCCTGGCCAACGCGGTCAAGGTCACCCTTGGACCGCGCGGCCGAAACGTGGCCATCGACAAGAAGTGGGGCGCACCAACCGTCACCCACGACGGAGTGACTGTCGCCAAAGAGATCGAGCTCGAGAACCACTTCCAGAACATGGGCGCCCAGATGCTCAAGCAGGCTGCCACGAAGACCAACGACGTGGCCGGCGACGGCACCACGACCGCCACCGTGCTGGCCCAGTCGATCGTGACCGAAGGCTTGCGCAATCTCGCCGCTGGCGCAAACCCGATGCTGATGAAGCGGGGTATCGACGCCGCCACCCAGGCAGTTGTTGCCGAGATCAAGAAGCTGTCGACGCCGCTCAAGGGTCACGGCGACATCGAGCACATCGCCGCGGTATCGGCCAACGATCCGGAGATCGGACGATTGCTGGCCGAAGCGATGGACAAGGTCGGCCGCGACGGCGTCATCACCGTCGAAGAGGGCAAGAGCCTGAAGCTCGAGGTCGAATACACCGAGGGCATGCAGTTCGATCGCGGCTACATCTCGCCGTACTTCATCACCGACTCGGCGCGCATGGAAGCGGCAATCGACGAGCCGTACATCCTCATCACCGACAAGAAGATCAGCGCCATCACGGATATCGTGCCGGTGCTCGAGAAGCTGGTGCAGACCGGGCGCAAGGAGCTGATCATCATCTCCGAGGACGTCGACGGCGAGGCTCTGGCCACGTTGGTGGTCAACAAGCTGCGCGGCATCCTCAACGTGCTCGCGGTCAAGGCCCCTGGCTTCGGCGATCGCCGCAAGGACATGCTGCGCGACATCGCCACGCTGACCGGCGGCACGGTCATCACCGAAGAGCTGGGCAAGAAACTGGATCAGACCACGCTGGCTGAGCTCGGCCAGGCGCGGCGTATCGTTTCGACCAAGGACGACACGACGATCATCGAGGGCCGCGGCAAGGCTGACGATATCCAGGGCCGCATCTCGCAGATCAAGGTTCAGATCGACGAGACCACCAGCGACTACGACAAGGAGAAGCTGCAGGAGCGCCTCGCCAAGCTGAGCGGCGGCGTAGCCGTCCTCAAGGTGGGCGCGGCGACCGAAGTCGAGCTCAAAGAGAAGAAGGCACGCGTCGAGGATGCGCTGCATGCGACTCGCGCGGCGGTCGAGGAAGGCATCATCCCGGGCGGGGGAGTCACGCTGCTGCGGTCAGCCCACGCCGTCGACAGTCTGACGCTGGAAGGCGACCAGAAGCTGGGTGCCGACATTCTCAAGCGCGCGCTCGAGGAGCCACTGCGGCAGCTGGTCCGCAACGCGGGCCTCGAGGGCAGTGTCGTCGTGGAGCACCTGAGCCACGAGGATCGCACCAACTGGGGCTTCGACGTCATGTCTGAGGACTACGTCGACCTGGTGGCGGCTGGCATCATCGATCCGGCCAAGGTCACCCGCACCGCGCTGGAGAATGCAGCCAGCGTGGCAGCGATGATCCTGACCACCGAGGCGCTGGTCACCGAGCTGCCCGAGAAGAAGGGCAACGCCGCGCCAGCCATGCCAGGCGGCGGCGGCGACATGTACGACTAAAACCGACTAAAGGGTTCGATCTCAGCCTCAGGGCGCAGTGGGTCGACCCCACGCAATCGACCCCCCGTCCCCGAAGCGGGGACAGGGGGTCTCTTCGTCTCTGAGGCAGGCATTCGTACGCACGGGGAGAAACTGCTCATACGACGAAGTCTTACGCCCTGACCTCGGTGAATCGTTCACCAGGATGCCGTTGTTCGGCATCGCCGCGCGCAGGCGCGCGGACCGCGTGGGGCCCGAGCTCAGGCGGACGGGCTGGCTTCTTCTCCGAGTTGTCCGAGTTGTGCGAAGCGGACAGTGGTGCGGCGGCGGCTGGCGTACTTCACGAAGCTTGCGTAGCCGACGTCGTGGATCAGCTTCGTGGCCGCGTCGAGGTCCGAGGCGACCTCATTCGGCGCGTGAGCGTCCGAGCCCAGCGTGATCGGCACGCTGCCCAGCCGACAGGCGCGCAGCAGATCGGGATTCGGGTAGATCTCTCGACACGGCTTTCTCAGTCCGGCCGTGTTCACTTCCACGCACACGCCGGCATTCGCCAACCGCGACGCCAGCCGCGCATACACCTCCGATTGGTCGCTCGTTGGCCGGTGGCCGAATTTCTTGACCAGGTCGGCATGGCCGATGGTGTCGAACAGGCCCGTCTCGGCGGAGGCGCCCACGAGATCGAAGTAGCGCGCATACAGTGCGTCGATGTCCCACGTATCGAAGCCACTCAGAAAGCGGCTGTCGTCGAAGCCCCAACCGTCGAGGAAATGCACGCTCCCGATGACATAGTCCCAGTCGTAGCGCCGCAGGATCGACTCGAGCCTGGCTTCGTGGCCGGGGATGAAGTCAGCCTCGGTTGACAGACGTATGACGATGTCGCTGGCGTACTGGCGCCGGCAGCGCTCGACGTCCTCGACGTAAAAGTCGTGCTCCCATTCAGCCATGCCCAGCGCCGGGTCGCGCTGATCGGGGGGTAGCCAGTACATGAACAGGTGGTCCGAGAAGCCGAGCTCGGTCAGGCCGGCCGCAATGGCGTGTTCGACGTAGCGCTCCATGGCGCCCGTTGCATGTCCACACCGCGCGGTATGGACGTGGTAGTCAACCAACGGCAGCGGCACGATGCCTCAAGCGTACGCGTGAAGACGGATTCGGCGGCGCCTGGCGACCACTCTCGGCTGTGCCCTGGCGGGCCGCGTTGCCGCTAGTGGCCCAGATACAGCAGCGTAACCGCCAGCAGCGCCCACACCACGACCGCTGCTAGCAGGGGTCGATCCCGAAACAGGAGATCTTCGGGCGCCGCACCGACTTCCCCGTCCCGCACTAGGAACAGATAGCGGAACAGGCCGTACATCACGACCGGGATCGTCAGCATCATGGAGTGGTTGCGAGGTAGATTTTCGGCCGAGAACGTGTACAGGGCGTACGTCATGAGCGCAGCGCTGCTGATCACCAGGATCAGCTGGTCGATGAATCCGACGGAGTACGACTCCAGGTTGCGGCGGTGGCCGGCCGCCTCGTCCACTCCGAGCGTCTCCAATTCGGTGCGCCGCTTGCCGAGCGCAATGAGCAGCGCGCCGAGCAGCGTAGCGATATACAGCCACGGGGAGATCGGCACGTCGATCGCGACCGCGCCCGCCGCTGCCCGCAGGACGAACCCGCCGGCCAGGCCAAAGATGTCGAGGAGCACGATGTGCTTGAGCGTGGTGCTGTACACGGCGGTCAGCAGGAGGTACGCCAGCCCGAGCACGCCCAGCAGGAGGTTGATGGCGAATGTGCCAGCCAGGCCGACGACCGCCAGACTGGCCGCGAGCCCAAGGGCGAGGCCGACCCGCAGCTGCCCCGCGGCGATGGGCCGAAAGCGTTTGGTCGGGTGGGCTCGATCCGCCTCCACGTCGAGGACGTCGTTGAGCAGATAGCCCGCGCTCGAGAGCGCGCAGAAGCACGCGAAGGCGGCCACGGTTCGAACCAGCAGGAACGGCTGTTGGAGGTTCAACGTGAACGCCAGGGCGACGAAGAGCAGTCCGTTCTTGGTCCATTGGCGCGGACGCAGGGCAGCAACCAGCGCCAGCGGCGTCGGCAACACCGTCACACGCGGCTTCAGGCTCACGTGACGAACGGCCTGACCCATCACCTGAATTCTAGGGTCAACTGCTCGCACAAGCCGCTGGTTTGGAGAGGACGAGTCA
>JAABUQ010002490.1_pt1 | contig 36288 bp, 3 predicted proteins | sample 5560001 | NCBI WGS metagenome assembly JAABUQ01 (sample SAMN10711888, study PRJNA513371) | rock metagenome | isolation source: Antarctica rocks | place: Antarctica: Victoria Land, Finger Mt nord | collected 2015-12-18 | reverse complement strand
GAGGTCGGGGAATGTGGGTGGGGAGGGCGTTAAGGAGGCGTAGGATGGTCGGTGGCGGGTGTGGGAGAGGGTTGGGGGGGCGGTGAGGGAGTCGGAGCGGGGGGGCCATTGCGCGAGATGGCGGGTTTCGGCCTGGAGGCGCCGGGTTAGGGGGGAGATGCTGCGGATGGGGCTTCGAGTGCGGGGCCGTCGTGTGGAGAGTTGGCGGCCTCGGGGTTGTGGTTCTTGTTCTTGAGGGAGGAATTGCCAGGGTGCGGAGGAGATGCTGGATTCGGGGTAGATTGTGAGAGGACGTATTTCCCCCCTGGCAGCGGCACGAGCTTGTTCTCGGGCCCATTCGGCTGTGAAGTCGCCGCCAGTGTCCCTGGAGGCTGATCGATGATGCATAGATGGGAGGCGTGGGGCTCTTGTCTTCTCGAAGCCTCGTGCGGTTTCTGGGTCCTGTGCGGTTTGAGGCGCTTTGTCCTGCCTTGTAAGCCTGACGGAGGGAGATAACTGGCTTTGAATCCTTTTGTTACGGCGGCGAAGGAAGAAGTATGTGCCTGATAGGATAGAGGTCATCAGGACAACCACTACAACGAAGTAGGCGACTTTTTCTGCTGTTGTAGGCTTGAAGCCCATCTTGCCCAGGATGGGTCAGAGAGAAAAATATTGGAGTAAGGAGAAAAACTTAGTCACAGTGTTTGAAGATTTATGTAGGGTTGCTGGCTTTTCCTTGTGATGTGCTGGTGCTTGGAGGAGAAAGTAGGCTTTGAGAAGCGTAACCACCTCATTAACCTAAGAGGGAACCATACTTTTAACCCCAACTCTTTCAGCGATTCATCGGCGTCGACCCCGAGGTCCCTCTCGTGAACAACAACTTCATGCTTTACAAGAAGGCAAACCAGTAATGATTGGGCCTGATGAAGCTGGAAAGTGGCATTCTTATGCATTAGCTTGACGCTCGGCCTCGCAGAGCTTTGGAAACCTTCGAGGAAAGGAAAGACTTTGAGACCCTCGAAGAAAACAACCCATCCTTATCTCTCCTAACTATCGATTTCCTCCCCTCCCTCTCCGAAAAAACAGGCGACGGTAAGCATATCTGGTTACTGCATATGAACACATGAACAAGTCAGAAAAGCAAAATAATGCTTAAGATTCCTGCACTGTGATGGTGATTCAAGGGTAGAGTTGCCTCAGTAGTTAGACTCGATAAGCAAGATTATGTTTGGACACGTCGCTTCGCGACCCTAACCTTCGGTTAGGGTTATTAGATAAGTTACCCTAGAATCAATTCTGAAGTCTTTTTTTAGACACAAACGCTATTACTAAAGCTAGTCTATTATTAAGTGCAAAGTCTTATTTAGTTCTTGTCTACTAATTGCAATAGATAAAGCGCGCGCTCAAATACTATACTATCTTCTTCTAAAAGAATATCTCTTATTTTTGCTTAATATTGCGAATACTCTCGATAGAAATATTTTGACGTAAAATTCGATAGAACAACTATTCGAATCAATTGAAGAAATCTTACTTAATTAGAAAGTAAAAGATAAGTTAATAAGCTCTATTAAACTTAATATACTAGAAAAACTACAACTTGCAATTGCATCTATCTATACACTTACTATTTTAATATACTATAACTTAATTTATTGATAGAACTTACTAATATATTCTATAGAGTTTGGAATTACTTATTTTAATACAATATTGCAAAAGTTATATTCGATTAAAGTTTCTTCGAATTTAACGTGCACGTTTATTGTTAATTAGTTAATTCGTTTTGCTTTGTTTATATTCTTCGAATTTTTTTTCAACTATCTTGATATTATTTTCTATCTTATATCTTTTAATTTACTTTACAATAGCTTTTATAAAGTAATTTGTTTTTGCTTTATACAACAATATTAATCGAAATACTTTTTTCGCTATTAGAAGATAACTTGTGTTTGAAGTTCGAATTTGATACAATATTCTAAAGAGCAATAAGTATGTTAACAATTGTATTGCTTATATTGTTGTCTAAATATCTATCTTTAAACGTTTTTTATCTAATATAATTTTTTTCGCTAATAATCAAAACTCTTCTAACACGAAAATACTATTTGCGAATAACAACAATATAAAATAAGAATTTAAAACAATTTTTTTTACAATCTAGACAATCTTTTTTTTTAGTTTCTCGACTATATTTTTATATTTTTATTTTCGTTAACTTCTATCTTAACGCAATCTATATATTAATCTAAACGCTTGCAAAAACGTTTTTTTGTGTTTTTCTCTCTCTCTCAAATTGCGTTGTCGAAAAATTTCGAATCGAACAATATATCTAACAATAATATTGTTTCGAACAACAAATTTAAAAATATCTCGAAGTACAAGATATTTAACAATAAAGAGATTTAACAATTGCAATTTGCAAGTTCTTCTTTACAACAATTAATTAAATTTCGCACAACTTGTAATTGCGCGTCTCGAGACTCTAAACAACTTAGCAAAACTCTATTTAATATCTATATAATAGCATGCATATTAAATACGTTAATAAAGTTATAGATACTTTTAACGTTACAATAAAAGTATAATCGATATTTTTATTGCAATATATATTAATATAAGAAGAAATAACAACGTTCGAGAAATAAGATTTACTAACAATATTGCTTCAACAATAGAGTTTTAGTTAATATAATAAGTTCGAGAAACAATTTGAAAAATGTAAAAGCGCTATCTAAAAGCAATCAAATTAAGTTTAATAAAAAAATTAAAATTAAGCTTCGAAAGTCGAAAGTAAACGCAAAACTATATTGTAAAATATATACAATAAAGAATATTTGTTAACTATTAAATAAGAATTTAGATACAACTCTTAAACAATACTTAATTAAGATTTGTTGTAGTTTTTACAAACGCGTTGTTTTTTACAATAATATACTTTTCTTTATTAGCGAAGTTATTAAAATCGATAAAAAATATAGTATCTAAGCAACATTTTATACTATAAAAATATAAAGTATTTACTTAACTTTACTCTAACAAAGAATAGAAACAAATCTAGATTCTATTAAATATATAATATCGATATATTACAAGACACTCTTAATTGTTGTTTAAAAACTAATATTGTTAAAAGAAATCTAATAGTTAATAAGCTTTGTAAATTGAAAAAGTTGCTCTAAATTTAAAATCTATACGTTAAGATTTTTAGAATATGCAAAGAGCGTCTTATTCTTGCTAACTCTTTTTATACTAAAATATATTTAAAGCAATATAATCTTAGTTGTACAAAGAAGAATGTTTATAACAAGTCTATCTTAAACAAGATTGCTGCAATTATAATTGTATCTAACGTTAACAACTCTACAAGAAAGATTAATTGCAACATTCTTATCTAATTTATTGTTTGCAATAATAAATTAACTCTTATCTATATATCTTATTAACATTTGTCTTATATATCTCTTGATTATTTATTAATATTCTCTTAAAAGAAGTAAAGCTAAACGAAGAATTTGCTATCTATAAAACAAGATTGTAAAACTAATTTGCGCGCTTGCAAACGCGTACTATATAACAAATTTAACGCTTCAAAATAAGTTAAGAATAACAATAATAAAGAGATTAACAATAGCTTTTAATATAATAGAAAAAACTTTATTTAAGTTTTAATAAAAGAGTTTTATTAAATATAAATATAAATCGAAAGAAATAAAAAAAGCCTATAAATTCTATTATTGAAATCTATCTATTTATCTAAGCAGTCTAAGAGATTGAGAAATATTATCAATTATAGTATTTGCAACTTATTCGACTTGCAAAGAGAAAAAGATTGTAGTCGACGCAATATTAACAAGTAGACAAGATGCTTGCGAAGCGCTCTCGCAAAGAATATAATCAAGCAAAGAGATTATAATTACGAAAATAAAAAGAATAAGAATACTCTATAAATTCGAAAAAACAATTGCTAAAAGTATAATTCTCTAGAACAAAATAAAAATTGCATTTAATATAATTGATAAGTATATATGCTAGCGCAACGTTGCGTTAAGCTCGCTCTAGAGTAAAGACAATTTATTGCTATGTTTCTGCTATAGAGATTTGTGTTAATTGTAATCGATATTAAATGTTAAGTAAATAATATATTTGTAATAATATTTTAATACTTTGCCTTTAATATAGTTTGATTTCGACTAAGTTGATTAAGAATGTAGTTGTTGTTTAGAAGTTAACAAAGCAAGTTAGAATCTTTTAAGAAGATTAGTCGAGAGATAATCTTATTAAGCGTAATATAATTATACTTCTTACAATTATTGATTTTTTGTATTAAGTTTTAAATAGTTTGCGCAATCTCTACTTTATATATCGACATAATACAACGAAAATCGAACTTGTTATTCGAAATTCGTCTATTCTTCAATCTTGCATTATTCTTTACTAGCGAATAAGATAATATATATATGTTTTGTCGATAATCTTATTGCAAAATAATTGTTGTTTCGAGTTAAACTTAATATTTTTTTTCGAAAATTTATCTTTTCTTGAGAACTACTAATTTGAGACGATATAAATCTTAACAATATAAAGAATATAAATATTGTTCAAACATTAAAGACTTAAAGCTAAACTAATATAAACTTTATTAATAGCAAGATTATTAACTTTATTTATAAATTGCATACTTTCGATTAAGAAAATATAGACTTTATTATCGATAAACTTATTAATATTACGCAAAAATTGAACAATAATATCTTGAAATCTTATTTCTTTAATATTGTTAATGTCAAAAATAAGAACTAGAATCTTCTAGCGCTTGTTACAATTATTCTTTTAAAAATCTCTCTTAAAGACATTAGAAAATAATTATTTTACTAGCATCTTATAAGTTAACTTTTGACTCTAGATTGTTTAAATATTTAATTCTTAAAAAGACATAAAATTAAAGAATCTCGAATCTCGAATAATATTAAAGAAGTCTAGCAATAAATTTAAACAAATTACAAGTATTAAACAAATCACTATTTGCAAGCTTATTGCAAGTTAACTAGATTATTGAAAAAGTAAAAAAAATACTACATATAAATTTAAAGCTACAAATTAAAATCTTATTAAATTTAAGAGATTTAAAATATTTAATTGTTGAAAATATCTTTAATAAAGAAGAGCAACTTAGAAAGTTGCTAAATATCGCACTTCGATTAAGTATAAATTCAATCTTGTTTTAAAAGTTTATAAACATATTATACAACTTTTAGAAGAACTTTATTGTTATTCTTTATTAAAAGTTTAATTGTTATTCGATAGTTATAAAATATTTTCGCGATAACAACAAAATAATCTCTAAGTACTTTTAGTAAAAAGTCGACTTAAGATTTAAGAACAAGAAGTTCAAGAATAAGCAATTCGAAAAAGAGAATTTTAAGAACAAGAACTCAAAGAATAAGAATTTAAAGAATAAGTATTTAAAAAAATAATTACAATTATTTGTGCGTAATTGTAATTAATATAAAGAATTAAAAAGATAGTTAGTATTGTTGTTTAAATATTTGTTAGCTTATTGTTGTTAAAACAAGATAATATTACAAGACGCTACTTGATTGTATCAAAATACTCTAATTTTAATTTAGACGTTTTTTTATTCTCGTAATTAATTGTTCGAATACAAGAGAGATTGCAATATTAAGTCGAAGATTAATCTACTTTGTATATCGAGAATTATGCAAAGAAGAATACACAACAATATCTTCTCTATTGCGCAAATAAGAAGTCTCGCGTATATATTATAAAATATTAAGCGTTAATATTTGATGTTTTATTCAATTAAATAAGATTCGAAAATTGTATATTAACTAAAGTACAAATCTATTTACTAGTGCTTTTAATAAATACGCTAATATATTGTATTTTAGTTAAATCGAAAATATTATCGATTCGATTGCCTATTAAGATCTAAGACAATATTATAGTTTAAACAACTTGTAAACATAAGTAGCAATACAACAACAAAGCAAATACAAGATATACTTAAATTAAGTAATATAGAGCATATGCGTTAATAGCAAAAATTGCAAATAAATATATAATTAAGTATTTATTTTTGTATTATTAATTCAATATTAATAGTAGAAACTTGCGCATAAAGTTTGCAACAAATTCGTTATATTCGAAATACAATAAAAATATATTTCTAGTAAGACTATAACAAACTTGAATACTTGCGAAACTATAAAAAATCGAAATTTGTTATTGCAAAAACAATTTAATTTCGCTTTTTAATTTATTTCGAAGTATTAAAGATTAGCAAGCTATTAACTTGTAGCTACAAGTCTTGCATGCATTGTAAAAGAAAATTAATAAATATTTTAGCATTAAAGAATTAAACAATTCTTTGCACTTTTGTCTTATATTGTTGATCGAAGTATTTCGAAGCAATTCTTAATTAAGTGCTAAATTGTAGAAGATACAAACACAAAGAAGCGCTTTAATATTGTGCGAAATAAGTAAATATAAGATAATTTGTTAATGCAAGAGTGTGTTTAACAAGTTTGTATATAGCAATATTAACAAATTCTTGTTGTGTATTTAAAGTTGAGTTAATTTTGTTAATAATCTAATTCTTAGTTTTATTTATCTTTTAATTTGTTAACTTCTAACTGGATTAAGTATTACAAAAGTTTTAGTTCTTATTCTTTCTCTTTTTTTCTCTTGAATTTTTTAATGCGTTGCTTTAGCTTAAGTTGTCTTAACTTTATAATTGCGTATTAATTATTTCGAAGAGCTCTTTGTAAGAACATAGATAGCGTTTTACTTAATCTATTTTTTTTTATTCTTTAATGCTAGCTTAAAGCTCTAAGATCTTAATATGTTAAAAAGATAAAAGTTCTAGTTACAATAAGCAAAGATGCAAACTTAAAAAATCTTTTATATTATTGTTGTATCGCTTTTAATTATAGAGCTTAGTTGAGCACAATTATGCGCTTTTTATTAATATATTCAATATGTTGTATTCTAGTTTGAGAAAAGATAATTCGAACTTAACGCTAAACTTTATTACAACAATCTTTAGCTTTATTGCTAAATATTTCAAGTTGTCTTTGAAAATCATTTAAACGTCAATTAGTAATAATAGACTATTTAATTATTATTATCGACGTACGAATAATTTCGCTCGAAAGACTACATACTTCTCAATTAAGAAGAGAAAGCGTTAATTCTTATTAATATCGATTGTTATATATTGTAAGTATTCGAATATGATATAATTATTAATAAAATACAAAATAAATTTAGACGAGACTTTCAAGACTCTTTTAGATATTTATTAAATCTACGTTGACGATTGTTTGTTATCGCTATATCTATTAGCAAATATTGATTAAATTGTATTAATTTTTAAAGCGCAATATGCAAATTGTATTCGTAAAAGATTTTAAACTTTTTTGAAGAAGAATAAACTTAGAGTAGACTTTATACAATATTTAATAACAATTTATTTTTGAAAGATTTAACGCTTAACTAGCTATTACAATTACAAGATTATATTAAACACAAACGCAAAGAAATTAATCAACTTAACACTCTCTTAGAACTAGAAGAGCTTAGTCAATTAGATATAGTTATCTTCTATTAGAAATGCGCTAAGCAATTGCACAAATTTCGAAAAATAATTATTGCTATACTTAAGTATATAATATTGATTTTAATTGCAATCTAGATAGTTGCAAGTACAAAGAACAAGAATATACTCTTTAATAAATAAGATAGTTATAGCATTGTTTATTTGTTCTCTTAAGAGACAATATTAAATATTTAGATAATTAAGTTCTTTAATTTGCTTTGTCTTCGCTCTCTCTTTATTCGAAATATACTTTAAGCAATTTTCAAGATATCTAAAAAAAACTAATTTCAAGTAGTCGTCTTTTAGAGAATCTATCAAGTATTTAATTGCAAAGCAAGCATGTTAAATTATAGACTTTACTATTTCGTAAATTGGTGTTTTGAAATTACAAGTCAAAGTAAGTATAACAATAGAATAGAAAGCTCGTCTTTCTAGACAATTAATTAATATATTAAATTTTAACATAATTTAGAGTTAATTGTCTAGCTTAATAAGACTAATTTATTGTAATTAATTAAATCTAATACTATTGAAGATATACGTAATTTAAATATTTTAATTGCAAGTTTGCACTTTCGAATTTCTTGCTAGAATCTATAGCTCTCTTTTAACTTGTTGCGTCTTGCATATATACTTTTCAAATTAATAAACTTATTTTAAGTTTGATTAAATTGCGAAGAATAATTAAGAGTTAACTTTGTCAAAGTAAAAATATTTATTCTACTTTAGTGAAACGCCAAATCTTAAGATATATAACGTTATATTCTAGTTTTAGAGTAATAATTGTTATTGCGTTACAATAAGCATACTTTAAGTCTCTTAAGTTCTATTTATTTTACTTAAGACTTAAATCTCAAATTCTTAAATCAAGAATGCAAGAACAATTAACTTTGCATTTATCGAAGTCAAAATTATAAAAGAAATAATTTAACAAATTCGTAAGAGAAGTGCGAAAAATCTAGAACAATATCTATTTGTTTCGAGATATTGCTTCTTATTAACGCAACAATCTTAATTAATGTTTAACGCTTTAAGAGTGCAAAAAACAACTAATTATTAGAGACTTAAAATAACTAAATCGATATATTAAAAGATATTGCTTACAACAATAACAATTCGACTAGAAACTTATGTTAAAAAAGTAGTTTAAATAAGAAATAAATCTAGCAATAACTATTATGGAGAAAAGAAATTTATATCGATTTATTGTTGCTTTAAATTCTTCGATACTACGAAGTACTTATACAAATAAAAGAGTTTGCAACAACTACAAATTACAAAGTTAAAAGAAAAGATAATAACAAGATTAACGTATTAACTAGATAGCAAAGACAATTAATTAATTGTAAAAACTAGTATCTTTAATGTAATAAAAGAGATTTGTTATTGTTGTGTATCGATTTAAGAGTGCTTAATAAAGTATTGAAAATGCGTATAATAGACAATAGAACTTGTCTTTAATAAAAATAATATACAATAATTCTTTGTACTCTAATTATATTTGTTTCGAGCTTTTAATTTCTTTATCTCTTATATTTTCTAAGACTTGTAATAACTAAATAGTAAAGTTTAAAGATAGCAATTAAGACAACTTTGTACTTAAGATTCTTTCTCTTTCGATTAATTGCAACAATTGTGTAGTCTAGATTGTTTTCGAAATTATATTTGTTGTACTTAAGATAACTTTTACGATAAAAGATTAAAAGTGTATAAATTTATTTCTCGATAAATTGAGAGACAAGGTGTACTTTGTAAGTGCGTGCTTTGTATTTGATCGAAATGTTGTATAAAAATATATTCGAAAGCGACAAGAATTAAAGTTATCTTATTCTTACAAATTACGAGATATTTCTTGTATATAAAGATATTGAATTGTCTTTTATAACTAGACTGGTCGCGCTAACCCGGAAATGTCACGTGCAAATGCCAAGACCCGGGTCAAAAAAAAATCGAAGAATCGAATCGCTCAAAGTAGTTTAGTCGATTACTATAAGTAGTTTAGCGCGCTTCGCGCTAAACTACTTTGAGCGATTCGATTTCAAAAAATCGTCACGACTCGATCTTGGCGCCAGGTCGAACTAGAGGGGTGATATCATAACTTGGTCCAACGATCAATCTATTTATAACTTAGTTAAATAAATAATTAAATCTTCTATTAGAAAGCTCTTACAATCTAGCTTGTTATATTACGTAGCTTAACAAGATTTAATTTGCTTTATAAACAACTATATAAATTTCTTCGAAATTATAATATTTTTAAAAGAGAGAAAAACTTAATAAAGAAAACAATTAATTGTACAATTAAGTTTTTTAGACATATAACTTACGATCTCTTTTGTTTCTCTTTAAGAATATAATAATAATAAGAGTAATATAATAATTTATCGATAAAATCGAATAATTAAGTATACGAGATTATAGATTGTGCTCTAGACAAAATCGCTAATAATTAAGAAAAATAAAACAAAAGATCAGTAACAAAAACATTTTTTATCTAGCTTATATATTGTTTGTTTCAATATTTTAATTTTGTAATAACAATATATTATTAATAATTCGAAATAATTCTTTAAAGACTCTATTAGCGATTTGAAACTTTTGGAATTGTTGTGTTGACATTTTAATTCTAAAGTTATATTAGTTAGATAAAGTTGCTATAAAGTTTGTCTCGAGTTAGAATATCTATCTTCGCAAAATAGTTTTGCTATAAATTATAATATTTCTCTTAATTTATTTTGCGACACTTTAATCTATACTTACAATATAGATTATAAAAAGTATAATGTCTTTAGTATTTATAATCATTTAGATTCTTATTCGATTGCAACTTATATATATAATAGTATTGCAACTTTTAATATAATTTGTTTAATTTATATTATAATATTAAATACATTTGCGTTTACAAAAATGCTCGATACTTTAAGCATTAAATTTTTTTTTTTTATATATACGCTATATTTTTACAAGAAGTAAAAGTTCTTTTTTTTTATTATTTATAAAGATATTTATATACAAATACTTTTTTGTATAAATAGCAAATTTTTTGTATTTCTCTATATTATTTACAATTAATAAAAGAATATTCTTTCTCTTTGTATATTAAATTGTATTTATTTTACTTCTAATATCTAGCTTTTTTTTAAACAATTTAACTAAATATTAATTTTAATAATACATTCTTTTTTTTTAATTCGAGTTCTATATTTATTTTATTAAAGATTATTTTTAATAATAATTTTTAACTTAACAATTAACTTGTTCGCAAATTATATTAGTACAAATAATAATATAGAGATAGCAAATACAACTTACTATATTAATATTTCTTTTTTTTATATATTTTGTTTGTTACTTTTTAGTTAGTTTCGATTAATTTAAAATCTAATTATAATTATTAAAAATAACTTATATTTTCTACTATATTTCTTAGAAAGTTGTAATTGTCTAATTGCAAATAAATATAAATATTCGATTTTTGACTCAATATAATTTTTGCAAGATATCTTTTATTGAAAAAGTCTACTTCGATATTTTTTTTTTCTTAAATTCTCTCTATAAGTATTTTTGTTGTTAATCAATATATATATTGTTATTTGTTAAATCTAAACAAAATCTAATTTAGATTTATATTTTTATTTAAAAATAGCTATCTAAATATTACTTTATATAACAATCTTTTTCTATAAATATACTCTTAATTAATTAATTTATCTATCATTATTTATTAGATCTAGACAAGATTTAACTTAGATCTTCTTCTTTGTATATAAGCAAATCTATCTAAATATTATTATTTTTCTTAGATTTTTTCTATAAATATTTCTTGCAATCAATTTATACAATATTTATTATTTATTAAATTTAGATTAAATCTAATTTAGATTTAATCTATATCTATTTCTTCGATTAAAAATACTTACATCTATATTGCTCTTTTTATTAATTCTTTTTTACAAGTATTCTTGCAATTAATTAATATTTTTATTGTTATTTAATAGTTTAGAGAAGATCTAATTTAGATTTAATCTAAATCTAGCTCAAATCTACGTCTTTAGTTAAAAATACTTATTTTAATATTGCTTAAATTATTTTTTTTTTTTACAAATATTCTTGCAATTAGCTAATATCTTTATAATTATTTGTTAGAACTAAATTAGATTTTCTCTAGATAACTTATATTTATATTATTATTGCTTATATGCTCGACGCTTTTTATCGATTAAAATTATTGATTAACTACTTAAATTAATTTATTTTTATATATTCTACTATCTCTTAAGCTTTTAAGCACAAATTTTTTATTCAAAGTATTTATTAAATTTTTGCTATTATTTTATCGATTATATTGCTTCGATAAGTACTTAAATTTCAATTTACTAATATTTAAATTCGAGAGAGATTTTCGAAGAGAAATATATAAAATTTTGTTGTTATCGAACTTGTTAATAGTTTTTTTGCTGCAAAATATAATCTTTTGTTGCAATTTTTGTATATATTTCTTTTTTTATATTACAAATTATTTGTTTTATTTTTATTGTATTTTCTTGTAAATATTTGTTAATATACTATAAGTATAAAAATTGCAATTGTTAACAAAATAAAATATATATCTTCGATATATTGTTTTTCGAAATTAATAAATATTTATATTTTATATTTGAATTTCTCGATACAATAATAAATTATAATTCTTATTATTTTAATTGTCACTAAAATTATAGAATTAAATATATATTTAATTAAAGAATTAATTTTAAAACTCTTTTAATTGTTATTAAAAAACAAAGATATAAAAATCTTAATTATTATCGAATTTGCAAACAATTCGAATTACTTCTTCTAATTATAATTTAGCAAAAAATAAATAAAAATAAACAAACTTATATCTTAAATATTTTTGTTTAAAAAAGTTAATTTTAATAATAAGATTTAAACGTAATTACGCAACTTTCTATTGCTAATAAAATTGTAATAATTCTTAATTATATTGCAAACTTGCTTTATTATATAAAATCAATAGTCTTCTATTGTATTATAGAATTACAATTAAATAAGTTTTTATTTACAATAGAAAGAGATAGAGATAATATTTTTCTTGTCTTCTTTAATACAAAAATATTTTTTATATTATTGTTATACTAATTCTTGACGCTTCTTATATAATTAGCTATCTTTCTTTATATATATTTTATTAGTATTAACAATTTAAATTTTTGTCAAGAATTAGCTTAAAATTTATAGCTCTCAATATTGTATTCAATAACAAATATAATTTGCAAAAAAATATATATTTAATATATAACAATCTTATATTTTAATATAAAAATATATTTCAAATATTATTTTATTTTGCTCTATAAAATAAGAATTTCAATATAATATTAAGTCTTGCATAATAATATTGTATTTTTTTTACTATTTATAAATTTGAAAATCTATAATATAAACTTTGTACAATTAATTTTTAAAAATATAATATTAAACTTGTTATTAAAAGATTAAAACAAATATAAAAAATATATTTTTTAATTTCGAGATTTATTCTTAACAAATGCAAGATTAATAGTAAAATATATTTAATTAATAAGTATTTCTATTAGTAAAAATAAATTTATATTGTATTGTATTTATAACAATAATATTTTTATTATATTGTTCTCTTAACTATTAAGTAATAATGTCTTTCTTCTATATTTAGAAGAATTGCGCAATATCTCGAAAATCTCGAATTCTATCTTATTAATCGAACTATAATAATTTTTTTACAAGAAAATTAGTATATATTTTTGAGAGTTTAATAAATAATAATTGCCCTTATTATTTATATATACAAAGTCTACTTAAGAGTTATCTATAGTATAAAATTAGATATTCGAATAAGTTAATAAAATATTGTATCTAAAATAGCGTAAACTTGCTAAAAATTAAAGAATTAGTAAAAAATACAAAGATAGAATTGTACTAAGAAGAAAAACAAATAAAAGAAAATATTATAATATATTACTATATACTAGTCTTAAATCTAGACTATATTTAATTAAGATCTAATTAAAATCTAACTTAGATCTTAATTAAATCTTGGCAATTTTTATTTAAGCAAAAAAGATAGTATTTATTGTAATAAATTACAATAGAATATTACTTATTGTCTTTAATAATATTAATACGTCTACTAAGAATAGTTTAAGTTTTATTAATTTAATTAAGATTTATTTTGTTGCTTCGACTATTATAAAGATATATTTTATATTAATAAAAACTAACTCTTAAATATTAAATTATTAAAAGATCGATTTTGTATCTTCTTTACAATTATTGCTCTTTACTTCGATTTATTTTTTTTTTATAAGATTAGCTAAGTCGCACTATTAAAGTAAGAATAAAACTATAAATAGTAAATATAAATTTAACAAACTTAATATTTATAAATTATATTTAATTATTAAATTTATAACAATTAAGAATATTTGTATACATTATATATTTAATTAATATTAAAAGATATTGTTAGATATATCTCTATATTTAAAAATACAAAAAATATATTAGACTTAATATTTTTAATTTTTCGATACAATTAATAAGCTAAACAATATTTCTATTATTTATATAAAGTTGTTGCTTTTACTATCTACAATATTAGATAATTAGATCGAAATATTATTTGTACAACTAACAAATAATAATACAAAATTGTTGTTTTTGTTATTTAAATTAGTTGTTGCTCTTTTGTGCTTTAAAGATTTTGTAATATATATTGTTAATAACAACTTATTTGTTAGACAACAATCTTAATTGTCGACTTATTTGTTATTCTCTTCTTTGTCTATAGTAATAATAAAAAAAGTATAAACAAAACTATTATTATCTTTTTCTTATATATAAAGCAAAACAATATTTTATAATTAAATTTTATTATGTTTGTTAAATTTATTCTTTCTATCTTTAACTTCTATATACAAAGACTCTATTTCGAGTAAATATTATACAAAAGAATAGAATAAAATAAGATAAATATTAAGTTAATTATTGTTATATAGTCTAATAAATAAGATTTTAATTAAGTTGTTTTTTTAAGAATTCGATAGCAATAACGCAATATTAAATAGAATTAAATTGTAAAATTATAATATTGTTAATAGCAATATATCTAAATTACTATATCTTATAAAGGAAACTTAATTATATATTAAAATAAACAATAATATTAATTTTAACAATAACAAAGCTAATAATTTGTTTATTTTTGTATTTAAATACTTGTACTATATTACAATTAATTCTTCTTCTTAGTTTTGTCAAAATATATATATTTTAATTTCTTTATTAATTTCTTTTTATTTAAGATTATTATCTTTTAAGTTCTATAATACTTAAGCAAATTGTTATTATTACAAATTGTATAAATAATTAAAATACAAAATTACAAAAATTTCTAAAAAGAAATATAAATTTTAAACTTTAGAAATTATATATTAAGTATTATTCGACAAATATTTAGTCTTGTTTATTATTTTAATTAGTTATTTTATAATTGTCTTGTCTAGATCTTAATTAGATTTTAAAATTTCAAAACTTATAACTTTTTAAAACTAAAAAATCGATTAATTCTAAAACTTTGTTGCTTTGTAAATTTTTTTTTGTTAATATAAATAAAATTTGCGTCTTTGCTCTTGTTTTTAATATTTGTATTAAGAATTTTATTATTAGCGCAATTAAAAATATTAAATATATTTTAATCTATACTAATCTCTTTGTTATAAGCAAAAATAATAATAATAACAAAAAAGCAATTTCTTTTTGCGCAATTGCTCTTATAACTAGTATTATTAAGAAGTATAGAAATTGTATTTCAAATCTTGTTTCTTAAGAGTTGATCTTTTTCTTTAGTTCGAACGCTAGTAATATGAATTAAGATCTTGCGTAAAGTAGATATTTTTAAAGATAAGATTTTTAATATCTAACTTAAATTTAATCTAGAATTAATGTTTTTAGAAATTAGATTCTTAATATTTGAAAATTAAAATAATTTAGATCTAAATCAAATCTAATTTTTCTATAGAAAAAATCTCAATATTTAGAGATTAATATAGTTTAGATCTAAATTAGATCTAATATAGAGATAGTTACTTCTTAGACAAAAGATCTTTAATATTTAAAGAATAATCTAATTTAAATCTAAATTAAATCTAATCTAGAACAACTATTTCTTAAACAATTTTTTTTAATATTTTAAAAACAATTTGAGTTAAATTTAATTTAGAACAATTGTTTCTTAGAAAGAAGATTTTTAATCTTCGAAAAATAATCTAATTTAAAATAATTGTTTTTTAGAGAAAAATTGTTAATATTTAAAGAACAATCTAAATTAGATCTAATCTAAAATAGTTGCTTCTTAGAGAGAAAATTCTTAATATTTGAAGAACAATTTAATTTAAATTTAAGTTAAATCTAATTTAGAACAATTGCTTTTTAGACAAAAGATTTTTAATGTTTAAAGAACAATCTAAATTAAATTTAATCTAGAATAGTTGCTTCTTAAAGAGAAGACTTTTAATATTCGAAAAACAATTTAATTTAAAATAGTTGTTTTTTAGAAAAAAAATTGTTAATATTTAAAGATTAATTTAACTTAAATCTAAATTAAATCTAACGTAGAACAATTACTTCTTAAAAAAAAATTCTTAATATTCAAAAAACAATTTAACTTAGATTTAAATTAGATCTAACTTAAAACAATTATTTTTTAAATAAAAAATCTTTAATATATTTGCATTTAATAAATTCTAACTTTAGTTCTAAATATATATAGATTTGTTATAACAAAAGTCGCAATTTTGTGTTACTAATATTTTGATTTCGTGCAAGATCAAGATTTGATTTAATAAATCTTGCACTACTTGCGAGAATCTAAAGATTTAAGTCAAGCTTTGCGAAAGACAATTTGACATTTCTTAATATTGCGTTCGTAGATGCGTTTGTCTTGTATAGCAATTATAGTTTGTCTACGTAAAATGTGCATACGTTCTTTTGATTTATTAGATTTATCTTAAAAGTAAAGTTTGTTCAAATCAATAAAATTTAATATTTAAATCGAAAAACGTAATAATTTGACGCAATTATGCAACTATCGAGCAATTGCAAACGTTTGTACGCATTGCGAATATTAAAACTTTATGCGTCAAAATATAGTTTAATTTAATAAAGATTTTGCAACTTTGTCAAATAAAAAGAAAACAAAACAAGCTCTTTAAGTAAATTTTGTCTCGACAATATTAATTTAAGTATATAGAGTAGATAGATTTGTAAAATCTACAAAATCTTGTAAATATTTTACTCTCTATTAGCTTAATTTATCTCTCAAAACGCGAATGTATTCGAAAAACAATTTAACTTAGATCTAAACTATATAAAATAGTTGTTTCTTAAAAAAAAGATTTTTAATATTTAAAAATAAATCTAATTTAGAACAATTGCTTCTTAAAGAAAAGATTATTAATATTTAAAAATTAATTTAACTTAGATTTAAATTAGATCTAACGTAAAACAATTGCTTTTTAGAGAAAAAATTCTTAATATTTAGAAATTAAGCTAATTTAGATTCGAATATTTAGATAACAATAATACAATAGTTTTTTTGTCAATATTAATAACAATCGACTAAGAAGCATTCTAGTTTTTATTTTGTTATTTTCGAATATTTGTTGCATTTGCGAACTAGTTTAACTAGTTTAATATAAAATATTTTAATTTTTTGCTTTTGTCTATTTGATAAGCAATACTAAAAAGATATTTTAATTGCGTCTTTACTTTCTTTATTTCGATAGCAAAAAGAACTTTTTTCTTAATATACTATATATTGTAATATTCGACAATAAACTAAAAGTTGCACTTAAAAAATTTCTTAATATCTAATTTTTGTTATTTTTGTTAATAGTTTTGCTAGTCTTTTTAAGTAGTTTCTAAAAATTTGTTAAGAAGTTTTGCTAAAAAACAAGATTTTTAATATTATAAATAGAAAATTAGTATAGTATTAAAGAAGTTAGTTATTTTCTCTATTTTTAAAATTATAATTGTAGACATTTTGTTATAGTATATTCTAACGCTAATTAATAAAGACTTATAAGAAGATAAAAAGACAGTATTATTATACTTGAGAGTAATTTATTTTTTTGTTTTATTATTTTTAATTTAATAGAATCTTTTTTTAATTAATATTTCTTTTTCTTATCTTTGACTCTTAATTTTGTATAATATTTTTGTTATTTACTCTTTACTTTACTCTTTTTTTAATAAGAATTAATTTAGATTAAGTACAATTTAGATTAGCAATTATATCTTTAAGTCTTATTTTGTATTTAATAATATCTTATTTATTTGTTTGCAATTCAAATTCTTTTAGTCTTAAATTAAGAATTATATATTGTATTGTATTAATTTTAGTTAATAAAATTGTTAATATAGTACTTTGTATATTCTTAATTTGCTAATACAAAATATGTGCTACAAATAACATATAATATATTATAAAAATATCGAGATTGCAAATATTTAAAATTCTTATTTATATTTTTTGAATAGTTTACTACTTTATATATTCTATATATCTTGTAAATAATTTCTTTGTTAACTTAGCACTTTAATTTAACAAATATCTTTATATATCTTTGTAATTATTTATTATATTTTAATTTTTTGTAATCGAATACAAAGATAATAAGTTGCATACTTTTTATATATCTATTATTATCTATTGCTAATTTGTTGTTTTAATATTTTTTGTTCGACTTTTTATCTTATATTTATACGCAATCTCTTTGTTAATTGCTTCTATTATATTAATAAGAGATATATTAAATTATATTCTTTTGCAATTAATCTAGATTAATATAATTTTTTTTGTTTTGTTTTTAATATATTAACGATTTGTAAATTTTAATAAAGTAATTTTTTATTTAAAACAAATCTTGTTCTCGAGTATTTAAATTAGCAATATTGTATTTTCTCTTACATTTTTCTTAAATAAATACTACTAAATTTTTTATAAAGTTAAAGTATTTAAATTAACTTTTAATAACAAACTTTTTAACTTTTAATTAATATTAGTTATTTTAATCTAAATCGATAAATTGTATATTATTATAATTGTTAAAATTAAATATTATTAACAAATCTATTAAATTTTGACTTGATATTATAATACTTATTTTCGACTTTTGTTTTGCAACAAATATTGCTTAAATTTTTAAATTTTTTTTTTATAATAGTAATATTAAGATATCGAATATAGTATATTAATATTTATATATCTTAGTTTTTTGTTTTATTTGTTTTTAAAAAGAACTATTTTAACAAGAACTTATATATTGCTTTTTTATAAAAGATATTGAAATTTTAAGTATTGCTAAATAATTAAATAAAAGCTATATAGTATATTAAAATATAAAGCTTAAAAATATTAAAGTAAATTTTATTTTTATTGTTTTTGTTGTGCGTAATATTTTCCAATCGATATTTAATAAAAATTGTTTTTAGATTGTCAATTTAACATAATATATATTTTAAATAACTTAATATATTATTGTTATATAAGATATATTAAGTAAGTATAACAAAATCTATAATTGCTTAAATACAATATATTGTTGCATTTTATTTTTCTAGCAATAGAGATATTATTGCAAAAACAAGTTGCAATATTATTGCTTTTTGTTCGACTTTACTTTACTATTAAATCTTGCTAAAATATCTAAATTTCTTTAAGTTAATACATTTTAAAATCTAACAAAAGTATTTGTTTATTAAATTAAATTTGTCGATTTAATAATTGTTTTCTTCTTTCTTTCTATACTTTGCTAATCTCTTAAAATAAGTATAGAAAATAATATTATTAATTAAAGCAACAAATTAATTGATTAATCTTATAACTATATTCTTAAACAATTAATAAAGAATATTTAGATTTATTAAAATATAAATATTGCAATACTTGTAGTTTTATAGTCAATTTTTTATTAAATAAGTTTTTATATTTATTTTATTCTTTTTTAAGTTAAAATTTTGTTTAACAAACTTAGTCTAAGTATATTTAGAAATTGGATATTTCTATTTCTTTATAAAAAAATTTGCTTATTAAAAGAAACTTTACAAATATTGCAATATTTATTTTTCTTAATATTAGTAATAAGTATTTGCTCTTTGTAATTTACTATTATTTTTTTAATAATTAAATAATAACTTTTTGTAAAGTTATTTATATATCGAATATTTATATTAAATTTTTTAAATTTCTCAAAATCTCTATCGAATTAATACAAAGAATATATACATTATAATTAAGATATATATATTTGATAACTATTTTTGTTAGAAACCATTAGATTAAATGTACAATGTGATGAATAAAGTTGTTGTCTAACTATCTATCTAATTGCTAGAGATAAATATATGGGCAAATCGATCAACACGATGATCTTGATGTTGAAGCTAGACCTAATTAGATAGAAGTGTTGAACAAATCTCTAAATAGATCTTATGTTATGGCAATTCGTAACAATTGCTTATTTTTTTCGAAAAAAGATTGCGTTCTTGTGATTATGTTATTAGATAATAAACGTGAGATTTAACTTTGCATACAAAACATGTAGTAAATCTAAATATAAAGCGTTTATAATGTTGAAACGCCTTTGCTATGCATGTCAAACAAAAGAAAAATATATAACTTGTATGTTTATCTCTTTCGAAAATGTCAAAAACGACGACGAGAAAGATCGAGAATTATTGTCATAATTAATTAAGACGACGACGACAAAATGTTATGATTTTGATGCAATGTAAGTGATAACAATAATTTGTAAAAGAAATAGTATGACGATGTCGTTTAGACGTCTTCGAGATCTTTTCTAAGTCAATTTTAGAAATAAATCTAAAACTTACTTTTTTGACATTCGATCTTGCGAAGCAAAGCATTCGATAATTGTTTAATTGACGCATTTGCTACGTTTGTAAAAAGATCAAAGAGACGTGCAAAGACGCGTCGATTTAAGTAACATTAACGCGTTTTCTTTGATCGATTCTCATTGGTTTGAAATAGACGATAATGCTTTTTTAATAAAATCGTTTCTTAATATTGAACATGCGAAATAAATTATTTATTGTAAGGTGCGATTTAATGCTTGTAGATAACAATTTCGAAGATGTCTTTAATGCGATTTTTGTTTATGTTAATAAAGATGTTGCAAACGATGTAGAAGATGCAAGAGATATTTTCGAAATTGCTTTTAACAATAAAGCTTGCTTTGTAAAAGATGCTTGCGACGTTGCAAACAAAGACGTAATAAATGTTTGCAAAATTGTTTTTGACGATAAAGATTGCTTTGTAAAAATTGTTTTGACAAATAGTGTAAAAGATGCTTGCGAGATTGCTTTTGATAGTAAAGATAACTTTGTAAACAATGTAAAAGACGTGTCGATATTAATAATAATAAATAGAGATTATGTAGAACTAGACTTTTTTTCTTGATGTGATGCTCTCGAATATGCATATATAGCTTAATGTTGCTTCCAAATTTAACAAGACAACGTCTATAGACGTATTTTCTAATTGTTAAAAGATTTTTACGATGCTCTTTAAGTTATAGGCAATCAAGTGATAGACGTAGATGTGCTTCGTATAAGTCGTTGTTCTCTTAATTATTGACGTTGATTTTGCAACTAGAGCAATATTTATTGTTTATAAAGCTTATTAATCGATAGATAAAGTCTATCTTAGCGAGTTCTTGCGATGTTGAATGTTAAAAAGATTATTGTTTAATAAGATAAAGATCAAAAATAATTTTGCGATGTTTAAGAATGTTATAGAACACAATGTTACGTAGTAGCTAAATGCAATTGCTAAATGTTTTTATCGTTAATAATAACTAAATGCTTCGTAAAAACTAAATATCTTACAAAAATTAATGTTAACACAATAACTAGAAGGCAATAAAGCAATATGTTCGTCGTCAATGCTATCTATTGTAGTAGATCTATCGATAGAAGATAGACATTGTTAGCTTGTTAAAGTTATCAATTGTTAGAAATTATTAAATTAAATGCATAGTATAATAAATAAAGTTGTTGTCTAACTATCTATCTAATTGCTAAAGACAAATATATGAGCAAATTGATCAACATGACGATTTTAATGTTAGCGCTAGATCTAATTAGGCAAAAGTGTCGAGCAAACCTTTGAGTAAACCTTATGCTATAACAATTCGTAACAAGTTCTATAGTTTAATAATATACTTTTACTTATAGATATAATTAATATTTTTTCTCGATCTTTACAATTGAAATTAATTCTATTAATATTATCTTTAATCAAATTTAATTTTGTTTAATTATACAATTAAGATTATTAATAATAAAATAAATTAATTACAAACCCTAATTGCTATAATAATATATTATTTGCATTTTGTTTATAAATATAAAATTAAAATAATAGTTGTTTTTGTTAATATTTAATCTTATATATTTTATTATTAATCTCTTATATATATTTCTATATAAATATATATATTGTTTGTTGTTCTAATTTAAATAAATATATATATTAGATTTTCCTAAAAAAATTGTATTCTAATAGAAAGTATATTATATTTTTTATATTTTAATAGTATATAGTGTACTTAATAGTAGCAACATTATTTACTATATTCTTAACAATAAAGTTCTTGCTTATTTAATTGTTATTTCGAATCTTATATAGTATATAATATATTTGTATATATTATTCTTTAATATTATAATAATTGTATTGTTTGTATATATATTCGAAGTTTATATTTTAAAGAAAAATATTAATAGTACTTTTTGTAATTTTGTAATTTATTAATTATTGTACAAACTCTTAGTTTGTAATATCTCGAAAAGACTTATATATTATATAAGAAATTTCGAAATAAATTGTTATACTTTTTTTAAATTAATAAAAATAACTATTCTTTCTAGCTATAAACTTATTAGATTTTTTAACTCTTTTCTTTTTATTATACTTCTCTATTATTAAAGAAAAGACAATAGATTGCAAATCTATTGCAAAATTGCCTTTTTTTAAATTACTAAATATTTCAAGAATCTAATCTTAATTAGTAATATTATCTTATTATAAAATTGTAGAATTGCAAATTATAATCTCTGTAAAATATATATTAGAATTATTTTTTTAATTCTAATTTAGCTTAAAAGATTGTAGAGTTTTGTTGTATATTATTTTATGTAATAAACTTAATATCTTAGTTTTTGCTGCAATCTATCTAAGTTTAAGAAAACTATTACATAATTAATATAACTCTTTGTTTTTCGATTTATCTTCTATTTTTATTTTAGATCTAGATTTTTTTGACATTTTTTCCCTCAAGTTATTAAGCACTTATCAAGATATTGCGTTAATTTATTGTTGTTCTTTATCTTGAAGTTGCAAATATTGCAAATATATAATATAGTATTTTAATTATTAGTTCTAATAATACTTTCGACTATATATAAATTATTAATATAGTAAGAAGAAAGACGTCTTAAAATAATTTGCGTATTATATATCGATAATTGCAAACAAAAATAACAAATTGTATTACAAAATCTTGAGTCTAACGTTAGATTCTATAGAAAAGAAATATTATTAATTTTACAAAATTGCAATTAATAGCAACGTATATAGATCAATATTTTAAAAAGAAACAAGAAAACTCGTAATATACAAGAAAATATAAGATATGTTTATCTTATTGCTTTACTTATAATATAAAAAAGATATTAATTTCTATTTATATTTAATTAAATATTAAGACGAATAATAATAGTTATTATTATATTGTTCTTATATAAATTAAGTCTAACAATTAGATTACTATAATTTATAATTAATTAAAATACTAATTAGATAATATCTAATTAGCTATATAAGATGTAATCTCTATTATTAATAACTGTCTCTTTCTAATAGTAATATTGTTTTTATATATATTAGTACTTAAGCTTAAGCGCATTTAAAACAATTATTTGTATTCTAAACTCTAGAGCAACTCTTAATATTAACAAAAAATCAATATTAAAGTAAGAAAATACGCTTTGCTATTGCTTAATATTTAATATTTATAAATATTAAGTTCTTTAAATTAAATAACTTAGATCTAATTTAGATTACAAAATTATATTATAAATTAGAAAAAAAAAATTAAACAAGCACAAACTTATATTTAAAGTTAGATTTGTTAGATCCAATTAAGATCTAATTAAGATTTAACTTAGATACAAAACTATACTATAAATTAGAAAAAGAAAAGATATTAAACAAATACAAACTTATATTTAGAATTAGATTTATTAAATCTAATCGAAATCTAATTAAGATTTAATTTAGATACAAAACTATATTATAAATTAGAAAAAGAAAAAGTATTAAACAAACACAAATTTATATTTAGAATTAGGCTTATTAAATCTGATCGAAATCTAATTAAGATTTGTCTTAGATTACAAAATTACAAAATAGATATATAAGTTAGAAGAAATTTAATAACAATTCTATTGTATTTAATTATAAGAACTTTGTATTACTTTATTTTAGATATACTCTTATTATTATTAGATTTTTTGCATATTCTTAATATTAATAGATATATTTATAGAAGTACTATGCTATTTAGTAGCTTCAATTCTTTGTTCTTTCTTAATATTTATAGTCTCGAATATATTAACAATAAAGTCGAACTTTATTTTCTATTTCTTATTTATTTTCTATTTAATTTTTGCTATTGTATAAAATATATAGTAGAATACTTTGTTAATATTATTTTAATAGTAAGCAAGCTTAAAAATTTGTTTACTCGATTTTAAGTTAATAATAAATTTAAATATAGCAACAATTATTGTTTGCTAAAGATTTAATACTATTTTTATAAAACTCATTATATCGATAAAAGTATTTAATTAATTATAGACTAAACTATTGTTAATTTTTATATTTTTCTTAAATATAAATGTATCGACTATTATATTGCGTTTTGCTTAACTACTATAATTTATTTATATATATCAACTTAATATAAGATGCTTGCAAAAAAATTATATAAAAAAAATTAGTACTTATTAATTATAGAGTATATTAAGCGCTGTACTTAATTTATAAGATAGTAGATACTTTAATTTTTGTAAATAAAAGAGCTAAATTAGAGTATCAACTTATATGTTTTATTATTAGTATTGTTTTAAGAAAAAAATATATAATAGATATTAAAGTATCGAAATATAGTTTAAAAAAGAGTTCGATAACTTTTAATTTCGAGATATTCTAAATAAAATATAAATAAAAGTTTGTTAAAAAGCAATAATTTCTTGTTTAATTAATAATCGAGTTTATATATATACTCTTTACTTTAATATTTATTTATCTTATTTTCTATTTAGAAAAATTAACATTGTATTCGACTACAAACAATATATTGCTAGAGATATAAAACAAACTAACTTCTTTATAAATTCTTTATAAATTCTAATATTGTTAATCTTTTTGAATATTGTTAAGAATAAATTTGTTTGTAACAATTTTAATTTCGAATAAATTGCAATTCTTTAAGCTATTATAAATATATATTCTTTTATTTAATTATTAATTATCTATAATTAGTACAAGATTATTCGAGAATAGAGCAAGAACAATTTTCGATACAATTTTTTAAACTCGATTAAATAATTCTTAAACTAACAATTCTTTTTGTAATATTGAATAATAATGCAAAGTACAATCTTTGCAAAGAGTTAATTAAATATATTTGTCTCTTTTTTAATTTTCTTGTTAATAGTTATTTAATACTTTTTAATAATTTTCTTTATTATTTTTATTATAATTAATTTAAAAATATAATATAAATACTTCGAGACTCTAGTATATTTAAGAGCTTGCAATATTATTATAGTTAACAGCAATAGTAGAAACAAAATATTAATTAATTTTGAATAGAAACATTTATTAAAATCGAAACTTTAATTTATTGTTCTTTATTTATTGTTAGATTTTTCAAATTCTTTTTTTAAAATCTCGATATTATAGAATTTATTAATATTAAAGAAATTGCAATGAAAACAATTAATTTATTGTATTTTTCTTATTCTCTTTGTATTTTTCTACAAGGAATAGCTATAAATATTAGTAATCTTATTGTAAATATAAAATCTTTAGAAGCTTTAAATAATTTACTATTATAATATAGTATGAATAATTATATTGTAATACTTGTCGAGATTAAAATTTCTTTTTGCTTAAAATAATTAATTGTTAAGCTTTTAAATAAATAAATATAAGAATCTCGAATTATTTAAAGTCGATTTTTTAACTTAATTAAAAATTTTATTTTAGATTTCTTAAATAGCTTATAAAGATATAAAAATATAATATTTAGCTTTGCTAAATCGATAATCTTAATAATAACTCGATATTAATTGTTAGTATTAATGTTCGAAACTACAAATAAAATTAGTTTTTTAATAAAATAATAATTATAATAATTGAAGTCAAGTTTGCACAAACAAATATTTAATTAAATATCAAAAATATTAATTAAAAAACAAATAAAAATCTCAAATACTTAGTAAAAATAATAACAATAAATAGCAAACTTTGTTTTTTACTTAAATAGAATATCTTTTAATCGATATTATAGATAAATTTGAAAAACAATAATAGCAATTGCTTTAACTTTCTATAGATAGATATTATCAATCTTTATATTATTAATTAAGTTAGTATATATTATTTTCTTTAGATTTATTTTGTTTTTTACAAAAATATTACAAAGATTTTAAATACTTATATATACTCTAGCTATAAATTAGATAATCAAATATTGTTAACAAAAATAAATAACGATATATTTGACAATAACTATATAACTTTTTTATTAATCTTTGCAAAAACTAATTCTATAAAATATATAGCGTATTTTTATATATTGTTGACAAAATATTTATAGAGTTAACAAACTTGTATTTTTTTAACTCTAATAATTAAATTAATTTAAATATATAAGTAGAAAAGTAATATTTTAACTTAATATATAAATTTTTGTTCTACGCTTTATTATTTTTATCTTTTTCGATTTTTTTAATATTTTTATTCTTTTATTTTGTATCTAACGCAATAACAAAAACAATTTCTATTTTCCTTTTACTAATTTTAATTGTAGTCTTAAATTTAAATTAATTGTTATTTTAACTATTCGAGATATTATTACTAATATTTCTTAATGTATTTTTTGCTTAACTTTCTTAAATAGAGACAAAGTAACTATTAATTGTTTGTTATTTAGAAATTTAAAAATTTAAAAATTTATAGCTTGAAGTCTAGAACAATATAATATTAGTCTTAAAAATATAAGATAAAAAGAATATTGTAATATACTAATTAATTAAACTAATTTTTTGCAACAACTTTGCTAAACAATATAATAGAATTTTCGTTAGTTTAAAAATATTGGAAAAAAGAAGATTAGGCAAATTATTTTTAAAATTAATATTAATTAAATATTTTTGCGCTTTTTTTATTTTTTAAGTAGATTATAATATAAAAGCAAAAAATTAATTTATTTGTATTAATTTATAATTAATATTAAACTTTAATATAATTTCGATATATATATTAATTGTAACAATCTTGTTGCGCAAATTGTTATTTTTAAATAGAGCAATAAAATTGTTTAATATATAATATCTTAAAACTTAATTAACTTTGTTGCAACAAAATATTATATACTCGAAGTCAAACTTAAAAAGAACTTATACAAAAGTTGCTAAATTGCAAACAAATTCTAAATATAATTCTAAAAAGTTATTTAGCTCTAAGTTTGCACGAAAGTATAGATAGACTTATTTAAGATATTTTTTTTTAATTGCAAACTTATTTAATACAAACTTAAAAAAAAACTAATAGAAAAAGAGCAAAATAAAGAAAAAAAGCAAAACAAAGAAAGAGCTAAGAAAAGTAAAAAAGAAATCGATTAATAGAGAATACTTTTAAAAATTAATATTGTAACTTTATTTTCTTATTCTCTTTATAAGTTTTTCTCTTATTATAATTTTAATATCGAAGTTATTGATATAAATAATTATATCTTTATTAAGATATTTAATAAATATAAAATATTTAGAAATTTCTATAAAATTTTAAAAGTTTTGTTGCAAAATACAAATAAAGTTTATATACTTTAATTCGAGTATTATTTTGAGATAAGTATTGTCTTTCTAGACTTTAAAAGAATATTGTTTTGTTAAACAAGCTTTAATACTTAAGTAAAAAATTGTTTAACAATATATTTATAAAATAAAAAAAAAAACTTATTTAACAAATACTTTAGTTCAAATATATATGTTATTCTTGTTAACAAAGTCGAGAATTATTACAAATAATATTATAATAAACTATTAAAAAATAATATCTTAAAAAATATAATAACAAAAAAAGTATAAATAGACTATAAATATTAAAATTATAATTAAATAGTTGTAAATTTATTAAAATAAAATATATATATATTAGAGTTAGCGCAAAAATAGCAATTTACAGTTTAAGTAATAACTTGTTGCAAGATATCGAATATTAGCAAAATAACAATATTAAAAAACTTGCTATTTATTATAAGTTTTTTTAAAATTAACGCAACTAATAAAGATTTTAAAATAAATATTAAATACTAAAAGGTCGAGTTATAGAAAATATTTAAACAACAAATTAAAACAAAAATTTATCTATAAAAATACTCTAATATACTAGAACGCAAAATAAATAATCGAAATTAAATTAATTTAAATCTAATTTAAATTTAATTTAGATCTTAATTATAGATAAGAGATACTTACAAAATAATATTAATTTAAGTAATAGAGTTAGACTTTCTAAAAAATTTAATTTAGAGCTATTAAAACAATATATAAATCTAAGTATTTATAGATACTCGAAGATTGTATATTCGAATTTCGAAAAATATATTATAAATATAAATCTCTTTAAAATTGAAAAAAATAAATTTTAAATATTAAAGAAATCACGTTTTTTATTGTTAAAGCTACTATTTAAGCAATAAAGTTTTAATATCTAGTTTCTAGAATTATTTTGCTAAGTTATATTCGAATTTCTTTTTGCTAATTCGACATAATTTTAATAATATAATTTATCTTATAAATATATTTAAGATGTAATATTTAATAGTAAGCTTTATCTACAATTATATTGTAAACAAAGAAAGCTTAAAGGGGTAATATCAAATATAATTAATAAAATCGATTATTATTGTTTAAGTTAGAAAGAATATATTTACTTTATTTTCAACTAACTTCTATCTTTTTTAAATCTCTAACTTTTCTTGTAAATCGATAGATATATTTGTTGTATTATTAATTCTATTAGTTTTTTTGCTTCTTCGATTTTTTATTATATTTATTGTTTTAAATATCTTAGTAATAAAGTTTGCTCTAGCTTTCTATTTTTAACTAATTACGTATTTGATTCTTATTTTTGTATAAATAATATAGTAAATTATCTAATTAATATTATCTTAACAATAAGTATATTTAAGTATTTGTTTGTTAAACTTAAAAGTTGTAAAGTAACTTATATAAAATTATTATTATAGCTTGCTATAAATTTAAGTCTATTTCTATAATTTTAGTTATTTTAATAAGAATATTTAAATTAACTTTAATTTAGAAGTTTTCCAATTTCTATATCTTTTTTTAGTATAAAAGTATTTATTATTAGCTTGCGCTTTAATAAATTGCTATAATATATTCGAGACTTGCAATTTAATATACAATATTTACAAATATATTATATAAGAGAAATTAGTACTTGTTGATTACAAAGTATATTAAACAATATATTTAATATATAAGATAGAGAAGATTTTAATTCTAAAAAATAAAGAAATTAAAATAGAATATCAATTTACGTATTTTACTACAAAAGTTATCTTAAAAAAAATTATAAAATTTAAAATATCGAGATACTTTTTAAGAAATATTTTAATTGCGTCGAGTTTTAATATATTACAAATAATTTGTAAATAGAAGTTTATCAAAAAATACTTATCTTTTAGTCGATTAATAATTAAATTTATACAAATTCTCTTAATATTTGTATTAGTTTATTTTATTATATTCTTAAAAACAATAGATATAACAAAAACTAAATAAAGAAGATTATTACAAACGCAAAGAAGACAAATTGCATTAAAAATACTTTTAATCTTCAACAATTTTAATCTTGTTAAATATTGTCGAAAATAAACTTAAATATATTAATTTTAATCTTATTTAATTTGTAGATTTTCGAGTTGTTTTATTCTTGTTTTAGATTAAAAGTCGATTATTAGATTGTATATTGCAAGATATTTTTCTAAGAATTTTGCAATAGTTAATAATTATATAAGATTTTTAAGATTTATAAGATATTCTTTGTTCTAAAGACTTTTATTATAGTATTAATTTAAAATATAAGACAAAAGCTTTGCAAAGACTTAAATTACTTTGTTTGCTTCTTTTGTTAATTTTTTTATTTTAATATCTCGATATTTTTTAATAGTCTTGTTTATAAATTGTAGATTAATTAATCGAAGATTGTAATAGAGATATTCGAAGAAATTTTAAAATTTAAAGCTTGCAATTTTAAGAGAAACTACAATATTAGTAAAATTAAAGTTAATAATTGTTTCTAACAAAATCGTAAATTAAAATCGATATATTAATCTAATATTCTTTATAAGATCGATTATCTTCTATAGTTCTTTTCGAAGATTCTTTATATTATATAATTTGTTAACAATAAAAAATTTACAATATAAACAAACAATTTTTTTTCTCTTTGTAATTGTCTCTTTCTTTTTCTAAAAACTATATATATATAATTTTATAAATTTATTTTCTAGATGCAACTTTTCTAAGTTTTACATTGTTAACAATTAAATAGAGATATTTGTCGAAAATAAAATTTTATATTAAATTAACTAATTAATAGACGTTTGTTTCGATAGATTAATATTAAGATTTCGAATAATCTTAAATCTATTTTTTTAATATTTGCGATAATTGTATATCGAAATTCTTAAAAAGTTTGTAAAATTTTACAAGTATAATATCGAGACTTTTAAGATTAACAAATTTAACTATAGCTTAATATTAGTTATTAATATTAATTTTTAAAACGAAAAAAGTAGTAAGATTGTTAATAGAACAAACTTCGTAAAACTTAGAATTCGATTAACAAAAATATATATCTAATTAAAAGTAAGAAGTATTTGCTAAGAACAAAAAAAGAACTTCGATACTTTAAGAAAGCAATAAAGATAAATAGCAAATTTTTGCTTTTATTTATTTTAAATCTTTTGCTATTAAAGCTATAGCTAATATCGAAAGACAATAGCAACAATAATTTCTATAATCTATATATAGGTATTATTAGTCTTTAAGTTGTTTGTTAAACTAATAGAAATTATCTTTTTTAGATTTATTTTGTTTTCTACAACTTCTTTATATAGACTATCTTTATTTGTATTAACTATTGTAATAAAAGAAGCAATTAATTATTATTAATAAAATATAGATATATTAGGCTAATACTTTTGTAAGAGATATTAGAGAGAACTATATTATTAAAAAGATTTGTAGACGTCTTTATACAATGCAAGCAATTACTTAATAACAAGAGTTGCAACTATAGTAGTTGTAACAATAAGTAAAAACTTAAAATAAATTAAACACAATTTATAAGAAAGTTATATTCGAAGATTTATATATTGACGGAGGATTTCTTTTCTTACTTAATTTGTTGTCGAACATATTAAGTATTGCTTACTTAGTTTGCTATCGAATATATTAAGTATTGCTTACTTAGTTTACTATCAAATATATTAAGTATTACTTATTTAATTTGCTATTAAATATATTGAGCATTGCTTGCTTGTTAAGTTGTTAAGTATACAATTAATTATACTTTGTGCTACATATTGTGTTGTAGATTATATACTATATTGTTTCGAACTAGATTCGTAATAAGATAGTAATATATTTGACAAGTAATATTTAACTTTATTGTTAATTGTAGTTAAAAATATAAATACAAACTAAGTAGTATATAATTAAATATTATATTTGTTTAGTTGAAAATTTTAAGTTGTTTTAAATCTAAGATTTGTATTAGTTTTTATATATAAACAAAAAAACAATATATTAACTTGATATTTATATTTTTAAATTAATTATTGTTTTCTTCGATATTTTTGTCTTGCAAATTCTTATTATTCAATTTCGATATTTTTAATATTAATAATCTTTACTTTTGTATTACCTTCTTTAACTAAAGACTTAAGTTTAAATAATTAATTTTTTTTCTTAAATAGAGATAAAGAGATTGTTAACTTCTTTGTATTGTCGAGCTTTAGATATTCGAATATAAAATGCTTCGAATCTAAAACAATATAATATTAATTTTAAGAATATAAAATATAAAAAGTATTATAATATACTAATTAATTTTACTAATTTTCTTCGACAACTTTGCTAAATAATATAATAGAATTTTGATTAGTTTGAAAATGTTAAAAACAAAAAAAATAAAAAAATTATTCTTAGAATTAATATTAATAAGAAGTCTTTGCACATTTTTTGTTCTCTAATTAAATTGTAATATAAAAGCAAGAAATTAATTTATCTATATTGTCTTATATCTAAATTAGAATTCAAAGATAATTATTATCTATTTGTTAAATTTAACAAATTATATTACGCAAGTTATTATCTTCGACTAGCTTATATAATTTTTTTAATATAATATATATTAGAATTTAATTTATTCTATCTATAAAAACATTGCGCGTTTATAGTCGAGCAATAAAAGAGTTTAAGAAAAAATTACTAAATTGCAAATTAATATTAAAGACAACTATAAAAAACTATTTAGTTGTAAACTTGCATAAAAGTATAAATATTTCTATTTAAAACAAAATGCAATTAAATTTGAACTTGCTTAATACAAACTATAAAACAAGCTAATAGAAAGAGAACAAAATAAAGAAGAGTAGAAAAACAAAAAGAAAGCTAAAAGAAGCAAAGGAATTTTTTGTTAATATAAAAAGCTTTTAGAAATTAGTATTATAATTCTATTCTCTTATTTTTTTTTGCAAGCTCTTCTTTTATTACAACTTTAATATCGAAATTATTAATATAAATAATTGTATCTTTATTGAAATATTCGATAAATATAAAATAATTAACAATTTTTATTAAGTTTCGAAATTTCTTTTGCAAAATATAGTTAATTTTTGCTTGTTTTTGAGTAAGTATTGTTCTAAAATAAAGATGCGCTTAATACGCTTCTAAAATAATATTATATTAACAAACAAGTTTTAAGACTTTGTCGAAGAAGTTCTTAATAATATTTAAGTAATCAAGAGAATACTCTCTTTTTGTATATATATGTGTTTAGACTTTTAAAGTTTTGTTATAATTAAAATTAAAGACAAGTAAATAAAATACTATTGTAAATTTTTAGTAGATAAATTCTTAATAATTGAACTAATAGAAAGATAATAAGAAAGAGAGAAGCAAACAATAATATTTAAGATAATTATCAAAAATCTAAGAGCTTACTAACGCAAAATATATATGTGTCGAATTGATTTTAATAATAGTAATTTATAACGCGCTATTATATAATTTGTATATTTAAGCAAGATCTCGATCAAATCTAAGTTAAATCTAAGTCAATTTTCTAAATATAGAAAAAAAAGATCGAATTATCAAATTACGATATTTATATTAGCAAAGAGATTGTTATATATATATAGATAGAATTCGAACAAATTAAGCTACGTAAAGCAGAATCTAAAAAGCTGTTACGAATTGCGTGCTCAAGTCTGCTAATCACGACGCAAAGCTCTTCACAGTATGTAGGGCACAATTTGTCAAGGAAGTATCATGTGACTAAATTAGTGAATCAATTGGATCAAGGGCATTAATTCATTGAGACCATCGATCTAGAATCATTGGGATCAAAGGTATTGATCTAGCGATTCAATTGATTCATCATGTATATAACTAATTAAACGCGACTTCCTTATGAATCGTGTTCAACTTATCTTAAGTCTTGACTTATTGTTACGATTGACTTAAGTTGCAAATCCCTTGTTATCAAGTGATTGCTTGCATTACCTAAAGACGTCTATAAATCTCTTCAAAGCATAATTCTCTCTAATATCTTCGAAGAAAGTACTAGCGTAACACTTTGAACATTCTAAGGATGTTTGTATCAAATCAACGCGCCTCTACCTCGAACATTAACTCTATAGCAAAAGGAAAACAACTCGTGTCAAACCCCATAAAGATCGACGATAACGACAACAATATCAACAATGACGAAGAAATTTCATCAAAGATTAAGGTCAATGCTTTAAACAAATATTATAAAGATAGAACTAAATTAAAGAATTAAATTACGCAAATTAAAATCTACTTTACGTTTTATCTCGTTCTAGAAAATAAGAAAACCTTATTGACTTCTATCTTTCTTCGAGAACGAGCTTAACATTGACTAAAGCCAAATCTTTAAAAGCATCTTAAGAATGAAGAAGATCTAGAAGAGATCTTTATTAATTTTGATATCTTCAAGAAAGAATTACGACGAATATTCGAAATATTTAACGAAAAACAAATAGCGAAACGAGTTATTTAGCATCTACAATAGAAAACATTAGTAGTAGACTACGTTGTCAAATTTTAGAAATACGCAAATCTAATCGATTAAGACAATGCATCACTAATGACAATGTTTAAGCGAGACTTGAAGAAAAATGTCAAGAACGAACTCATGCGCAACGATGTAAAATTCGACATCATTCAAACTTTAATGAAAATAGCGATTGACGTAGACGACAAGCTATATAAGAGAGCTATGAAAAAACGATACGATCAATTCCATAAGAGAGCAAGAATTTTCTTTGAATCAACAATCAAATATTACGCGAAGAAAGACCATTTTAAGAAGTACAGCAATCTAAATTATCGCGAGCCTACATCTATGAAATTGAACTCTACTTAGCGACGTAAAGAAAAGAATTTTAAAAGAAAACAAAATAACAAATCTTAGAAAACGTGCTATTTATGTGGCAAATCGAGTCACTTCGCAAGAGATTGTCGTTCAAAGAACTTAATAATTTCACGACAAATCAATGCTATGTTAAGAGAGATACTCGATAGCTAGGACGACATCAAGGAGCAAGTCGACAAAGAAGCGAACATCCTCGAAATTAAATTAAACGACGACTACTATCTAGTAGAGAACTCAAATCAATTATAGAAAGTTCTAGATAAAACATTATTAAGCAAGGCACTCGCATCTACGCAAGAAGTCAATCAAGCACTTTAGAAGACTATTAAATCTTATAGTCTAATTATCGACTTCGACGAAGAGTATGATTGAAAGAACTTTCACGAATGCATAAAAGACATCACGAATTATCTCGAAACTTTAGCTAGTTCATCGAAAAAAAAACAAATTAATTAAATCGTAAACAAATGCGAGAAAGCGCTAGAAAGCGACGCCACAAAAGAAAAAGATATTCTCGACGAAATCGAACGACAATTGAACAATGTTAGTTTATTTAAACAAAGAATAGAGGAAGCAAAGAAACATAAGGCACTTAGTTGAATCGTTTGCTACGACAACTTATGCTAAACTTATCTAGAAAAGAAGGAAGAAGTCAATTGATTTTCTAGAAAGCCAAAGTTAACAATCTAGCAACAAAAAGAAGCTTAGCGCAAAATGACGTTTGAAGTAGAAGTCGCAACACAAGAGCAAAGAAAAGTTCAAATTTCTTAGTAAAGAGCATACTAGTAAAATACAATATGTTAGCCCAATAGTAGCAATTAAACTTAATAGCATACGCACGATGTTTTATCACATTAATTAAAATCAATGATTGTCGATTCATTGCAATGATCGATTTTGATGCGACAAGTAATTTTATGACCAAAGCTCTTATTAAGAAGAAAGAATATTCTACTTAAAAGAAGTCTAACGCATACAATCTAATAATTGTAGATGGAAACCCATTATTCGACAAGAATGAAAAAGTGAATAAAGAAACAAAATTATTATCAATAGCTATTTAGCAACATTACGAGAAACTAATCTTTAATATAATGAAAATAGTCACTTACGATATCGTTCTAGAAATGCCTTAATTGAAGCAACACAATTTAGAAGTTGACTAAAATACACGAGTACTTAGATTTGAGCAATATGATTACGCAATTCACATTCAATCTACGCATCAATAGCGTTCGATAATAGATGAGAGATTAAGTCGAAACTCGATCGCAAGAAGCGAACTTGCCATCTTGTACAAAAACGATCAACAACAATTCGACTTGTCAAGCACTAACGAAGATTAGTCGAGTTATAAGGACAAAATAAGTGAAAAAAATTGCGAATCTTCTAAGAGCCTTGAATTATCTAGTATAGCGAAGAAATCGCTAAAGCACGTATCACGAATATACAACAATTGGGAGCATTTATTTCAAAAAGATAAAACGACGAAGATTCTTTCTAAACATCAATCGTGAGATTATGAAATTAAACTTGAATTAGACAAGCAGCT
>JAABUQ010002489.1_pt1 | contig 36299 bp, 25 predicted proteins | sample 5560001 | NCBI WGS metagenome assembly JAABUQ01 (sample SAMN10711888, study PRJNA513371) | rock metagenome | isolation source: Antarctica rocks | place: Antarctica: Victoria Land, Finger Mt nord | collected 2015-12-18 | reverse complement strand
ACGGTGAATGGCAAGCTAGTCTAGAAGACACTAAAGCAGTTCTAGAGCTACTAGAGTTAGAAACTGACACAGCGCTATTGCAAGAAGCCGAGTCTAACATCACTCAACTGATCGGAGAACTCGATCGCTGGGAGTTGCAACAGATGTTATCTGGACTCTATGACGAGAAAGGAGCAGTCCTAACAATTAACGCTGGTGCTGGAGGTACTGATGCCCAAGACTGGGTAGAGATGTTGATGCGCATGTATACTCGTTGGGCAGAAGATCACAGATATAAAGTTAACATCGCTGAAATTTCTCCAGGGGATGAAGCTGGCATCAAATCCGTTACTCTGGAGATTACTGGTCGCTATGCTTATGGCTATCTAAAATCTGAGAAAGGTACGCATCGTTTAGTGCGAATCTCACCCTTTAATGCCAACGACAAGCGACAGACGAGTTTTGCTGGGGTGGAAATTATGCCACAGATCGATAACTCAGTGCATCTAGAGATTCCCTCGAAGGATCTAGAAATTACGACAACCCGCGCTGGTGGTAAGGGTGGGCAGAATGTTAACAAAGTAGAAACGGCGGTGCGAATCGTTCACATTCCGACAGGGGTGGCGGTGCGCTGTACGGAAGAGCGGAGTCAGTTGCAAAACAAAGAAAAAGCTCTTGCTATTCTCAAAGCTAAGTTACTCATTATCGCTCAAGAGCAACGCGCTCAAGAAATTGCCCAGATTCGAGGGGACATAGTTGAAGCGGCTTGGGGCAACCAAATTCGCAACTATGTCTTCCATCCGTACCAAATGGTGAAGGATCTGCGCACTAGTGTGGAAACAACTGCCATTACAGACGTGATGAATGGTGAGATCGATCGGTTTATTGAAGCCTACCTGCGTCAAGAGAACCAGTTGGTAGGAAGTGACGAATAAGTCGCAAGTCGCAAGTGACAAGTCGCAAGTACAATCAGTGGGGGCAAGAACAAGTCGCAAGTGACAAGTCGCAAGTCGCAAGTGATTAAAGAACACCAAATTGTTAATTTAGTGGGAGCATGTACCCATCTGAAACTTACGACTTGCGACTTGTTTTAGTGCGATCGCCATGAGCAAAATTGAAATTGGTCGTTCCATCAAACTCAAGCATCGTCATGTCATCCTCCACCCTACTCACCATTCCCCTTGATTGCCTCCAGCTTGCCCCTGGAAGCACTGTTACTATTCCAAACATTACCTGGGAACAATACGAGCAACTGCTTACTAGCACCGGAGATAATCGCTCCTATCGCCTCACATACGATCGCGGAAACCTGGAAATTGTGATGCCGTCAGTTGCCCATGAAATCTTAATTCGGCTGCTAGACTGGATCGTTAGCACTTTCTGCGAAGAACTAGAACTTAACCTGAAAACGATCGGCTCCACCACACTCAAAGCCCAACCTCTGAAAACATCACCCGAACCGGATAACGCCTACTACATTCAAAACGAACCGCTTGTTAGAGATCGAACTATTGATTTGTCCCAAGATCCTCCGCCCGATCTGGTGGTCGAAATTAACATTGCCAATACAGATAGTAATAAAAAAGCCATTTATCAAACGCTCAAAGTTCCTGAGTTTTGGATTTACAACGGTAAAACTCAACGGATAAGCTTCTACCTCTTACAAAATCAGCAATATCAACCGACAAATATCAGTCCCACCTTCCCACTGATGCAACCCACTACCCTACAACAGTTGGTTGAAGCTTGCAAACAAACCGGAGAACTTACAGCCAAACGACAATTTCGCGCTTGGGTAAAACAGCAGATACAGCCCTGAGCGATCCGCACTGACTTTAAGGCATTAAGTCGAGATCGAAATGAAACTGGAAATAGTGGTTCTGTTAGATTAGTAATAAAGGAACTGTGAGGATATATCTTTTGAGTAACCCATCTCCCAATCCCCAAGTGACTAAGGAAGTCGCTGAAACTACGATATCAACACCAACGGTAACAGAGCCTAAGCCTAGTTACGTTAAACTTGCAATGCGAAATATGGTGCGCAAGGGAGGAACTTCTTTACAACACTTTTTACTGACAACAATTGGGCTTTTGGCTGTGCTTGTAAGTCTTGCCTACCTAACTCGCTAATTGGCAATAGGCAAAGAGACATTTATTAGGATTAAAGGTGTGCAGGTTGAAGTAAGCGTACAGGATTTGTCTGATTCTCCAAATTGCCCAGTCGCCGTTGCAACTTGGGAAGACTGGTTTCATTGCTGGCTGGAAACCTTGCACGCTCAACTTCCAGCAGCGCCAATTTATGAACTCAGCCTGCGTCTAACTGACGATCTGGAAATCCAAACCCTCAACTGCCAATATCGTCATCAGAACTGCCCTACAGATGTTCTAGCCTTTGCTGCTCTAGAAGTAGATTTCCCTCTACCCGACGAACTGGTAGGGTCTTTACCACTGTATCTTGGTGATATTGTCATTTCTATTGATACTGCCCAACGGCAAGCAACTCAGCACGGTCATCCTTTGTCAAGTGAGCTAGCTTGGTTGGCGGTTCACGGTCTACTTCACCTTTTAGGCTGGGATCACCCAGATGAAGACAGCTTAATTCAGATGTTGGATCAGCAAGACTGCTTGCTCGAAAAAATTGGGTTGGTCTTGGAAAGAGTTTAGCACCGTAGCCCTGATAGTATAGAGCTTTGCCCAGTTCAAGCTCAATGCTAACTCTGGAGGATAACAGCAGTCGATGCGATCGCAAGCAAAGTCTATTGTCTCTAACTTCCATGATTGCCGATTGCCTATATATGTCTAAAGAACTTCCAACAACACCAAAAAGATCGGAGAAGGCGACTGCAATTAAGCGGGAGTTGTCTTGGCAGGTTTCCTCAAACTTATTCACGAGTTTTCACTATGCGTGGTGTGGCATAGTCTATGCTTTTAAAACTCAGCGCAACTTTCGCATTCATTTGGCAATTGGTGTTTTGGCAATGGGTTTGGGACTTTTTTTACATCTTAAGGCAGTCGAGATTGCAGTTGTTGTGTTAACTAGCGGGTTGGTTCTAGTCATGGAGTTAATTAATACAGCGATTGAGTCAGTGGTTGACTTAAGTGTTAATCAGAACTACCACGAACTCGCTAAAATTGCGAAAGATTGTGCTGCTGCTGCCGTTCTAGTTTCGGCTTTGGCAGCGGTTCTAGTCGCTGGGACGCTTTTGCTCCCGCCTTTATTAATGCTGATTCGGTCAGCTTTGAGCTAATGGGTCAATGGGGATAAATTTTGATTATAGTCATCGACAACTACGATAGTTTTACCTACAATCTGGTGCAGTATTTGGGAGAACTGGGAGCTGAGTTTCCAGTGGCAGACAAAATTCTGGTATTTCGCAATGACCAAATTTCACTAGATCGAATCCGGGAATTACAGCCTGCGGGTATAGTAATTTCTCCTGGCCCAGGTCGTCCAGAAGATGCTGGAATTTCTCAGGCATTGATTCAAGAACTGGGACCGACTTTACCAATTTTAGGGGTGTGCTTGGGGCATCAAAGTATTGGTCAAGTCTTTGGCGGTAGAATTGTGTCTGCTCCAGAGTTAATGCATGGCAAAACTTCTCTGGTATCTCATGCTGGGGTAGGGGTTTTTCAAGGTTTGGAGAATCCATTGACCGCTACTCGTTATCATAGTTTGGCGATTGAGCGTCAAACCTGCCCTCTGGAGTTGGAAATTACCGCCTGGGTTGACGATGGAACAATTATGGGGATCAGACACCGGAACTTTCCTCACGTTGAAGGTGTCCAGTTTCATCCGGAGAGTGTACTGACAACTTCGGGAAAACAGTTATTAAGAAACTTTTTGAACCGATTATAGTTAACCAAAAAAAAATGAAACGAAGAAAGTTGCTAGCACTAGCTGGGACGGGATTAATAACGAGTGCGATGCCAAAGGCGGTTCGCGCAGCGACCATCGCGAGTCAGACTTGGGATCGGGCTGATGCGGCACAAAAAGCTGAAGATTCCTTGGCGATGCAGTGGTTAGGTCATACTTGTTTTCTATTTACTGGTGGTGGAGTACGTATTCTCGTAAATCCGTTTCGGATGCTAGGTTGCACAGCAAAATACCGTTCGCCGAAGGTAGCGGCAGATTTAGTGCTAATTAGCAGTCAGTTACTAGATGAAGGCGCAACCGAAGATTTACCTGGTAGTCCTCGATTAATCTACGAGTCTGGTGTTTATCAGTTCAACAACATCAAGTTTCAGGGAATTACTACCGAACACGATCGCGTTGGTGGTAAACAGTTTGGCAACAATGTAGCTTGGCGTTGGACTCAAGCTGGAATTAATATTTTAAGCTTGGGAGGGACGGCTGCCCCAATCACAGTTGAGCAAAAAATTCTCATGCAGCGTCCTGATGTATTGCTAGTACCTGTAGGTGGTGGTCCCAAAGCCTATAATGCTCAGGAGGCAAAGCAAACAATTGAAGTGCTTAACCCTAAATTAATTGTGCCGACTCAGTACCGCACTCAGGCGGCTAATGCTGCTGCCTGCGATCTTGTTCCAGTAGACGAATTCTTGACTTTGATGAACGGATTGCCAGTGCGCCGCTCCAATACTGACACGATTAATCTGACTGCCGCCGATCTGCCATCTACTGGTTCAGCGATTCAGATTTTGAGTTACAAGTTCTAATATGCAAGCAGAATACCGTCAACGTCGAGAACAATTGATGGCTAAGATTGGTACGGGAACCGCTGTGTTTCGCAGTGCTACTGTAGCAGTTATGCATCATGATGTCGAATATGGTTTTCGACAAGATAGTGATTTTTTCTATTTAACCGGGTTTAACGAGGCAGAGGCAGTAGCAGTTTTAGCACCTCACCATCCAGAACACCGCTTCGTACTGTTTGTTCGACCAAAGGAGCGGGAAAAAGAAGTCTGGACGGGCTATCGCTGTGGGGTAGAAGCAGCTAAGGAACTATTTGGGGCAGATGAAGCTTACTCGATTGCGGAACTAGATGAAAAGCTGCCGCAATATTTGGAGAAGGCAGACCGAATTTATTACCATTTAGGACGCGATCGCGTTTTTAATGAGACAATTCTCAAGCATTGGCAGCTTTTGATGGCAACTTATCCCAAGCGGGGTACGGGACCAATTGCAATTGAAGACTCAGGGCCGATTCTCCATCCTTTACGATTGGTTAAAAGTGAGGCTGAGTTAGAGTTGATGCGTTGTGCAGTTGCGATTTCAGTTGAAGCTCACAATTTAGCCCGATCAGTTGCCCGCCCTGGCTGTTATGAGTATGAAATTCAAGCCGAGATGGAGCGGATATTTCGCCTCAGGGGTGGAATGGGACCAGCTTATCCTTCTATTGTGGCTTCGGGTGCGAATGCTTGTGTCCTGCACTATATCGAAAATAATCGACAGCTCCAAGATGATGAGTTGCTGCTGATTGATGCCGGTTGTGCCTACGGTTATTACAACGCTGATGTTACTCGCACTTTTCCAGTAAATGGCAAGTTTACGGATGAGCAAAAAGCTTTATATGAGATTGTATTGGCAGCACAACAGCAAGCGATCGCCCAAGTTAAACCTGGTAATCCCTACAAACAAATTCACGATACTGCTGTCCGTGTCCTCACAGAAGGACTTATAGAATTGGGAATTCTCAAAGGCGAAATCGATAAGTTAATACAAGCCCTTTTATATGCACCGCACTGGGCACTGGCTGGGGCTAGATGTCCACGATGCTGGTGTGTATCAGCACGGCGACAATCCACAACTGTTGCAGCCTCATCAAGTGTTAACTGTGGAACCAGGTCTTTACATTGTCCCTGACACTAAACCTGCTGAAGATCAACCAGAGATTGACCCTAAATGGAGTGGTATTGGTATCCGCATTGAGGATGATATTTTAGTCACAGCATCAGGACACGAGGTGTTAACCGCAGGCGTTCCTAAAGCGATCGCGGAGCTAGAGCAATAGTTACTCAGAGTATATTGCGATTTTGCCAAAAAAAAGCTGACACGTTGCTCTAGGCACCTGTGTCAGGCGAGCAACGAAATTCTATCTCAGATATATTACCAAACCACAGATTTCCAATTAATGCAAGCTATATTTCTGCTTGGTTAAACAATAAGCAAGGGATGTAATAATTATTCTTTGTATTGAGCTATACAACTAACTTTCTACTATTGGGGTAATCGCCAAATCTTGATTGTCTTATCTCTGCTACCAGTCACCAGAGTCTGCCCATCTGGACTAATGGCAACAGAAACAACTGTGCCTGTATGCCCAAGGAGAGTGTGTCTGAGAGTGCCAGTTTTTAGATTCCAAACTTTGATTGTCTTATCCCAACTGCCACTGACTAAAGTTTGACCATCTGGGCTAATAGCGACACACCTAACTAAGTCAGAATCCTCATTTAGAGTGTATTTTAGGGCACCAGTCTTCAAATTCCAAACCTTGATCGTATTGTCTTTACTGCCACTGACTAGAGTCTGCCCATCTGGGCTAATGGCAAGGGAACTAACCCAATTAGAATGCCCAAAGAGTGTGCCGATCAAAGTACCTGTCTTCAAGTTCCAGATCTTGATCGTGTCATCCTTACCCCCACTGACTAGAGTTTTTCCATCTGAGCTAATCGCGACAGCAATCACCCAGTTAAAATGACTAGTCAGAGTTCGGCTGAGAGTATGAGTTTTTAGATTCCAAATTCCCAGTTTACTGTTTTGATGACCGCTTACCAAAGTCTGCCCATCTGGGCTAATGGCGATCGCGATCGCCCAACTATCGATGCCTTTGAGGGTTGTTTTCAGATTACCAGTTTTTAAGTCCCAAATCTTGATCGTGTTGTCCCGACTACCACTCAACACACTTGTTCCATCTGGGCTAATGGTGACAGTATCGATTGGAGCGAAATGCCCTCTGAGAGTATTTTTCAGCTTGCCAGTTTTTCGATCCCAAATCTTGATCGTGGCATCTCCACTGCTACTTACCAAAGTCTGTCCGTCTGGACTAATGGCGATTGACGTGATGCCATCGCTATGCCCAGTCAGGTTTTGTTCTAAGAAAAAACTACTAGGGAAGCTCAGCAGCAAAAATATCGGATCGGCAGGAAATATAGCATACCGTAAATACCCGTAGATCTGGCTTCCTCCCAATAACATTAACAAGATAGCACTGGGTACCAGCCATTTTTTCAGTCTTTTTTCCTTGAAAATCAATTGCTATCACCCTACCTCTACTACGATGATGAATGAAATTTTTGGCGATGGCAGCGATCGCGATCGAAAATCTCATCATATTCCCTTACCTCAACCAACAGCACAACGATTTCAACTGCTTTAGAAGGACCGATCCCTCTTATGATGGATAAAGTCGCCAAATTTCAACGGCAAGACATGAGCAGTATTTGGGAAATCGATTTTTACTCCCGTCCGATTTTGGACGAGAATCAGAAAAAAATTTGGGAAGTCTTGGTGTGTGAGAGTCCAATAGATATTCGTACCTCCACGGAATCATTATTTCGGTATGCTCAGTTTTGTCCTAATTCTCAGGTAAACTCTGTTTGGTTGCGGACAGCTTTGGCAGAGGCAATGAGTTCATCACCCCAACCCCCCACTAAAATCCGCTTCTTTCGTCGGCAGATGAACAACATGATTACCAAAGCTTGTGAGGAATTGGGTATTCCAGTCAAGCCTAGCCGCCGCACGATTGCTCTTTACCAGTGGCTGCAACAAAGGATGGTGGATGTCTACCCCTATCAGCCCGGCTATCAGCCAGCAACAAATCCATCTGTACGATTTGAAACACTAGCACCCCAACGTCTACCAGATGCCTTGATCGGACAGCAGTTGGCATTTGTTAACTTGGACGCAGCAGCATTTGAGGAAATGCCTGAGTGGGAAATTGATTTTGGAGAGGCTTTTCCATTAGAGATGGTGGGTTTAACGCCAGAAACTAAAATTCCCGGAATCACAATTTATTCTCCCAGAGCTGTTCCCTTAGCAGGCTGGATGTCCGGATTAGAGTTAGCCTTCCTTAAATTTGAGCCTAGCCCTACTCCCAGATTACTGCTAGAAACTGGTGCTAGCGATCGCTGGATCTTAATTAACCTGAACAATCCTCAAACTCAAGCTGAAGCAGCAAGATTTGAGGACAGCAAACAAAAAGCGCAAGGAGTGCATTTTTTAGCCGTACAGTCAAGTCCCAAGGCTGAATCTTTTGCCGGTTTTTGGCTACTACAAGAATTAGATTTACCTTAAGTTACTCTTATCCGACCTCTAACAATTTGTCAACATCTATGAGAAACAAAGTTAGAGGCACTTCTTCCAAAACTTGACATACATGAGTCGCAATTCCTAAAAGAGCTGTTTGACGGTAAGAATCCGGTAAAACTCGAATATTAGATAAAGAGACTTCCTTCAAAGTTGGGACGATCGCAACTGAAATACCAACCAAGTCACCTCTAAGATTTTGGGCAACAACCAGGTAGTTAGCTTCAGTTGCTGCATTGATGCTACCAGATAACTGCTGATTTAAATCTACCACCATCACCTCGCGATCGCCCACATGAGCAATCCCCACTCGATCGAGTCCAGTGCCATGAACCTGAGTTTTGCCTAGCACTTTATATACTTGTTCTATCCGCAATCCCAAGTTGAGGTTGCCAACAGTAAACGCGATCGCTTTCAGAGATGGTACAGCCTGAGACGGATGTACTAGACGAGTACTTGAGTGAACCAGGGTATTCTTCATGCCAATTAATTACCTGTATAGTTAGACACTTATGCCGGAGATGCTCTAGAGCGCTAATTGTGCTTGTTTAAGTAACGCTTCAATACCAGCGAGCAACTCTTGCTCAATATACGGCTTAGTAAAATAGCTATTAGCTCCAGAGTACATTGCCAATCGTCGATGTTTTTCGCTACTGCGGGAAGTGAGCATCACCACTGGTATCTTTAACATTAATGGGTCTTGACGGCGATAGCTAAGGAATTCAAAGCCATTCATGTTAGGCATTTCAATATCGCAAATGATTAGCGAAATTGTAGAATCTTGCTGCAATTGCTCGATCGCTTCCCGCCCATCTCTTGCTTGTAAGACTCGGTAGCCAAATTTTTGTAAAGTGAGTACTAAAGTTTGCCGCACAGTAATTGAGTCGTCTACTACCAACAAAGTCAGAACAGTGTCTTTTTTCGCTAGGGAGTGAGGCGACACCCTTCCAGCCATTGCTTCATCAGCCTGATTAGCAGTCGGAAGCGCATCTACCCAATCAACCTCTGCATTCATCACCATCGATGATATCGTCCCGGCAGCAGTCAGTAATTTATTCTTAGTAGCAGTCTGACGCTGCATAAAGGAGTCAAGCAGAGTTGTGGCATCAATGACCGGAATTAAACTGCCGTCTCCTAAAATAGTACAGCCGTAAATATAGTCAGGAGGCGTAATGGCTGTACCAAAAGGTTTAATTACAAGTTCTAGCTCTGTCACCAAGCGGTCAATTTCTAGAGCGATGATTTGCTCATCTTGCTCAATTACAAGCATTGGTGCCGCCCATTCTTCAGGAGCAGGAACTGATGCCAAAGCTCTAGTGGAACTAGTAGGCAAGGTATAGGAGTACTCTAAAATCTCAGACAGGTGATGAGCCATCACAATTCGCTCCCGCCAATACAAAAATCTCTGTCCTCCAGACTTTTTCACCTGCTCTGGTTCAGGAATGAGAATTTCTGTAATACTATCTGAAGGTAAAGCAAACGCCGTATTACCTGCAATACAGACAAGTAATTTGGCAATCGTTAAAGTCAGTGGAATGCGCAAGGTAAATGTAGTTCCCTTTCCTGGCTCGGAAGTGACGGCAACGCTACCTTTAAGCGATCGCACTTGGGAGCGGACCACATCTAGTCCAATGCCGCGACCGGAAAGTTGACTGACTTGAGCGGCAGTAGAAAATCCTGGCTCAAATAGCAATTCCAACAGACTTGACGGGGAAGCCGCAGCTAGTTGCTCTGGTGACCATAAGTTTAAGGAATTAGCCTTACTGCGAATCCGGTCTAAGTTAATCCCCTGACCATCATCTCGCACTTCAATAATAGTTTGGCTTCCCTGGTGATATGCCCGAATATCAATTCGACCTTCTGGCTGTTTACCTTGCCCCATCCGCACTTCTGGTTGTTCGATCCCGTGATCGAAAGCGTTTCGCAGTAAGTGCAGCAAAGGATCGTAGAGTTTCTCAATCGCGGCTTTATCAACTAAAACTCCAGTACCAGTGATTTTGAGGTCAACAGGCTTTTCATACGATGTAGACAAGTCGCGTAATATGCGAGGAAAGCGATTCAGCACTTCACCTATAGGTAACATCCGCGCCCACATCACGTCATCCCGCAGATTGCCCAACATTTGGCGCTGTTGCTCTAGTGTCTGACTTGATTGTCCTGCCAGAAGCACAACATCACCAACTGTCTCTTCTAATTGAACAATTTCTTCAAAAGTCTCTTGCAACAAAGAGTTTAATTCTCCGTAGCTGTCCATCTCCAGCGAGTCGAAGAAGGGAGTAGAAGGAGATGAGACTTGAGTACCTTCTTTATTGTTACCTCCCGTCCCGTTTGGCTGAGCGCTCACGTCGAAGCCATGCCCCCCTCCTCCCCTGCCCCTCTCCGGAGCTACCAGCATTTGGTCAGATAGCGCCCGCAGTTGACGACCCATTTCCTGAAACTTAGTAAAGCGGCGCAGCAACTCTTGGACGCTCCCCTGTAGTTGCTCGTTTTGCAGGGAAAGGCTATTACGGTTGATTGACAGTTCGCCCACTAAATTATTGATCCTCTCCAATCTATCTAGATCGACTCGAACAGAAAGTTGAGGCGTAGGAGCAGAACCAGCAACGGCTTCTCGCCGATCGGGAGTTGCATCAGCAACATTGCTAGCTAGATTAGGTACGGGAGTACATACCACCAAAGGAGCTATTTCAGTTGCAGCAATATCGTCACTGCTGGTCTCAAACGTTGGCAAGCGATCGAATTGCTGCTGAATTGATTGAACTAATTCTTGAATATTCTCCTGGTCATTAACCTCAAATACCAAGTCGGAGTAAAGTTGTTCTGCTAGTACTGGTGTCAGTTCAGTTGTGGGGTCAACTTCAACAAAGTCGCCAAAAATATCTTCTAATGAAGGAACATCTGTCGATTCTTGATTAACACTGGGACTAGCAAACACATCTGCTGAGTTTTGAGTCGCTGTGAGATCGAGTAGTTCGGCATCAAAAAATTGCTGTAAAACTTGGTTATATTCATCATCAACCGTCGAGGTGAGCGGATGCAATGCTACCAACAGCTCGATTGGCATCACTGGGATGGAGAATTCATCTGGAGTAGTATCAGGAGACAGGAAAAAGTCGCCAAGAACTTCTAAAGACGAAATGGCAGGAATTTCTAATTGAGGGATGATAGATTGTTCCGACTGTAACTCGGATGCGGTCACTTCCTCGTCAAGGTTAGTAGTGGCAAGTTTGATTAAAGCGCTTGAGGGAACTCCGCCAGTAGTCCGATCCCCTGCGATCACTGCCTCAGTCGCAGCACGAAAATTATCTAAGGCGATTTGAGCAATGTGTAATGCCCGATCTGGTTGAGCGTGAAGTGCAGCTTGAGTCCTTTGAGCGATTTCCCCAAATCCTGGTAATTCCAACAATTCAGCTATACCAGCAAACACTTCTGCTAGTGCGCCCAGTTCTCCTGCCACCTCTTCACCTTCAGGAGCGGCGATCACTGCAGCTAAGCGATCTAGTCCGTTAGTAACATCTACCTCAAAGATAGATAAGGCAATATCTACTCCCAATTCAACTGAACTGGGTAAGTTAGCACTGCCTCTGAGAAAATCTCCCAAGCGCTCCTCGATCTGGGCAAACACGGGTTCTGCCATTGCCATTGCTTTAGCCGAATCGTGACGACCAACGTTAATCTGCTCCATCAGGGGTAAGCGGAGACAGTCATAGGCCGAGAGCAATAAACTTTCTACTTCACCGTCAATTTCTAGCTCTGGGGAATGGAGACTTTTAAAAATGTCTTCCAAGCTGTGAGCCAGGGTTTTGATCGTTTCTAGCCCCACACTAGCCGCCCCGCCCTTGATCGAGTGAGCGGCCCGCATTAAGTTGTGGACTTTGGCAGTATTGCGCTCAGCTTTGAGTGTTAGCAACTCTGTTTCAATCAGTTGCAACAGCTCTGGAGCTTCTTGAGTAAAGAATTGGTAGGCCTGGTCGCGAATATCAGAGTCGATCGCCATACATTTGATTGAAATAAGTGGACGGAAATCGGCATCGCAGTTTAATTAACTTTAAATTGACCAACACTAGCTTGTAACTGTTGGGCAACAGCGAGTAGTTCTTTGAATGAGGTCGATGCCTGGGTAGCATCAGAGGAGTTTTTATTGGCAAACTCAGCCGCTTTGGTAATTGTTTCAGTCACAGCAGCAGAAGCTTGAGATTGTGCCACTGTTGCCCCAGCGATCGCGGCTACCAAGGTACTAATCTCGTTACTTGCCGCCGTGATTTGATTTAGACTGCTACGGGTTTCATCCACTAGTTTCGTTCCAATCGCCACCTGCTCTGTCCCAACCTCCATTGCTGCAACTACCTCATTAGTATCAGTTTGAATCGTCGCCACCAAATTTTCAATTTCAACTGTTGCCGCTTGTGACTGACCTGCTAGTATCCGCACTTCGTCTGCTAATACGGCAAAGCCCCGTCCTTCATCTCCAGCACGAGCAGCTTCAATCGAAGCTTTCAGCGCCAGCAAATTAGTTTGAGCCGCGAAGCGACCGATCAAGTTCACCACCTTAGAAATTTTTTGGGAAGATTCACCCAACTGTCTAACCTTCTTAGAAGCTGCTACAACTGTTTCGCGAATTGCTAAAATTCCATCGACTGTCCGGTTCATCGCCACATCGCCCGCTTCTACTGTCTGAGTAGCTTGTAGCGCTGCTGCTTCCGCTTGCTTGGCATTGACGGCAACTGCTTGAATTGAGTGAGACATTTCTTGAATTCGCTCTAGGGATATGGCAATCTCCTCTGCTTGCTGCAACGCTTCTGCTGCTAGCTTTGAAACCGAAACTTCATTATTACTGGTGGTAGTTGCCACTAGCTTTGCCGCAGTTTGCACTTGAGTCACAATTTTCCGCAAGCTACTAATAGTTGAGTTGTAGGAATCAGCCACTGTACCAATTTCATCTTCAGTGACATTAGCTCGGACAGTAAGGTCACCTTGACTAATTGGTTCTACTTCGAGCAGCAGCTCCAGCGCTCGTCGCTGTAGTTGTTCTTTTGCTACTTTTTGCTGTTCCACCAGTGCTGCTAAGTCCAGAGCATATCCGACTTGTGTTGCCAACTGCGTGACTAACTCAATTTCACTTTGCTGCCAGGCTCGCGGACCAGAACACTGATGAGCAATTAACAGTCCCAACAGTTCGCCTGCCACCATAATCGGGGCGACTAAATTTGCCTTGACTGCCAATGGCTCTAGTTGCTTGAGATAACACTCAGTTAGCCCTGCCGTGTAGATATTGTCTAAAGCTTTCACCCGCCCTGTGCGATACCGTTCAGCGTACTGTTGATGGAAGCAAGGGTCATCGATCGTAGAGCCGATCGCCTGTGGCCAACCTGGTGCAACTGATTCGGCAACAATCGTCTTCAGCCATTTCTCGCTGAGACCATAAACTACCACTCGGTCAGCTTTGATTGCCAAGCGTGTCTCTTCCACTGCTGTGTTGACAATATCTTCAAAGTTTGAGGAACCTCCCAAACGGACTGTGATTTCCCGCAGCAGTCGCAAGCGCTGAGTTTCGGCTGATTTCTGTTCCAACAAACTCACTCGGTCTAAAACTAGTCCAACTTGAGTGGCTAACTGCGCCAAAAAGGTGATTTCGTGTTGCTGCCAGTCATGCGGAGCGGAGCAGTGATGAGCGATTAGCAAGCCAAACAGTTGTTCGTTTTTCTGAATTGGCGTGACCAAATTAGCTTTAATCTGCAATTGCTCCATCAATTTCAAGTGATCTGGGTGAAAGCCTGCCTCAAACACATTACTTGTTGGCACAATCCGCCCTTGTCTGTAGGCTTCGATCAGCTCAGCACTAATACAGGCATCTTCAATTTTGTTACCCAAAGCAACGGGTAAATTGGGCAAAACTGATTCGGCAGCAATATATCCACTCCAATCAGGTTCAAATAGATACACTACTACCCGATCGGCATTAAGGATTTCTCTGGCTCCTGCGACTGTCTGATTGAAGATTGGCTCTAATTCTTCAAACTGATTGACTTGGTAGCTGGCAATATCTGCATATAACTGTGATTGGTAAGAATAACGCTCTCGCCGACGATTTTGTTCTTGCAAAAATGCCTCGTTGACCGCTATGTTGTCAGCCATCTGATTAAAAGTGGCAGCTAACTGACCAATTTCATCAGTCCGCAAAACTTCAGCTCGGACTTCGCGATCGCCTTGAGAGAACTGTTGAGTAGTTTGTTGTAATTGATTTATTGGTTTAGAAACTGCTTGACGCAGCAGCGCCGCCAAAAAGGCAATTGTCCCTAAACCCAAAGCAGACAATAGTAATTGGACCAACAAGTTATCTTTAAGTAGCCCGTTGAGTTCAGTTTCTGGTATTCCCCGTACTAGAATTGCAATCGGTTCGCCATTATTATCTAGTATGGCTTTAGCCGCTACAGTATACTCACTACCGCTAATATTCGTCCGACTTGTAACTGGCTCACCCCGATTTTGATCTGCTGCCTCAAGTATAGATTTATCGGGTAGATCTAGATTGGTTTGAGATTGATTATCTTTTGAACTCGTAGCTAAAGTGAAATCCTTTGGAGATTTACGTAGATAAACAGCGTTATAGCCTCCAGGAAAAGCCTTTACTGTTTGTTGAAAAATTAGTTTGTTATTAACAATATCTCCTGTGACTATAGCTCCAATAGTTTGATTGTTCGCTGGATCTACAACCGGAGTCACGACATAACGAATGAGAACGTCTTGATTTGTTGAACCCCCAGTAGGCAATTCTTTAGCTAATTCAGTTCCATTAACAATGGCACTAGTTTTAATTTGCTTAGGGTTAAGTAAAACTTTGTGGACTAAATCGTTCGGATTAAAGATTTCCCCTTTTCGGTCACGGTTAGCATTGACAATAATCCGCTGATCTCGCCCGACAAGAGTAGCATAGTTAATCTGTCGCGCTATAACTTCGTGCTGTAGAATTTGTTTTAACTGATTTCTTAATTCTGGAGTCAAAGCTGTACCTTGAGCCGAGGCTTTGGCGGCGGTAATAAAGAGCGGGTTTTCTGATTGACCTCGAAAACCAAATCCCATGTGTTCGATGGGTAGGTTGTAATCAGCCTCTGTCAAAATCAACTCGGCTTTAGCCTGCTTGAGCAGTTGCGTCCGTCCTTCGGCAACGATTAATACCGCTCCCACCCCGACAATTCCTCCCAAAATGGCAAGAGTAACCCAAGGAAGCAGTTGCATTTTGCGGTTAATTGAGAGGTCAGAAAACCATTGACGGAAAGAGCGTTTTTTGGGAGCAACCCAAGTAGACGGCTCCGGTAATGCTTGTGGCTCTAATTCCAGGTTTTCCAGATTAGGAGTGGATGGTTTGGGGCGATAATCTAACATTGTATTTATCCTCTTTGGGTTTTACTGATATACCAATTAAAAGCTATAGACTCTGTGGTTCATACAATCGTCGAATATTTCAGACACTTAACTCACTTTAAATTGACCGACACTAGCTTGCAGTTGTTGAGCTACTGCTATTAGTTCCTTAAAAGAGTCTGATACTACAGTGGCTTCAGTAGAGTTCTTGTTAGCGATCGCGGCGACATCACTAATTGTTTGAGTCACAGCCACCGAGGTTTGAGATTGAGCTACAGCCGCCGAAGCGATCGCTGCCACCAAAGCACTGATCTGCGTACTAGCTGCGGTAATTTTGTTCAAACTTAAACGAGTATCGTCTACCAATTTAGTTCCAGCCGCTACCTGTTGGGTTCCGGTTTCCATTGCCGTCACCACTTCCAATGTTTCTGCCTGAATTTCTGCTACCAGCGTTTCAATTTCTACCGTAGCTTCTACCGACTGCCGTGCCAGCGAACCCACTTCGTCAGCAACTACGGCAAAGCCGCGTCCTTGTTCTCCAGCGCGGGCAGCTTCAATTGCGGCGTTGAGTGCCAGCAGATTAGTTTGATCGGCAAACGAGCTAATCAATTTCACCACCTTAGAAATTTTTTGCGAAGATACACCCAACTGCTTCACTTTTTGCGAAGCTTCTGTAACTGTCTCTTTAATTGCTAAAATCCCATCGACTGTGAGGTTCATCGCCGCATCACCTGCTTGTACGGTTTGGTTTGCCTGTTGGACAATAGTTTCTGCCTGTTTAGCATTACTCGCTACAGCACGAATTGAGTCAGACATTTGCTGAATCTGTACTAGGGCGGCAGCAATTTCCTCTGCTTGTCGTAAAGCTTCTGCTGATAGTTCAGCCACAGAGATTTCATTGCTGCTAGTAGTAGTTGCCACAAGTTTTGCCGCAGTTTGCACTTGAGTCACAATTCTTCTTAAGCTTTCGACTGTGGCGTTATAAGAGTCAGCTACTGTACCAATTTCATCTTCAGTGACTTGAGCGCGGATAGTTAAATCTCCACGACTGATCGGGTCAACTTCCATCAGTAACTCCAAGGCACGCTTTTGCAGAGCTTCTTTTTGTTGACGTTGCTCAAGAGTCGCAAACTCTGCCGTAGCGCGTGCTTGTTCTAACTTTTCCAACAAACTAGCCCGATCTAAAGTAACTCCAATTTGAGTTGCTAACTGGGTAAACAGATCGACTTCATCGCGCTGCCACACTCGCGGCTGTTCACATTGGTGGGCAATTAATAAGCCAAACAATTCATTCTCTCGCATAATTGGTGCTACCAAATTAGCTTTGACGGCAAATCGGGATAAAGTCCTTAAATAACAAGCATCCACTCGTGGTTCAATAGATACATCATTAATCTGAGTCACTTGACCTTGTTTGTAGCGTTCTACTTGACCTTGCCTTAAGCAAGCATCGTCAATTTCAACTCCCAAAGACTGCGGCCAACCTGCTACTACTGATTCAGCAATTACAGTACCCTTCCAAGTCATAGGGTCAAGCTGATAAATCACTACTCGATCTGTATTTAATCCCTGACGGATCAATTGAACGGCAACGTCGGTAACGTCTTGTAATTTGAGACTTTGAGCCATGCGGACAGTAATATCTTTAAGTAACTCGGCTCGCTTTACTTCGGCTTGTCTCTGTTCTAAGAGACTTACACGGTCTAAAATCAGTCCTAGCTGAGCTGAGGCTTGAGTCAGAAAGTCAATTTCATACTGCTGCCAAAAATAAGGTCCTGAGCAGTGATGTGCGATCAATAAGCCGAAGAGTTGGTCGTTGTTAACAATCGGCGTGACTAAGTTGGCTTTAATTTGCAGTCTGGCTAATAATTGCAAGTGATCTGGGTGAAAGCCTGCCTCTAAGACATCATTGGTAGGTACAACTCGACCGTTTCTGTAGCCTTCGAGTAAGTGTGTCCCAATACAAGCATCTGAGATTTTTTCAGCCAAGGCAACAGGCCAACCAGGCAGAACCGACTCAGCCGCAATGTAACCACTCCAGTTAGGATTGAAGCGATAAACTACTACCCGATCGGCGTTGAGAATTTCACGCACCCCTTTGACTGCTTGGCTCAGAACAGAGTCTAGGTCTTCAACAGCGCGGGAGGTAGCAATCTCAGCAAACAAACGGACTCGTTCCGCTTCAGCAGTTTGGCTTTCCACTAGAGTCTGGATTTGGTCTGCCATGCGGTTGATATTAAATCCGAGTGTGGCAATTTCGTCGTCCCCAGCTACAGCAACGCGAGTGTAGAGTTCTCCTTGACCTAATTTTTCCACCGCATTAGTAGCAGCGAGAATTGGTTTAGTAGCTCGGTTGACTAAGTAAGAGGCGATCGCTCCTACCAGCAATGCTGCTAACCCAGTTCCAATTGCTAGGGCGAGTAGTAGTTGTTTTTGGGGAGCAAAGGCGATCGCGGTATCTGTTGTTAGGAGTATGCCCCAGTTCAAATCTGGAAAGCCTGCTAGTTTTTCTAAGGGTGCATAGGCGACTAATTGCTCAGTATTTTTAGAATCGATCATTACCTGACTAAGTACCTTGTGTGATGCTTGCAGTTGGTCCAAGCCAGCAAAAGCTGCCTGAGCGTCTCTATCCATCACATCCCTTGTCGCTTCAGAAACTAGAAAATATTTTCCAGAGGAGTCGATTAAACGGTATTGCTCTCCTTTGGTGCCTAATTTATCGATTACTTTTTCTAAAAATTTTACTGGCATCCGCGAACGAACTACGCCCACCGTTCTTCCGGTAGCAGTGTCTACAATCGGTGCTGCCGTAAAAATGACATACTTCCCAGTCGATTTAGATTTTACTGGTGGCGTAATGACTGGGGTATTAGTTTTAATCACTTCTTTAAAATATTCCCGATCGCCGATGTTACCAGTAGGCGGACCGAGCGATTGGAGAATTGTATTGCCAGCTAAGTCGGTAACGACGATGCTGTCATAAAGTCCATAAGCGTCTATAAAGTGATTTAGCGTTGTTTGCTTTTCCTGGAGAGTTGTTGCCGCTCGCACCTTGGGATTTATTAGGATAGGGAGGCTAGCCATAATCTGGATATCTCCGTACCGCTCAGCCATAAAACGGTTAACTGTATCTGCGATTCCAACGGAGCGGTCTCGTTTTTCTTGTTGAATTTGGTTAACAATTGATCTGTCGGCAAGGTAATAGGCAATTGCCCCAGTCGCTAATACTGGCAGTGTGCCGAGGGCGATCGCTACCAATGTTGCTTTCACTCTCAAATTAAGTCCTCGCCATCGACGACGAGAAAGCGAAGGCGTTCCGATCGGCGCTCCATCCATCAGTAACTTGTCTATATCATCTGACGACTGGGGTAATGGCTCCAATATTGTCGTTTGAGGCGGCGAGACAAGTTTATGAGTAGCTTTGTTGGGTTCAGGAGAGGAAATCATAAAATCAACCTTAACTAAAAAATGTTTATATAGGTGTTGGCTACGGCATATAAGCCATAATCGATTGACCATCTAGGACTAAGACAATTTCACTATTTTGTCTTGGCCAGAATCCACGCAGGAATGGCACTAACTCAGGGGACACAGCAGATGCTGGGGGTGATTGAATCAAATCTGGGTTACACCATTCCATGTCTTCTACCCGATCGACTGCTAGCGCTAATGTTTTTCTGCCTGTAATTTGCCTAAAAGCTGGTTGTCTGCCTGGTAGTTGCTGCGCTCCATGAATCACAATTGCTGTGTAGGTTGAACGATTATTTGTGTATTGGTACAATGGGTCAAGTCCAACTAAGCGCCCCAAATCTACCATCCAAAGAATTTCACCCCGCCAGTTGTGAACGCCCATTACCCAAGGTGGCATGTTAGGAATCGGCACCAGTTCATTGCTTGCTGTAGTAATCACTTCTGTCATCTGACCTACAGGCAACATTGCTCTAGTGTCAGCCACCAACCCAAACCGCAAGAATGGTAATTCCTTTCCTGTTGTTTGCTCTGCAGTTGATGTTTGTGACTCCATTTTCATCGGTTAATCTCCTAGAGGATGCGTTGCGTCAGTTGCCCTAACTTTTAACCATCTACTTAACATTGTGCAATACTTGATTTTTAATTACTTTTATTCGAGAGCAGGAACCTCCACTAACTTAAATTTGAGTGATGAATCAAATCGTTTCTAAATGTTTTTGAAAAATAATTCGGCAATGAGTTTTAGAGGCAAATATGAAGTTTAGATGAAGAAGGAAGTGAGATACAACCAGTAATGCATTGAGTTGATTATGACATTTATTTGGCTGACAGAATAACCGTATGAATACTGAATCCGTTCCCCAAAACCTGGATTGCGTAAGTATCATTACATAAATCTTTTGGACGTTGTTAAATCATATATCTTCAGTAAATTAATCATTCCAGCTTACAACTAATAAAACCAAAGTTATGATTTTATTCATAGTATAAATACTCGTCAGCCGCAACCCCAACTTGCAAAGAAGATTCTGCATCATCAATCTACTTTTATGTTTGTTGTAGGGAGTTATACATATAACAATAAAATTTGAGATTAATATATAATTGTTTACATTTAGTTGATCGCACAGCAATCAAACCAATAAATACTATTTGCAAAACTATCAAAAAGTTTGGCGCGAAAGTGGGGTGCATCCAAAGCGTTGATAGTTAAAAAGAGGCTTTGCCAGTCAAATTTTAATTGGAATCGTAGCAGTAGCGTTTTTTTGTAATAGGAGTACTATCTCGATATGGTGAGACAAATTAATCGACGTAATTTTTTGCTATCTAGTGCCACATTTGGAACCAGCTTATTGTTGAAGGCATGTTCGTTCAAGCCCTTATCAGTGGCAGTAAGTAATGCGGGAGACACAATTAAAGTAGGAATATTGCACTCTTTGACTGGCACGATGGCAATTAGCGAAAAAAGCGTTGTGGATGCAGAACAGTTGGCAATTGAGGAAATCAATAATGCTGGTGGAGTGCTGGGCAAAAAAATTCAACCAATTCTGGAAGACGGTGCATCTAATTGGGATACCTTTAAAAAGAAGGCGATCAAGTTAATCGACCAGGATAAGGTAGTTAGCATTTTTGGCTGTTGGACTTCTGCCAGTCGCAAGAGAGTTTTACCAGTATTCGAGCAGAAAGACCATATGCTCTGGTATCCAGTGCAGTATGAAGGTCAAGAGTGTTCCAAAAACGTCTTCTACACTGGCGCTGCTCCCAATCAGCAAATTGAGCCTGCGGTTGATTGGCTGTTAAAAAACAAAGGTAAAGAATTCTTTCTAGTCGGCTCGGACTACATTTTTCCTCGCACTGCTAACGCGATTATTAAGGCACAGTTGCAGGTTAGAGGAGGCAAAACAATTGGAGAAGAGTACTTACCACTGGGTAACACACAAGTTAGCCCCCTAATTATCAAAATTCAGCAGGCGATGCCTAATGGTGGAGTAATTTTTAATACCCTGAATGGTGACAGCAACGTAGCATTTTTTAAACAAATGTAGGTAGCAGGGCTGGAACCCAATAAATACCCTTCAATGTCTGTGAGCATCGCTGAAGAAGAAGTCCAAGCAATCGGTCCTGATTATCTTAAAGGTCACTATGCCGCTTGGAACTACTTTCAAACTGTAGATACGCCCGCCAATAAAAAGTTTGTGGAGGCTTTCAAGGCAAAGTACGGTGAAAGTCGGGTGACGAACGATCCGATGGAAGCGGCATACATTGCAGTTTACCTGTGGAAGCAAGCCGTGGAAAAAGCTGGCACAGCAGATGATTTAACTAAGGTACGTGCGGCAGCTTACGGACAGACGTTTACCGCTCCTGAAGGTCAGGTCACTTTACAACCCAATCATCACCTAGCTAAAATTGTTCGGATTGGTCAGGTTAAAGAAGATGGTTTATTTGAAATCGTCAATGCCACTGGGAGTGCTGTCAAACCAGTACCGTGGAATCAATTTGTGGAAGCAACCAAAGGGTTCGCCTGCGACTGGTCAGATCCAATCAAAGGCGGCAAGTATAAGACTTAGAGGAGGACGTATCAGGGCAGCAAGCTTTATTTCAGCAGTTGCCTCACAGTCCGCAGTAGTTGTTCTTGGTCGATCGGTTTAGCTAAATAAGCGTCTGCTCCCTGCTTCATTCCCCAAAATTTGTCAATTTCAGTTCCTTTGGTTGAACACATCACAACTGGAATTTGCTTCGTCTCCGCCTCAGCCTTAAGATCGCGACATAGTTCAAACCCGCTACGTCCAGGTAACACAACATCCAGAATAATCACATCTGGCTTGCGGAGCGTAATTTTTGCCAAAGCTTCGTCGGCGCTACCGGCTGTTTCAACAGTAAGACCACCCCGACGCAGACAAGTGCTAAGAACTTCCTTTTCAGTTAAGGAATCATCAACTACTAAAGCAGTACTCATAAATTAACCCTCTAAAAACAGCTATAACTCAAAATTGAGCAGCAAGTTAGCAATTGAGAACTACACCCCTCTAAACTACTAAGGTACTATTATTTAGGTATTGGTGTACGGTTTCCAGAACTATTTGAGCATTAATCGGTTTGCTGATAAAACCTGAAGCTCTAACTAGTTTGGCTCGAACTCGATCGATGATGCCATCATTTCCGGTCAAGATGATGATTGGAGTATTGCGGAAAGCAGACACCTTACGCAGTTGCGTACAAATTTCATAACCATTTGTATTGGGCATAACCAAATCTAAAAAGATCAAATCTGGCTTGCGAATTAGTAAGGTGGCGATCGCCCGCAGCGAGTCTTGAATTGGGACAAATTGGTAGCCCGCACCAGTCAAAATTCTTTCCATGCCTTGACAAATTAAAGCGCTGTCATCCACACAGGCAATAATTGGTCCAGTATGAGTTACCGGAGGCGTTGGCACCTTCTTGGGAGTGATGGTTTGAATCGGCGCTGCCAGGTCTTGAATTTCAATTAGCTCCACCATTCCTGCTTGGATATATGGCAGAAAAGAACGAGTGACTGTCACCACATCCCGCTTCATTTTCACCGCTAAATCTCGCAGAGTGCTTTTGCCATCTAGTAGATTTGAGAGAACTTGGTAAAGCGAAGCCGAAGTTTTCTGCTGGAGTTGTTCTGGTTGTTTAACAATCGGCGCCCGATTAGGAGAGCGATCGGCAATCTTCGCTTCACACCAAGTAGCCCACAAGCGCCTCACTTCTGCAATTAATTGCTCGGAGTCTATCAGTACCAGTTGTGCTAGAGATATATTTTCTTGTCTAAATTGATAAGTTACTTGCATCGCTTGAGTTACATCAAACAATACTTCAGCTACAATCGCCACCACTACCTTTGCTGCTTGTTCTCGGCTAATTTTTCGCTGCTCTATCCATGAATACAACAGTTGATATTCCCAACAAATTTTAAAGTTTTCGTCGGAATAGTTAGAAGGATCGATTGACAACTTTTGCCTCAAGTCAAGCTGAGGACAATTTACTGCCAAATTTCGCCGCCATCTTCTAACCGGATTAGTTCCTCCAGTTGCATATAAGATTCGCCCCAGAAACAAGTAAAAAATCCATTTTTGCTCTGAAGGTCCTTTCAGCAGTACCTGCCCACTAAATTGTTCTTGCTTTAACAGAGTAAACTGATTGAGAAACTCATTGCTATTGATCGGGATTAACGTCATCATACAATTTTTTCTCCAAATGTTTCACCGTTATTAGTAGCTTGCATTACATTATTTATCTTGAAATGTAAGGATTTTGCTTGAATTTCGTTGTTAAAATTGCCAATTCACAATATCCTAGAAGTTACTGACCAGAAACGCTACTATTTGTTTTGATAAATAGAATATATTAAATCGCTAGCAATTTAGTATATTTGATAACTAGAAATGTCAAATTCAATCCTTAAGGGCTAAAAAAAGACCTTGCACAACCAGGATTTAGAACATACCCTTAATCATCGCATCAAATTTCGCCACCAAAAAACCGTATTCATACGGAAATTATCCTTCATCAGAAATTGTGGGTGGAAACCCCGTCCTTCCAGGACGGCTTTACTCTTTGTCTAAGGGTTAATGAATCTCACAAAATATCTGCTATATTGTGAGGCATGACCCAAAAAGCCTTTAAGTATCGTTTCTATCCAACGCCTGAGCAAGAAACCTTGCTGAGACGAACGATGGGCTGTACTCGTCTTGTCTACAACCGCGCTTTGGCAATCAGAACTGAAGCTTGGTACAGCGATAAGAAACGAGTCTGCTACAACGATACTTCGGCAATGCTGACCGAATGGAAAAAAGAGGATGAACTGTCCTTTCTCAATGAGGTGAGCTGTGTCCCTTTGCAACAGGGATTAAGACACCTTCAGAAAGCGTTCTCCAACTTTTTTGAGGGACGAGCTAAGTACCCAATCTTTAAGAAGAAGCGGAACGGAGGTAGTGCAGAATTTACCAAGTCGGCTTTTAAATGGCGTAAGGGACAAGTGTATTTGGCGAAATGTTCCGAGCCATTATTGATCCGATGGAGTCGAGAACTGCCCCAGGGTGCCGTACCCTCGACCATTACAGTGAAGCTTTCGCCTGCTGGTCGATGGACTATTTCTTTGTTAGTGGATACTGAGATTGAGCCATTGCCCAAGTCTCCTAACCAGGTTGGGATTGATTTGGGCGTAACAAGTTTGGTGGCTTTGAGTACAGGTGATCGTGTTGCTAACCCTAAAGGATTTAAGGCAAAACACACCAAGCTGAAAAAAGTGCAGAAAGCTTTGAGCCGCAAGCAAAAAGGGTCTAACAATCGACATAAGGCACGGCTCAAAGTGGCTAAAGTCCATCAAAAAATCAGTGATGCACGACTCGACTTTCTTCACAAGTTGACGACTCAATTGGTGCGCGAAAACCAAACCATCGCCGTTGAGGATCTGTCGGTGAAGAATATGGTGAAGAACCGGAAACTTTCTCTCTCTATCAGTGATGCTAGTTGGGGTGAACTCGTCAGACAACTTGAATACAAGTGCGATTGGTATGGTCGTACCCTGATTAAGATTGACCGATGGTTTCCGAGTTCTAAGCGATGTGGGGAATGTGGTCACATCGTTGAAAAACTGCCCCTTAATATCCGTGAGTGGAGTTGCCAAAATTGCGGAGCAAACCACGACCGAGATCTTAACGCAGCAAGAAACATTCTCGCGGCAGGGCTTGCCGTGAAAGTCTGTGGAGCGAATGTAAGACCTGATAGGCATAAGTCTGATGGCAGTTGCGATGAAGCAGAAAGATCTAAGAAGCGATTCTTGGAATCCCCGCACCTTTAGGTCGGGGTGGATGTCAACCCATCATCAGCGTTCATCAGCGTTTGCCAAATCGCCCCTCTATCAGGGTGCAACGGCATAGCGAACCAACTGGCCAAGTCGTTGACGTAAAGTTTCTAAACCCAAACGTTCGCCTGCTGAAATAAACACTGCTTGGGGAAACTCTTCTTGAGCCAGAGCCAAAGTATCGCTATCAACTCGGTCGATTTTATTCAAAGCCACCAGCGCCGGACCAGGAGTTAAAGGCATTTCTGATAAAATCTTCATAACTGCACGAATCTGGCTTTGCCAAGCCGGATGGGAAAGATCTACCACATGAAGTAAAGCATCAGCTTCTGTAACTTCTTCCAAAGTGGCGCGGAAAGCATCCATCAGCGAATTAGGCAATTCGTGAATAAACCCTACTGTATCAGTCACAACAATTCCTAAAGATTCACCCGTAGTAATATCGGGAATCACCAACCGTCGCGTTGTGGGATCGAGAGTAGCAAACAGTTGGTCGGCTGTGTAAATTTCAGCATTGGTAAGAGCATTGAGCAAGGTAGATTTTCCGGCATTAGTATAGCCAACTATAGCCACTGAAGGGACTTCCTGATGTTGTCGGTGCTGCCGCAGACGCGAACGGTGAGCTTGTAGCTGATTAACTTCTTGTTGGAGTCTAGTAATCCGTCGCCCAATAGCGCGGCGTTCAGTCTCAAGTTTTGTTTCACCAGGTCCGCGAGTACCAATTCCACCACCTTGTCGTGACATGGCTTGACCCCTGCCAGTTAATCGAGGCAGCATATACTCAAGCTGGGCTAGTTCTACTTGCAATTTCCCGGCACGAGACTGGGCGCGTTGAGCAAAAATATCTAGAATGACTTCGGTACGATCTACCACTCGTAACCCAATTTGGGTTTCTAAGTTACGGACTTGAGCGGGTGACAGGTCGCGGTCAAATACAATTAAATTGGCTCCGATTGTTTGGGCACTTAGAGCAATTTCTTGTATTTTTCCTTCGCCTACTACAGTTTGAGGATGAGGACGCGATCTCTTCTGCTGCATTACCTGCAAAACCTCTCCTCCCGCAGTTTCCACCAATCGCGCTAGTTCCTCTAAAGTGTCTTGAAACTGCTGAAGCGCGATCGCATCAGTCATTACTCCTACTATCAGCACCTGATCGCGATCGCTGTCTACTTGAGTCGCGACAAATTCTCGCCGGAACTCTGCTTCCAATTCTTCGACTAAATCGAGAAAATCTTGGTTCGTCAGCAGCTCTAGACTCATGGGCGGTGATACACTCCAAGATGGAGACTGAGGTATAAGCTTGGCAATGTATGTTTCCTTGACATAGCCTGTCGCTCCACCACCCCGCCTTTCAAACCCGGACCCTGTAATATTTAAAGTCACCAAAACATCTAAGCGTTGGAGCGCCATTGCCGTCAGAGCCGCCTCGTTTGGCATTTCTGACTTTAATTGAGTGGCAAGACAGCGAACACCACTCAGTCGCTGTGCCCCATATCGTGGTAGCTCTAAAGGCGGAATCTGAGTTTGCCGAGGCGTGCCGATTCCCACCCGGATCACTTGTCCTCGACGATTAATGTAAGCACACACAGGTTGATTTATTTCTGTGCTGATTGCTGCTAATCGCTGGGCAAATTCGGGCGTAGTGATGCGATCGCCTGGTAGCCGCTGATGATATAACCGTTGTAACTGCTTGACAAGACTAGCTTTTAGACCTTGAAGATTACCGTAAATAGTTTCGATATGCGTGTATGACCAGTATTCTGGCTGCGTAAGTCTATCATTCTATTTTACAAAATCGCGGCAAGTGGGAGGGGGTAAGATTTCCTAAGTTTTCCAAAGCTTTGAGCGATTGAAGTTATAACCAATTTTAGATTAAAGTTGTAATGAGTCCATTTTAGCTGACGGCAGCAAGCGGTAAACGTTAAAACGCGGAGCATTGCCCCGAAGTAGAATAATAAATAAGAGGTAAAGGCTTAACCTGCCTAAGCGGTTAAGAAGTCTGAACATGCAAAAAGAAGCGGTAGCATCAAAACCAATCCGTTCGCTCGAAGATGCCATCTATCGGTGTCAAATACTAGGGATGCGTCTAAGCCGCCAGCGTCGCTTCATTTTAGAACTACTATGGCAAGCGAAAGAACATCTGTCGGCAAGAGAAATTTATGACCGATTGAACCAGCAAGGCAAAGCGATTGGTCACACATCAGTTTATCAAAACTTGGAGGCACTATCGAGCCAGGATATCATTGAGTGCATAGAGCGCTCGGAAGGTCGTCTGTACGGAAATATCAGTGACTCTCATAGCCATGTGAATTGCCTAGATACCAAACAGATATTAGACGTTCAAGTGGAACTGCCAGAAGCTCTCATTCGGGAAATTGAACAACAAACAGGAGTGCGAATTACCGACTACAGTATTGATTTTTACGGGTATAGGCAAGAGGAGGAGAGAGAGGGTTAGGAAAAATGGTTACTATTTCTCAAGCGCTGACACTCGCTTTTCAGACCTATCAGACTGGTCAAATAGCCCAAGCGGAATTTATTTGCCAACAAATCCTTCAATTACAACCTAATTGTACTGAAGCTTTGCAAATGCTTGGTAGCATGGCACATCAAGTTGGCAAACTGCCAGAAGCTATTTTCTACTACCGACAGATAGTGGCACTCAATCCGGATCGGGCTGATGCTCACTATAGCTTGGCGGCAGCACTACACCAGCAAGGCGATTTGATAGCAGCAATTACTCAATACCAGCAAGCGATCGCTCGGCAACCAGACTTTGCTCCTGCCCTCTACGACTTAGGCAATGCGCTCTATCAGCAAGGTAATCTAGCAGCAGCAATTAAGCATTATCGGCAGGCGATCGCTCTTAACTCTAATGATGCAGAGGCTCACTGTAACTTAGCTAATGCCCTTTTAGAGGAAGGTCAGATTGAGGCAGCTATTACTCATTACCAACAGGTCATTGCCCTCCAACCAGGTATTCCGGGAGTCCATTACAACTTGGGCAACGCCTTGAGAAAGCAAGAGCAGATGGAAGCAGCGATCGCTCAATATAGGCGAGTTCTGGCTCTTGACCCTAGCTATGTAGATGCCGATTTTCAACTTGGTGCAGCTTTACACCAGCAAGGATATCTAGATGAAGCGATCGCCCACTACCAACGGGCAATTGTTCTCAAGCCGAATAGTGATACCTACTGTAACCTGGGCAATGCCCTTTTCAAGCAAGGCAAGTATGCAGATGCCATTATTCAATTTCAACAGGCTCTGGTTCTAGAACCACACTCTTTAGAAGCTTACCTTGGGATAGGTAACGCTTTAATTCACCAATATCAATTTGAGGAAGCGACTACTTACTTCCAACAAGCAATAATGCTGAATCCAGACAGTCCGGAAGCCTACCAAAACCTCGGAGCCGCTTTGACAAATCAGAATCAAGTGGATGAGGCAATTGGTTGCTTCCAAAAAGCACTACAGCTAAAACCAGATTTTGTGGAAGCTTACTGGCAGTGCCAACTCATCTTGCCTATTCTTTATGACAGCCAGGAGCAGATTTTGAGCTGGCGTCAGCGTTTCTGCCGAGGACTAAATAACTTAATTCAACAAACTCTACTAGATACCCCTAACGGTAAAAAGCAGGCATTGAAGGGGTTAGAAAGAAGTGCTATCACCTTCTACCTTGGCTATCAAGGTCTTAAAGAGCGGGGAATACAACAGAAGTATGGCAAGTTTGTTCACCGAATCATGGCTGCCAACTATCCGCAATGGGTTAGTCCCCTGCCCAAACCTCTGCTTGGCAACACTGATAAGATTCGTGTCGGCTACCTCTCAGCGCATTTTAAACAACACACAGTAGCCAAATTAATCTTCGGCTGGATCGACAACTGCGACCGACAAAGCTTTGAAATTTATATCTACCACATTGGCGATCGAGTAGATTTCAAGACGGAGCAGTTTCGCTCAAGCAGCGATCGTTTCTATCATATCTATGGCAGCTTCGAGAAAGTTTGCCAGCAGGTGATTGCAGACAAGCTCGATATTCTAGTTTTTACAGACATTGGGATGGACACCCAGTCAACTAAAATAGCAGGATGCCGTTTGGCACCTTGGCAATGTACAACCTGGATGCATCCCGTAACTTCTGGTTTACCAACAATTGATTATTTTCTTTCAAGCAATTTAATGGAGTTAGAAAATGCTCAAACATATTATACAGAGAAGTTAGTTCGTCTACCTAACATCAGTATTTGTTATGAAAAGCCTTCGATTCCTCAACCAAGGAAAACTCGGTCTAACTTTCATCTTCGTGAAGATGCTGTAGTTTATCTTTCCTGTCAATCATTATTTAAATACTTACCTCAGTTTGACTATATCTTTGCCGAAATCGCTCAACGTGTTCGTCAGGCTCAATTTATCTTTATTTGTGCTGCTGCTTCTGCTATTACTGCCAAATTTCAAGCCCGTCTCCAGCGGGCTTTTGCTAAATTAAGTTTGAATAGTGAAGATTACTGCGTGTTTCTACCTGCACAAAATCAGGAAGATTACTTCAACCTCAATTTAGTTGCAAACATTTTTCTGGACACCTTCAGTTGGTCAGGAGGTAATACAACTTTAGAAGCTATTGCCTGTGGTTTACCCGTTGTGACTTGTCCCAAAGAATTTATGCGCAGTCGCCACTCATATGGAATTTTACAAATGATGGGGATAAGTGAGACAATTGCTCAAGATGAAGCTGAGTACATTGAGATTGCAGCCCAGCTAGGCTTAGATTGCCAATGGCGGCAGGAACTAGTGCGAAAGATTTATGAACGCCATAGTTGGCTTTATCATGACAGAACTTGCGTCACTGCACTAGAGTCTTTCTATAAAAGTTTAGTTAGCTCCAACGGCGGAGGTTGAAAAAGTTTTCTAAAAACCCTTGCAATCGAGTGTTCCTTGTGAGGCGTTGTTGGTTCCAGGTAGCTGCTGTTTGTTCGAGAATTTCTGACAAGGTGGGGTAAATTGGAGAAAGATCGGCGATCGCACTCACTTTCAGCTTTTGACGCATTGCCAGAGCGATCGTTTGAATTAACTCCCCTGCCTGAGGACCAACCAAAGTTGCTCCAAGGATTTCTCCGTTACGGAGTACGATTAATTTGCACATCCCAGTCATGTTATCCCTGAGTTGGGCGGCGGTGGTGGCTTTAAAGTACTGCTGCAAAACTAGAATTTGCTTGGTGGAATATTTATCTCTTGCTTGTACCTCTGTTAAGCCCACCCTTGCTAGTACGGGATCAGAAAAAATTGCCCAAGGAATGCTACGATAATCAACTTTGAAGAATGGAAAAAATAGAGCATTTTTCAGGGCAATATTGGCTTCATAATTAGCAATATTCGCATGATAAGCACTGTTTGCATCGCCACAAGCGTAAATGCGGGGGTTTGTCGTTTGCAGTTTTTCATTTAACAGCAGCCCCCGTCGATGCAATTTCACCCCTACCGCTTCCAGGTTTAAAGATTTTATATTTGATATTTGCCCAGTTGCCAGCACAATCTCGTCAGTCTCAACGATCTCGTCACCTACCTGAATCAGTTTTTTGTCCTGTATTTGCCAGACACGAGTAACTGACGCTCCCGCTAAGAGTAGCACGCCTTCAACCTCCAGCGTTGCTTGCACTAACTGAGCTGCTGCATCGTCTTCTTGAGGTAAGATGTAAGATGGCTTGATAATTAGAGTGACATTGCAGCCGAGCCGCGTCATCGTTTGAGCAATCTGAATGCCAACTGGATCGCTGCCCAATATTACCCATCTTTTTGATGGTTTTTGACATAGTTGCTGCCAAATGTCAGTGACAGTAAGGTAGCCGACGGTTCGCAGTCCTTCAATGTCTGGAATTGCTGGACAGTAACTAGTCGCAAGTAGATAAGCCCTAGCGCGTAGAGAGCGCCCGTTGATGACAAATGTTAGATGTGGAGAGCGGTAAAATTGTCCCCCACCAATAATTACATCAACTCCTAAAGAAGCTAAAACAGCAGGGGAAGACTGTTCTTCTAGATTTGAGCTGACACCAGTAGCCCACTGCGTAGTCTCTGCCCATTGCATCAACTCACTACCTGCTGTTACTACCAGTGGAGAGTGAATCCCAAATTGACTAGCGTGGTTAATTTGTTGAGCGATTTGCCCGATTTGGCTCAAAGCGTGAGGTGCAATTGCACTGCTAACTCCGGCACTCAACATTGGTTCAACCAGAGCTACTGTGGCTCCAAGTTTAGTAGCCGCGATCGCCGCATATCGTCCGGCGGGACTACCGCCAATGATTACGACATCGTACTCAATCATCTGCCGCCATTGCCTGCAACAAGCGCTCGTTATCCTGGCTAGATCGCACAGCTAGGCGGAAAAAGCGATCGCCCAGTTCCGGAAAACTCAGGCAATCGCGGATTAAAATTTGGTGATGTTTGAGCAATCTTTGCTGCACCTCGGAACTTGGTTTTTGTGAGCGAACTAGTAAAAAGTTGGCAGCACTGGGATAGGGTTGTAGAAACGGTATTTGTGCCAAGCCCTGAAATAGTGCCGCACGCGCTGGTGGTAGCCACGCCCAAGTTTGGTTTTGATATGCTAAATCTTGGACGATGGCGACAGCGGCGGCAGCAGCCAGAGTATTTACAGGCCAAGGATCGCGCCACTGCTGCCAGCGTTGCAGCCGCTCCGGATGCGCGATCGCATATCCAACTCGCAATCCCGGCAAGCTATAAAACTTCGTCAGCGATCGCAAAATGACTAAATTGGGGTATGCCTGAACCAACGAACTTAGACTTTGTTCCTGCTCTGGAGGCAGAAAATCCATAAAGGCTTCATCTACCACAACCAGAGCAAATCGCTCTAGATAAGGAATAATTGCTGAGCGCGAGAACAAACAACCTGTGGGATTGTGGGGGTTATTTAGTAACAAACCACAGGTTGATAAGGATGCGGGAAAACTTGGGGTTCCCAGTTCCTCGTCTAAAAAAATTGGACACGACTGCACCTTAGCACCAAATGCTTTCAGCGCCCGCCAGTAGTCACCAAAGGCTGGAGTGACTAGACAAGTCGTGGCTAATTTGGCTAAATCCCACCCAGCCCAAGTAAGTAACTCTGCCGAGCCGTTACCCGGCAGAATCCACTCAGGTGGTAATTTATGCACTTGACCCAGAGCTAACCTCAAATCCCGATAATCAGGATCTGGATAAGAACTTAGGTTGCCTAAATGCGCTTGAATGGCAGCGATCGCGCTTGCAGGAGGTCCTAAAGGGCTAATACTGGCAGAAAAATCCAGAATTGCCTCCTCAGAACAACCAGCCGTTGCCGCTGCCCAAGCTAAATTTCCTCCATGTACAGGTCGAATCAAGGATTAGTCCCAACGAGAAAAACTACTTTTCGGCTGCGGGAGCAACTTTTTCCCTAAACAGCTTACCAGCAGAAAAGGCAGGTACCTTTGTTGCCGGAATATCCATTTTCTCATTAGTTTTAGGATTTCGACCTTCACGGGCTTTGCGTTCCCGCGATTCAAAGGAGCCGAATCCCACCAGTGTTACTTTATCACCAGAAGAAACAGCTTCGATGATTGTTTCTAACGCTGCTGTCAGCGCTGCATCGGCCTGTTTTTTGGTCATGCTAGCCTTTTCAGCTACAGCATCAACTAGTTCACCTTTATTCATCTCAATCTCCTTGGGGTTGGCGAAGCGTCTTCGATTTAGCGTCAATATCACAAAATCGAGAGTAAAACGCATTGATCAGGGGCAATTTCAACTAGAAATGGCTGAAACTCCCGTATCTTCGACGTTTCAATGCCCTATTCTAAGATGCGTTTGCCCAATATGGATCGATGAAACCTTTAAGATATATGGATTTCGAGATTTTAACGGTAAAAAGGCAATTTCTCCCGCTCCCCCCCTTACTTGCGACTTGCGACTTGCGACTTGCGACTTGTTCTCACCGCCTCTTCCCTGGTACTTTCAAGCCCCGATTCTCTAGAATTTGCCGTACTTCTGGTCCTGGCGTGTAGTTGTAGCCATATGAGGCACGCATGGAGTCGTCAAGAATCTGAGGCGTGACTAAAACAATGACCTCTTGCCGTTGGTGATTTTTATTTGTGCTTCTAAACAGCGCTCCTAGTATGGGAATATCTCCCAAAATTGGTACCTTGGTCACCGTTGTTTGATCTGAATCTTGAATGATGCCTGACAGAATTAGAGTCTGACTATCTCGGAGGCGAATTAGCCCAGAATTAAGCGATCGCTCGTTAATCAAAACAATGGTTTGGCTATTACCTGAACCTAGATTAATTGTCTGTGAATTTTGAGGAGCTCGCACCACAGGAGCTACTGACAGAGAGATAAAACCATTATCATCAATCCGCTCAATTCGGATACTTAGAGTTAAGCCTACATTCTCTTTAGTAACGTTTACCGTCTGGATCGCAGCACCGGCGGTAAAGTTTGTTTGAGTGTTGACGTTTCCAACCACTTGCTGAGTCAGGTTGACATTCGCCTGTTGACCTTCTTGAACGATTAAGGTTGGGTCAGTCAAAATCTTGGCATTGCCACTGACTACCTGAGCTTGAATGGAAGATAGAAACCTAGTAGGGAACTGGAACAGACTAGGGAGAGCTGTAGTAACTGTACCAAGCGTACCTTGCGATAGGGTAGCGTTGCCGTTCCGATCAATTGTGATGATATTGTTTGTGGCGGGAGTGATATTTGAGATTCCTGGGGTTAACGGGTTTCCTCGTGCTCCAAACGGCGCAATCGGCTGATAAAACTGTCCAGTCGTCGTTTGGCCTTGTTGGGTCTGAAAACCGTTGTTGATGATTGTCGTACCTGGCACAGTTCCTGGAACGGATATAGAACCATTTGGGTTAAGAAAGGGTGTAGCATTTGTTCCATTTAGCGCTGGATTGCCGACTACTGGTGGACTAAAAGTATTCCCAGTCACCGTCGCATTGCTAGGTGGATTAAACCCACCAACATTCACCGCTGCTTGCCCTTGATTAACATTAAAGAAATTGTTGCCAATTCCAAATGAGAAGCTGGTGTTGAAATCTTGGGTTGCTAGAAGGTTAACATCAACGATTTTGACGTTTACCGCAACTTGACGACGACGGGCATCAAGCTGAGTTAGCTGAGTTGTCGCCATATCGATCAGCTTAGGAGAACCAATCAACGTGACTGAGTTGGTGCGTTCATCTCCGATCGCCTGTAAACCTCTCAACAAAGGCACAGCATCTTGAAAATTAATCCGTTGAGTTTCAATTCTAGTTTCTGTACTAGTCTGAGTTTGTGTGGCTGGTGTTGCCGAACCTCCGACTGGTACAGCACTGACGCTGGTAATGATGCGTTCGCGGCTCACGGCACTTTCTGCCCCAAAACCAACTAAAAAGTTGAGCGCTACGCCTACTTGGACTTGATTGAGCCGGAAGCTACGCACAATAACATTCCGCGCCTCGTTTGGTAGCGTCGTACCAACTAGAATCGTGTTCCCATTCCGGTTCGCTTGCAGTCCACCCAGACGGAGGACATAGTTGAAAACATCTTGAACCGATTCGTTCTCAATATCTAGAGAAACGGTTGGTCCTTCAGGGGTGGTAGGCTGACCTGCAGGTTGAACCTGTCCCCCCACTGGGGTGGCTGCAGCGCCTGTGAATACTAAGTTTAAACCAGCAGAACGGGCTAAAAGAGCGAGAACTTCTCTGACTGGGGCATCTCGCAATACCAAGCGGGGGACGCGCTCGTTGGTGCCTAAATCGATAGATGTAGGGGAGGAATCAGTATTTGAGATCGCAATATCTCCGACAGGAGGAGCGATCGCCCTTGGAAGGGTAGGCGACGGGGTATTCGGTGTCCCGCTTTGAGATACTGCTTTCCCGTCAATAGTGACTTCTGGATTGGGTACTAAAACGTTTGAAGATTTAGGTATCGGCGTTTGAGCTAGTCGAGGTGAAGCAGGTTGTAGGGCTGGGGTGTTAGCCGTTAGGGAAGGGGCTGTTTGAGGTGTTCCTAATCCTTGGCTAAAACTGAGGGTAATTCCTTTAGCATCACTCAAAGCAATGTCGTTTTTCGGAGCGTTTTTAGTTCCAGTGACAACGACTTTAATGGTGCTTGGGTCGAGCTGAGTAATTGCAATTGAGGCAATGCCTGGAGCTGGATTATCTTGATGGAAACTGTTTCCTTGAGGTAGATTTAGTTGAGTATTAGTAATAGCTGCTACTGTGGCATTACTTTGAATATTTGTCACTACTTGAGGACGGCTGCCTTGGGTACTACCTGTGGCAGTCTCTAACATCACATTAAAACCACGCGCTGTAGGATTTAACCTTACCCCAATCACTCGTGTTGCTGTTGCCGCTTGTACACTTTGTGCTTCCAGGACAGCAACTGCTACCCCAGCTAGAATTACACCACTTTTAAGCTGTTTCACTTTGATCTCCTCGAATTGAGAAACCTAGAATATCACCACATTTTCTTTCGGTTGTGTAATATACCAAGTAGTGTAGTAAAGTGATATTCACTTATTTTGGATGCGATTTCGAGTAGAGGTATAGCTCAATCAAGATCGCTTCGCATTTAAACTCCTACACACTAATAGAACAAACATAAATTTGAGTAAAGTTGTTTGTTGCCCAAAATTGCTGGACATATGTGAAGCCCGATCGGGGCATAACTACACAATATTCCTTACTGTTCCAGGTCTTCTTACACAACCGTAGCGGCAATTCCTAAGATTGCTACTACTAAAAAACTTAACCTCATCTTGACTTCATATCCAAGCGTAATTTCACTGAGAAATCAAGCGCTATAGCACAGTTATTTTGGTGGCCGTTTAGCCGCTGCCGCTGCTGCCGATGCCTTTGCTAATTCCTCTGGGCTAAGTGGGATGAGTGCCTGTAATTTGAAAGACGTAGTAATCGTCTGAGGACCCTTGCCTTGCACGTTAGCAGGTGTTTGGGAGGAAATTGATTGATAGTCTTTGACAATTAATAGAGACTGTAACCGTTCAATATCTTGAAGGATTAATTCAGTTTGTTCATATGTTCCTTCAACTCCAACGTTAACCGCTCGGCTTTTGAGTTTGCCATTAACTTCTGCTCCTAACGAACTGTCATTGACTACACCATCAGAAGCATCGACTACTGGCGTATATTTGGTAATTTTCGCCTTCACGCCATTACCGTTAGCTTTAGCATTATTATCCTCAGCTAATCTATCAAGATCCAGTGCTAATGTATCTAAGGTGTTTTCATTAGCAAATAAAGATAGTACTTCGGTTTGCTGCTGTTTTGCTTGTGCGAGTTCAGTTCTAACTTGCTGACTTTTAGCTAATCCAGCTTGCTTTTGTTGCACCTCTGTCTGCTTTTTATCCCGACTGCTTTCGAGTTCTTGATG
>JAABUQ010002488.1_pt1 | contig 36315 bp, 34 predicted proteins | sample 5560001 | NCBI WGS metagenome assembly JAABUQ01 (sample SAMN10711888, study PRJNA513371) | rock metagenome | isolation source: Antarctica rocks | place: Antarctica: Victoria Land, Finger Mt nord | collected 2015-12-18 | reverse complement strand
ACCCCCCAACCCCTCCCTAGAAGGGAGGGGGGAGAAGAAGATGACCACCGTCCTCATCACCCGTGCGCTGCTGTCCGTGTCCGACAAGACCGGGGTCGTCGACCTCGCGCGCTCGCTTGCCGCGCACGGCGTCGAGCTGGTTTCCACCGGCGGTACCGCCACCGCGCTCCGCGACGCGGGACTGGCGGTGCGCGATGTCGCGGAGCTGACCGGCTTTCCCGAGATGATGGACGGGCGCGTCAAGACGCTCCACCCAGCTATCCACGGCGCGCTGCTCGGCGTCCGCGACGACCCCGCGCACGCGGCGGCGATGGAGGCGCACGGGATCGGCGCGATCGACCTGGTGGTGGTCAACCTCTACCCCTTCGCCGCCACGGTCGCGCGCGGGGCGGACCGCGCGACCGTGATCGAGAATATCGACATCGGCGGGCCATCGATGGTGCGCTCGGCGGCGAAGAACCACGCGTTCGTCACCGTGCTGACCGACCCCGCCGATTATGCGGCCGTGCTGGCGGAGGTCGCGGCGGGCGGGACCACGCTCGACACCCGCAAGCGACTCGCGGCCAAGGCGTTCGCCGCCACCGCCGCCTATGATGCCGCCATCGCCGGCTGGTTCGCGTTTGCCGATCAAGGCGAGACCTTTCCCGAGCGCCAGTCTGTCTCGCTCCGCCGTGCGTCGACGCTTCGCTATGGCGAGAACCCGCATCAGGCGGCGGCGCTGTACGTCCCCGATTTCCCCGGCGCGCGCGGCATCGCACAGGCGGAGCAGGTGGGCGGCAAGGAGCTGTCCTATAACAACCTCAACGATGCCGACGCCGCGCTCGAGCTGGTCGCCGAGTTCCGCGACGGCCCGCCCACCGTAGTGATCGTCAAGCACGCCAACCCGTGCGGGGTCGCGAGCGCGGACACGCTGGTCGACGCCTATCGCGCCGCCTTCGCGTGCGACAGCGTCAGCGCGTTCGGCGGCATCGTCGCGGTCAACTACCCGCTCGACGGCGCGGCGGCGGAGGCGATCGCGGGCGTGTTCACCGAGGTGGTGGTCGCCCCCGACGCGGACGCGGACGCGCGCGCGGTGTTCGCGCGCAAGAAGAACTTGCGGCTGCTGTTGACGGGCGCGCTGCCCGACGCAGGCCGGGGCGGCGTGATGCTGAAGTCGATCGCGGGCGGGGTGCTGTTCCAGTCGCGCGACGCGGCGGTGTTCGGGGACGATTTGCGCGTCGTGACCAAGCGCGCGCCGACCGCGCAGGAGCTGGCCGACTGCCGCTTTGCCTGGACGGTGGCGAAGCACGTCAAGTCGAACGCGATCGTCTATGCGAAGGACGGCGCGACGGCGGGCGTCGGCGCGGGGCAGATGAACCGGCTGGAGTCCGCGCGCATCGCTGCCTGGAAGGCGCGCGACGCGGCGGACAAGGCGGGCTGGGCGGAACCACGCACGATCGGCTCGTCGGTGGCGAGCGATGCGTTCTTCCCCTTCGCCGACGGGCTGCTGGCGGCGGCGGAAGCGGGCGCGACGGCGGTGATCCAACCCGGCGGCTCGATCCGTGACGACGAGGTGATCGCGGCGGCGGACGCGGCGGGGCTGGCGATGGTGTTCACGGGGGTAAGGCATTTCAGACATTAAAGACGGACTTAACGCATCATAGCCGCAGAGGCGTCAGGCGTAAGCGCGCGATAAGGTGGCGCGAAGCCTGATGCGCGCTTCGGCCAGCCGGTCCACCTCGGCCATGGCAACACTATACGCCGCCATGCGCCCCTCAGAACGCGCGCGCACCGCCTCTGCGATCGCCCGCCGCTGCTGACGATTCAGGCTCTCTAGGGGGTCGGGTTCCATGCCGATGATTGGGGCAGACGCCATGTAAGACTCCATTCTCACAGAATATCCAACACAGCAATGAACTAATCGTTGCAGCGTCCGAAGCCGGCCACGAGCAGCTCGATCACCCGTGCGACTAGACGCACCGTGTCAACGTTCTGCACTCGCTGATTGGACGGATCGCGCCGGAACCGTCCGACGTGATCGCTCGACACCGCTACCGCGCCCCAGAAGCTGTCGCCGGGGCCGACGCGAATGGGCACTACCGCCATCGACCGATATCGGGCGTTGTCCGTATCAAGCCGCTTCTCGGGCGGAACTTTGTAAGCCGCAACGACCTCGGGCTGATTGCAGTCAGGGATGATTACGTCGTCATCGTGATGCCATGCCATTCCGGCGAAGCCTTCGCCGCGCTGCCACGATCGTCCTTCTACGCGTTCCTCGACCGAATTAGGTCTAAGCGCCACCACGCGGCGCAACTCGGCCTTGTCGACGCGAAATACCGAAACGGCCCAATACTCGTGAGCGTCGAATTCGATTGCGCCTAGAATGTCACGCTGCCCGGCGCGCAACATCGTGTCGATCGCCTCCTCCAGCGACAAGTCTTCGGCGTTAAGCGCATTTTCGCATGCTTCGAACATCGCGCTTCCCGCATCGATCAGCGCCAGGCAGCGAGCGTCAAGTAGTCTCGCCTCTGCGACGACCCGGTCGCGTTCGGCTTCCGAAGCGCGACCATGCGCGATCGCCTGTTCCGCTATCGCTTCCGCCTCCGTCAGGTTAGTCCCGAGTTCCAGTTTGCGATAGTCGATCGCGGCCACGAACAGCCCGCCTATCGCCGCAACTACCGCGCCCACGATGGCGAGTATCGTTCCTGTCGCCCCTTGGAATGCCTTGCCGAGCGCTGCTGAGAACGCTCCTGCGACACCTACACCGACGAGCCATGGGCGGAGCCGCTCAAGCGCCGCAATCCGGTCAGAATATTTCTTGATGACGCTATGCTGATTGGGGCGCAGCCGGGCCGCAAGGTCGTCAAACTCGCTCAATGCGCCTCTCCCCAACTCGGCCCCGTCCCAATCTCCACCGCCAGCGGCACGCTCAACGGCACGGCCGGCTCCGACGCCCTAGCCATTACGCCCTCGATCACCGGCTTCGCACGCTCGACCAGCTCCGCCGGCAGCTCGAACACCAGTTCGTCGTGCACCTGTAATAGCATCCGGCAGCGCTCCAGCCCCGCTTCCGCCAGCGCAGGCCCCATCCGCACCATAGCGCGCTTGATGATGTCCGCGCTGGTGCCCTGGATCGGCGCGTTGATCGCGGCGCGCTCGGCTCCCTGGCGCTCGTTCATCACTTTGCTCTTGATGCGCGGGAACCAGCATTTCCGCCCGAACAGCGTCGTCGTGTACCCCCGCTCGCGCACCCCCGTCAGCGTCTCCGCCATGTAGCGGTTGATGCCGGGGAAGCGTTCGAAATAGCGGTCGATCATCGCCTGAGCCTCGTCCGCGGTCACTTCCAGCCGCCCGGCCAGCCCCCAGCGGCTGATCCCGTACAGGATCGCGAAGTTGATCGTCTTGGCGCGGGCACGCGTGTCGCGGTTGACCTCGCCGAACAACTCGGTCGCGGTCAGGCTGTGGATGTCGTCCCCGCGCGCGAACGCGTCGCGCAGTTGCGGCACGTCGGCGATGTGCGCGGCGAGGCGCAGCTCGATCTGCGAATAATCGGCGCTGAGGATGACGTTGCCCGCGTCCGCCACGAACGCGTCGCGGATCTGGCGGCCGGTCTCGGTGCGGATCGGGATGTTCTGGAGGTTGGGCTCGGTCGAGGACAGCCGCCCGGTCTGCGCGCCGGTGAGGCTGTAGCTGGTATGCACCCGCCCGGTGCGCGGGTTGATCTCTTCCTGGAGCGCGTCGGTATAGGTGTTCTTGAGCTTGGTGAGCTGGCGCCATTCGAGCACTTTGCGGACAATTTCGGATCCCTCGCCCTTCTCGCGCGCGAGACGTTCGAGTTCGGTGACGTCGGTCGAGTAAACCCCCGACTTGCCCTTGCGCCCGCCCTTCAGCCCCAACCGCTCGAACAGCACGTCGCCCAGTTGCTTGGGGCTGCCGATCGTGAAAGGACCGCCCGCCATGCGGTGCACCTCAATCTCCAATTCCGCGATCTGGCCGGTGAAGCCCGCCGACAGCGCCGCCAGCCGCTCGCGGTCGACCTTGACCCCCTCGCGCTCGATGCCCGCGATGACCGCAACCAGCGGGCGGTCGACCATCTCGTACACGCGCGTCGCTGCCTCGGCGGGGAGCCGCGCGCGGAAGCGTTTCCACAACCGATAGGTCACGTCCGCGTCCTCGGCGGCGTAGCGCGTGGCGGTGGCGAGGTCGATCTCGTGGAACCCGCGCTGCGTCTTGCCAGTGCCGACCACGTCCTTGAACGCGATGCAGCTGTGCGACAGGTGCGTCGCGGCGAGCTCATCCATGCCGTGCCCGTGCAGCCCGGCGTCGAGGTCGAAGCTCATCACGATGGTATCGTCATAGGGAATGATCGACACGCCCCGCTCGCCGAGCACGATCATGTCGAACTTCAAGTTATGCCCGATCTTGAGCACGCCGGGGTGCGCCAGCAGCGGCCCCAGGCGTTCGAGCGCCACCTTCGCCGTCAGCTGATCGGGCGTTTCCGCCAACAGATCGGTGCCGCCATGCGCGAGCGGGACGTAGCAGGCGCGGTTGGCCCCGAGCGCGAGGCTCACCCCGACCAGCTCGCAGCGCATCGCGTCGGTGCCGCTCGTCTCCGTATCCACCGCGACCCAGCCCTGCGCCACCGCGCCTGCGATCCACGCGTCGAGCGCGGCGAGCGTCGTCACCGTTTCGTACCCGTCATGGTCGCAGAGCGGGTCGTCCTGCACCGGCGCGTCGCTCGCCGCCGCCACGGCCACGTCCGCGACCGCGCTCAGCCGGGCGAGCAGCGACTTGAACCCGTGATGCTCGAGGAACGCGCGCAGCGGCGCGTCGGGGATGCCCTGCAGCACCAGCTCGTCGAGCGGCTGCTCCAGCGTCGCGTCGCATTTCAGCTTGACCAGCTCGCGGCTCATCCGCGCGTCATCGGCATGCGCGAGCAGGTTGTCGCGCAGCTTGCCGGGCTTCATCGCGGGCGCGGCGGCGAGCACGCCCTCGACATCGCCATGCTCGAGGATCAGCTTGGCGGCGGTCTTCGGCCCCACGCCCGGCACGCCCGGCACGTTGTCGACCGCGTCGCCCATCAGCGCCAGCACCTCGCCCAGTTTGTCGGGGCCGACGCCGAACTTCTCGACGACGTAGTCGGGCCCGAGGCGGCGATTGTTCATCGTGTCGTACAAGTCGATGCTCGGCTCGGTGAGCAGCTGCATCAGGTCCTTGTCGCTCGACACGATCGTCACCGACCAGCCCTGCGCCAGCGCCGCCTTGGCATAGCTGGCGATCAGGTCGTCCGCCTCCAGCCCCTCCTCCTCAATGCACGGCAGCGAGAATGCGCGGGTGGCGTCGCGAATCATCGGGAATTGCGGCACCAGGTCGGCGGGCGGCGGCGGGCGGTGCGCCTTGTACTCGGCGTACATCTCGTTGCGGAAGGTATGCGAGCCCTTGTCGAGGATCACCGCCATATGGGTCGGTCCATCCGCGGCGTGCAGCTCCTCCGCGAGCCGCCACAGCATCGTCGTATAGCCATAGACCGCGCCCACCGGCTCGCCATGCTTGTTGGTGAGCGGGGGCAGGCGGTGGTACGCGCGGAAGATATAGCCGGAGCCGTCGACGAGGTAGAGATGGGGCATGGTGCCAACTATAACGAAGCGGTCGAGGTTCGTCATTCCGGTACGCGCCAGCGTGAAACATGCATGGTATGGCCGGCGTGGTCGGCGATCAGCCCTTGGCTGGCGAGAAGGGGTGTAAGCGGCGACGCATGAGCTTGCATCGACACCGGTCCTGGCCGCTCCGATCGCCCTGGCTGGTGTTGATCTCCGCGATGGCGGCGTTGCCGTTCCTGTTCACGCCCATCCCGCCCCTCATCGACGTCCCCGGGCATATCGGCAGGTTCGCGGTCCAGACCGCGCCGTCCGGCGGGCCGCTCGACCAGTATTTCGACTTTCATTGGGCGCTGACGTTGAACCTGGCGAGCGACCTTGTCGTCCAGCTGCTCCAACCGGTGATGGATGTGTTCGCGTCGGTGTGGCTCGTTTGCGCGTCAACAGCCGTGCTGACCTGTGCCGGCACGCTGTGGGTCGCGCGGGCGCTCAACCCCCGTGGGGGCACCACGCTGCCCTGGGCGTTGCTGTTCGTGTTCAACTCGCCGTTCCTTTGGGGCTTCCTGAACTTCGGCCTTGCGACCGCGCTTGCCTTGCTGGCGCTTGCGGCATGGGTTTTGCTGGCGGGCAGGCCGCGCCGGCGATCGGCGCTGTTCCTGGCGATCGCCCCCCTTGTCCTGATCGGGCACGGGGTCAGTGGCATTCTGTTGATCGCCATGATCGCAGGCTACGAGGGGTGGCGGTTGTCGTCGTGGCACCCGGGCCGGTGGACCCGCCGGGAGCTCACGCGGATCGCCGCCCTTTGGTCACCCTTGCTTGGCGGCGCGGTCACTCTGGCCGTGTGGAAATGGGTCGGTGCTCCGGGGGGCGGGGCGACCCGGTGGCTGTTGTATCGCAAGGGCGAAGCGCTGGTCACCATGCTTCGGGACCAGAACGTCGTGCTCGACATCGGCAGCGTGATCGCTTGCGCGACGGTTTGGCTGGTCGGTCGGTACTGGGGTGCCCGCCTGCCGGGCGGATCGGCCGGCCCCGTCGTGGCGGCGGCGGTTCTGTTTGTGGCGACGCCGAGCCTAATTAGCGGCAGCGACCGTATCGACACGCGGCTCGCGCCCTATGTGGCCCTGCTCGCGCTGGTGCTTCAGGACTGGTCCGCGGTGGAAGTGCGGAAGCGCCGGGTCGTGGCTTGGGCCGGGTCCATCCTGCTTGTGACGCGGCTCGCGATCACGACGGTCGGCTTCATCGGATACGACCGGCACTATGCCGAGGAACTGACCGCGTTGGAACAGGTCCGCGACGGGTCGCGCGTTCTCAACCTCACGCTCGTTGATTGCGGGATCGAAGGCTGGCGTGGAGCCAGACTCGACCATCTCGCCAATCTGGCGACACCGTTGCGTCATGCCTGGGTCAACGCGCATTGGAGCATCGACGGTCTGCAACTACTTCGGGTTCGATACCGCCCGTCGCCCGATTACCATCGCGATCCCTCGCATCTTATCTGGCCCGAGCAGTGTATTGACAGGCGCGAACCGTTCGCGCGGCGCGATCGCCACGGTCTGCTGGAAAGCATGCGCTTGCTGCCGATCGACCGCGTCGATTATCTTTGGCTGATCGGTGTACGATTGCCGGCAAGCCATGCGGACCCGCGACTCCGGCGTATCTGGGCGAGGCGATCGAGCGAACTGTATGTCGTACGCCGCCCGTCCGGCTAATCTCTTGCCGATCCGATCAGTTCGCGGCTTCGCTCCCGCCACCATGACCCGCCTCATACTCCGTGACCGCGCTCGCTACCGCCTGGATCAGCTCCTGGCGCTCACGCATCGGGCGGGTGGTGTCGCCGATCATCACCGCGATGGCGAAGCGGGTCCCGTCGGGGGCGGTGAGCAGGCCGACATCGTTGAACCCCGCGCTACGCGCGCCGAGGTCCTGCCCGGTCCCGGTCTTGTGCGCGATCTGCCACCCGGCGGGCAACGCGGCACGCAGCCGCGCGCGGCCGGTGACGCTGTTGCCCATCGTGCGCAGCAGATAGGCGGTCGAGGCGGGCGACAACAGCTCGCCGCGCGCCAGCCGCGCCAGCGCGTCCGCGATCGCCAGCGGGGCCGCGCCGTCGGGCGGATCTGCGAGATAGCTGTCGAGCGCCGCCACCCGCCGGTCCATCGACAGGTGCGAGCGCGCGATCTCGAAACTGTTGCCGACCGCGTAAGAGGGCTGCCACGTCAGCCCCGCCGTGCCGCTCTGCAACGCGCGCTCGCCCGGGCCGAAGCGGATGTCGCCCAGCTGCTTGCCCAGCATCGTCGAGCGCACCACGCCCGGGCCGCCCACCAAGTGGAGCAGCCGGTCATTGGCGGTGTTATCGCTGTGCGTCAGCGCGCGGTCGAGCAGGTCGCCGACCGTCGTCTGATAGCCGCCGCTCTTGGCGACCAACGCCGCGATCGGCTGGTGGAACAGGGTCAGGTCCTGCGGCCGGACCAGCACGGGGGTGGCGAGCGACAGCCGCCCCGCGTCGAGCTGATCGAGCACGGTGATCGCCACCCACAGCTTCGACACCGATTGCTGCGGCAACCGCTGGCGTCCGCCCGCCTCCACCGTCCAGCCCGCGTCGACCGCGCGCACGGCGATGCCGCTGGTCCCCACGAACCGGCGGTGGAGCTGTGCGATCGCGAGCTGGAGCCGCTCGGGCGGGTGGTTCACGAGGTACACGGGCGAGGGCACGGGCATCGCCACGCGGTATGGCGCGCGCGGGGCGTCGCGGGCGACCGCGGGCGCGACGGCGGTGCCGGGGTGATCGGTCGGCCCACACGCGGCCAGCAACGCCAGCGTGGCCCCGCCGATCGGGCCTGTCAGTTTCAAAATCGTCTTGGTTCCCGTCACGTCGCGATCAGGCCTTACGGTTGGTTTCGGCAGGCGAAACCGCCGTATCGGCGATGTGCGGTGAACCGCGCCTGACGCGCGGCGAGGCGTCCTGCTCTCGATTATCGTTGGCGCTTGCGCGGGGGCGTGGAAGAGCGCGCGCGATGCAGGGATTCGATTTCACGGCGCTGGGCCTGCTGCTGTGCCTCGCCACGCTGGTGGCGATGGTGTCGCGGCGGTTCGACCTGCCGTACGCCACCGGCCTGGTCGCGGCCGGCATCGGCATCGCGCTGCTGCTCCCGCGCGCGAGCCTGCCGCCGTTGACGCCGGGGCTGATCTATTTCGTGCTGTTGCCGCCGTTGGTGTTCGAGGCGGCGATTCAGATCCCGTGGCGGCCGTTCCGGCGCGAATGGCCGCTGCTCGCCGCGCTGGTGACGCTGGGCGTCGCGCTCGCCGCCGGGGTGGCGGCGGTGGGGATGCACTGGTGGGCGGGGTGGAGTTGGCTGGGCGCGGGGCTGTTCGGGGTGCTGATCGCCGCCACTGATCCGGTGTCGGTGATCGCCGCGTTCAAGCAAACGCGCGTCGAGCCGCGGCTGCACCTGCTGGTCGAGGCGGAAAGCCTGCTCAACGACGGCGTCGCGGCGGTCGGCTTCGCGGTGCTGAGCGCGCTGGCGGCGGGTGGCGCGACCAGCGTCGGGGGCGTCGCGTGGCGCTTCGTCGTCACCTCGGTCTGCGGGGTGGCGGTGGGGCTGGGCGTCGCCGCGGCGCTGATCCTGCTGGCCGGGCGGACCACCGACCGGCTGGTGGAGACCACCATCACCACGCTGGTCGCGTACGGCTCGTTCCTGCTGGCGGAGCATTTCGGCTTTTCGGGCGTGCTGGCGACGCTGTCGGCGGGGATGCTGGTCGGCAATTGGGGGTTCCTCGGCCGGATCACCGAGGGCGGGCGCGCGGCGGTGCTCGATGTTTGGGAATATGCCGCGTTCCTGATCAATTCGATCATCTTCCTGTTGATCGGCGGGCGCGAGGCGCAGCTGGTGTCGAGCTTCACGCTGGAGGCGACCGCGCTGGCAGTGGTGCTGGCGCTCGCGGGCCGCGCGCTGGCGGTGTACCCGGTGCTGCTCGCGTTCGGGCGCACGCGGCTGCGCGTGCCGTGGGCGTATAAGCATGTGCTGTTCTGGGGCGGCCTGCGCGGCGCACTGGCGCTGGCGCTCGCGCTGGCGCTGCCGGCGGGGGTGGCGGAGCGCGGCACGATCGTGACGGTTGTGTTCGCGGTGGTGGCGTTCTCGGTGTTCGTGCAGGGGCTGACGATGCCGGGGCTGGTGCGGCGGTTGGGGTTGTTGGTCGGGGAGGGAGCAGGGAGCCGGTAAGAAGAAGTAGGCCCTCTTCTTGCTCTCTGCTTACGGCATCAACACCGTATCCACCGCCTCCGGCAACACCCCCGGATAGTCGAGCGTATAGTGCAGCCCCCGGCTCTCATGCCGGTGCAGCGCGGAGCGGACGATCAGGTCGGCGGTCTGCACCAGGTTACGTAGTTCGATCAGGTCGGGCGTCACCCGGAAATTGCCGTAATAGTCCGCGATCTCCTCGCTGAGCAACCTGACGCGGCTCTGCGCGCGCGCGAGCCGTTTGGTGGTGCGGACGATACCGACATAATTCCACATGAAGCGGCGGATCTCGGTCCAGGTCTGCTTGATCACCACCTCCTCGTCCGAGTCGGTGACGCGGCTCTCGTCCCAGGCGCGGATCGGGGGGACGGGGGGCAGCGTGTCCCAGCGGCGTGCGATGTCGGCCGCGCACGCCTCGCCGAACACGAAACATTCGAGCAGCGAGTTGCTCGCCAGCCGATTGGCCCCGTGCAGCCCCGACTCGGTACACTCCCCCGCCGCGTACAGGCCGGGCAGGTCGGTGCGCCCGTCGCGATCGATGACGATGCCGCCGCAGGTGTAGTGCTGCGCGGGCACGACCGGGATCGGCTGGCGCGTCATGTCGATGCCCAGCCCGAGCAGCTTTTCGTGGATCGTCGGGAAGTGCGCGCGCACGAAGTCGGCGGGCTGGTGGCTGATGTCGAGGTGGACGTAATCCAGCCCGTCGCGCTTGATCTCCGCGTCGATCGCGCGCGCCACCACGTCGCGCGGCGCGAGTTCGGCGCGCGCGTCCAGGTCGGGCATGAAGCGGTGGCCGGTGCGCGGGTTGATCAGCCGCCCGCCCTCGCCGCGTACCGCCTCCGTGATCAGGAAGTTCTTGGTGTCGAGATGGTAGAGGCAGGTCGGGTGAAACTGCATCATCTCCATGTTCGAGATGCGGCAGCCCGCGCGCCACGCCATCGCGATGCCGTCGCCGGTCGCGCCGCGCGGGGCGGTGGAGAACAGATACGTCCGCCCCGCGCCGCCGGTGGCGAGGATCGTCGCGCGCGCGGTTCGGAGGTTGACCTGACCCGAGCGCCGATCGACCGCGTACACGCCCCAGACATTGCCCGCCCCCGAATAGCGCTGTTCGTGGCGCGAGGTGGCGAGGTCGATTGCGACCTGGTCGGGGACGAGCGTGATGTTGGCGTGCGCCTCCGCCGCGCGCTGCAGCGCATTCTGCACCGCCCAGCCGGTCGCGTCGGCGACGTGGACGATGCGCCGATGCGAATGCCCGCCCTCGCGGGTGAGGTGGAGCGCGTTGCCTTCCGTGGCGAACGGCACGCCCAGCCTGACCAACGTCTCGATCGCGGCGGGCGCGCGTTCGACCACGAACTCGACCACCGCGCGGTCGTTGAGTCCCGCGCCCGCGACCATCGTGTCCTCGACATGGTTTTCGAATGTGTCGCCGGGTTCCAGCACCGCCGCTACCCCCCCCTGCGCCCAGGCGGTAGCCCCCTCGTTGATCGCCCCCTTGGCGAGCACGGTGACGCGGAAGCGGGTCGCCAAGTTGAGCGCGGCGGTGAGGCCGGCCGCGCCGGAGCCGATGATGAGGATGTCGGAGGGGGGAGGGGTTGAGCATTCATCTTCGCTCATTTGGAGTTGCCCCGCGGGACTGGAAGGGGCGCTTCGCCTTCAAGCACGAGGGCAAGGCAACCTCCAAACACACTTAGCAGGTCAATGTCATTCGCAATCGCGTCTGGACCTTCAGATTGCATCATCCTTATAGAGTGAGCAATCATGTTCCGTCGTTCAAAGAAATCTTCAAGTGCGTCTAGTAGCTTTGCGTGTGGCGCGCTATGCTCATCTTCTCCAAAGTATTCCTTTATACCGCCTCGCTGCGCGACTAGAAGACAAACGTTCCTTAATCCACTTACCTTGAACAAAGAGTTAAGTTGTTCTGGACGCATGTTGTTTTCGTTGTGTATTAGATCATCGTAAATATCTTGGGACAAGTTCCCGCGACAAAAAGCATATATCGTGGCAAACTTAGTCTGCGCATCGTTAAATACGCTCTCTCGTGAAAATATCTCCGTCTTAGAGTTGAGTTGTACTCGCGCGAGATTTTCCATGGTACGCCGCCATGCCACCGTGGCTAGCCGACTAGGAAGTTTGTCATAGGACACGGTTGACTCGACTACTGATCTGGCAAAGGCTCTAGCCATCTCCCGAATATACTCTTCAAACGTCGCCGCCAGTAACAGCACTGCAGCATTTGCACCGGCAACTCGTTGCTTCGGACTAGCGCTCTGCCGGTTGTTTGAAGCTGATACGAGTCCTCTGATGGCGTGGAGTTCCTGCTCAAACTCCTCGAATATGACAGAAAACGTTGAGGGCATAAGCCTTCACCAACCGGGCGAAAAGATCGTCGTCATAAGTGCAATACGGTCCCGGACAGATTGGGCGGTGTTTGCCTGACCGGTCAAAAGCGCAAGCTTCTCGTCGTCACTGAGCGCTTCCTGAAGCCGGTCTTGCACACCCTGTTTATCTGCCTCGATGGCAGTAGCTTGCTCCCACAATCGATCTAAGGCGACCATTGAAGCATCGTAGAGCGCGGCTGACACTCGTGTTCTCCCCTGCTCATCAGGGGGCAGCCTAAACGGCGCAGCGTCGAACATTCGATAGAGAGCCGCGAAGCGCGTCTTGAAACGTTCCCCGTCGGCTGCCGCACTCTCCGCGGATACGCCTGTCCGGCTCTCCATGGCACGATCCAGCATCGACTTCATTGCACCTCGTACATTCTCATTTTCCCTCAGGGCAAAATATCGAAGGACGAGCTGGCAATCCGACATAGTCGCGTAAATGTTATTTCGCTGCCGTTCCGCATTCTCATAGTAGTCATTCGGGTCAGACTCAGTGTAGGAGGGTATGTCAAACACTTCCGTAAATAAAGAGAACCTAGACAACTCTACAAGTAATTTATTGAACTCTCCAGGATAGATCGCGTTACGAATCTCTTGAGCATTTAACCTTGTGCCACCGGTATTTAGTCTGTCAAAGACAAAGCGCCTTATATCAGAAACTGAAAGCTGTCCCTCTGAAGAAGTAACTTCACTCTCAAGGAGTAGCACTGTCGCTGACAGAGTCGAGCGGTCCAAAGCTCTCTTAATACGAGGCGGACATCTGTAATAACGAAGGCCGTTGAGCGGCTTCAGAACATCTAAACCTGCTAGCGCAAAATCTCCCGACACAAACTCGCGGACTGAATTTAAACGCTGCTGCCCATCCATTACTTCGTAACGAGCGGCGTCACTCTCAAACAAGAAAACGGGAGGTATCGGAATATTTAGAAGAAGAGACTCAATCAATTTTGATTTTTGCGGAGCTTTCCACCTCAATCGACGTTGGTACTCAGGCCTCAAATTAAGCACTTCTCCCTTCTCGATCAAATCATGAATCTGAGGGAGAAAGAAATTGTTTGTTTGATAGACAATGCGAAAAGCGCTTTTCGCAAAAAATTCGTCTGGGTCAGCCCCAACGGTGCTGACGTCGGCAGCCGCGTCTTCGCCTTCTGCAAGGCCATCCACAAGCATATCAGTTTACCTCACCAAACTTTGATTCCGGTTCTGCAACCTATCACATCTAAGAGGGATGGCTAGGGACCCGCGTCAAACTTAGAAACACGTCCTCCAAGTCCGCCTCCTTCGTCACCACGTCCACGATCCCCAGCCCGTCCCTCGTCACCGCCGCCAGCACCTCGCCCGCGTTGACGCGCGACTTGTTGTAGGTGATCGCCAGCACGCGCGCTCCGCGCAATTCCATGCGATCGAAACAGACCGCGCTCGGCGGCTCGGTCAGGTCGCGGGTCGGTTCGTTCGCCACCAGCCGGCCTTTGTTGATGACGGCGATGCGGTCGCACAGCTTTCCCGCCTCGTCCAGGTGGTGCGTTGCCAGCACTCCCGTCCCCACACGGTTCACCTCGCGCCTTTTCGCTCGCTGTAGCGGTCGACGAGGTAGTCCGCCTTGTCGCGGGTCAGCAGCGTGAACTTGACCAGCTCCTCCATCACGTCGACGAGCCGCGCGTAATAGTCCGACGGCTTCATGCGACCGTTCTCGTCGAACTCGTCATACGCCTTGGCCACCGACGACTGGTTGGGGATGGCGATCATCCGCATCCAGCGCCCGAGGATGCGCAGATGGTTGACGGTGTTGAACGATTGCGATCCCGCGTTGACCTGGCACACCGCGAGCGTGCGCCCCTGGGTGGGCCGCACGCCCCCGCTTTCGAGCGGCAACCAATCGATCTGTGACTTGAAGATGCCGGTCATCGCGCCGTGGCGTTCGGGCGAGCACCAGACATGGCCTTCGGACCAGATCGACAGCGCGCGCAACTCGGCCACTTTGGGATGGGTGGCGGGAGCGTCGTCCGGTTGCGGCAGCCCGCGCGGGTCGAAGATGCGCGTCTCGGCACCCATCCGTCGCAGCAATCGGTCGGCTTCCTCGATCAGCAACCGGCTGAAGCTGCGCTCGCGAAGCGAGCCGTAGAGCAGCAGGAAACGCGGCGGATGCGTCATTGACGCGGAGGCCAGTTTCTCCAGCGTGGGCTGGTCGGCGAAGGCACCCGACAGGGCGGGAAGGTCGTCGGTCATGGCATCGGGATTCCGGTTGGCACGCCGATACACTTCTACTAACGTGGAAACATGGAAGGCAAGCTCGCCGTTGTCGCGCTGTCCGCGTTGGCCCACGACGCGCGCCTCGCGGCGTACCGGTTGCTCGTTCAAGCGGGCACCACCGGCGTGGCGGCGGGCGAGATCGCCAGGCGATTGGGCGTGCCCGCGAATACGTTGTCGGCGAACCTCAATATTCTCAGCCATGCGGGGCTGGTCGAGTCGAGGCGTGAAGGTCGGTCGATCATCTACCACGCCGCCTACGACCGCATGGCCGCGCTGCTCGGCTATCTGGTCGAGGATTGCTGCCAAGGATCGTCCGCGATCTGCGCGCCACTGGCCGCGGTCGTCGCGCGGAGTGCCTGTTGTTCCGAGGAGGCGCGCGCGCGATGACGCCGCCAAGCCTGGAGCCGCCGCTGCAGGCGTTCGATCTTCCCCGACGCCTGGTGGCGGAGGCGCTCGGCACTGCGCTGTTGCTCGCGATCGTGATCGGCTCGGGCATCATGGGGGAGCGTTTGGCGGCGGGGAACGTGGCGATCGCGCTGCTCGGCAACACGCTGGCGACCGGCGCGGGGCTGGTCGTCCTGATCACGATGTTCGGTCCGTTGTCGGGCGCGCATTTCAATCCGGCGGTCACGCTCGTGTTCGCGGCACGGCGCGACCTCGATCGGCGAACGGCCGTGGCCTATGTCGCGGTCCAGTGTGTCGGCGCGGTGCTGGGCGTCTGGGTTGCGCATCTGATGTTCGGTGAGGCGGTGCTGCAAGTGTCAACCAAGCTGCGCGATGGACCCGCGCAGGCGTTTTCCGAAGGCGTGGCGACGTTCGGGCTGATCGCCGCGATCCTGGGCTCGCTCCGGTTCCGGCCCGATGCGACGCCGGCGATCGTCGGGCTGTATATCACCTCGGCCTATTGGTTCACCGCGTCGACCTCGTTCGCCAACCCCGCCGTGACGATCGCGCGCGCGCTGAGCAATACCTTCGCGGGGATCGCGCCCACGTCCGCGCCCGCCTTCATCGGTGCCCAACTGGCGGGCGCGTTGGCCGCCGCCGCGCTGTCGCGATGGCTGTTCGAACAGGAGCGCGCTGCATGACCGACTTCCCGATCACGATCTATCACAACCCGGCCTGCGGCACCTCGCGCAACACGCTCGCGATCATCCGCGCCGCCGGTTATGACCCCGAGATCATCGACTATCTTCAGGCGGGTTGGACCCGGGCGTTGCTCGACGAGCTGCTCGCCGACATGCGCCTGCGCCCGCGCGACCTGTTGCGCGAGAAGGGAACGCCGGCCGCCGATTTCGGCCTGCTCGACCCCGCGACGACGGACGAGCGTATTCTCGACGCGATGGTCGCGCATTCCGTACTGGTGAACCGGCCGATCGTCGTCACGCCCAAGGGCGTCAAACTGTCGCGGCCGTCCGAGGCGGTGCTCGACCTGCTGGAGCGTCGCCCCGAGACGTTCACCAAGGAGGATGGTCAGGTCGTGGAGATCACCTGATCCGTTCCGGCCTACCCCGCCCGCGTCAGCGACAGGAACACGTCCTCCAGATCCGCCTCCTTCGTCACCACGTCCACGATCCCCAGCCCGTCCTTCGTCACCGCCGCCAGCACCTCGCCCGCGTTGACGCGCGACTTGTTGTAGGTGATCGCCAGCACGCGCGCACCGCGTAGTTCCACGCGTTCGAAACACACCGCGCTCGGCGGCTCGGTCAGGTCGCGGTCGACCGTCACCTCGACCAGCTTGTCCTGCGCGCGGCCGACCAGGTCGCGGGTCGGCTCGTTCGCCACCAGCCGGCCGTGGTTGATGATGGCGATGCGGTCGCACAATTGCTCCGCCTCCTCCAGATAATGCGTGGTCAGCACCACCGTCACGCCTTGCGCGTTCAGTTCGCGGACATAGCTCCACAATTGCTGGCGAAGCTCGATGTCGACGCCCGCGGTCGGCTCGTCGAGGACTAGTACGGGGGGCTGGTGGACCAGCGCCTTGGCCACCATCAGCCGCCGCTTCATGCCACCCGACAGCGTGCGCGCATAGGCGGTGGCCTTGTCCTCCAGATGCACCGCGCGCAGCAGCTCCATCGAGCGGCGCCTGGCCTTTGGCACCCCGTACAAGCCGGCCTGGATCTCCAGCGTCTCCACCGGCGTGAAGAACGGGTCGAACAGGATCTCCTGGTTGACGATGCCGATCGACGCCTTGGCATTGCGCGGGTGCGCGTCGATGTCGAAGCCCCAGATGCTGGCCCGCCCGCCGGTCTTGTTGACCAGCCCGGCGAGAATGTTGATCAGCGTCGACTTGCCCGCACCGTTGGGGCCGAGCAGCCCGAAGATTTGCCCGCGGGGCACGTCGAACGTCACGTCGTCGAGCGCGCGCTTGCCGCCCGCATAGGTCTTGCTGAGCTGGTCGATGCGGATGGCGGCGTCTGTCATGTCGGGCGGGATAGGCGCGGGGGCGCTTCCCCGCAACCGGGCGGTTTGCTACGTGCAAGGCCATGACACCGCCGCTCGAAGTCACCCGCGTCCATTCCCGCCGCGTCGCCTGCGACGGCGCGAGCGACATCCCCGGCGGCGCGGCGCTGGGCCACCCGCGCGTGTTCCTGGAGATCAGCGAGAGCGGACACAGCGACTGCGGCTATTGCGACCGGCGCTTCGTGCTGATCGGCGGCCCGGCGGACGGGGTGGATCAGGGGTTGCTGAGGGATCAGGGGGATGGGGCGGGTCGGTAAGGCCGGGCGCAGGGCTGGCCACGTCCGGCCCGACCGGCGCTCGGCCCGGACGACGACCGGGCGGCGAAACCGCCCGTGTCGATCGACGGCGCGGCTTCGCCGCGACGCGGGCAACAAGCACCACCCCTCCCAACCCCATGTAAATCCGCCCCCAACATCGCTACATCCGTGGTGCCCCAGCACGGACGCGCACATGCTCCCGTTGATCTTCTTCGGCTTCCTGTTCTTGATCGTGCTGACGATCGTGGGGGCGGTGGTATTGACCGTCCGAGCGATGATCCGGCGACCGCTGCTCACGGCAACGGTCGGCGCGGGCGCGGGCGCGCTGCTGGCGGTTGCCGAAGCGACCGACCCCGCCTCCTACGCCGTCGCGGGCGGCGCGATCGGGCTCGCGCTGAGCGCCACGCTACGATCCCGCAAGCGCCTCGCGCCGCTACCCCGCCCCCGCGCCGCACCGCCCTTCGCCGCGCCCCCGATCAGCCGCCCGCCGCCGTCGCTGCTCGACATCGCCTGGGACGAGGCGGCCGATCTCGCGAGCGGCGATCCACGTGTCGTCGCCGCCCGCGCGCGGTGCCACACGCTGCTCGGCCGCGTGGCGGAGACGCCCGGCGCCCCGGCGCTGGACGAATGGGCGGACATTATCCGCCGCCGCGTGCCCGAACTGGTCGACGCCGCCGCGGCCGCCGCCGCCGACGCGACCCCCGCCGAGCGCGCGACGCTGCCGGGCGAGCTCGCCGAGGCACTGGAGCGGGTCGGGGCGGAAGCGGCCGATCGGCTGGACGCGCGCCGCCGCGCTGCGCGCGACCAGTTCGATTCCCTGCGCGGCTATGTCCGAAACCGCGCCTCCCCCGACCGCGACTGGTTGTGACCGCTTTACGCTGAGCGCGGTGCGCCCCATATCGTCGCCATGACCATTGCCGCCGACCCCCGCTCGTTCCTGTACCGCGACCGGCTGTCGCCCGACGAGGCGCAGGCGCTGACCGCCTCAGCGCTGGCGCGCGCGGACGATGGCGAGTTGTACCTTCAATACAAGAAATCCGAAGCGTTCGGGTTCGACGACGGGCGGCTCAAGACCGCGTCCTACGATACGCATTCGGGCTTCGGCCTGCGCGCGGTGTCGGGCGAGACCACCGCTTTTGCACATGCCAATGAACTGACCCCGGCGGCGATCGAGCGCGCGGCGGAGACGATGGCGCTGATCGATCCGACCGCCGCCGCCAAGGCGCCGCCGCCCGCGCGCACCAACCGCCACCTGTACACCGACGCCGATCCGCTCGACCTGGTCCCGTTCGCGGACAAGGTGAACCTTTGCCAGCGGATCGACGCGGCGGCTCGCGCGCGTGACCCGAGGGTCGCGCAGGTTTCCGTGGCGCTGTCGGGCAGCTGGCAAGTGGTCGAGATCGTCCGCCCCGACGGCTTCACCGCCACCGACGTGAGGCCGCTGGTGCGGCTCAACGTGTCGATCGTCGCCGAACGGGACGGGCGGCGCGAAACGGGCAGCTTCGGCATCGGCGGGCGTTATCTGTACGACCAACTGTTCGACGAGGCGACCTGGACCCGCGCGATCGACGAGGCGCTGGCGCAGGCGCTGGTCAACCTCGACTCGGTCGCCGCGCCTGCGGGCGAGATGACGGTGTTGCTCGGGCCGGGCTGGCCGGGCGTGCTGCTCCACGAAGCGATCGGGCACGGGCTGGAAGGCGACTTCAACCGCAAGGGCACCAGCGCCTTTTCCGGCCGCGTCGGCGAGCGAGTTGCTGCGCGCGGCGTGACGGTGGTGGACGACGGCTCGCTCCACGACCGGCGCGGATCGCTGTCGATCGACGACGAGGGCACGCCCAGCCAGGAGAACGTGCTGATCGAGGACGGCATCCTGAAGGGCTATATCCACGATCGGCTCAACGCGCGGCTGATGGGGGTCGCACCGACCGGCAACGGCCGCCGCGAGAGCTTCGCGCACGCGCCGATGCCGCGCATGACCAACACCTTCATGCGCGCCGGGCGCGACGACCCTGCCGAGCTACTTTCGCGCGTGAAGAAAGGCATCTTCGCCAAGAGCTTCGGCGGGGGTCAGGTCGACATCGTGTCGGGCAAATTCGTGTTCTCGTGCACGGAGGCGTATCTGGTCGAGAACGGCCGGCTGGGCGCGCCGATCAAGGGCGCGACGCTGATCGGCGACGGGCCGAGCGTACTGACGCGGGTCACGGGCATCGGCGACGACTTCGCGCTCGACGAGGGCGTCGGCATGTGCGGCAAGGGCGGACAGAGCGTGCCGGCCGGGGTTGGGCAGCCGACGTTGCTGGTGGACGGGCTAACGGTGGGCGGGACGGCGGTTTAGAAGCCGTTGAGTAGGAAGTCGAACGCGGCTTTGATCCTGTCGCTCTGACGAGAGAGCGACGTCACCGGCCTCCCCAGCGAGCGACGGGGAACGCCAGCGGCGAGCGGAGTGGTCATGATATGCGCCTCGCCTTCGATGTCGAATACGGGCATCAGCCTCGAGACGGCGTCGGGCGACGGTCCGACCGGCAGCAGCGGGACGACCAGCCTGCTCCCGAAATCATCGACCAGATCGCTTTGGCAATCGACGACATAGCTGTCGCTAAACCAATGCACGTCGAACTGCGCCATCAGAACATCCGGTGATGTTCGAGCGGCAAGCCGTTTCTTTCCATCCATGCGTTCCAAGCCTGAATAGCTTCGCGGTTTTCGGCTCGCCACTGACGCTGGCGTTCGCCTTTGACTTCCGCGACCAGCGCGCGATCAACGATGGTGGAAAGATCGAGGCCGAGCGTGTCGATGGCTGCAGCAAGCTCCTCGTTAATTGCCACCATCACATGACGTTGGTGAAGCGGATCGATAGGGACGTGGTCCATCAGAAAAGAATGGGGCGACTTTGCCGTGGCGTCAACGCACGCTTACGATCGCGATCGGCCGCGACGATGCCGTCTGCGCCGAAACGGAGACTTCTCTTGCGCGCCATCCTGACCGGACTCACCCTCTTCCTCGCCACCCCCGCGCTCGCGCAGGATCGCGCGCAGCGCCTGCTCGCCGAACTCGCCGACGCGCCGGGGCCGCCCGGGTTCGAGGAGCCGGTGCGCGCGGTGGTGGTGCGCGAGCTGCGGCCGCTCGCCGACGCGGTCAGCTATGACGGGCTCGGCTCCGTGATCGCGCGGCAGGGGAGCGCCGGGCCCAAGATCATGCTCGACGCGCACATGGACGAGCTGGGCGGGGTGGTGCGGCGGGTGACGCCGCAGGGGTATCTGTCGATGCAGATGCTGGGCGGCTGGCTCGACCAGGCGCTGCCCGATCAGCGGTGGATCATCATCGGGAGCAAGGGCCCGGTCCACGCGGTGACAGGCATCCGCGACGTCCATGTCGTTCCCGCCGACGAGCGGACCCGCGTGTTCCCGCGCGACGGGCTGTACCTCGACGTCGGCGCGCGGACCGCGGCGGAGGTGGAGGCGCTGGGGCTGAGCCCGGGCGACCCAGTAGTGCCCGACTCGCCCTTCACATCGCTCGCGGGCGGGCGCTATTTGGGCAAGGCGTGGGACGACCGCGTCGGCTGCGCGGTGGTGATCGAGGCGCTGCGGCGGCTGCGCGCGTCGGGCCACCCCAACCAGTTGTTCGTGGCGGCGACCGTTCAAGAAGAGGTCGGCCTGCGCGGCGCGCGCACGGCGGCCGATCTGATCAAGCCCGACATCGGCATCGCCATCGAAGGCGGCATCGCGGGCGATACCCCCGGCCGTAACTCGGAGGAGACGCAGGCCGCGATCGGCGCGGGGCCGGGCATCTTCCTCTACGATTCGAGCGCGATCCCCAGCCGCAAGATGGTGGCGCTGGTCCGCGACATCGCCCGCGTGAAGGGGCTGCCGCTGCAGGCGGACCTGGTGCAAGGCTATGGCGACGACAGCGCCGCGATCCAGGCGACCGCGGGCGGGGTGCCGACGGTAAACCTCGTCGTGCCGGTCCGCTATACCCACGCGCATAACGGCGTGATGGACCGCGCGGGTTTCGACCGGATGGTGGAGCTGGTGGTGGGGCTGGTCCAGCGGCTCGACGCGAAGACGGTGGCGGAGATGCGGGACTTCACGCCCTGAGCGCGGCGAGCACCAGCGCCACGGTCGCGTGCAGGTCGTCGGTCGCCGCCACCGTGATCGCGCGCTCGTCCGCGTCCGGCCGCTCGAGCGTGGCGAGCTGGCTGGCGAGCAGCGCGGCGGGCATGAAGTGCGCGGGCCGGTGCGCGAGCCGTGCGGCCAGCATCGTCTCCGACACATCGAGCAGCACGAACGCCGCCTCGGGCGCGGCGCAGCGGAGCCGGTCGCGATAGGCTCGTTTCAGCGCGGAGCAGGTCACCACGCCGTCCGGGTTCGCCGCCATCCATCCGGCCACGCTGTCCAGCCACGGCGCGCGGTCCGCGTCGCTCAGCGCCACCCCCGCGCGCATACGCGCCACATTCTCCGCCGGATGGAGCATGTCACCCTCGCGGAACGGCACGTCCAGCTTGGTCGCCAGCGCCGCGCCGACCGCGCTCTTGCCCGCGCCCGAAACGCCCATCATCACGATCATCGCCGTCTCCCGGATCGAATATCGCCCGTCGCGCGTCCCCGTTCCATGTCGCTCGTCGAACTCGGCCGCTATCAGCGGATGCTCGCCCATATCCTGGTCGGACGGCTGGAGAGCGAAGGCGTGTTCGCGACGACGTTCGACGGCGAGGCGTCGATCGGCGACGGCAGCTGGTTGCTGATCCCCACCCGGGTGATGGTCGACGCGGACGACCTCGCCCGCGCCCGCGCGATCGCCGAGGCGGCACCCGACGCGGACTGGCCTACGCCGCCGGGCTGAGCTGCCCGATAAACGGGCAAGTTCTCGCGACTGCACAAGAAACGGGCACATTGGAGCGCCGTAACCGGATGCGTCTGCCCTTCACATCTCGTTTACAAATGGCACGCGACTTGCTCGATGCTCAGTCGGGACTGAACCGAAAGGCGGGGCGCGATGAAATTGGTGATGGCGATCATCAAACCGTTCAAGCTCGACGAGGTGCGCGAGGCGCTCACCGCGATCGGCGTGGCGGGCATGACAGTGATGGAGGTCAAGGGGTTCGGCCGGCAGAAGGGCCAGACCGAAATCTATCGCGGGGCCGAGTATTCCACCAACATGGTCCCCAAGATCAAGCTGGAGGTGGTGTGCGACGCGGGACTCGCGGACCGGGTCGTCGAGGCGATCCAGGCGGCCGCCAGTACGGGCGCGATCGGCGACGGCAAGATCTTCGTGATGGACGTGGGGCAGGCCGTGCGCATCCGCACTGGCGAGACGGACGCGGACGCGCTGTGAGGGGGAATGGCATGACGCGCAGCTTTACCGGCGCAGGCCTCAGCATGGCCCTCTTCGCGGCCTTGCCCGCCTGGGCGCAGACCGCTTCGTCCGCGCCCCCGCCCGCGACGGCACCGGCGATGATCAAGGCACCCAACGCGGCGCAGATGGCGACCATGATCAACAAGGGCGACACCGCCTGGATGCTGGTCTCGTCCGCGCTGGTGCTGATGATGTCGGTGCCCGCGCTGGCGCTGTTCTATGGCGGGCTGGTCCGCACCAAAAACATGCTCAGCGTACTGATGCAGGTGTTCATGATCGTCAGCATCGCCTCGCTGGTGTGGGTGTGCTGGGGCTATTCGATCGCGTTCACCAGCGGTGGCGACAATCATTTCTTCGGTGGGCTGAGCAAGGCGTTCCTGATGGGGGTCAGCGCGACCAGTGCGTCGGCGACCTTCTCGAACAACGTCTATATTCCCGAATACGCCTATATCTGTTTTCAGATGACGTTCGCGTGCATCACCCCCGCGCTGATCGTCGGCGCGTTCGCGGAGCGGGTGCGGTTCACGCCGCTGATGATCTTCATGGTCGCGTGGATGACGCTGGTCTATTTCCCGATCGCGCATTGCGTGTGGTATTGGGCGGGACCCGACTTCCTGCCCGACACGCCGACCGACGGCGGCTGGCTGTACAACAAGGGCGCGCTCGACTTCGCGGGCGGCACGGTGGTGCACATCAACGCCGGGATCGCCGGGCTGGTCGGATGCCTCGTGATCGGCAAGCGGTTGGGCTACAAGGCGGAGCCGATGGCCCCGCACTCGCTGACGATGACGATGATCGGCGCGAGCCTGCTGTGGGTCGGCTGGTTCGGGTTCAACGCCGGGTCCAACCTCGAATCCACCGGCGTCACCGCAGTCGCGTTCATCAACACCTTCGTCGCCACGGCGGCGGCGGCGGTCGCCTGGGCGGTGATCGAGCAGATCGTCCACTGCAAGCCGTCGCTGCTGGGCGCGGTGACGGGCGCGGTCGCGGGGCTGGTCGCGATCACCCCGGCGAGCGGCTACGCGCACCCGATGACCTCGATCCTGCTCGGGTTCCTGGTATCGGGCGTGTGCTTCTTCTTCGTCACGACGGTGAAGAACCGCTTCGGCTATGACGATTCGCTCGACGTGTTCGGGGTGCATTGCGTGGGCGGCATCATCGGCGCGCTCGCCACCGCGCTCGTCGCCGCGCCCAGCCTCGGCGGGCAGGGCTGGTTCAACTATACCAAGTTCCCCGCTGTCCCGGGCGAGTACGACATGGTGCACCAGCTGTGGGTGCAGCTGCAGGCGGTGCTGCTGACGCTGTTCTGGTCGGGCGGGGTGTCGTTCGTCCTGTTCACCATCCTGAAATACGCCACCGGCCTCCGGCCCTCGGCGGAGATCGAGCATGACGGCCTCGACATCGCCGAACATGGCGAGCGCGCGTACAATTACTGAGTTCCGGCGAGCCGCGCGGCCCGTAGCAAAGCTACGGTCCTCTTCGCGGCCGCCCGGCCAAGGGGTCCCCGCAAAGTGGTACTTTGCGGGGTGCCCCAGCGGGCGCAAGCCCGTCTGACGACGCGGGCTTTGCCCGTGGCGGGCCGCTCCGGGGCGCGCCCTACCCCGGCCCCAGCAACCGCAACGTCTCCCCATCCCGCTCCCCCGCGAAGAACACGCGCAGTGCCTCCTCCAGCGGCTCCCCCGCGCCAGCCGCCAGGAACAGCGTCAGCGATGAGCGGAACTTGGCCGCGTCGATCTCGCCCAGCACCGCCTCCGCCGACACGTCGGGGTTGAGCAGCATCGCCGCCGTTGCCTCGCTCAGCCGCGCCGCCAGCAGTGGATGCGCGAGATATGCCCGCGCTTCCGCCAGCGAGCGGATGCCGTAGGCGCGCGCCGTCTCGCTCCGCCCGAGTCCGGCCAGTTGCGGGAACACCCACCACATCCAGTGGCTCCGCTTGCGCCCCGCGCGAAGCTCGGCCAGCGCGTCGGCATAGCTTCCATTTTGCGCGATCACGAAGCGGTCGAGGTCGAACGGGTCGATCATTCGCCGCCAACGACCGGAACGACGCGCCCGATCCGCAGCCCACGCGTTTAGGCGAACGAGGAGGACAGACCCATGCTCGAACACATCCCTGGCTGGCTGGGCGCGGCGCTGAAAGGGGTACGCGCGGGCGCGGAGAAGCTGGCGATCACCCAGGCCGAGCTGGCCGCGCCGGCTTCGCTCCAGCTGATGAGCCCCGCTTTCGCGGACGGCGGGCGGCTGCCCGAGCGGTTCACGCAGGACGGCGAGGGCGCGTCGCCGCCGCTGGTGTGGAGCGGGGTGCCCGCCGGCGCGGCAAGCCTGGCGCTGCTGGTCGAGGATCCCGACGCGCCCGCGCCGCACCCTTTGGTGCACGCGGTGGTGTGGGCGCTGCCCGCCGATGCCGGGCGGTTGGAGGAAGGCGCTCTCGGCCCCGACCGGGCGAGCGAGGGCGAGGTCGGCCGCGCGTCGTTCCGGCATCAGGGCTGGCTCCCGCCCGATCCGCCGACCGGGCATGGCGAGCATCGCTATGTGTTTCAGCTGTTCTCGCTCGGCGCGGGCGCGGGCGATCCGGGACCCGACGCCGACCGCGCCAAGCTGGTCCGGGCGATGAGCGGGCAGGTGCTCGCGGCCGGGGTGCTGACGGGCCTGTATTCGCGCGGCACCTCCGCCGCGACGGGGCCGGACGGGGTAGTGGTAACGGCTTAAGTCGCCCGTGCCACGCGGTCGCGGCCGTCCGCCTTCGCGCGGTAGAGCGCGCGGTCGACGCGCGCGAACGCGGCCTCGAACCGTTCGCCCGACGCCACCGCGCCGACACCGGCCGAAAAGCTGAGCGCGCCGACGGCCTCGTCGGTGTCGCGCACGCGGAACCGGCGCGCGCCGACGCTTTCGCGCGCGTCGTCGAGCAGCCGGTGCGCGTCGTCGATACCGACGCCGGTGAACAGGATCGCGAACTCCTCGCCGCCGTGCCGCGCGACCAGATGCCCCTCGCATTGCGACGCGAGCGTCTGGCCGATCGCTTTCAGCACCCGGTCCCCGACATTGTGCCCAAACCGGTCGTTGATCAGCTTGAACCGGTCGATGTCGCACACCGCCAGGCAGCGCTTGCCGTCGGAGCCACCTGCGAACGCTTCCTCCAGCGCGCGGCGATTGGCCAGTTCGGTCAGCGGATCGCGCCGCGCGGACCCGTGCGCTTCCACCAGCTTGGCGCGCAGCTCATCGGTCTCGCGGGTGGCCTCCTCCAGCCGCCGCTCGGTCGCGCGGGTACGGTGCAGCATCGCGCCGGTGATCCGCACCACATCGTCGATGCCCATCGCCGCGCCCGTCCGCCGGATCGCCTCCGCGCTGGCGGCAAGGTCGCGGCCAAAGCCGCGCGTCTCGTCGTGCATCGCGCGCATCGTCGCGGCGAAGGCATCGACCTGCGCCTGCGTTTGCGCAACCAGCCCGTCCGCGTCGGCGCTCTCGGCGCCGTCGGCCTCGACCGGCGCGCCCGCCACCGCGACCCGTCCGCCGAGCCGCTCGATGTCCTGGCGGCTCAGCCGCACGCCGCCATCGGTCAACCGGGCGACCTCGCGACCCAGCGCGCCGCTCTCGTTCGTGAGCACGCTCCACGCGAACGCGTAATGGTCGGGGTCCGCGCTGAGCCGGTGATGAGCGAGGAACGCGCCGACGCGCCGGAACAGGTCGTCCCCCGCCGCGCCTCCGCGTGTCTTGACGCCCATGCTCGCCCCCTTCGCGCCGTGCGACGCGTCCCGTTTCCCGGTACGGTCTAGGCGAGAGGCGCTAACAAACGGTAATCCAGATCAACGGCCTGCCAGCTTGCGGACGGCGGCGAGCGTCAGCGCGACGTGCTCGGCGGGGTTCATGTCCGAGTGGACGAACGAGACGCGGCCGTCGGCGGCGATCACATAGCTGGTGCGGCTGGTGATCGCGCGCAGCTTGCCGTCGGGGCCGGTGATCTGCTTGGGGAAGGCGACGTCATAGCCCTTGACCACCGCCGGCCCCGCGCTCGCCACCGCGAACTGGCCCGCGCACTTTTCCGTCGAGAAGCGTTGCAGCGTGCCGACATCGTCGGTCGACATGCCGATCACGCTCGCGCCCGCCTTGTGGAAGTCCGCGACCGCGTCGGAAAAGGCGTGCGCCTCCGCGTTGCAGCCGCCGGTGAACGCGGCGGGGAAGAAATACAGCACCACCGGCCCGCGCTTCAACTCGTCGGCGAGGTGGACGGGGATGACCTTGCCCGCGATCGCGCCGCGGGTGGAAAAGTCGGGTGCCTTCGCGCCGGGCGCGAGCGTGGCAAAGGCGGGCGCGGCGACGAGGGCGACGGCGACGGCGAGGGGGGCGAGGCGCATGGTTGGAGACTCCTGTTGCCCGCCGGTCCTAGCGCGCTTGCGGCCGGCGCGATAGGCGGGAGCGCATGCCCGTCAGCCAACGCGACCTCGACCTCGCCCATCGCCTCGCCGACGTGGCGGGGGCGGCGATCCGCCCGTGGTTCCGCCGCCTCGACACGGTGGAGCTGAAACCGGACCAGTCCCCCGTCACGGTCGCGGATCGCGCGGCGGAGGCGGCGATGCGGCGGCTGCTCGACGCGGAAGCGCCCGGCGACGGCGTGGTGGGGGAGGAATACGGCACCAAGCCGGGGGTGACCGGGCGGCAATGGGTGCTCGACCCGATCGATGGGACGCACAGCTTCACCGCCGGGCGCGCGACGTTCGGCACCCTGATCGGGTTGGTGGAGGAGGGCTGGCCGGTGCTGGGCGTCATCGATCAGCCGATCGCGCGCGAGCGCTGGGTGGGCGTGACCGGCCGCGCGACGACGCTCAACGGCGTCGCGGTACGCACGCGGGCGTGCGCGGCGCTGGAGAATGCGATGGTCGCCACCACCAGCCCGCATTATTTCGCCGCCGCCGAGGTGCCCCGCTTCATGGCCCTGGTCGCGACCGCGAGCGCGCAGGCGCGGATGGGGCCGTTGTACGGCGGCGATTGTTATAACTACGCGCTGCTTTCGAGCGGCTACCTCGACCTGGTGTGCGAGAGCGGCCTGAAGCTTCACGACTTCGCCGCTTTGGTGCCGGTGGTAGAGGGTGCGGGCGGGCGCATGTGCGACTGGGCGGGCGAGCCGCTGACGGCGGACAGCGCGGGCGACGTGCTCGCGGTCGGCGACCCGGCGCGGGTGGAGGAGGCGGTGGCGGCGTTGGCGGTGTAGCGCGCGACGTGACGCACATGTCGCGCCCGTTCGGCAATCGCATTGCGCGCTGGCGTAATATCCTTGCGCGGCAGCGATGACGGTCGACGCGACCGAAGTCCGATCGCGAACCACGGACCGATCGCGCGGAAGTGGAGGAAGCTCCCGATACCGCATGGTTCGCGTCGCCTCCCCGAAAGGCCCGGGAAACGCGTGGCAGATAACCGGGCGGGAACACGACATCATCGGCCGGAGCATCGCCCGGGAAATCCAAATAGGACAGGGGTAATCTTGTCGCGCCGGTTCCGGCGGCCGGGAACGTCTTCGGACGGTGGAGCGACCGAACGGGCGAGCCGCTCAGCACAGCCGCTTTCGAGCGAACGGCGGGCCGTTGTGAGGTTCATCCTGCATTTCAGAGGCCGGCCAGCCGGCGCTTTAGCAAAACTTTTCAGCTCACTCTGAGGTTGCTGCTGTTCAGTGCGGCGAGCGACACGGACTGGAGACGGATCACATCGTTAGGCCCCGCGGTGATGAGGACGTCCGCGCCCATCTGCGTCGACGCCTGCATGATCGCGGCGACACTGGCGAAGGTCGTGTGATCGAAAGCGAGCGTGTCATGGCCGTCGCCGGTCGCCTGAAAATCCTGGATCGTGTCGCGTCCAAAGCCGCCCGGGCCGAACCCGAACGTGTCCGCGCCCGTGCTCGCAAGCAACAAATGCCCGCCGCCGCCCTGCACCTGCACCGTACTTCCCGTGCCGGTCATGGTGACATTGTCGTTCGATCCAGTGACGGTGACGACATCGTTGGTGCCGATGCGGACGCCCACGCCGTCGCCGGCCACGGCCACGCGCGCGCCGTCGTTGACGGTCAGTAATCCGCCTTGCCCGAACGATACCTGGTCCGCAGGAGAACCGGAAAACCGACCACCGCCCACGAACGCCGAACTGCCCGCGCCGGTGACGGTCACGTTCAGCTCGTCACCCGTCATGCCGACCAGCGCGTTCGCGCCGACGGTGACGGTGATCGCGTCGCCAAACAGATCAACGCGCGAGTTGTCGATCACCGTCGCCGTCCCGCCCCGCTGCTTGAACGAGATGCGGTCACCATCGGCGTAAGATGCGTCGCGGCCATTGCCCCCGACCCAAACCGCGTCGCCGGTGCCGTTCGCGATGAGGGTGTTGCCCCGCCCGTACAGACCGACTGTGTCCTTGGCTCCGATATCGGCCGCGATCCCGTCGCCGCGCAGTTCGACGCGCGCATCGTCGAATACGGACGCGAAGCCGCCTTGCGTGAACGTCACGAAATCATCGTCGATGTCGGACGCGAACCGGCCGTTGCCGCCCAGGAACACATGGTCGCCGGCACTGTTCGCCGTCAGTCGGTCGCCGCGGCCGTACAACCCGATCATATCGTTCGCGCCCGCGCTTGCGTCTACCCCGTCGCCGATCAGCTCGACGCGTGCATTGTCGGTAACGACCGCCGTCCCGCCCGCGCTGAAGCGGACGCGGTTGTCATCGGAGTCGGACGCATATTGGCCGTTGCCGCCGATCGTGACGGTCGCGCCCGGCCCGGTGACGTCGACCATCTCCGCCGAACCCGATACCGTCCGCGACTGGCCCGCCGTGACGGTAAAGGTCTGACCGTCGCCGGAGCCGCCCGACGGCGCGGCGAGCGTGGCGACGAAGCCGTATGTTCCCGAACGGGTGGAATAATTTCCGAAAATCGTTCCCCCGTCGCTGACGTTCAAGATGCTGCTGCTGTACGAGTCGGCGGGCGTAAAATGCGTATAGGTGCCGTTGGCATAGACGAAGCTCTCGGCGGCGTTGGTCGAGCTGACGTAATCGGCCCCGTAAACGACGCCCGCGCTGGTGACACCGTCGACCTGGGTGAAGTAGCTGCCGGGGACGGAGACATGGGAGTAGAGCCCATTCGAGAATAGAAAGCCCTCGGTCTGGCCAGCGCCGTTGGTGTCGTAGCCGAACACCACCCCCGTGTCGGAAATTCCCGATACCCGGGTCGTGATGGAACCGAACGCGGCGAGGCGTGTGTACGCGCCGTCGGCGTATACGAACCCTTCGGTGACTCCGCCGCCGCGATCGTCGGACCCGTACACGACACCCGAAGCGGTGATCCGCGATGCCTGCGTGGTGATGGCACCAGGTACGTCGAGTTGTGTGCTCACGCCCTCCTTGTCGACGAAATACCGTAAACGACTATCGCTCGTCAGGGTATAATAGCCCAGCGCCGTGCCGTTGTTGTCCGCACCCAGAATCGAAACGACGCCGACACTCTGCGCTGTGGGTGCGGTCAGAAATCTGAAGCTGCCGTGATCATACACGAACGGGTCACTCTCGGATTGACCGCTCTTGGCCTGGACATTGAAATCCACAAACCCCCAAGCGACACCTGACCTTGTCAGTGTCGCGGACACACCAGTTCTCGCATATCCGGGCCGATCGGGTGCATCGATCGATTGCGTTCCAGTACTCGTGACGATCTCACTGGTCTTACTCCGGGCGCTGCCCTTCTGAACGAGGAGTTCGCCGGCGTCGTCGACGGCGCTGATCGTCGGCGACAAGCTGGGGGTAAAGCCGGGCCCGACGGTAACGCCCAGGTTGAAGGTTGAATACTTGGTTCCATCATAGGTCCATCCGTCGACCGGTGATCCATTCGCGACATTATAGGCGATGCCGAACGCCACACCGGCTTCGGACAGGCCCTGTACTCTACTCGTCTCATACCCCGGCGGGATAAGCGTCGTTAACGCGCCGTTTTCGTAGAGCTTGCCATCGCTGGTGAGCGCATGGCCGTTACTTCTCGCGGCGGAGAAGCTCGAGGTCAGATACCTGATGGACAGGGTGGGCATGCTGTCGCCGGTGGCCATGGTACCGTCTCCCGTGCGCATGTGCTTTCCGCTCGCTGGTTCCTTAGCGCGCCATTGGCCGGTTTACTACGCTATCGTGGACCAAAGGTCGGGCTCCGCCGGGCGGTGCGCACGGGTGAATAAACGTATCATCTTTGAAGACAAGGTCCCCTTGGCTGGCGAAGGAAGATGGCGGTATTCGTAATTGCGCGGTCCCGATTCCAGGACGAGCTCTGCCCTGGCTTGGCGGTTTCCTTATCTGAATCATGATGACGTCTGATCGCAACTGCCTTCTAGTTGCGGAAGGACTGCCTTTCGCAACGTTGACCGACCACCAAAAAATCAACGCGTTATCTGGTACAAATGGCTGACGTGGAATGTCGGCTTCCCGACCCAATATTCTCAGGAGCCGTTAGACCGCCCATCATTCCTTGCCGAAATCGCCCTCTACCCCAACGTGATCCGCTCCGTGCGCGGACCCGCTGCTCCACGCGCTCAGAAAATCCCCAGGAACTTCTTCCGCTGCCCCTTCCGCTCGCCCGACGAGGCTTTCCCGTTCTCCTCCTTTGCGGTCGTGCCGTGGCCGACATCGTCGCGCGGGCGGCCCTTTACGTCGCGTTGCGCGCTGGCGGTCGCGGCCGCCAGTACGGGGCCGCAGGCGGCCGCCTTGGCGTCGCCCACGTCGACGAACGCGAGCAGCGCTGCCGGGGGCGCGACCAGCGCCGCGAGGCCCAGTCCCACGCCCGCCCGCCCGAGCAGCTGCTTGCTGATCACCTGCACGCCGGGTTTGGCGAAATAACCGTTGATGCCGATTGGGGACTGGCCGGAGAACAGGCTGAACTTCTTGCCGTCGGCGCGAAAGGCGAGGTCGAGCGTCTCGTTCCTGAACGAGAAGCCGCCGCGCCCGAGCATCACGCTCTTGCTCGTGTCGATCAGGATCGGGTCCGCCGCGCCGATGCCGTTCCTGACCGAGAACGCGACCAGCCCGCAATTGATCGCCACCGGCTCCTTCAGCCGATGCTGGAACATCTTCTGCGCGAAGGTGCCGAGGTCGAGTTCGGCGAGCTGGACGTTGCGGGTCCAGAAGCTGCCGCGCGGCAGGACGAACGCGATCCGCCCGTGCGCGCTGGCGAGCGAGGCGTGGATCGTGTCACCGCGCCCCGCCAGCTGGATGCGGCCCTTGACCGTGCCCGACGTGCCCGCCTCCGCCACCCCATAGCCCGCGAGCAGCCGCGCGAGCGGGGTGGGGGACAGGCGGATGTCGTAACTGTCCGCCGCCGGCCGCGCGCGCGTGTCGAACACCATGTCCGACGCGACATGCCCGCGCGCCATCGCGAAGCTGAACGGCGACAGCGCCAGCCGGCCGTGGTCCAAGTTCAAGGTCAGGTCGATGTCCGACACCGGCAGGTTGCGCGATCGCACGGTCTGGATCGTCCAGTGCAGGTCCGCGTCGAACACGCGCATCGTCGCGACCGGCAGCGCCGCGTCGGGGAGGATGCGCAACGGCGCGGCGCCCGTCGCCGCCGCCGCCGCGATCGCGCCCTTCGACTCGACGATGTCGGGGTCGAAGCCGATGAACGGCGCGGCGTCGATGATGTCGAGCCTGCGCGTGGTCAGCGCGGAGTCGAGATGCACGCGGCGACCGTTGGTGACGGTCAGCCGCCCCGCCAGGTCGCTGGCCCCGAAGGTGCCGCGCATCCGGGTAAAGGCGTATTCGTCGCCGTCCTTCACCATCCGCGCGCGCAGGTGATAGTCGCGCGTCAACGGGATGCCGACGCCGATGATGCCGAGCAGCTCGGCCATGTTGCGCCCGCGCGCGGTGACGGCGAGCGGTACGCGCTCGACATCCGCGAGGCTGGGCAGCGTGCCGTCGACGGTCAGGTGGTTGTGCGCGGCGTCCGCCACCAGCGTCAGCTGGTTTCGGCCGCGCCCGACCGTCTCGTTGGGCGACAGCAGCGCGCCCGAGGTGGTGAAGGCCGTCTTGCGCACGGTGCCGCCGCCGCTGAAATGTACGTCGCCGCCGATCCGCCCGGCGCTCGACTGGATCGTGTCGAGCTTCAGGTCGGCGAGCAACGGCATGCTCGGGTCGCGATAGCGGACGGTCGTCCCCTGCACGGTGGCGCGGTCGATGATCGGGAAGACGAACGGTTTGCTGCCCGGCTTGGGCGCGCCGAACGTCCAGCTGTTCGCCTTGTGGTCCCGGCTCCATTCCAGGTCGCCCGCGCCGTTGGTGAGTTCGAGCCAATGGAACCGGCGGCGACCCCAGATCAGCGACAAGGGCGCGATCTCCGCCTCCAGATGGTCGGCGCGGAACAGGTCGGGGCGGGTGGTATAGGCGGGATTGGCGATGCGCAGCGCGTCGGCGCGGACGTGGAGGCTGAACGGCGCGAAGTAGAACTCGAACGCGCCGCCGACCCGCACTTGCCGCTCCAGCGCGCGGCTCGCCATCCGCTCGAATGTCGGGCGCAGGAAGCGGCCCTTGGTGACGAACAGCACCGCCCAGGCGAGCACCACCAGCCCGATCGCGGTCGTGACGAGCGCGATCAGCGTCGCGGGAAGACGCGTGGGCGCGGGAGATTGGGGCGCGCGGGATCGGGCGGTGTCGCTCATGTCTGACCTTACGCTCTACACGCGCCGCCGGTTGCCAAGGCGACGCGACGCGGTTATGCGCTCCGCTTCCCGCAAGAGCAAATGTGGGGTTCGCCCGGCCGTATGGGCTGCCGCGGCGATCCTAAGTTCTCGCGAAACCAAGGAGACCAAAATGCCCAAGCTCAAGACCAAGAGCGGCGTCAAGAAACGCTTCAAGCTCACCGCCACCGGCCTGTTGAAGCACGGCGTGGCGGGCAAGCGCCACCGGCTGTTGCACCACAACGGCAAGTATATCCGCCAGAATCGCGGCACCAAGGTACTCGCCAAGGCCGACACGGCCGCGGTGAAGTCCTGGGCCCCCTACGGTCTGGGTTGAGGAGTTAGGACATGGCACGCGTCAAACGGGGTGTAACCACCCGCGCCAAGCACAAGAACATCCTCGAACAGGCCAAGGGCTATCGCGGCCGCCGCAAGAACACGATCCGCGTCGCACGGCAGGCGGTGGAAAAGGCGGGGCAATACGCCTATCGCGATCGCAAGGTGAAGAAGCGTACCTTCCGTGGGCTATGGATCCAGCGCATCAACGCGGGTGTCCGCGCGGAGGGGCTGACCTACTCGCAGTTCATGCACGGGCTGAAGCTGGCGGGCGTCGAACTGGACCGCAAGGTGCTGGCCGACATCGCGATGCACGAGGGCGCGGTATTCACCGCCATCGTCGCGCAGGCGAAAGCGGCGTTGCCGCAGGAGCTGGCGGCGGCGTAACGCCTTTCGCGGATGCCCACTTCCGTCACCCCGGCCTCGTGCCGGGGTCCACCGTGGTCCGGGCGTCGCGAGCGGCGATCCGCGCACAACGGTGGATGCCGGAACAAGTCCGGCATGACGGACGGTTGGTGAGGGTAAAGGTTTATGGGCCGGGCGAGCGATCGCCCGACCCTTTCGCGTTTGCGACCGTTCGCGATCATGCCGGAACTGGAAGGTAAGACAGCTTGGTACTAGTCTTGCGTGTAACGGCTGAAGTCTGCAGTGTGAACGGCGGAGGAGTCCATGACGGTGCTGTAATTGTAAGCCGCACAGTCGCGATGGGTCGCGACGCTGAACTTCGCAGGCGACCGCTCCAACCGACCCTTGGAGAGACCGTCCGACCCGATCCCCGCCCGGTGTACGATCCACTCGATATCGCCCGCCTCTGTCGCCAGGAACGTCATCACCGCTTCGTTGTCGTCGTGCTGACCGGCAAATCCCCGGGCGACGGTATGGCGAATTGTCCACAAAAGCGGCGATAGATGCCCGCCGTAAGGCCTGCTTAACCCGCCGGCCTGATACAGAAATCGCCGCACGCCCTTCCGTCGCATTGCGGGCACCAGCTTTCTTACGAAGGCCGTGTTGATTCGGTCGTGCTTTTGGAGGTTTCGATCGCCCAGCATCGACACGACGAAGTCCACGCCCGTTACCAACTCGTCCGTGTCGATTGCGTCCGTGATCGATCCCTGATGAACGTCTAGGGTATCGCGACCTAAAGAGAGCTTCGCAGGCGTCCTGACCAGCGCCCTGACCCTGTGACCATCGTCGAGGGCTTGGGCAACAAAGTGCTTGCCCGTTCCGCCCGTCGCACCGAGCACAAGGAAGGTCGCTTTTTGCATCGTGTCTTGTCCTGTCAGAGCGCGACCCGCTGCCTGGGCTGATCTATACGGTCCGCGTGACATTGTCGTAACGAAGCGGTTCGAGCTTGCCCACTCCTCGAACGTCTGACGACTGCCGGGTCCACCGCCATTGCCCCTTCACCCACCTTACGGCATGATCGCGCAAACGGGAGGGGATTTATGCGCGCACGACATCTCGGCTGGCTGGCGCTGGCGCTGGCGGGAGCCGCGTTGGGGCAGGCGGCGCCGCCCGCGCAGAACCCGACCGCGCCGAGCGCGCAGGGGGATGTGTCCGTCACCATCTACAATAACGACCTCGCGCTGGTGCAGGATGTGCGGCGGCTCGACCTCGCCGCTGGGCGTGTGCGCCAGTCGTTCCCGGACGTCAGCGCCGCGATCCGGCCCGAGACGGTATCGCTGTCGATCGCCGACGCGGGTGTGGTCGAGCAGAATTTTGACTATGACCTGCTCAGCCCGACCAGCCTGATGGAGCATGCGGTCGGCGAGACGATCACGCTCATTCGCACCAACCCCGGCTCGGGCGCGGAGGTGCGCGAGCGCGCCCGGGTGCTGGCGGTTAACGGCGGCGTGGTGCTCCAGATCGGCGACCATATCGAGGTGCTGCGCGACGACGGCCTGCCGACGCGCGCGATCTTCGACCGGGTGCCCGAGAGCTTGCGCGCGCGCCCGACGCTGTCGGTGACGCTGGCGAGCACGCGGGCGGGGGCGCGCGCCGCGACGCTGTCGTATCTCAGCCGCAAGCTGGGCTGGGCGGCGGATTACGTCGCGCTGTTCGATCAGAAGGCGGGGACGATCGACGTCCAGGGATGGGTGACGCTCAAGAACGAGACGGGCACCACCTTCACCAACGCGCGCACGCTGCTGGTCGCGGGCAGCGTCGGATCGGCGGAGGATAGCGAGGACACGCCGCGATACCCGGTGCGCTATCGTCCGATACGCCCGCCGACGCTGCGCGGCTCGGGGACGGAGACCGCCGCGCGCGAGCAGTTGGGCGATTTCTACCTCTACCCGCTCGCCGAACGCACCACGATCGCGGACAAGCAGACCAAGCAGGTGAGCTTCCTCGACGTTAAAGGCGCGGCGGCGACGTCGGGCTATGAGTTTCGCAACGACTGGATGGGCACCGCCACGGAGGCCAAGAGCGCGTCGAGCGTGCTGCGCTTCTCCAACGCCCGGCAAGGCGGCTTGGGTGACGCGCTCCCGGCGGGGACGGTGCGCGTCTATGTCCGCGATGCGCGCGGGCAGGCGCAGTTCACCGGCGAGAGCCATATCGACCATACGCCGCAAGGCTCCTCGATCGCGCTCACCACCGGCGAGGCGTTCGACGTCAAGGTGCAGCCGGTGGTGGAGGAGCGGACCAAGCTGGGCGACGCTCGTTGGCGGACCCGGATGCGCTACACGCTGACCAACGCGCGCGCCGCGCCGGTGACGGTGGATGTGATCCAGGCGGGGCTGTGGGAGGACACGCGCATCACCGCCGAGACGCAGAAGAGCGCGCGTCGCGACGCG